>Ga0209017_10000057_pt1 | contig 102899 bp, 93 predicted proteins | sample YNPBryunderm2012_FD_185812 | JGI IMG/M metagenome (GOLD analysis project Ga0209017, IMG submission 185812) | Anoxygenic and chlorotrophic microbial mat microbial communities from Yellowstone National Park, USA - YNP Bryant MS undermat 2012... ... | reverse complement strand
CGTCCACGGCGGCAGATCTTCCTCCAGGATGCGCCCCTGAGCGCGGAATTCCGTCGGCGCCCCGAAGCTGACGCCGATCATTTGCCCTGCCCAGCCGCCGGCGATTTTGTCGCGCAACTGGTCGAGCGTGAATTCGCGGTACGGACTCTTCTGGGCGCTGGCCCCAGCCCACGCAACAAAGGCAAGAAGAATAGCGCGCTTCATCCGGGACTCCTCATCGCACGTCCGATCTTACTTCAGGCAGTGGGCGGCGTGTGTTCTCGGCGCACGCGCTCGGTTGTCCCGGTCGGAAATGAGAGGCCGGCAGCGCAACTGCGGCAGGCCGCAAGGCGCGCTCTCAGTCCTGCATGAACCGCGCGTCGGCCCGGTGAGGGCCTGGTCCGGCATCTTCCAGCCAGCTGGCGCGAGCGTTCGGGTAGGCGTCAAACCGCGGCACGTAAGGCTTGATGTCCAGCAGAGGCGTGCCGTCCACGATGTCCACTTCGGAAACCCTGAGCACATTGCCCTCGATGGCGAGCAATCGCACGCAGGAGATCCCGATCGGGTTAGGACGGCAGGGCGCGCGGGTCGCGAACAGGCCCCGTTCGCGGGAATCGAGAAACGGACTTACCCGCATCCGCGCCGGCGCCGCACAGTGAAACCAGTACACCAGCCAGATTCGGTCGAATCCTTCGAGATCGCTGAGTGCTTCCCGGTACTCGTCGAAGACGATCACGCGGCCTTCGGCTCCCTCGGACATGGGCGGTTGGATTGGCGTCCCGGCAGGCTCCGGAAACGGGGTGCGGATGACGCCGATGGGCCGGACGCGCATTTCGATGGCCTCGCTTGCCTGCATGGCGGCTTCACGACCCGAAGGAAAAGCGTTTGCCGACGGCTGATTCCTGCACGCGGCCGGGGAAACGCTGGGCCAGTTCCGTGGTCGGTCCCCAGCCCGTGCAGTGTGAAGGAACGATGAGTTGGGGATCGAAGGCGGCCAGGGCCTGAAGGGTGCGCTCCATTCGCTCAGGTGTGGCGCGGACCAGGTGCATTCCTCCGATCAGCGCGCGGATCGGTGCGCCGGGACGCAACTGGCGAATGTGCTCCAGCGTGTTCACGACGCCTGCATGGCAACAACCCAGCACGACCACCAGCCCGTGCGCGGTTTCGATGCAGAGAGCCTGGTCGTCCACCAGCGGGTCGGGGCGCCGGCAGGCCCCGTCGAGAAAGAACGATCCCCCAACGTCCTCGAAGCTGTTGTCACGCGGGATTTCCCCGGTGACCCAAACACCGCCGCAAATCTCGGCCGGCGCGGTCGTCCAGTGCACCTGACGCGCACGCATGCGGGCGCCTTCGGGATTCAGACCTGGCAAGCCGATCGCTCGCGCCGGCCCGTGCTCACGCCGCAGGAACTTGGGCTGGAACGCCGCCGGGTGCACCCACAGCTCGGGCCGCTGGTCGCGACTCAGCGCCGCCACCAGGCCGCCTGTGTGATCGTAGTGGCCGTGGCTCAGCACGAGAAACCGGGCGCTTTCGACCGGAACGTGCAAATGACGCGCGTTATGTTCCAGCACGCGGCCGGCGCCGGTGTCGAACAGGATGCGATGCTCGTCCGCCTCGATCCAGACCGACCAGCCCCACTCCCCGAGCAGGTCCGGCTCCCGTACCACGTTGTCGGAAAGAACGGTGATGGTGAGCTGAGAGATCATCGTGAGGGCCCTGGCGCAGCCAGTCGGAACCACAACATTGCTTTCCAGCGCAGCCGCCCTATAGTATAAAGTCTTTGGTCCGAGCGTTGATCCAGGAGCGAACAACCGATGTGGAAGCGTCGAGAAGAGGAAACACCCTCCAGGCCCCCTGTTCCGCCTTCTCCTGAACCGGTTCGCGAGCCCGCCCCTCCCCCGACACCAAGGCCCAGCGAAGCCGAGGTACCCCGTGGCGTAGCGGCCATCGGCAAGTCCGTCAAGATCAAAGGCCAGATTTTCAGTCGCGAAGACCTTTACCTGGACGGCGAGATCGAGGGGACCGTGGAGGTCCCCGAGAACCGCGTGACGATCGGGCCGCACGGCAGACTGCAAGCCAGCGTCAAGGCTCGTGAAGTGGTCGTGCTGGGCACCGTGAACGGGAACGTCGAAGCCAGCGAAAAGATTGACATTCGCAAGGAAGCCCGGCTGGTAGGGGACATCAAGACGGGTCGCATCATGATCGAAGATGGCGCCTACTTCAAGGGCAGCATTGACATCGTGCGCGAAGCACCCAAACCCCAGGGTGCACCGGCGACTCGTCCGGCCCCACCGCCGGCGCAACCCGGGACGCCCGGCCCGCAAGCGCCTTCGCCTGCGCCGCCGGCCGATCCCAAACGCTGACTCCGGAGAGGCGTTTGTTCCGGGACCGCGCGAAATCGGTTCCTCGCCACGGCCCGGATCCCCAAACCGTCCCGGGCCTCAAAGCGGACCCTGTCCAAGCTGACGTCTATGCCCGCCACAGCCATGGCCTCGAAGAGTTCTTCCGCGCCTTGGGCTCTGAACCGGGCTTGCGCGTACTGGACTGGGCGGGCGCTTCGCAGGCCAGCATCAGCTTTATCACCGAACGCGGCTTCCGTCTTTACTCGGAGGACTTTTATCAACTGCTGGAGACGCACTTCGGTCCCGGAGACTGGTATGCGGCTCAGCAGGACCAGGCCCGCGCGGCGCGCTTTCTCGAGCAGACACTCGGATTCCCGCCCGCCGGCTTCGACGGCGCATTGCTCTGGGACATGCTGGAGTATCTGGCGCCTCCGCTCTTGGAGGCGGTGCTCACGCGGCTCTACCAGATCATCAAACGCGGCGGTTACATGCTGGCGATCTTTCACGCCGACGAGCGGGTGGAGCGTGCGCCAGTCTACCGCTACCGCATCGGCGGCCCTGATACTTTGTGGCTTTCCCTGCGGGATATGCGCCGCCCGGCGCAGCTCTTCAACAACCGCGCCATCGAGAAACTGTTCCGCGAGGCCCAGTCGCTGAAGTTTTTCCTGACGCGCGACCACCTGCGCGAAGTGATCGTGCGGCGGTAAGCGCACTCACGGGCGCAGCAGCCGCGTCCGCCGCCGTTGCTGCGTCGGAGATCGGGCGCTTGGCGGCCCACGACTGTGGGAAACTAAGCGCTGGTGGCCAGCTCGCCAAAACGGCCGCACGGCGCAAGACTTCATTCCTGGAAAGAGATCGCCGACTACCTGGGCGTCACGGTGCGCGCGGCTCAGCGGTGGGAAAAGACCGCAGGCCTGCCTGTACGCCGGCTGGGACGCGGGCGCAGCGCGCGCGTGGTTGCCTTAAGCGAGGAGCTCGATAAATGGATGGCCGCCGGGGGCGCTCGGAACGCGGTTCCCGAACCCTCTTCTGTCCCCGTCGAAGAGCGCCGGAAGCAGCGGCTGTGGGCGGCGGCCGCAGGGTAGTTAGTCGGCGCCGGCGGGCTGGCGCTGGTCCTGCTCAGGCTGCTGGCTCCCTGCGATCCCCACAGTTGGACGTTGGCCGGCGGCGTGCTGACGATTCTTGACGCCCGCGGCAAGGTCTGCTGGCGCAAGCACCTCCCGGACCTGCAACCAAGCCGGGATTCGCGGCATCAACCGCTCATTCAGCTCACGGACATTGACGGGGACGGCCGCCGCTAAGTCCTCCTCGATCGGGTTGCCGGAATCCGCGAGCGACTGCGCGCCGCGTTGCAATGTTACGAGGCCGGCGTCTGCTTGCGCTGGGAGTACCCTGACGGCGCTTGAAGGACTTTTGCAGGCCGCACGTTCGAGCCGGAATTTCGCTTGCAAGCCGTCCGGCCGGTGCGGATCTCGGCACGGCCGCACCTCGTCACGGTGGCCAATCACCGGCTGTGGCACCCCTCGCAGGTGGCGCTGCTCGACGTAGGCGACGGCCGTCTTCTCGAAGAGTGCTGGCACCCGGGCGCGATCCGCGCGTTGTTAGTGCACGACGCAGACCGGGACGGCCGGGACGAGCTCGTCTTTGCCGCCATCAACAACCCTGGCGAGGGCTTGGGGCACGCCGCGCTCGGCGTGCTCAAGTTACCTTTCTCCAAGGCACGGCAGCCCCGCACCCGATCCGGCGCAAGCTTACCTGCGCTGACCGGTGGCGGGGAGTGGGCTTACGTTTTGTTCCTGCTGCCGGACGTGAACCGCGCGGCTGGCCGGTTGCCGGAACCACAAGATCTCTTCATAGATGAGTTGGGACGCATTCGCCTCACGCTTCCCCTGCCGGAGGGAGGCGGGGTCGTCTACTACCTGAACGGCAACCTGGAAGTAACCGAGTGTCGCTTCTCCGATAACTTTCCTGCCTTGCACGAGCGTTATTACCGGCAGGGCCTGCTCGATCATGCTCTCAGCGCGCAAGAGAGGGAGGCGCTGTGCCAAACGGCGCCTTTCTCGGCAGCCCCGGACGGCAACAGCCCGGAGCTGAGGCGGTTCTGGAAGTACTGATACGCGGCCACCTCCGATCTGTCGAAACGGTCTCCCCTAGTACTCTTAAGCGTTCGGTAATGGCGACAAGGTGCGAACTTCGTTGTTTGTCGCTTGGACGGGGCTGCGTCCCAACGTACAATCGCACCGGTAGCTATGAAAGAGGCACTCCTCGCGGCTGTCCTCGCCGGGATGGTGACCGGGGTCACCTCCGGCCTTGCCCAGGTCACACTGGTCCGCGCGATGATGACGCGATCTGTGCCGACGAGCGGGTGCACCCCCGCGCCGTCGGCTGTCAACACGTTTCTGACGTCCGACCCGTCAGCGTTTTTTGGTTCGAAGTTCGGGGCGCCGCAGCCCGCGATCAACGCGGGAGGCGTATTGAACGGCGCCGACGATACGCCCGAGATCGCGCCGGGAATGATGGTTTCCATCTTCGGGTGGAATCCGGCGCCGCGCACGGTGGCCGCGCAGGCGGCGCCGCTGCCGCTGGAGCTGGAAGGAGTATCGGTTGAAGTGACGGAGGCGGGCAAGGGCGCGGTTCGTGCGCCTTTGTATTTCGTGTCGCCCGGGGCAGATCGACATCCAGATGCCGTTCGGGATCACGGCATCGCCGGTCGAGGTGCGCGTGCGCGCGGCTGCGGGGACGAGCGATCCGGCGAGGGTCGCCGTTATGCCGCGCGCACCGCGCCTTTTCACGCGCACCATGGGCGGCAAGGGCGAGGCGATCGCGCTGCATGCGCAAACCTACCGCCTGGTCAACGAGGCTTGCCCGCAGCGGCGGGAGGCTATCTCATCCTTTACGTGACGGGGCTGGGCGAAGTCAGTCCGCCCAGCAGCCTGGCGAACCCGGGAGGCGACGGCGGTGGGACTTCAAAGTCACGGGAACGGTCAACGCAGGCGGCACGCTGATCGAGGCAGCCGGTTTTCACCTGACCGAATTAGGCGAAGCGCAGACGCGCACCACCCAGAGCTTCAACGTGCGCGATGTGCCGTTCGCGCAGGACTCCGGCCGTGGTGCAGGCGGTTGCCGAGACCTGGAATTCAGGCTGACGGGCCCGAACGTCCAGAACCATGTCAGCGGCATCACTTACTCAAGCACCGATTCCCGGGGGAATGTTTCGACCTACGCCGGCACCGACTGGAACTCTGCCTCCATCGTGCCTGACTTGCGTATAACTTTCCTGTGTCCGCGGTGAGCGTTGCGTCGCATTGGGCGCGCGGCCTCAGCCCTCGGCCCCGGACGGCCGGCGGTAAACGCCGCGATACCAGTTCCAGCGCACGCGCAGCAGGTCCAGAAACATATCCAGGCTGTCGCGCAGCATGCTGACGCGGGTGCCTTCGGCGTGGTTCCAGCGCACGGGAACCTCGACGGTCTTGAAACCCAGCTTGCGCGCCAGATAAAGCACCTCGACATCGAAGCCGAAGCGCTCGATGCGCTGGCGCGGAAAGATGGCTTTCACTGCGTCGCGCCGGAACAGCTTGAACCCGCACTGCGTGTCGCGAAACGGCAGGCCCACCAGCACGCGCATGAAGAGGTTGAAAATCCTGCCGGCCCATTCCCGCCACCACGGCTGGTGCACGCCGATCAGCGAGCGATCCAACGCGCGGGAGCCGATGGCGATGGCCGCTTCCTCGCGCTGCACCGCCTCCCAGAGCTTTTCGATCTCCTCGATGGGCGCCGAGAGATCGGCGTCCGTGAACAGCACCCATTGGCCGCGCGCTTTGAGCATGCCGTGCCGGACCGAGTACCCTTTGCCGCGATTGCCGGGGTTGCGAAGCAGGCGTAATTCCGCGCGCGCGCGGGCCGCCTCCTTCACGCAGGCGGCGGTGCCGTCGTACGAGCCGTCGTCCACCACGAGGATTTCGAACTGCCGCGTCCAGGCCCGGTCCAGATAGTCCAGCACGGTCCGCAGCGTCGCGGGCAAACGCGCTGCTTCGTTATACGCCGGTATGACGATCGAGAGAAACGGCAACGTTCAATTATAATGAAGCATTCAGACGCCCGCCGCGTGCTGCGCCCGCTCCGGGCCGAGGAGAATCCGGTTGTCGCTGGAATTCGAACTGCTCGCGCAACGTCTCGAGAAAACTCGACAGATCCGCGCGCTCGGCTTCGAGCCCTACGGCCGGCGTTTCGACTTCACGCACACGCTGGCCGAAATCCGGCGTCGCTGGGGCGACAAGAGCGCCCAGGAACTGGAGCCGCGCATTTCGGTACGCATCTGCGGCCGCATCCATACCATCCGCCTGATGGGCCGCGCGGGCTTCGCCCACCTGATGCAGGAGGGCGAGCGCCTGCAAATCTACGTGCGCAGCGATGCCGTGGCCGAACGCGATTTCAAGCTCTTTCGCCTGCTGGAGCCGGGCGACAGCATCGGCGCCGAAGGTTACCTGTTCCGCACGCGCACCGGCGAACTCACGGTCCACGTCGAGCGTCTGGAATTCCTGGCCAAAACGCTGCTCTCGATGCCCGAGAAATGGCACGGGCTGGAAGACATCGAGACCCGATACCGCCAGCGTTACCTGGACCTGATCGCGAATCCCGAGGTGCGCTGCATTTTCCTGATTCGCAGCCGGCTCATCCGCAGCCTTCGCCGACAACTGGACGAGCGCGGCTTCCTCGAAGTCGAAACCCCGATGATGCAGCCGCTGTACGGCGGCGCGGCGGCGCGACCCTTCCTCACTCATCACAACGCGCTGGATCTGGATCTGTACCTGCGCATCGCGCCGGAACTGTACCTGAAACGGCTGGTGGTGGGCGGCCTGGACCGCGTCTACGAAATCAACCGCAACTTCCGCAACGAAGGTATTTCCACCCGGCACAATCCCGAGTTCACCATGCTCGAGTTCTACCAGGCCTATACTGACTACCGGGGCCTGATGGATCTTTCCGAGGAGCTGCTCCGCCAGGCCGCCCTGGACGCGACCGGAAGCACCGAAGTGGAATACGAGGGGCAGCGGCTGGATTTCCGTCGCCTGGCGCGTTACTCCATGCGCGAGGCGATCGTGGAATTCTGGCGCGGCCCGGACCGTCCCACGCTCTCGGACCTGAGCGATCCGGCGTGGCTCAGCCGTCACTCCAGCCGGCCCAGCCCGGGCGAAGCGCTCGTGGACATCTTCGAGCGCGTGGCGCAGGGGCATCTGGTGCAGCCCACCATCATCTACGACTTCCCGCTCGAAACCTCGCCCCTGGCCAGAGCCAAGCCGGAAGAACCGGACTTCGCCGAGCGCTTCGAAATCATCATCGCCGGTATGGAGGTGGCCAACGCCTACAGCGAGCTGAACGATCCGCAGGAGCAGCGCCGCCGCTTCGATGAGCAACTGCGCCTTCGCGCCCGCGGCGATGAAGAAGCGCACCAGATGGATGAGGACTTCCTGCGCGCGCTCTGCTACGGCATGCCGCCCACCGGCGGCGAAGGCATCGGCATTGACCGCCTGACCATGCTGCTGGCCGGCGTCAACTCGATCCGCGAAGTGATTCTCTTCCCGCTGCTGCGTCCCGAAGGCCCGCTGGGTCTGGCGGACAAGCTGCGCGAGCTGGATCGCCAAAGCACCCCGTGAAAAGCCGCTTCGAGCTGTTCGTCGCCCTCCGATACCTGAAGGCGAAGCGCAAGCAGGCGGTCATCTCGCTGATCACGCTGATTTCGGTGCTGGGGGTGGCGGCCGGGGTGATGGCGCTGGTGGTCGCGCTGGCCATCAACAACGGCTTCCGCAACACGCTCCAGCGCAATCTGCTGGGCGCCACCGCGCACGTCACCATCCTGGAGCGCCAGCCGCTCTACGGCATCGGAAACTGGCAGGAGCTGGCCGGCAAGTTGCGCGCCCTGCCCCACGTGCGAGCGGTTTCGGCCGCCCTGTACGGCCAGGTTTTTATCACCGGTCTGCATTCGGAAGGCGCTGTGCTGAAGGGCATCAACCTCGATCAGGAGCTGGAGGCCGGCGACGTGCTGCGCAATCTCCGTCAGGGATCGGCGCAGGCTCTCGAGGAATCCCGCGGTTACCCCGGCATCATCGTCGGCTCGAGGCTGGCGCAGAAGACGGGGCTGCTTCTGAACAGCGTGGCCACGGTGATGAGCCCGCAAGGCGAGCTGACGCCGTTCGGGCCGCGGCCCAAAGTCGCGCGGTTTCGCGTGGTGGGCATTTTCGAGACCGGCCTGTACGACTTCGATGCCGGCTGGGCGTTCACCACCCTGAAGGCTGCGCAGGAAATCCTCTCGCTCAAGGACGTGGTCAACGCCATCGAGCTGCGCCTGGACGATATCTACCGCGCCCCGGAGGTCAGTCGCGCGGCCGAGAAAATGGCCGGCGCGGAGCTCGCCGCCACCAACTGGATGGAACAGAACCGTCAGATCTTCGCCGCCCTGCGCATGGAGAAGGCGGTGACGGTGATCACGATCGGGCTGATCGAGCTGGTGGCGGCGCTGAATATTTTCATCACGCTGACCATGATGGTCATGGAAAAGTACCGTGACATCGCGGTGCTGATGTCCATGGGCGCGCGCAGCGAGCAGATCCGGCGCATTTTCGTTTATCAGGGCCTGACGATCGGGGTGGTGGGCGTGGCGCTGGGGCTGGCGGCGGGCCACCTGCTGTGCTGGCTGGGCGATCGCCACCGCTGGGTGCGTCTGGACGAGGAAATTTATTCGCTGAGCTACGTGCCCTTCGAGCCGCGATGGCTCGACAGCCTCTGGATCGCCGGCGCCGCGCTGCTGGTCAGCTATCTGGCGACGCTCTACCCCTCCCGCAACGCCACGCGCATCGCTCCCGCCGAAGCGCTGCGCTACGAGTAGCTCGCGCGGCTTCCGGCCGCTAACCCTATAATGAGTAAGTGCTTTCCGTTGATGAACAGCTACGGTACCTCAAAAAGGGCCTGGCCGAGCTGATCCGCGAGGAAGAGTTGCGCGAGCGCCTGGCCGAGGGCAGGCCCCTCCGCGTCAAAGCCGGTTTCGACCCCACGGCGCCGGATCTGCACCTTGGCCACACCGTGCTGTTGCGCAAGATGAAGCACTTCCAGGACCTCGGCCACCACGTGATCTTTCTGATCGGGGACGGCACCGGCCGCATCGGCGACCCCACCGGGCGCAACGCCACCCGGCCGCCCATGAGCCGCGAGGAAATCGAGCGCAACGCCGAGACCTATCGCCAGCAGGTCTTCAAGATCCTGGATCCCCAAAAAACCGAGATCCGCTTCAACAGCCAGTGGCTGGACGCGCTCAGCTTCGAAGACATGATCCGGCTGTGCGCGCGCTATACGGTGGCGCGCCTGCTCGAGCGCGACGACTTCGCCAAACGTTTTCGCGAGGGTACGCCCATTTCCGTGCACGAGCTGCTGTACCCGCTGGCGCAAGCCTACGACTCGGTGGCGCTCCGCGCCGACGTCGAGCTGGGCGGTACGGATCAGAAGTTCAACCTGCTGGTGGGCCGCGAAATCCAGAAAGACTACGGGCAGCCGCCGCAGATCGTCGCCACCACGCCCCTGCTGGAAGGGTTGGACGGTGTGCAGAAAATGTCCAAGTCCCTGGGCAACTACGTCGGCATCACCGAGCCCGCCGAGCAGATGTTCGCCAAGCTGATGTCCATCAGCGACGAGCTGATGTGGCGTTACTGGGAGCTGCTGACCGACCGCAGCCTGGAAGAGATCCAGGCTCTCCGCGCCCAGGTGGAGCGGGGCGAGCGGCACCCCATGGAAGTGAAGATGGAGCTGGCGCGCGCCATTGTGGCGGATTTTCATTCCCGCGAAGAAGCCGAACGCGCGGCCGAGGAGTTCAACCGCGTGGTGCGCCGCGGAGAGGTTCCCGCCGAGCTGGAGACCGTCGCTTTGCCGCCCGATGTTCGTGCGGGCGGGGGGCTGCGCGTGGACAAACTGCTGGCCCGTGTGGGCCTGGCCGAATCGGTCAGCGACGCGGTGCGCAAGATCAAGGCCGGCGCCGTGGAGATCAACGGCGAGCGCTGCGCGGATCTGCGCTATCCGGACAGCGCCGGGACTTACCTGATCATCCGCGTGGGCAGGAAATGGAAGCGAGTGGCGTGCTGATCCGCCCTCTGCGCGTGGACGACATTCCTCGAGCCATGCGCCTGAAGGAAGCGGCGGGCTGGAATCAGACCGAGCCCGACTGGATGAACCTGATCGAGCTGGAGCCCGAGGGCTGCTTCGCACTGGAAACCGACGGTCTGGTGGTCTCCACGACGACCGTCGTCTGCTACGGCCGGGATCTGGCGTGGATCGGCATGGTCCTGACCGCGCCCGAATATCGCGGCCGCGGCTTCGCGCGCCGGCTCATGGAAGTGGCGCTGGCGTACGCTCGCGCCCGGGGCGTGGCATGGATCAAGCTGGACGCCACCGACATGGGCCGCCCGCTTTACCAGAGCCTCGGCTTCCAGGACGAGGGAATCGTGGAGCGCTGGGCGCTCGAGCCGCGCGAGCGACCCACAAGTCCGCCCGAAGTTTCGCCTTTCGTGCTGGATGAGCGACTGGACCGGCTGGCCTTCGGCGCCGACCGGCGGGCGGTGCTGGAGCGATTGGCCCGCTGGGAAGCCGCGTCGCTGCCCGGCTGCGGCTACGCCATGGGACGCCCGGGTTCCCATGCCTTCTACTTCGGCCCTTGCGTTTGCCGCACGGCGGAGAGCGCGCGAAGGCTGCTCGAGTACTTCCTGGCGCGGCACGCGACCGAAACAATTTTTTGGGATTTGTTGCATTCGAACCCTGCCGCCGCGGAGCTGGCGCGCGAGCACGGTTTCCAGCCGCGGCGACGCCTGGCGCGCATGAGCCTGCGCGCCCGGGAGGATGCTGCGCCGCTCGAGCGCCGCGAAGAGCTGGTGTACGCACTGGCAGGCTTCGAATACGGCTGAACGCTATGCGCCCGCGTCTGCTGTGGAAGCTGAAACAACGCGAGTTCAACCTGGGCGAGCGTACGCTCATCATGGGCATCCTGAACGTGACCCCCGACTCGTTCTCCGACGGCGGCCGCTACCTGGATCCCGACCGCGCCTTCGCCCGCGCACTGGAAATGGAAGAGGAAGGCGCCGACATCATTGACGTCGGAGCCGAATCCACGCGGCCCGGCTCCGCCCGGATCTCGGAAGCGGAGGAAAAGCGGCGCCTGATCCCGGTGCTCAAACGACTCCGCGGGCGGCTCGCCGTGCCCATCTCGGTGGACACCTACAAGGCGGGCGTGGCCGAGCATGCGCTCAGGCTGGGGGCCGAGATCATCAACGATCCCAGCGGCCTCACCTTCGATCCGCAACTGGCCCGGGTGGTGGCCCGCTACGACGCCGGCCTGATCCTGAACCACATGCGCGGCACGCCGGAGACGTGGGCCAAGTTGCCGCCGCTGCCTGACCCCATGGCCGCCATCCTTCACGATCTGGAGGCGGCCGTGCATCGCGCCGTCCGCGCGGGCGTGGACCGGTCGCGCATCGTGGTGGATCCCGGCATCGGCTTTGGCAAGCGTGGTGAGCAGAATTCGGAGATTCTGGCGCGACTGGCGGAGATGGCGCGCATGAAGCTGCCCGTGCTCGTGGGACCCTCGCGCAAGTCGTTTCTGGCGCAAAAAAGCGAGGAGGAAACGCTGTTCGCCACGGCCGCGGCGGTGACGGCGGCGATTCTGGGCGGCGCGCACGTGGTCCGGGTACACGACGTTCGCCAGATGCGGGCCGCGGTCGCCGTGGCCGACGCGGTGCTTCGCAACCGGCCCGCAGAGTAAGTCGGTTTCCGAGCCTGCTATCCTCGTTAGCGAACATGTCGCGCATGCGTGAAGAAATCCGTGAGCAGCCCGCTGCTCTCGAGCGCACGTTGAAACGGGAAGCGCCGCGAACGGCCCATCTTCGCCGCCTGCTGGAGCGGCGCCGGCCCCGTTTCATCGTGCTGGCCGCTCGCGGGACGTCCGATAACGCGGCTCACTTCGGCCGGTATCTGCTGGAAATCTGCACGGGCATTCCGTGCAGCCTTGCGGCGCCCTCGGCCTTCACCGTCTACGGGGCGTCGCCGGAGCTCAAAGACTCCCTGGTGGTGGGCATTTCGCAGTCGGGCGAGTCCACCGATACCAACCTGGTTGTGGAGCGCGCTCGCCAACTCGGTGCTTTCACCATCGGCGTCACCAACGAGGCGCGCAGTCCTTTGGCTCGGCTGGCCGAGCACGTGATCCTGGTGCATGCCGGGCGTGAGCGCAGCATCGCCGCCACGAAAACCTACACCGGTCAGTTGCTCGCGCTGTACCTGCTGGCCTGGGCGCTGGGGGCGAAGTTCCGGCTTGACGATCTGGAGCGCCTGCCCGAGTTGGCCGCGACCGCCTTGGCGACCGAGAGGGAGACGGCGCAATTGGCGGGACGCTATCGCTTCATGAGCGACGCCGCTGTGGTCGGGCGCGGCTTGAACTATTCCAACGCCCTCGAATTCGCACTGAAGCTGATCGAGACCTGCGCCATCGTCGCCGACCCCTTCTCCTCGGCTGATTTTCTTCACGGCCCGATTGCGATGGTGGAACGTTCCTTCCCCGTGTTCCTGTTCGCCCCGGGCGGCCCCACCTGGGAGTCCATGAAGCAACTGCTCGACAAACTGGCCCAGCGCAAGGCCGAAATTCTGCTGATCACGGACGATTCCAACCGTGAGGCGCCGCGCCTGGCGCCGCGGGTGGTGCGGCTTGCACTCGGGCTGTCGCGGCGCAAGATCTCGCCGCCCGATCTCTACACGCCGGTGCCCTATATCATTCCCGCACAGCTCTTCGCCTGTTCCCTGGCCGAAGAGAAGGGCCTGGATCCCGACCGGCCGAGGGGCCTCACCAAGGTGACGAAGACGGTTTAGGCGAACTCCCTCCCGGGCGCGCGGCGGTTGGGCCAATGGGCTATGCTGAGCTCCTCGTGGCCCTGCGTTCGATGGTAATCAGCGGCGCCATGGCGGCCCTGGCGCTCACGTTGCCCGTTGCCTTTCATGCGGCGGGCCTCGGCAGCCAGTTCCTGCCCATGCTGTTGCCCCTGTTGATCAACGGATTTCTTTCCACCCCGGCGTGGGCCGCTTTGACGGGACTGCTTGTGCCGCCGGTTTCGGCGTTGGCCACGGGCATGCCGCCGCTGTATCCGCCGGTGGCTGCGGTCGTTGCGGCCGAGGGCGCCAGTCTGGGCGGCGTCGCTGCGCTGGTTTGGCGCGCCACGCGGCCGCGGGTCTGGCCGGCACTTTTGACGGCGGTGGCCTGCGGACGTGCGCTGGCCGTGGCGCTGACCTGGACCCTGGCGCAGGCCTTCGAGCTGCCGGGCGGAGTGGCCGGATGGGCCGTGATCGTGCACGGGCTGCCGGGCACGGCGCTGCAACTCGTGGTGACCCCGCCGGTGGTTCGTTTCGTGATGCGCCGCGGAGGCCCGTTGTTCGGCGATGGATCAGGCGGCTAAGAGGAACTACTTCGAGCAACTGGCGAGCGTCTGGGACCAGTTGCCCCGGCCCGAGGATTGGGCGGAGAGGCTTCGCCGTTTCCTGCATCGCGCGCTCCCGCCGAGGACTTTGCGCGTGCTCGATGTAGGATGCGGCACGGGCGGTCTCGTCGAAGGCCTGCTCGAGCTTTGCCCGCCCGAGGCGCGGATCGTCGAGCTGGATTTTGCATGGAACATGCTGGCCATCAACGCGTCGCTTCACCGGGATCCTCGCGTGTTCTGTGTCTGTGCTGACGCTCGCGCCCTGCCTTTTCCGCCGGGTCTTTTCGACGCGGTGCTGTGCTTCAACGCGCTGCCGCATCTGGGCGAGACCTCGCGAGCGCTGGAAGTGTTGCTCGCCATGCTGGCGCCGGGCGGCGCGCTCGCCGTCGGCCACTGGATGAGCAGCGAGGAACTCAATGCCTTTCACGCAGGGTTGGATGGGCCGGTTTCGCAAGACCGCCTCCCGGCGGTGGACGAACTTGCAGCGTGGATCGGGCGCGCGGGCCTCGAGGTGGTTTGCGCTGAGGAAGAACCGGGATGGTACTTTCTTTTGGCGACAAAGGCGTCTGGCGGGGCATAGGCAGGGCTGCCGCAGGCCTGGGAGCCGTGGGTGCGACTCTCGCAGGGCCGCCGTGGCTCTGGCTGCTGGCGGGCGCGGGCGTGGTGAGCCGGCTTTGGCGCCCGCTTGCGTGGCGGCGACGATTGCTCTCGCTCGCGCCGGTGGCTTCCTTCGCACTCGTGCTGGCCGGCTTCGAGCTTCTGGCGCGGGGACGCCCGTCCATGCTGGCGCTGCGAGCCATGGCCGTGTGCTGGCTCGCCCAGACTTGCGTCGAAGGGATTGCGCCGTCCCGCTGGGTGCTGTCATTGTCCCCGCGTTCGCTTGCCTTTCGGCTCGGGCTGTTCGCGGCTTTCACGGAGCATTTCGCCCACCTTTTCGGGAGCGCGACGGCCCGCGCGCTGCTTGCCTGGCGGTTGGCGGCGCCGCGTGCGTGGCGGTCCGGCTGGTTTCACTCGCTAGCGCACGCGCTGGCGCGCATCGCGGAGCGATGCCTTGTGCGGGCGGAACGCTTCTACGCGGCGCAGTGGCTGCGAGGGCTGGGGGAATGACACCGGTCATCGAGGCTGAAGGTCTGCGCTTTGGTTTCGAGCCCGGCCGTGAGGTCCTTCGCGACGTTTCGCTCCGTGTGCTGGCCGGCGAGCGCGTGGCGATCGCGGGGGCCAACGGCGCGGGCAAGAGTACGTTGCTGTGGTGCCTTCTCGGCTTGTATCGGGCTGAAGGTCGCGTCCGGCTGTTCGGGCTGCCGCCCCGGCAGGCGCGGTGGCGGGTGGGGGTCGTGTTCCAGAACCCCGAGGATCAACTCTTCATGCCGACCCTTCTCGACGACGCGGCCCTGCCCCTCATCAACCGTGGACTGGGGCGCGAGCAAGCGCGCGAGCGGGCGCGGCAGGCGCTGGCGGTCATGGGTCTGGAGGCCGAAGCGGGCCGTCCGGCCAGGCAGTTGAGCCTCGGCCAGCGCAAGCGCGCCGCCATCGCGGTTGCACTGGCCGCGAACCCCGAGCTGCTCGTTCTGGACGAGCCCACTGCCGAGCTGGACGGGCGGTCGGTCCGCTCGTTATGGACGGCGCTCGAGGGTTTGCGCGTGACCATGTTGATCGCCGGTCACGACCTGAACTTTCTGCGTCGGTTGGCCACGCGGGCCGTGATCCTGCACCGAGGCGGCGTGCTGGCGAACGGCAGCGCCGACCGGCTATTCTGCGACGAAACCCTGCTGGAGCAGGCGGGATTGATCTGAGCGGACCGCCTACTTTTCCAACCAGAACTGGCCCACAAACATGGAATCTATGCCGGAGGAGTAAAAGCTGCGGACCGCGTCGCGCGGCGTGCAGACCAGCGGGTCTCCGAAGAGGTTGAACGAGGTGTTGTAGAGGACCGGCAGGCCGGTGGCCTTGCCCGCGGCGTGAAGCAAGCGCCAGTAAAGCGGGTTGTCTTCCTTCTTCACGGTGTGCACGCGGATGCGGTCCGCGTCCAGCAGGGCGGCCTGGAAGGTCTTGCGGTGCGCCGGGCGCACACGGCCCACGGTGGCCAGGAAGCGCGCGTTCGGTCCGACGTCGAAGTACTCTGAGGCCAGCTCCGCCGGGACCGAGGCGGCGAACTTGCGAAACGCTTCGCGACGCTTGATGTAGATGTTCAGGTTCTCGGTGGAATAGGGATCCAGGGGCGAAGCCAGGATGCTTCGGTTGCCCAGCGCGCGGGGGCCGAACTCCATGCGCCCGTGCATCCACGCGATGATCTTGTTGTCGCCCAGCTCGCGCACCGCCGTCTCGATCAGTTCGTCGGCGGTCAGCAGATAGCGAAAACGGAGCTTGCAGTTTTCCAGCACCTGTTTGATCTGTTCGGCGTCGTACTCCGGCCCCAGGCACAGATTGCCGATGCCGAGCCGGGCCTGCTGATCGTAGACGAAATGCCAGGCGTAGAAGGCCGCTCCCAGAGCGGTTCCGGCATTGCCCGCCGCCGGCTGTACAAAGACGTTCTCCCAGCAGCCCGATTGCTCCAGGGCTGCAATCAACAGGGCGTTGTGCGCCAGCCCGCCGGCCAGGCACAGGTTCCGACCGGCGCCGGCCATCGCCAGCACCGCTCGCTCGACCGCGCGTTGCAAGCCGCTGGCGATCGCCGCCCGCAGCGACTGCGGGATCGGGGCCCCGTCGGACAGGCCCAGTCGCTGGTAAAAGCGCGCGCTGAAACCGCCGTGTCCGATGCGCTCGCTGTCGAAGTAGGAGCGATCCAGGCGGGGCCAGTCGTGGCCATCCATGCCCAGGATTTCCGTGAACAGATCCTGGAAGCGGTCATCCCCCTGCGCCGACAGCCACTGGACTTTATGTTCGTCGGCATTCGGCTCGAAGCCCAGAAGTTCGGTGACGCGGCGATACAGGTCGCCCAAAGAGTCGGGGTAATAAAGTTCCTTGTCCAGCACGAAGCGATTGCCGGAAGCGCGCCAGCGCGCTCCGCAGCGGTAATCGCCCGTGGCGTCCAGGGTGAGGATGGTAGCCTCCTGGAAGGCGGCGGCGAAGTACGTCGAAGCTGCGTGCGCGGTGTGGTGATCTACCACAACCACGCGGCTGTTGGGAAAGCGGGCTCGCAACTCGAGGTGCATGGCGGCTTCGGGTCCCGCAGCCAGGGGCCGGGCCACCGCCACGCAATCCACCTCGGCCGCGCCGGCTCGCGCGATGGCGAGGCACGCCGCGATCGCCTCGTCCGGCAGCTCGCCGGGACGCAGGCGGCGCACGAGCTTGCGCTGCTCGACGGCCGCCACCAGAGCGCCGTCCTTGATCACGGCGGCGGCCGCTTCACTCAAGATGCCGCCGATACCCAGGATGATCATGAGGAAGCTCGCGCGCTCAGGTCTATGTTCAGGCGCTGTGTGACGCGCACCAGCGTTTCCACCAGCCGATCCACGTGCTCATCCGAGTGGGCGGCGGTGCAGGAGATCCTCACCAGGTTCTGGGAGGCCGCCGGCTTGAGTACCGGATTGACGTAAATGCCCTCGTCGAGCAGGCCTCGCACCACGCGGAACAAGTCGAGCTCGTTGGGGATCACCACGGGCACGATGGGAGTCTCGCCCTCGAAGACCCAGAAGCCGCGCGAGCGCAGTTCGCTGCGCAGTCGCTGGGCCGTGCGGAGCAGGCGCCGGCGGCGCTCGGGCTCCTCGCGGATGATCTGCAGCGCGGCCAGCACGGCCGCGACCGAGGCCGGCGGCAGCGCAGCCGAGAACACGAACCCCCGGGTGGTGTGCCTGAGATACTCGATCACGTCCTGGGGCGCCGCAATGAAGCCGCCCACCGAGGCGAACGACTTGCTGAACGTCCCCATCACGACGTCCACCTCAGCCAGCACGCCCTGTTCCTCGGCCACGCCCGCGCCCGTGGGCCCGAAGACGCCGATGCCGTGCGCCTCGTCCACGAAGACGCGCGCCTGATACTGCCGCGCCAGGCGCACGGTGTTGCGCAGATCGGCGACGTCTCCCTCCATACTGAAAACGCTCTCGCTGACGATGAGGATCCGCTCCTCCGGCGCGCAGTTCCTCAGGCAGCGCTCCAGGTGATCCATGTCATTGTGGCGGAAGCGGAGCTTGCGGGCAGGCGAGCGCAGGGCGCCCTCGACCAGGCTGGCGTGCAGGTTGTGATCGCACACCAGCACGTCGCCCTTGTCGGTGAGGCCGCTGAGAGCGGCGTAGTTGGTCTGGAAGCCGGTACCGAAGGTCATGGCCGCTTCCTTGCCAACGAAGGCGGCCAGTTCCGCTTCCAGTTGCACGTGCAGGTCCAGCGTGCCATTGAGTAACCGGGAGCCGCTGCAACCGCTGCCGTAGCGGCGCACGGCCTCGATGGCCGCCTCTTTGACCCTCGGGTGGTTGATCAGATCCAGGTAATCGTTGGATCCGAACATCAACACCCTGCGATCCCCCCAGCGGATTTCGCCCGGCGGGCAGCCTTCGCGAGGGCCAAAGATCTCGAAATACGTGTACAGGCCTGCCGCTTTGGCGTCCTGCGGGCGCATAAAATAGCCGCCCACCATGCGGCCGTAGTTCCGGCACCTCTCGAAAAGATCGGGCCGGGCAATGGCTGCCTGGCTCAGGCCGGGAGCGCTAGGATCCGAGCTCATCGTCGTTCACCCCTTCCATTCGTAGATGCGATAGGTTTTGTAGCGCCGGGCGCCGAGCGCCTCCAGCGATCGGTTCATCATCACATTATCTTCGAGGACCCAGGAGAATTCACCTTCATCGTAGCCGGCCCGTCGGCCGTTGCGGAACAGGGCGGCGTACAAGGCGGCCGCCGCTCCTGTGGCCCGGTACTCCTCCAGCACGCCCAGGATGACTACTCGCATGCGTCGGATGGTCCGTTTATAATACAGGATCTTGAACAAGCCGAGAGGGAACAGCCTTCCGTTGGCGTGCCGCAAAGCCTGGTTGATGTCGGGCAGGGCCAGGGCGCACCCGACGGCTTCGCGGTTGACTTCGGCCAGCAGCACCAAATCGGGGTCCATCACAGGTTTCAGCTCCCGACCCAGGTGCTCCATTTCGGCACGGCTCATGGGGGCGAAGCCCCAGTTGCGGCGCCAGGCCGCGTTGTAAATACGGAAAAAAAGCTCCAGCTCGGCCTCGAAGTTTTTCAGGCATACCGGGCGCACGCGGACGCCGTGCTCGACCGCGGCGCGTTCGGCCAGCCGCTCGGCGCGGCTCATCTGGATTTCGTTGGCCGTCGTGTGGTAGGCGTACAGATCTTTGGCTTTGTGCAGCCCGGTCCGCTCCAGCAAGCTGGCGTAGTAGGGCGGGTTGTACGGCATCATGACGCAGGGCGGCGAGTCGAAACCTTCCACCAGCAGGGCGCACTCGTAATTGGCGGAGGGATTCATGGGTCCGCGCATGACGCGGATGCCGCGGCGGCCGAGCCACGTCGCTGCTGCTTCGATCAACGCTGCCGCAACCTCGGCATCGTCCACCATCTCGAGGAACCCGAACCAGCCGGCTTGCTCGTCGTGATAACGGATGTAGCGGTGGTCAATGATGGCCGCGATTCGCCCCAGCGTACGCCCGCCGGCCACCGCCAGGAACCTCTCCAGCTCCGCGTCCAGGTAAAAAGGATGGCGGCGTGTGTCGAACATGGCCCGCTGCTGGATCCGCAGCGGGGGTACCCAGAACGGATGGCCGCGATAAAGGCGATAAGGGAACTCCAGGAATTCTCGCCGGCTGCGCCGGCCTGTCACGCGTTCAATGCCGACCAAACTCTCCGTCTCCCCGCAGTTTGCCGTACAGCCGCGGCCCGGTCGCCACGATCACGCCGGCCAGCAGCGCGCCGGCCGGCAAATCCACCGTGTAGTGGTACCTGAGGTAGACGGTCGAGAATACCATGACGACCGCGTAAGCCGCGTAGACCCATCCCCAACCGCGCGAAAGCCGCGCGGCGCCCCACCAGGCGATCAGGGTCATGGCGACGTGGCCGCTGGGAAAGCAATCGTAGTGCACCGATTCCAGCCAGTCCAGGCCCTGACGCAATGCCGCAAACAGCCACACGCCTTCCAGCGGCACCGCGTGCAGCTCCGCCAGCAGGAACCGCGGCCCGCGCACGGGGACCGTGAGGTAACCGATATAGGACGCCAGAAAGCCCAGCGAGATCATGAAGGCATAACAGCGGAACTCCTCGACCTGGCGCCGCCGCCAGAGGATCCCCGCCACCAGCAGAATCGCGGCAAAGAACGAGGTGTAGGCCAGTTGGAGAAACTCCGTCAGCCAGGGGTGGTGCAGCCGCTCCAGCCACACCGTGGGATGCACGCCCCAGATCAGGTAATCCAGCCGCGCCAGAGCGGCATCGTAGTCAATCCCACGGATGGCCGGGATCAGTAAAGCCATCTCGCGGTAACAGGCGGCCACGTACGGCAAGGGATACCAGTGCCGCAGTACCCACACCAGGCCGCGCTGCCGCCACAGCTCGCTGCGGGCCAGAGCCACGATGCCGGCGATGCCGAACACATGCCAGGCCAACAGCAGCGGGGCGGCAGGGATTCGCGCATGAGCCCAGGCTACGAGCAGCCCGGTGAAGAGCAAGTACGAGGACAGCAGCGAATCTATGGGCCGCCAGACCAGCCGCGCCGCCCGAACCCACGCCGACCAGGGACGCTCCGCCAGAACTTGAGACATTCGCAAGTATTTTCCACCATCCGGGGTCTTATTCGCCTGCCTCCCTGGGCAGCCGGCGACCGGAGCGTTCCAGCCAGCTTCGAAACATCCTGGTGCAATCCCGCGCAAAGGGCGCCCAAGTCAGCTCTTCCAGCGCGAATTTTACTTTGCGCCGCCAGTTCGGGTACTGCCAGGTAGAAGCGGGCAGATTCTGTTGCTCCGTCTCTTTGAACAGATCTTCGACGGTCAGCACCATCAGCCGGGAGGCTGAAAGACTGACCAGTCCCACCAGCGCGTTGTGCAGTTCGCCGCCGAACTCGGGCGCCAGCGGGGCGCGACGCGGGAACCATTCCGGCAGCAGCCCCAGCTCATGGAGCAGCTCGAGCAGGCGTTGTTTGTCGGCCTCGCGCTCCGCGAGCTGGCGGCGAACGGTTTCTTCTTCGACCAGACCGGCCCGGCGGCGAGCCTCGATGTCGCGTCCCAGCCAGAAACCGGCCAGGGTGGGCAGATCGTGGGTGGTCGAGCATACCAGGCTTTGCTCCGGGTAGTGCTCGGGGCGGCGAAAACGACCGTCCGGGTGCTTTTCGAAATAGGGCACGCGGTAGCCAAGCAGGCCCCAGCGTTCCAGTTCGGCGCGGATCTCGGGCGAGACGGTGCCCAGGTCCTCGCCGATGATCGCCACGCGATGACGCACGCTTTCCAGAGCCAGGATGGGCAACAGTTCCTCGTGCGGCTGGCGCAGATACGCGCCCTCGGCTGCCGTGCGGCCTTCCGGAATCCAGTACAGCCGGAACAGCCGCATGACGTGATCGAGGCGCAAGGCGCCCCCGTGCGCACAATTCTTGCGGATGGCCTGGATGAACAGGCGGTAGCCGTCGCGGCGCAGGCGATCGGGATCCACGGGCGGGAAGGACCAGTCCTGACCGGTGGGAGAGAAGTCGTCGGGCGGCGCTCCCACGCGGCAGCCGGAGACGAAAAGCGAACGATAGGCCCAGAGGTCGGCGCCGCAACGATCGGTGGCCAGAGCCAGATCGTGATACAGACCGAGCGCCAGTCCGCGCTGCAAGGCGCACCGGTGGGCGGCGGCCAGTTGCCCTTCCACGAGCCACTGAAGCCAGCAGTAAAACAGAACGCGGCGCCAATGTTTTTTTCGGAACCGGCGCACGGCCCGCGAGGAAGGATCGCGGTAAGCCGCGGGCCAGTCGGGCCAGACCCAGATTTCCGGCCGACGGGACCGGATCCATTCCTCCAGCGCGCAATAGACCGCGAACCGCTCCAGCATGACGCCCTCGGCGGCGCACCAGTCGCGGAACTCACGGGCCCGCGGCGTCTCGCGCCGCCATTCCCGTCGCAGGAACTCGAGGAAAGCCAGCTTCAGGGCGCGCAGCTTGAGGGCCCACACGCGTTCGTACTCGACGAACTCGGCCTCGCGCAACTGCCGGATTTCGTCCTGCACCTCCGGGCGGCGGAACCAGCGCTGCGCGCGGGCCGAGCGCTGGAACTCCTCGACGCGCTCCACGTCCAGGTAAACGGGATTGCGGTAGTAAACCGACGACGGCAGGTATGGGCTGGTGTTGTAGGGCTGGCGGTTGGCGATGGCATGCAGGGGATTCAATCCCACGAAACTGACGCCGACTTCCCGAGCCAGCCAGTCAATCAAGCCCTCCAGGTCCGTGAAGTCGCCGCAGCCCCAATTGCGCGCCGAGCGCAAGGCATACAGGCTGACGGCCAGGCCGGCGGCCCGGCGGTGGCCGTCGAACTTCTCAGGCGTGTAAACGCGGGAGGGGCAGATGACGAGGCGCGTGCGAGCCATGCGCCGGCGCCGGCCATTGCGCAGGACCACGCGCAGCTCGTGATATCCCAGCGGCAAGTCCTCGGGCAGGGGCGCAGCGAGCCGCACAAACGTGCGGCCGCAGATTTCGGTCCTTGCGATTTCCCGCAAGCCGGCCACCGGAACCCGGGTTTGTTGGCGCCAGCCATCTTCGCGTTCGATCACGACGGCCAGCCAGCCGGAGGCCTGCTCCGCCGGCACGTGGAGCGGGAATTCCCGGGCGCCGCGGAGTGTCACTAGGGTCGGCGGCAACAGGGAGTTCCATGGTTCCAGTAATCGAGCCTGAACCGCTTTCTCCAGCGCTGTTTCATCGTGAACGGGGACTCCCAGGGCGGCGAGAAGAGCCTTCCGGGTTTCCGGCGACGTCGGCCGCCTGACGCCGAGCACGTCCTCGTATTCGGGCAGGATGCCCCAAAGGGTGGCGGCTCGCTCCAAGGTGGCCGGGTTGGGGGGGACAAGGGCAGCATCGGTCTGTTCGGGCATCGAAATCAGCAACGTCAAGTGGGCGAGGAGGGGCGAATTGCGCGCCCTGCACAGCCCGGTACTTCTTTGATTCTATCGGGTGAAGGCCCGAGACGCGGGAGAGCGGCCCGTGAGAGAATGGAATCGTGATCGGTGGGTTGCATCAGGACGAGTGGGTCAAGCGGACGGCGCGGGCTCCCGAAGAGCTTTTCGAGTCCTGGGACCGGGACGATTACGCGTTTCTGTCCGGAGCCGTGGCGACCACGCGGCTGGACCGGGTGGTCAACTGGGCGCGCAAGAACTCGATCTGGCCCATGACGTTCGGGCTGGCTTGCTGCGCCATCGAGATGATGTCCATGAGCGCCTCGCGTTTCGATGTGGCGCGTTTCGGTGCGGAGGTGTTTCGCGGGTCGCCGCGCCAGTCCGACCTGATGATCATTGCCGGCCGCGTCTCCAACAAGATGGCGCCCGTGGTGCAGCAACTCTACCGGCAGATGCCCGAGCCCAAGTGGGTCATTTCCATGGGGGCTTGCGCCACCTCGACCGGGGTATACAACAATTACGCGCTGATCCCGGTCAATCAAATCATCCCGGTGGATGTTTACGTGCCCGGCTGCCCGCCGCGCCCCGAGCAGCTCATTTACGCCATCATGCTGCTTCAAAAGAAGATCGAGGCCCAGAGGGGCAGCTTCCGCGAGCTGCTGGAAAAGGCCTGAGCAACTGAAATCCCGCCTTTTGCGGCCGATAAGTCACGACGGGTGACACCTCACCCGGCCCCCGCACGTTGCGGTGCGGGAGGCCGAAGGAGGCGGCATGCAGATTGATTCTTTGCATTCGGTGGGGCAGCCGCTGGCCACGGCCTCAGCGCCACTGGCGCCGGACAAGCTCTCCGAGCATCGCGAGCTGATCCAGGCCGTCAAGGCCCTCAACGCTGCCGAGTTGTTCGGTCAGAACCAGGAGTTGACTTTCGCCGTGGACCGGGAGACCCGCCGTCCGGTGGTGCGCATCGTGGATCGCAAGACCAACGAGGTGATTCGCCAGATCCCGCCCGAGCTGGTTTTGCGGCTGGCGCAGGACCTCAGCTTGCTGCGGGGCGAGAAATGAGTCTGGCGCGTCCCAAGCGGGCCGGCAGGCGGCAAGGTCTCGCGGAGGTCGGCTGATGCTCTACCAGGCTCACGATGCGTACCTGGAAAGCGCGGTGCTGTCGGCGGATCCGCTGGAGCTGATCCGGATTCTTTACGGCGCCGCTTTGGAGGCGGTGGGCAACGCCCGCCGTTGCCTTGCCGAAGGAGACATCCTCGGACGTTCGCGGCACATCACGCGGACTCACGCCATCCTGACCGAGCTCAGCCTGACCTTGAACCACGAAGCGGGTGGGGAAATCGCGCGCCGCCTGGCCGAACTCTACGACTACATGCAGCGGCGACTGCTCGACGCTCATACCACGCAGCGCGACGAGCCGCTGGCCGAAGTCGCCTCGCTGCTGGCTGTCTTGCTGGAAGGCTGGCGCAACTGCCGCCCGGCTACCCAGAGCGGCCCCGCCATGGACGTGCTCCCGGAACCCGAGACCCTCTGCGCCGACTACGTCGCGCAGAGCTGGACCGGTTAAAGAGGCGCGCTCGCCGGCTGATCCGACGGGCCGGCCGCCGGAGAGGTGTCTACGGCTCCAGGGCGCGCCGGATCGCCTGTTCCAGCTCTTCGCGGCCCAGCGCGGTGCTGATGAACAACTCCTGCCGGGCGCCCGCGCTGAGTGCGATCGCCTTCCAGCCGTTGGCCGTCGGCACCGTCACCCGAATTTTAACCGGCCCGCGAGCGTCGCGCACCGGACGGATCACGCCCGGAATCACGGCACGAATCGCCGGATTCCCGGCGAGCAGGCGCTCGAGAACCTCCCGCAGGCCCTCCACCATGCTGTGCTCGATCTTCAACTTGCCTTGCGCAGTCCGCAGGCGCACGGCTTCACTCTCCCACGGGACGGGTCTCGAGCCCGAGCGTGAAGCTCTCGCCGAGGTAGATGCGCTTGACCTCGGGGTCGCTGCTGAGCGCCTCGGGCGTTCCGGCGCGGAAGACGCGCCCGTTATGGATGATGTAGGCACGGTCGGTCACCGCCAGGGTCTCACGCACGTTGTGGTCGGTCACTAGGATTCCTATGCCGGAACGTTTCAGCTCGAAAATGATTCGCTGGATCTCCAGCACCTGAATCGGGTCAATGCCCGAGAAGGGTTCGTCCAGCAGCAGGAAAGCGGGCTGGATCACCAGCGAGCGCGCGATCTCGACCCGGCGCCGTTCGCCGCCCGACAGCATATAACCCTTGTTGCGCCGCACCTTCTCCAGTCCCATCTGCTCGATGAGCCCGTTCAGGCGCGCCCGGCGCTCGGCGGGGGTGAGCGGCAGCATTTCCAGGATGGCGGCGAGGTTCTCCTCCACGGTGAGGCGGCGGAAGATCGAGGGCTCCTGCGGCAGATAGCTGATGCCGCGCCGGGCGCGTTCGTACATGGGCAACTGGCTGATGTCCTCGCCATCCAGCAGCACGCGCCCGGAGTCCGGTCGAACCAGGCCGACGATCATGTAGAACGAGGTCGTCTTGCCGGCGCCGTTGGGACCCAGCAGTCCCACGACCTCGCCCTGCTCGATGCACAGCGACAGGTCATCCACAACCCGGCGCCCGCGGTAACTCTTGCTGATCTCTTCGGTCTGCAATCTGCGCATGCGGTTACTGGCGGCGAAGCCGGCTCAAGGCGGGCGCGCCCTGCACTTCGAAGCTATCATCGCGCAAGCGCCAGCTCAAGCGCTCGCCGCGGGTTTGCCCGGCGCGATCGTCGGTGAGCGAGGGCGGGCCGCCCACGAGCACGGCCCGCTCTTCGTCGGCATAGTACTCGGCGGTCTCCGCAGTCGCCTGGCGCCTGCGGGCCGCTGCGCGGTGAACGATGTTCACGCCGCCGGAAGCCATGGCCCTATCCAGCGCCGACTCGGCGTCCGCCGTCTTGAGCCAGGCGCGCAGTTCCGGCGCCTCGATGGTCAGGGCGCTCCGCTCGAGCCGGACGCCGCCGCTGTAGTGAGCCACGCGCTCCTGTTCCGAGTAGGCCAGGCGGGCGGCGCGCACCACGACGAACGTCACCGGTCCGCCGGTCTGGCGACGGTCCGCGAATTCGCTGACCACCTGTCCTTCGGCCACCAGACGGCGCGCCGCGCGGTCAATTTCCACGCGGTGGGCCCGCAGACGGTTGGCGCCTTGCCACAGCCGCACATTGCCTTCGTAGACGAACCGGCTGCGGCGCTCCAGGGTTTGCAGCCGCTCGGCCTGCGCCTCCAGATTCTCCTGGTCGGACAACAGCGCAGTCGAGCTACGCCGGCGTTGCGGGAGCTGGGTGGAGCGCACGCGGCCCGCCGCGATCAGGTCGCCGGTGGCGCGATCCAGCTCCAGCCGTTCGGCTGCGATCGAGCCTTCCGGATCCCACACCCGCGCTGCGCCTTCCAGCGTGAGGCGGCCCGAAGCCTGATCCAGCGCCGCGCGTTCGGCGTGCCCCTGCCGGGCGCCCTCTCGGTAGCGAAAGTCGTTCCATTGCTCCAGGCGGCGGAGCTCTGCGCTCTGGGGATCGAACTCGGCCAGCAGGTCGCGGCTCCAGGTTTCCAACGGCTCGGAGGCCTTCGCGTCGCGATCCGGATCGGTGCGCGTGGCGACCTCAACCGCCCGCAGGGACCGGATGCGGTTCCCATCCGCGTAGTGGATCGAGAGGCGCTCGGCCGTGAGCCGCCGGCGGGGCTGTCCTGCGCGCCTGGGAATGAATTCCAGGGCGCCGGGAGCTTCGGTTCGCACCTGATCCAGCTCGTCCCCGGCCGCTCGCATCTCGATCTGAATGACCTCGCTATCGAGCCGGCGACCTTCCGGCGCGGGCCGGTCCGGGCGCGCCGCGGGTTCCGAGAGCAGGCTGGCCTGCCCGGTGGCGAGCACGCGACGCAAGACGGAAGACTGCCTGGTGGCGACGAATTCCAGATCGAGCCGCGATGCCGAGGCCGAAGTCCGCCCGTTTTCCCCCGTCCAGACGGCGCTGGCCTGGCCCTCGGCGGTGATTTTTTCGACTTCGCCTGCCGGCGTGAGGTCTATCCAGGCCTGAGCCGCGGCGAAGCGAACCACCCCGGACGGGCGTTGCTCCTGGCCGCGCGCGGCGCGAGCCTCGATACGGCGGATCGAGCTTTCTTCGAGCACGACGATGGCATCGCCCGCCTCCAGCACGGTGTTTTCACGCCGGAGCCGGGACCAGGGAAACAGCAGGATGATCGAGTCGTTCTCCTTGTAAATCAGCTCGCCCGCTTCCAGGCGCATGGGACGACTGCCCGGGCCGCGTCCCTTCCACATCAGTTCGACGCGGCCGCGCAAATGGAGCTCGCGAGAGGCGGGATCGTAAGATGCGCCCACGGCCGTGCCTTCGCCGCCCTCGAACCGGAAACGCAGCGGGCGCTCGGTCATGGCGCGGCCAGTGCGGTTTTCGAATGTGACGCCCGAGGTGCGGATGAGGACGAGGCGCCCTTGGGGCTCTTCGGGGCGCAGGCCCATGGTGAATTCGACGTCGCCATCCGAGTGCAGCACGGCCTCCACGGGATCGAAAACGGCGCGCGCGCACCGCACTCGATCCCAGCGTCGCCCTTCCGGGTGGTACAGACGCAGCTCGACGTCTTCCAGCTCGATGCGTTCCGGATCCTGAAGGTGCCGGAAGTTGCGGGCGCGGATTTCGACGCCGGTTCGGCTGCCGATATTGCGTGCCCAGTACCAATCCTGGGCCGCCGCGCCGACCCCTTCCGGCAAGCCGGCGGGCAGAAGGGGCAGTTGGGCTTCTTGAATCCTGCGCCGCTGATAATAGGTGCCGGCCACGGCGGCGATGACGACGACGATCGCAACCAGCAACAGCCCGCGCCTGCCCCGCATCTGATCCCACTATATCAGCCGTGCCGTCCCCGGCTGGCTTCGGGCGGCGAAAGCGGCGTTGCCGGCAAGGTGGAGGTCAACCGCGCGCTTTCACCTCTCGAACCTGCCCGCCGCCCGCTCCGCGCACAGGCGCAGGCTGCTCGGCATTCCAGACCTCGAGAGGTAACGGCGCCATCCGCCTCAACTCGTGTTCGCGTTCCCAGCGATTGTAAGCCTCCAGTCGCTCCTCCCTGCTGACGCGGATGTGTTCTCGAAGCTGCGCCATGGCCGCAGGCGCATCGCCGGCCTCGACTGCATCGAGGATCCGGGAGTGGTAGCGATGAATGCTTTCGAGCTGGGGGACGTCGTGACCTTCGCGGCGGTAAGAGAAGATGCGCGTCAGCAGGCGGGTGTCAGCCACCACTTTCATGATCCGGCGGTTGCCGGCCAGCCGGAGCAGCAGCATGTGAAACTTGAGATCGGTCGCCAGGAACGCTTGCATTTCAGCGTCCGTGAGGCGCTGGCGGCCGGAATGGCGAAGTTGGTCGGCCATGCGGCGGATCTGATCACAGACCTCGCGCACCACGGCCAGTTCCGATGGCTGCGGCCGTTGCTGCGCGACCTTGCCCACCGCATACACCTCGAGGGCCTCCCGCAATTCATACAGCTCGATCAGGTCTTCCCGCGTGGGTTGCACGACCACCACGCCCCGGCCGGGAATCCGTTCCAGGAAGCCCTCGGCCACCAGTTGCCCGATGGCCTCGCGCACGGGCGTGCGGCTGACGCCGATTTGCCGCGCCAGTGACACCTCCGACAGTGCAGCGCCGGCGGGCAGGCGGCCGGCGAGGATCTGCTGCTGGATGAAAGAATACGCCCTGTGTTGCAGGGAGCTGTCGCGTGTGCGTGCGGGTTTCATAGGTTTAACGAGGCGGATTCCGTTGCATACGTTTAGGTTACTCCAAACGCGCGCCGCCCGTCGCGTCAACCGCACACATGTCCCGGCGCGCCGGTGCGCGCGCACCAGCGGATCCGCAACGGCCTCAGTAACGGCACACGGAGGCGTCCGCCTTGACGAAGTACGGCCGGTAGTTTTTGGCCTTCGGATCCATACACCCGACCAGGTTCAGCAGCTCGACCTTGCGGAACTCGATCGGGTGACTCTCGCTCTGGAGCGCGATGTATCCCTCTTCGAGCAGCGCGCCGTCCTTCTTGACGGCTTCGTCGTAGTTGTTCACCCCGCCGCCGCCGATCTGCGGCTTCTCATAGGCCAGCACCCGTTCTCCGTCAACGAAATGCTCGATCCGTTCGCTTCCCAGGACTTTTACTTCCACCCGGACCCACTGGTCGCCGTGGTAGGTTTTGGAGCGCGACGGGACGCAGTGCTGCGTCACCAGTTTGCCCTCCATGACCACGTGGGTGCCCGGTGTGCACAAGTTCGCCGTGGGCCTGGTCCCCGAACCCGTCCCGCCGAGCAACTGGACCTCGATGGAAATCGGGAAGTCCTGATCCCTGCGCATCGTCTCGGGCGCCTGCGAGTGAATCATGATCCCGCTGTTGCGCAGAGCCCAACCCGGCGCACCGCGCAGTTGCTCGCCGGTGAAACGGTACTCTGCGGCGATGATGTAGTGCGAGAATTTCCGGCGGTAAAACAGATGGCCGAACCTGGCGCCGAACTCGGCATAGCCGTCGTAGGACACCTTGAGTACGCCGTCTTCGACGCGAAACGTATTGGCGAAGTTGTCGCCCAGCTCGTGTCCGGCGATCTTGACCACCCAGCCGTCCAGATTGCGCCCGTTAAACAGCGGGATCCAGTCGGATGGCGCAGGTTTCTCCTGCGCGCACACCGGCAGGGCGGCAGTGACCAGGAACGCAAACCGTGTGATGAGGCACGCTGTGTTCATGGCTGTCAAACGCTCACCACGGGGCAGGGTGATTCGCGAATGATGGCGTAGGCGTTGGTGCGCAGGCGACCGTAAACCCCGGCGGCCGACCCCCGCCCGATAACAAGCAAATCGGCCTGCCGCTGGCGCGCGATGTTGCACACCACCTTGGGCGCGTCGCCGAACTGCACTTCCAGTTCGGCCTCTACCCCCACCTCACGCTGGAGCTCGCGGAGGCGCTGCCGCGCCGACTCGCCCAGCTCGGCGTTCCAATCGCGCTCGCCACGTTCGCTCGACCGCATCACGATGTAGGGGCAAGCGTGAGCCAGCAGCAGCCGGGCCCCGAAATCCTGCGCCAGTTGACCGGCCCACCGCAGCGGTTCGGCGCTGTGCGGCCCCAGATCCACCGCGCAAAGCACCGAGCGCAACCGGATGGTGTGGGCCGCAGGCGTTTCCTCCAGGTGCACGCCGGTCCAGACCGGGCACTGCGCGTCGTGCAAGACCTTCGCGGTGACGGAACCCAAAATGAAACGCCGGAAACGGCCGTAGCCGTGGGTCGGCACGGTGATCAGGGCGACTTGCTCGTTGCGAGCCGCTTCGACAATGCTCTGCGCCGCATCGCCCTCCACCAGCAGGCGGCGCATCCGCGCACCCGCCAGCTCCTCGCTCAGAAACTCCTCCAGCCTTTCCCGGGCTTGCGCCTTGCGGTTGGCCGCCAGGTCGGTCAGCACCGCGCCGCCGAACTCCAGAGCGCTGAACTCGTAGCGGATCGGCTCGACCACGTGGAGCATGAGGATTTCCGATCCGTAACGGTCCGCTACGAGCCGAGCCCAGCGCGCCGCTCCCAGGCAGCGCTCGGAGAAATCCACCGGCAGCAGAATCTTCTCGAGTCGAAGCATCCGGGCCTCTCTCCGGATTCTATCCCGGATCAGTTTCCATTGGCCGCGGTCAAGCCCAGATCGGTGAGGATCTTGGGCGCCGGTTCATCCATGGCCAGCACGCGGTGGCAGGAGTTGCAGTCCTGGGTGAGCTTGCGGCCGTCGGCCGCGGTGCGGTCGTCGTGGCAGCGGAAGCAGCCGGGGAACTCCATATGCCCGATGTTGTTGGGATAGGTTCCCCAAGTGACCTTCATTTCCGGGAATACGTTGCGGTTGTGGATTTCGGCCAGGGCGCGACCCGCGCGGAGAATCTCATCGCGCTGCCGGGCGAAGAAAACCGGATCCCGCTGGCGATAGTGTTGCTCGAGCGCCACAGGGATGCCGGCTGCCGCAGCCTCCCGGCTGGGGTATTCTCTTCTCAACAGTTGCGTCCCCAACTTCTTGATCCCGGGTAAAGAAGCGGGAATGAGGCCCTGTGCCATGGCCCGGTCCACGGCGGCCTCCGGCGATTCGAAGGTGTGCGTGGGGCGGTTGTGGCAATCCATGCAGTCCATGAGCCGGCGGGGCAAGTTCTTCACGGACTCGGGCGTCGCGTCCGGCGCCAGATACACCGAGGTGCGCCCGGTTGTGGAGTTGGTGTAACGAACCCAAGGGATGTTCTGGCGGCCCGGGTCGGCATGAGCGTACTCGATGGTGACGCCGGGATCCAGGTGCGCCCCGTGAATACCGCGCGTTTCGTGCCCGCCGCCGATGTGCATCAGCAACACGGTGCGGGTACGGGTGTTGGCCTCGTCGTCGGCGTACTTGGTGACGATGCGCAGCCGGTCGGCGCCGAATTTCTGCGGCCAGTGGCATTGCTCGCAGGTGTCGCGAGCGGGGCGCAGATCCGCGATCGGCGTAGGGATGGGACGCGGGTAAGTATTCAGGATGGTGGCGAAGACCTGGCCGACCCCCGACAGTTTGCTGCGAACGAACCAACTGGCGCCGGGGCCGATGTGACAGGCCACGCAGGAGACGCGCGAGTGGGGCGATCCCTGGTAGGCGGTGAACTCCGGGGCCATCACCTTGTGGCAGGTCGCGCCGCAGAAGGTCACCGTGTCCATGTAATGGAAGGCGCGATAGGTCAGTTGCGTGCCGATGACGAGGTTCGCCACCGTGGTGACGCCGATGAAGCCGAGCAAGCGTCGCAGCTCGGGATTGCGCCACTCCAGCGGCGGGAAGGCGCGCGCGGACTCGCCACGCTTGCGCCGGCGACGAACTTCCCGCGCGATGCCCAGCGGAATCAAGGCCAGCCCGCCGAAGAACACACCCGGCAGGACCAGGAACGTGAGGATGCCCGTGTAAGGATTATCCACGTCTCCGCGCAGGAACAGCGGCAGTTGGAACAACCACAGGATGGAGGCGCTCGTGACGGCCACCACCCCCAGCAGGCTGATCCAATTGCTGGAAAGGTAGACCAGCGGAGACAACAATGCCGGCAGCCCGCGCTCAGGCATGCGGATCACGCCCCTGCTCCTCCCCCGGGGATGTTGCAGCGGCTGACGGTTCCGGGTGAGCCGGCGCAGGTTCCGGCGCCGGGTGATGAGCCAGCGCCCGCGGCCGCGGACTCCACCCCGTCAGAAAGGCGGTGTCCATCGGGTAGATGTCGGGATCGAAGATCACGGTGTACAAGTGCCATACCAGAATCGCCAGCGCGGCCAGCACTGCTTCATAGAAGTGAACGGTTGACGCGAAGTCGAGCACGCTTTTGGGCAAGTAGGCCAGCACCCAGTTCGTGGCCCACAACGCGATTCCCGTGATGGCCATGATCGCAGTGCCCCAGACCACGGACCAGTACTCGATCTTTTCGATGTAGCTGTGCTCGGATAGCAGCGGGCGGCGATTCGTCAGCCCCAGATTGTAAGCCAGTTGCGCCAGGGCTTCGGCGACATCGCGGCGATTGGGCCACAACGAGCGCCAACGCTCGCGCAGGCGCGGTGAAGCGATCAGCGTCGCCACGTGCAGAACAGCCGTGGCCATCAGCACGACACCGGCGATGCGGTGCACCGTGCCGCGGACCGGAAAATGCGACTCCCAACGCACCAGGATCTGCGCCCACCACTGCTCGGGATATTTCAGGGCGAAGCCCGTCCAGACCAGCACGATGAACGAGATGGCCAGCAGAGCGTGCTGGATGCGTTCGATGGGCAGCATGCGCAAGGAAGCGGCCCCGTGCAGGGGGACCATGCCGCGCATCCTGCGGCCCAACTTGCGCACCCAATCGCCCAGATTGTGCAACAGCATGAAACCGATGGTGAGGGGGATCAGGATCTGATAAAAGACCCGCGCCCAGCGAACAGCGGCGGGCTCGACGCCGCCGGCCACCAGGTGAATGGGACCGAGGGCGAACCGGCTGCCTGCTCCGGGGTGGCATGCCCCGCAGGTTTTCCCGAGGTTGCGCGGGTGGATGCGCGAATCGGGGTTGGAGGAGGGCAACACGTCGTGCGCCCCGTGGCAACTGGCGCAATTGGCCACGGTAATCGAGCCGGCGCGGGCGGCCAGGCCGTGGTAGGAAGCCTCGAAACTCACCAGACGGTCGGCCGGCAGACCGTACCTGCGGCTCAGGCGTACGTTGCCGTGACACTGCCCGCAGGTTTCCGGAATGCGCGTGGGGAAGATGGTGGATTCGGCCCGGGAGGCGGGCAGGATGGCATGTTCGCCATGACAACTGGTGCAGACGGGGGCTTCAGGGCGTCCCTTGGCCAGCGCCGCCCCGTGAACCGAGGCGTTGAACTGCGCGAGGATTTCGCCATGGCACATGCCGCATAAGTCCGGCACCTGGCGGTGGAACTCCACCGAGCGAGCCAGCTTGACTTCGTGCACGCCGCCGTGACAGACGCCGCAGTCCGGCGCCGCAGCTACGCCACGTCGTGCCGCCTCCGCGTGCACACTGCGGCGCTGGTCGCCCACCACGGCGGCATGGCAGGTTTCACAGGTGGCGTTCTTCAGCCCTGCCGGGTGCGGGTAGGCTTCCCGTCCCGGATGACACTTCACGCAGCCCACGGCGGCGTGAGCCGAGGCCGACAGCGCCTTGCCTTGCTCGTGGCAGGCGGAGCAGTCCAAGGCCTGCTGTTGCGCCCATGCCAGCCCGCAAGCCGTGAATGCTAACCACACCAACAGCATCGCCCCAAGCCCCCGCTGTGTGGACCATCCGGGCCGTCTTCAGAAGGCGCCGCGGCTGGTTCGCTCCCAGGCATCCCACAGGAACAGGCCAAGCAAGCCGATACTGTAGAGCACCGTCACGATGATCAGGATCTTGAGCCACCGCTCGACGACCAGCAGCTTTTGCGCGATGGTCATTTTCATGGTGATCTCTGCTTCATCGGTGCCCAGCACGTGCAGGCTCTCCTCTTCCTTGCGCGAAAGACGCGCGCGGTAAATCGCGACTACCACGATCCCAAGGATCAGAACCACCAAGATCGCCGAGAACAGCATCAGGTTCATATCTTCATCCTCGCTTCAACCATGGAACGGCCGCACTGGGGCGGCGCCTTTCATGCCGTCAAGTTCTCGCGCCGAAACGACTTGCCCGTAGCCTCCTCGATGACCTCGATAATTTCCGCCAGATAGGAGTCCAGGGCGCAACGCGCCTGGCCGCGGAGGTCGCAACTGCCGTCCAGTCGCTGTTCCAGGCATACCGAGCAGACGTTCTCGCGGATGGCGCGAATGTAGTCCTGGATATCGTCGCTGTCGGTCGCCAGGATGGCCTGCGCGACCAGCGGAAACAGCTCGAACAGTTTGCAGCTTTCCTGTTCCGGCCGGGCGCAAGCGCCCTCGGCGGTCCGCACCTCGCACTCCCGGCAAATCCGGCTGCGAACCATCGCCTCCAGTTCGTGAATCCGCAGTCTCATGCTAGCCCCCGCCCTCCGGCGCGTTTGCTTTGCGCCCGTTTTGGTGGATCTCCCCTGGTCCGGATCCGGAGGTCCGGCCCGCACGGGGACCGCCGCAGGCGCCCGTTCCCGGTTTGCCGCACCGCAACGCTGCCGCCATGATGGCCAGTACCGCCGTGCTCAAAGGGTCATTACAGAATACCACTGAGCGTATGCCTGCGTTCCAGGCGCGCGACAGCTCGCCGGGATCGTTCCGCGTGATCAGCACCACCCTCTCCGGCCGAACCAGCGGCGTGCCGAGCCTGGCGAGCGCCGCCGAATCCATTACGATAACACCCTCCTGTTTCGGATCGGGCGCTTCCACGGTGCAGACGTCGGCCATCCCGTTCCGCTCCAGACGTTCGCGCAGCGCTCGGGCGTATGCTGCGTCCGCCACGGCTAGTTGGATCTTCGGCATCGCGCGCCTCGGGAGATGACCGGGGCCGCCAGGATGGCCCAGGCGCAACCGCGGCTCACGATTCCTTCCTGCAATCCTGTCGCCAAATTTCAGACAACCGCCTCGCTGCCACATCCGGCCAAATCCCACGAAAATCAGGAGATCGCCCGCCCTGATGCCGCGTTTCCTCACTCGGACGGCCGGGTCTCACCCAGCGCCATCGCAACGAACTGGGTGAACTGACCCACCGCCCCTCGCCGGCGCCAGCCCGGCTTGCCGCTCGTGACAGAATGGTCTGGCTGTCAACGGGTGATCTATGCGAGCTGAACAACGCCTTGGCGCCGGGAAACTTCCTGCCGACCTGCTGCGGACGATGCTGGCCCGGATCGCACCTGAGGATCCATCGGTGATCGTGGGTCCCGCCTTGGGAGAGGACGCTGCGGTGCTGGATCTGGGCGGTCCGGAGTTGCTCGTCGCCAAGACGGATCCCATCACATTCGCCGCCCGGCATCCGGCCAGGTATCTTCTGGCGGTGAATGCCAATGACCTGGCGGTCACCGGGGCCCGTCCCCGCTGGCTTCTGGTCACCGCGCTGTTGCCGGAGGGCATCTCCGCTGAGGCGACCCAGGATCTTTTCGACGAACTGCGAGAGGCCTGCGACCGGACGGGAGTTCTGCTGGTCGGGGGACATACCGAGATGACCGTCGGTCTGGAGCGGCCCATCCTGGTCGGGTGCCTGTTAGGGACGGTTTCGCGGGACGGTTTGTTGCGGACCGCCGGGGCTCGTCCCGGGGACGCCATCCTGCTGGCGGGCGGCATCGCCATCGAGGGGACAGCCATTCTCGCCACCGAGCACGACGCGGAACTCAGGCTGCGCGGCGCGCCCCACGAGGCCCTGCGCACGGCAGCGGGCTGGCTGGAGAATCCGGGCATCGGCGTCACGCCGGCCGCCCGGGTGTTGATCCAGTCGGGCGGAGTCCATGCGATGCACGATCCGACCGAAGGGGGGCTGGTCACGGCCCTGCATGAGCTGGCGGAGGCGGCTGGAATCGGATTGCGGATCTACAGAGATGCAGTGCCGGTGCTGCCCGAGTGCCGGGCGATCTGCGACGCGCTGGGACTGGATCCGCTGGGTTTGCTCGCCTCCGGCGCGTTGCTGGCTGCGGTGGATCCGGTTGCGGCGCCCCGCGCGTTGCAAGGGTTGAGTGATGCCGGCATTCCGGCCTCCGTCATTGGGGAGGCGCTGCCTGCGGGCGAGGGACGCACGCTGGTGGACCAGGACGGCGCGCGACCGTTGCCGGAGTTTGCGCGGGACGAGCTGGCGCGTTACCTGGAATCGTTGGAACAGGGTTCAGGTGCAGACGCTGCCGACCCAGGCCCCGGTCAAAGCGCCCTCAGGTCCTCGCCATCCAGGCGTTCATGAGCACCGCGATGGCGGCCGTGGCAGCCGTTTCCGCCCGCAGAACGTAAGTCCCCAGCGTGACCGCTTCCCACCCGGCCGCGCCTGCCGCGCCGCGTTCGGCCTCGCTCCATCCGCCTTCGGGGCCGACCAGGACCGCCACGCTGTCCTCGCGACGCCGCCGCCCGGCGGGAGGAAGGGCTTCGAGCAGCGGCGTGCCCGTGCGGCTTTCATCCAGGAAGTAGCGGCATGTCGAGCAATCGTGCAAGGTGGTTTCGAACTGCGCGGGCGGGTGGATTTCAGGCAGACGCACGCGGCGCGCCTGCTGGCTTGCCTCCCGCGCGATGCGGCGCCAGCGTTCCATGCGCTTGAGGGCGCCTTGTTCCAGCCCTTTCTCGCTGCGGGCGGCGATGACCGGGGTGATCTGCTCGACGCCGAGTTCGGTCGCCTTTTCGATCATCCACTCGAAGCGATCGAACTTGACCAGAGCCGCCTTGAGCACGAGCCGCAGGGGCGGCGATTCCCCAGGCAAGGGCTGGAGGATCCGGAACAGGACCTCGCCGCGGGCGAAGCCCTCGATTTCGGCCAGATAGACGCAGCGGTTGTCGGAGAGCTCGTAACGATCGCCGGTTCGCGCGCGCAAAACGCGCCGTAAGTGATCGGCCGCCTCCCCACTGAGCACGGCGCGCTGCTCGCGCACCTCTTCGACGAAGAAGCGGCGGCGCGCCATGTACAATAATGTAACCCCGGTGTCCTTATGATCGCTCACCTGCGGGGCGTCCTTCTGGAGAAGCGCCCGAACCAGGCAATCGTCGAGGCCGGCGGCGTCGGCTACGACGTTTCCATCCCGGTGTCCACGTACTCCGCGTTGCCCGAACCCGGCGCGGAAGTGCGCCTGAGGATTCACACCCACCTGCGCGAGGATTCGCTGTCGCTGTACGGCTTTGCCTCCGAGGACGAGAAGATCCTGTTCGAGCGACTGATCACGGTGAGCGGGATCGGGCCGCGACTGGCGATCACGGTTCTTTCCGGCCTGCCCATTGCGGAACTGTACGCCGCCATCCGGGCCGGCGCGGTGGAACGGCTGGTGCGAATTCCGGGGGTGGGCAAGAAGACGGCGGAGAGAATCGTGCTCGAGTTGCGCGAGAAGCTGCCGTTGCCGGCGGCAACGCGCGAGGCCGTGGCGCCGGGCGCCGTCAGCGCCGTCGAGCAGGACGTGCTTTCGGCGCTGATCAACCTGGGCTGCACGGCCGCGGCGGCCGAAGCCGCGGTGCGCAAGGCCCGCGCTGCCGGCGTTCGCGAGGAGTTCGAGCCCCTGTTCCGTCGCGCCCTCGAGCTGGTGCGCTGAAAGCGCGCGGCAGTTGCGATAACCTTGATACAGAATGCGGGATCGGGGCGTCATCTCGGCCGCGCCGCGCGAAGAAGAGCGTCAATTCGAAGCGAGCTTGCGCCCGCGGCGGCTGGCGGAGTTCATCGGTCAGAGCCGGTTGAAGGAAGTCTTGGGGATTGCGATTGAAGCCGCCCGGCAGCGCGGGGAAGCGATGGATCACGTGCTGCTATGCGGTCCGCCCGGGCTGGGCAAGACCACGCTGGCCGGCATCATCGCCGCCGAACTGGGCGTGCCCTTCGAGCAGACCGCCGGTCCGATTCTTCAAAAGAAGCTCGATTTGACAGGCATCCTCAGCCATATCCGGGCGCGGCAGGTCTTCTTCATTGACGAAATTCACCGGCTGCTTCCCGACGTCGAGGAGATGCTGTACGCGGCGCTGGAGGATTTCCGCGTGGACATCGTGATCGGCGCCGGTCCCGGCGCGCGCACGCATTCCCTGCCCATCCCGCGCTTCACGGCGGTGGGCGCCACCACGCGGCAGGGACTCATCAGCGGGCCGTTGCGAGGACGCTTCGGGCTGGTGCTGCGGCTGAATCATTACACCGTGGAGGAACTCAAGCAGATCGTGCTTCGGTCGGCCCGGTTGCTGGAAGTCGGCATTGACGAAGCGGGGGCCGACGAGATCGCCCGTCGCAGCCGCGGCACGCCGCGCATCGCCAACCGTCTGCTGCGCCGCGTGCGCGATTATGCCCAGGTGAGGGCGGAAGGCGTCATCAATGAGGAAGTGGCGCGGACCGCGCTGGATCTGCTCGAAGTGGATCGCTTCGGTCTGGATGAGACCGACCAGAAGATCATGCTGACGATCCTCGAGAAATACGCCGGCGGGCCCGTGGGTTTGAACACGATCGCAGCCTCCATTGATGAGGAGCCGGACACCATCGAGGAGGTCTACGAGCCCTACCTCATCCAGCTCGGTTTCCTGGATCGCACGCCGCGCGGGCGCGTGGCGACCGAGAACGCCTTTCGCCACTTCGGCATCACGCCGCGGTGGCGCAACAGCGCCCAGCGGACGCTGTTCTGAGCCGTGAAACGGGTCTATCTTTCCTTGGGTTCCAATCTGGGCGATCGCGAGGCCCTGCTGGCGCGGGCGCTGGAGCGCCTGGCAGCGGCCGGCCTGCGCCTGCTGCGCATTTCTTCGGTTTACGAGACCGAACCGGTGGATCGCCGCGACCAGCCGTGGTTCCTGAACCTCGTCGTCGAGGCCGAGACCGATCTGTTTCCGCGCATGCTGCTGATGCGAATCCAGCGCATCGAGTACGAGCTGGGACGCCGCCGCGCGGCTCCCAAAGGGCCGCGGCCGATTGACATAGACATGCTGCTGTACGGCGACGCCGTGATCCGCATGCCCGGTCTCAGCGTGCCGCACCCGCGCATGACCGAGAGGCGATTCGTCTTGGAGCCGCTGGCGGAGCTGGTCCCCGATCTGCGCCATCCGCTCGACGGGCGGCCGATTCGCGAGCTGCTGGAAACGACACGCGCACAGCGGGTGCGCCGCGTGGACTTCCGCCCCGCCTTGCCTGCCTGAGGCTCAGGGGAGCCTGGCCGCGAGCGCGCGGGCCAGCGCCGCTGCGTTTTCGCTTTCTCTCAGATTGGCGTACCCGCCCAGATAGCGGCCCTTCCGGAAGAAGCAGACCCGGCCCAGGTAGCGATCCGTGGCCTGAAAGGCTTCGTCCGCCACTTCGACCTCCGCCGTCTCGCCGAAGCGCGCCCGCAACTTCTTCATGACCTCGGCTGCGGCCTCGGCGCCGGACTCGGCTACCACGAAGGCCTTGCCGAACTCGTACTCGGCGGCATAGCCGTACTTCAGCAGGCGCAGGCCAAGCACGCTTTCCGGCACCAGCCGCACGGAATCGGGGACAAGGCGCTCGGCGGGGAACCACTTCAGGATCTCGGGCGGATCCGTGCGTCCCGGGATACGCTCGGCCATGGCGAGCGCGAACTTGCGCAGCACGGCGCTGTGGTCCTTGTCCGGCTCCGCCGAAAACTCCACGTAAAAGCGGTCCTTGGCGAAGGTGGCCTTGCGGGGCAGGATCTGCCCGCTTATGCCGATGGGTTCATTGGGCCGGCGCGGATCACGGTTGGCGGTGAACATGCCGTAAGCCCACTCGGGATCGGTCATCTCCGAGATGTCGAAGACGATGGTGTCCTCGCCCGACTTGCAGGTCACGCCTTGCATCCGCACGAAGCGATAGAGCAGGTAGCCCTCGGCGTTGCCGTTCATGTACTCGAACAGATTCTCGGCGTCGTAGCTGCGAAAGGGCCCGTGCTGGGTCCATCCGGGCACCAGGCTGCAATCGGGCTTCTGCGCCGGTACGAGCGTTGCAGCGGCCAACAGGCCGGCCGGTATCGTCATGCGGGTGAAGGATCTCACGCCAGCCACTCCTGGACGCGCACCAGGCGCTCGGCCACGCGGACGCGGTTAGGGCAACGCACGGTGCACCCCGGGCAATCCGTGCAACGCACGTTGCGAACCGACAGGGGCAGGGTCAGGAACTGCTCCCGCGCCAGCGCGAACTCACCGTAGCCCTCGGCATACATCAGGCAGCGCAGCATGTCGGCTACGGGCAAACCCTGGGGGCACTGGCCCGCGCAGCGGTTGCACCCGCGACAGTACAGCGGGCCGATGTCGCGCAAACGGCCGGCCAGAATGCGTTCGTCTTTCTCGCTGAAGGGCTCGGCCATCGCGCGCAGATTTTCCTCGAGCTGTTCCATATCGGTCATGCTGGGGATGGTGGTGTGGACGTTGGGGTTGCGGAGGACCCACTTGAGCGCAGCCAGCATGGCGCCCTCGCGGCTCAGTTTGGCGTGCAGTTCGCTGCCCGGCCGCGCCTTGCGGAAGCCGCCGGCCATGGTCTTCATGGCCACCACCCCCAGGCCGGCTTGGGCCGCCGCCTCCAGCGCCGGCTCCAGCGATTTGTACATCGTGAAGTTGTAGGACACCAGGACCACGTCAATCTTGCCGGTCTTGATGGCCGCCTCGATGACCGCCCCCTGGTTGGAGTGCGTGCTCAGGCCCGCGAAGCGCGCCTTGCCCTCTCGCTTGGCGGTATCGAGGGCGTCCATGATCTCGTCGGTGAAGCGACCCGGATCGCCCACGGCATGCAGGTACCAGATGTCTTACGTAGTCCGTGCCCAGCTCGCGCAGGCTGGTGTCCAGATCCGAAAGTGCAGCCTGCTTGCCGGAGGCTCCGGTCTTGGTCGAGATGTAGACTTGCTTGCGGCGACTCTTCAAGGCCGCGCCCACCATGCGCTCGTTGTTGCCGCCCTGGTAGCCGCGAGCGGTGTCGAAGTAGTTGACGCCCACCTCGGCGGCGCGCTCGATCACGCTGGGATCCGAGGTGAGCATGCAACCGAAGCCCACCGTGGTGACTTTGAATCCTGTTCGCCCCAGGGTGCGATAGCTCAGTTCGACCTTGCGGCCCGAAGGCTCCTGCCAGCCGCCAAGGGCCGTGGTGGTTCGCGAAGCCAGGCCGGCGACAGGCGCAGCCAGCCCCGCGGCGAGAAATCTGCGACGCGTGCCGTAACTCATAAAGAATCCCCCTGACGACGCCCCGCGTTGCGGAGCGTCGCTTCGATATAATCGGATGCGAACTTCCAATTATACTCGCGGGCGGCGGGGCTGCCCGGAGCAGGAGAGGAACTCGCGATGGTGGAAAAGATATCGCGCCGAGGCTTCTTGGGATGGGCGGCGGTCGCTCCGGGTGGGAGCGGCGCACTCGTGCACGCCCGGCAAGCGCCTGCGCGTTATGAGCCGCAGCCTGTGTTTCCCTATCAGGGTCGGGCGGTGGTCTCGCTGATCAGGGGCGAGGACCGTCGCAAGCTGATCCACGACGCGCTGGTGGCCATTGACGATCAGATCCGGCCTTTGCTGAAGCGCAAGAAATACGTGGTCATCAAGCCCAACAACGTTTCGACGGTGAACCAGCTGGCTTCGACGCACGCCGATACTTTGCGAGGCATTCTGGATTATCTGGCCCGGCGCACCAAGGGTCCGGTGGTCATCGCCGAGTCCTCCGCGGGCGAGACCATGGAAGGCTTCCACAACTTCAAGTACCCCGAGGTTGCTCGCGAGTTCCGTTCCCTGAAAGTCAGCCTGGTGGACCTCAACGAGGAGGCCAAATACGAGGTCATCCCGCTGCTCAGCCCGGACCTGCACGTGCAGCCGGTGCGGCTGGCGGCGCGCCTGCTGGATGCCGACGCCTTCGTCATTTCGGCGGGCATCCTCAAGACGCACAACACGGTGATCGCGACCCTGTCGGTCAAGAACATGACGCTGGGGGCGCCGCTGCGCAACCGGCCCAAGGAGACGCCGCGCTGGAACGACAAGCGCAAGTACCACGGCGGCGTGCGGCAGACGCATTACAACATGATGCTGACGGCGCAGAAGATGGCGCCGTACTGGTCCCTGGCGGTGCTGGATGGTTACGAGGGCATGGAGGGCAACGGTCCGACGGCAGGGACGCCCGTGCCGCACCGCATCGCCATCGCCTCGACGGATTTCGTTGCGGCGGACCGCGTGGGCGTCGAGGTCATGGGCATCGAACCGAACTGGATGGGGTACCTGCAATACTGCTGGCAGGTCGGACTGGGGCAGTGGGATCCGGCCCGGATTGACGTTCGTGGCGAGACGATCGCCTCCGTGCGGCGAACTTACCGCTTGCACCGGGACATCGAGCGCGAGCTTCAGTGGCTGGGACCGCTGACGGAAGTCCCGCCCAAGCTGGGTTAGAGCGCGTCTTCGAGGCGGGCTTGGGCCGCGGTTAGCCCGCCAAGTGGTTCCGTTTCAGGTTGGGCGAAAAGGGCAGGCCACCGGCTGCTACGGTTACTTTTTTTCTGACCCAACGCTCCTCCCTCCGGTGACATTTTGGATGACCCAATTCGGGCGCTTGCCTGAGGTTTGCTCCCCCTGTTATCATGACGGAACAGCCGGTCGGAACAACCGCCCCCCGATTGCCCGGCCGCCTGATTTCGTTGAACTCACCAGGAGGATGGGATGCTACTGAGTCGCGGAGTTACCCTTGTTTGCGCGACGGCTGCTTTCGCCCTGGCCGACTGCGTGGATGGCATGCGCAAGTTGACCCCGGCGGAAAGCAACCTGGTCCAGAATGTGGCGGCGGCCCTCGCCGCGGCGTTGCCGGATGCTCCGGAAGGCTGGCAGCGTTCGGGCGAGCCGAAAGTCGCTGAGCCTGTGGTATGCAAGGGCCAGAAGCCGGGGGATTTTTCCCTGAGCGTGTCGCTGGCCTACTACATCAAGAATCCACCCAAGCGGCAGGAATACCCGGAAGAGGCTGAGATCCGCCGCCTGAGTCAGGAGATCGAGACCCTCGAAAGAACGCCGGAGGAGGTCCGCAAGCGCATCAATGAAGTGCAGGCCCGCCAGAGCGAGAAACGGCGTGCGGCAAAGGCCGCCGAACGCGCCGGCAACCGGGAGGAGTACAGGCGCTTGTGGGCGGAGGCCGACTCGATTTCAAGCGAAGCCGACAAGATCCGGGCGGAACATCTGGCTTCCGTCGCCCCGCAGGTCAACGAGCGCAGAGCCAAAATCGAGGAGTTACGCGCGCGCATTCCCACGTACACCGGAACCAAGGTGGGAGTGCGCGTCACTGTAAACGCCCGCCGGGACCTGCCTGTTCCAGGCAAAGGCTTGAACGCTGATGTGTTCGTGTGGGGCGCCCCCAAGCCGGCGCCGATCGGGACAGCCGTCTCCAACGTATTCCTCGAGATTGAGGGTTGGCCCGAATACCGCGAGGTTATCCTGGGGAAGATAGACCAGGCCAGGCTGGCCGCGCTGCTCCGGTAAGTGCGCGGCGTCGCCGGTTCGCCGTTCGCTCCGTCCGCCGCCCGCCCGGGTTGCCTTCGGGATCCGAGCCGAATCAGGAACCGACTCTGACAGGCTTGCATTATAATCGCGGGGCATGAGGCGACTTGGCCTGCTGGTTTGCCTGGCGCTGGCGGCGGCTGCGCAGCCGCTGCCTGAGCGAATCGCAAAGATCCTGGAGGGGCCGGTTGCGCGCCGGGCGTTCTGGGGAATTCAGGTTCTCGATCCGGAGCGGGGCGAAACTCTGGCCGAGGTCCATCCCCGGCACTTTTTCCTGCCCGCATCCAACACGAAGCTTTTCACGACGGCGCTTGCGCTGGTTCGGCTGGGGCCGGATTACCGCTTCCGAACGCGCGTGCTGGCGGCGGAGAAGCCGGATGCGCAAGGCCGTCTGCGCGGGGACCTGCATTTGATCGGCGGCGGCGATCCGACGCTGTCCAACCGGATTTACCCGTATGTCAAAGGACCGAAGGCAGGCAATCCGCTGCAAGGGATCGAAGAACTGGCGGACCAGGTCTATCAAGCCGGCGTGCGGCGAGTGGAGGGCGATATCCTCGGCGACGATACGGCCTACGTTTGGGAGCCGTATCCCGCTGGCTGGGCGCTCGATGACGCACTGTGGGAATACGGGGCGCCGGTGAGCGCGCTGACCGTCAACGACAACGTGATCCAGGTTCAGCTCCGGGCCGGCTCGGAAGACGAGCCGGTTTCCGTCCGCCTTTTTCCCTCCCTCGATTACTATCTGTTGGACACGCGCATCCGGGTGCAGGCGGGCGCCGGACGGGTGTGGGTGGAACGGCTGCCGGGATCGTACCACTTGCGCCTGTGGGGAAGCCTGGCCCCGAAGCAACAGCAGACGATCTCGCTGGCGATCGTGGATCCGGCGCTGTTCGCGGCCCGGGCCTTCCGGGATGCCCTGCGGCTCCGGGGTATCACGGTCACCGGGCGGGCTGTGGCACGGCATCGCTATGCCAACGACAAAGCTGCCGCCCCCGCGGAAGGCATCGAGCTCGCCTGGCGCCAGTCTCCGCCTCTGCTGGAGATCCTGCGCGTGATAGACAAGGTGAGTCAGAACCTGCACGCCGAAATCGTCCTGCGCGAAGTGGGTCGCGTGCTGCGCGGGGAAGGCAGTCGCGAGGCGGGTCTGGCCGAGATGGCGGCCCTCCTCGACGAGATCGGCATTGCCCGGACCGAGTGCCGCTTGCTGGACGGCTCGGGGTTGTCGCGGCTCAATCTGGTGACGCCGGCGGCCATCGTCCGATTGCTCGAGTTCATGCACCGCAGCCCGCACCGCGAAGCCTGGATGTCGCTGCTGCCCATCGGGGGCGAGGACGGAACGTTGAGTGCGCGGTTCGGCGGCGCCCCGACGGCCCGGAGGATCCGCGCCAAGACGGGCACGCTGAGTCTCTCCAACGCGCTTTCGGGCTACGCCGAGTCCGGCCGTGGCGTTCTAGCTTTCGCGATCATGGCCAACAACGCGCTGGCGCCCGCCGCCGAGGTGCGCGCTGTGATTGATAAAATAGCGTTGTTGCTCGCTGAGTAGGCCGAAGTCATGCCGATTTACGAGTACCGTTGCGAAGAATGCGGGCAGGGCTTCGAGAAACTCATCCGGAATGCGGATGAGTCGTCCGGGTTGAGTTGTCCTGCCTGCGGGGGGACTCGCCTCGCGCTGCAATTGTCGGTTTTCGCCGCGCCTCGCGGTTCGACCGGATCCCGAAGCCGGGAGGCGCAGTGCCCCGCGGGCGGCCCTTGTCCGACTCCCGGAGCCTGTGGATTGAACTGAAGGCAGGAAGGGCTGCGCCGGGCGCTCTGGTAAGATAAAGGTCACACCTGACGGGCCGTGATCGTAGACACCCAGTACGTACGCTTCGATTCCCTGTCGCTGGACTGCGGCGCCACGCTCTCGCCGGTGGACGTCGCGTACGAAACCTATGGGACGCTCAATGAAGCCCGATCCAACGCCATCCTGATCCTGCACGCTTTCTCGGGCGATGCGCACGCCGCCGGGCTGTCGCGCACCGACGGAAAACCAGGCTGGTGGGACAACATGATCGGCCCGGGGAAGGCCTTCGACACCGACAAATACTTCGTCATTTGCTCCAACGTGCTGGGAGGGTGTCGCGGCACCACGGGGCCTTCCTCGATCAACCCCGCCACGGGGAGGCCCTACGGTTTGTCATTCCCGGTGATCACCGTCAGCGATATGGTCCGGCTCCAGAAAAAGCTCGTAGACTATCTGGCCCTGGAACGGCTGCTGGCGGTCTGCGGCGGCTCGATGGGAGGCATGCAGGCCCTGGAATGGGCGGTGGCGTACCCGGAGGCCGTGGTCTCGGCTATCCCCATCGCCACCACTGCCCGCAGCAGCGCGCAGCAGATCGCCTTCAACGAAGTCGGCCGGCAGGCCATCATGGCCGACCCGGACTGGAACGGCGGCGACTATTACGGCAAGAAGCCGCCCGCTCGCGGGCTGGCCGTGGCGCGCATGGTGGGCCACATTACCTTCATGAGCGACGAATCCATGCGCGTCAAGTTCGGGCGGAGACTGCGGCAAAAAGAGGAATTCGGTTTCGATTTTTCCGTGGATTTCGAAGTGGAAAGTTACCTGCGATACCGGGGAACCCAGTTCGTGGATCGTTTCGACGCCAATTCCTATCTTTATCTGACCAAGGCGATGGATTACTTCGATCTCACCAACGGCGCCGGCTCGCTGATCGAAGCTTTCCGCAACGTCCGCGCCCGCTTTCTGGTGATCAGTTTTACTTCGGACTGGCTTTATCCGAGTTACCAGTCCCTGGAAATCGTCAATGCCCTGCGCGCCCTGAATCGCGACGTGGCTTACTGCGAGATACCCTCCAATTACGGTCATGACGCCTTTCTGGTGGATATCGCCGAGCAGAGCGAGATTATTCGCGGCTTTCTGGCCTCGACGTACCGGATGGTCAGCGGGTCATGAGCCAGTCCAGCGACAGCCGACGCCGCGGTTTCGTCCGTGAAATCCTGGGACGCAGCGACTACGCCATCATCAGCGAGTGGATTGCGCCCGGCGCGCGCGTGCTGGATCTGGGCTGCGGCGAGGGCGAATTGCTGGGATGGCTGGTGCAGCACAAGGGCGTGGAGGCGCGCGGCATCGAAATTGACGCCCGCAAGGTGCAGCGCGCCATCGCGCGCGGCGTTTCGGTCTATCACGGCGACATAGACCAGGGGCTGACCGACTATCCGGACGGCTCCTTCGACTACGTGATTCTGAGCCAGACCTTGCAGGAAACCCGGCGCCCGCTGCACGTGCTGCGCGAGATGCTGCGCGTGGGCCGGCGCGCCATCGTGACCTTCCCCAATTACGGCCACTGGTCCGTGCGGATGTCGCTGCTGGTTCGGGGACGAGCCCCGGTGACGCGCTGCTTTCCCTATCGCTGGTATGATTCACCTAACATTCACTTCCTGACGATCAAAGACTTTCAGGCGCTGGCCCGGGACGAGGGCTGGACGGTGGAGCGGGAAATGTTTCTTTCGGGCCGCTACAGCGGACGCCTGCTGGCCAACCTGCTGGCGGAGGTGGCCGTTTTCCTTTTACGCAAGTAAGCGGAGCGGGATCGGTGTCGAGATGACGCGCAGCCCGGGCCAGAACCCTGCGCGCTGGACGGTGCTTGCCGGCCTGGCCGCGCTTTGCGTGCTCGCCTACCTGCCTTCGCTGGCGCTGCCCTTCATCTCGGACGATTACGTGCAGATCCGGCTGGCGCGGGAGTGGGGACCGGTCTCAGGCTGGGCTTCGCTGGCCTCCGACGCGCTGTACCGCTCGCGAGCGACGTCCCTGGTGCTGACCTACTGGACGGAACGCGCCTTCGGGCTGGAGCCGCTGGCATACCGTCTGAGCAGTCTCGCCTTGCACATCCTCAACACCTGGCTGGTCTATGCGCTGGGGGCCTGGCGCGTCGTGGGCCGGCGCGTGGCCCTGCCGGCGGCAGCGTTTTTCGCCATCCAGGAAGGTCACCAGGAAGCGGTCATCTGGTACGCCGCTGTGCCCGAGCTGCTTGTATTCCTGTTCGTGCTGCTGTGCCTGCTGGCGTGGATCCGCTGGCTGGACAACGGCCACCGGGGCTGGTACGCGGCCTCGCTGGTTTGCTTCGTGCCGGCCCTCTATTCCAAGGAGTCGGGCGTGGCGGTGCTGGGCCTGCAACTGCTGGCGGTCGCGTTCGCCGGGAGGCGACGGCTGACGGGCGCGCTCGCGATGGCGCCGTTCCTTGTGATCGCCGGTCTGTACACAGCCGGCATCTTCGCCGCCCGCGCGGGGCATCTTCACTTCAATGACGGTACCTTCTCGCTCAGCGCGCCCTTCTGGCTCACCCTGCTGAACAGCACCCGCCGCCTGCTCTGGTTCTGGGGATTTCTGGCGCTGCTTGCCGTACTGTGGCTGCGGCGGCGGCGCGGCCGTTTCCTGCTGGCTGCGACGGCGGCGTGGATCGTTATCACGTTCCTGCCGTACAGTTTTCTGACGTATATGCCGCACGTGCCCAGCCGGCATACCTATTTGGCCAGCGTGGGGCTGTCATGGCTGGTGGCGGCGGGGTTTCTCAGCGTGCGCTCCCGGCTGGCGCGCCGGCGAAGCTGGGCCCCGGCGGCTCTGGCCGTCCTGATCCTGGTGCATAACTGCGGCTATCTGTGGACGCGGAAACAACGCCAGTTCCGGGAACGGGCGGAGCCCACCGAAGCGCTGATCGAGTTCGCCCGCAAGACCGATCGCCCGATCGAGATCCGATGCTTCCCGTATTCGCCGATTCTGGCCGAGTGGGCGCTGGAGATGAGACTGAACCGCAAGATCTGGCGGCCCGACCAGGCCGAAGCGGGAAGCGAGCCGGCCGTGTTCTGCTGGCCGGCGGATGCGCCTCGGTCTGCCGGGCAGTGAGGGATTCCGGCGACGCCGCGGCGCCATGCTAAGATGGAGCATAATCAGGTATGCGGATTCCCAACGTCAAGCGGTTCCGGCCTTTCTGCCCGGTCTGCAACGAGCATTTCACGGTGATCGCCGTGCTGCCGAAAGGCGAAGATGTCAACGCCTACCTCGCAGAGGTAGTGGCGCGGCACGATCACAAGGCCTTTCAGGAGAGCAAGCAGAAGCGCTTCCAGATCCGCGTCAGCGGCTCCAAGCAGCGCAAGTCCAAGTAGGCGCCTTCACGTTCAGGGAAGCCGCGCCTTCAGCGTGCGCACCGCGCTCAAGGCTTCTCGCTGCACTTCCGCGTCGGGATCCTTGGTGAGGTTTTCCAGGTAAGGCAGGGTCTGGCGATCGCCGCTCTGGGCCAGGATGCGAGCCAGCTCGACTTTCTCGCTGCGCGTGCCGCCGGCCAGCGACTTTTCCAGGGCGCGGAGCACGGGCATCTCACGCGCCAGCTCGATGAGGTAGGCGCGCGCCACGCCCCGCCAGGAAGCCGAGTTCAGCGTGTTGACCAGGTACGGCAAGGGGCTGAACTCGCTCATCTCGGTTTTACCCAACATGACCAGAGCGAAAGCGGCGCCCAGCCGCGCCGGCATCTTGCGCTCCTCGTTGAAGGCCTTTTCCAGGGCAGGCAGATCGGCGGGATTGCGCAGGCGCGCGAGGCCCTCGGCGGCCGCGGCGCGCATGCCGTCGTCGCGGTCGTTGAGATAGCGCACGAGCAAGGGACGGTTCTGCTCGTCGGGAATCATCGCCAGGGCGGTCAAAGCGGCCCGGCGCACTTTGTCGGTGCGAGCGTTTGCCAGCGCGTCGCGCAGTTGCGGCAGAGCTTCCCGGTTGCGCAGCAAGCCGGTGGTTTCGATGGCGGCGATTTGCACGCGCTCGTCCAGATCGCGGAGCAGGAAAGCGATCTCGGGTCCGACTTTCGGATCGCGAATCTTCTGGAACGCGATCAGGCACTCGTAAATGACGCGGTCGTCCTTGGAGCGGATGGCTTCCAGCAGGTCGGGAATGGCTTCTGCCCCGCGCAAGATGCCGACGGCGCGCGCGGCATTGGCCCGGGCTTCCATGCCGGCGCCGCCGCGAGCCACCTGGCCCAGCGCGCGGATGACTTCGGGCCGCACCTGAACCCAGGGCTCGATCACCTGGTCGTTGGTGTCCGTGAAGCGGCTGCGCAGCGCGGTGCCCACGCGTTGCAGCGTCGCGCTGAGCCCCGTGCGCACGTACCCGGGCAGGTAAAAGTTCACCAGGCCGTCGGTGGCGCGGATCTGGATCTCGGAATCGTTGTCCTGGGTGGCCCGGATCAGGGGATCGAGGCTTCGGGGACCGCCGATCTCGACGATGGCCTTGACGGCTTCGATACGCACTTCCAAAACATGGTCCGAAAGCAGCTTTTCCAGGCGAGGGATGGCTTCGAAACCCTGACGGCCAAGCTCGCGCGCGGCGCGCGCTCGTCGCTTCGGATCAGGGTGGTCTATCTCCTGGAAAAGTGCCGGCGCCATCCAGGCGCACAGGCCGAGCAGCAGGGCCAAGCGTGGCAGGATCATACCTTCAGAGTACGGCCCCGCTGTGATGCGGTTCAAGCTCGTGTCGAAACCGGAACGGGCTTTATCAAGGCTGGGCGTCCCCCAGCTCTTCAGCCGGTGGCGGCGCTTCCACCGGCACGAGGACCGGCTCGCTGGCGGCGCCCGCCGCGATCACGCGCAGCGCGTGCATGCCCGGGCGGACACTGTCCGGCAACCGCACGTTCACCTGGTAAAGACCTACGAAGCCTGGGACCAACCCGGCGAAGAAGGGTCTCAGCGTCAGTTCACCCAACCGCACCTCCACGTTGTGCCGGGCCGCTAGCGGCGGCGGGCCCGGCGCCGGGTGTCCGGCGGTCGCCGGTCCTTCCACAACGCCTAACCCTGTGAGGTAGACAAGCAAGGTCTCCCCGGGCAGCGCGGGCGCCTGGGCTGAAACCAACACTCCCGCCGGGTGCCGCAGAATGGCGGGCAGGAGCGATCCGTCGCGCTGCACGCGCAGGATCGCGGGCGCGGCGGGCGTCACGGTGATGGAAGCCTCCGCCAGGCCGTTGGGCGTGCGCACGCGCAACACGCCGGGGCCTTCCACGCCGTACGGCAACTGAGCGTTGATCTGATTGGGGGAGATGAACAGCAGCGACACGGGACGCTCGTTCAGGCTAACCCCCACTCCCTCGATCTCGGCGGGCAAGAGCGCGCCGGGGGCCGCGCGTTCCCCAACCCCAAGGTTGTATCCGAACACGCTGATCAGCGATCCCGGAGCGAAACGCGGGGTGAAAGAGCCTGCGTTGACCACGCCGCCGGAGGCCAGCTCGGGCGCCGGCGTCAGCGCCACGCGGTCCACCACGCGCCCGTCCGCAGCCACCCCAACCACTCTCATGCGCCAACCTTCGACTTCCACCCGCAGGTAGTGGTGTACCGTCTCGCCGAAGGCCAGCTCGGCGCGGGCGCCCACAGGATGCAGGTGCGCACCGCCGCCTCCCGTGACGAAAGACACCATGCCGCGGCCTGCTTCGACGATCGCGCCGCCGCGCAGCGGCTTGCTCCGCTGGTAATTGTGCTCGTGCCCGCTGAAGGTCACCTGCACGCCATGACGTTCCAGAACGGGCAAGATCAGCTCGCGCACCTTGGCGCTGATGGGATCGTTCAGGTGGTGGCCTGAGGGATACGGCGGATGGTGGAAGAACGCGATTTTCCAGAAGGCCCGCGTCCTCGCCAGGTCGTTTTCCAGCCAGTGCAGCATGCGAGCAGTGATCAGTGGGTGAACCAGAAGGTTGGAATCCAGCGAGACAAAATGCACGTCGCCCCAATCGAAAGAATAGTAGCGGTCCCGGTCGTCGGCGGGTACGCCTGAGGCAGGCAAAACGTGAACGAACAGATAGGGCGCGGCCAGATCCGTGCCGTAGTCGTGGTTGCCCAGGGTGGGGAAGAAGGGCACGCGGCTCATCAGGGGCGCGTAGATGTCGAAGTAGTGAGCCTCCAGCCGATCCAGCGCGCCGTCGTCCTGACAGATGTCCCCAACGTGGAGCACCAGGCCGACGCCATCCTCCGCGGCCATGCGTCGCGCCACCTCATGTTGGGCCGCGCTGCCCGTCCCGCTGTCGCCCAGCACCAAAAAGGTGAATGCGCCGGGGGCCGCGGTGCGGAAGCGAAGCCCGTCGCGCAGCACAGACCCGTCGGCCAGCAGGCGATAGTGGTAAAGGGAGCCCGGGCTGAGTCCGCGCAGGTCGGCTTGGTGCTGGTAACGGGTCTCGCCGCTGCGCGCCTTGAAGGCACGTGCCATGGCGACGGATCGCTGCCATAGCTTGCCGTCAGCGGAATATTCCACCAGAGCTTCCACCGGCTCGCGGGTGACCCAGAGAACCGTGGCCCGGTCGGGACCGACGTTTTGCAGATAGGGAGCCCGAAGCAGAGTGGCGGCGGGGCACAGACTGGCGGCCAGCAGTGCAGCGCATCGGAAAGCGGGATTCACGGGGTGCGAGACCTCCCCGCCATCGCCCCCCTAGCTTAACGCAGATTACTGAGCAACCGGCAAGTTAATCGCCGTAGTCTGGCCTGCGATACTGAGGGACAAGGACAGGGAGGGACCTGATCCGATCCCCCACGGCACGCGGAACCGCACCTCGTACAGACCCGCGATCTCAGGCACGCGACGCGCCATCTCGACTTCGACCCGTTGCCCGCCCAGCGTCACCTCGGGGAGTAAAGCCGTCGCCCACGTCCCCGAGCCGGCAAGGAAGGGGCCCAGACCCGTGGCGTACAGGACCACGGCATCGCCCGGATGCGCAGGCGCTTCCGAGTTCACCAATCGCCCGTCGGCGTGAGATGCCAGGAAGATGCCGGGAGCGTAATCGGTGGCGTCGGCCAGAAACGTGTTACCTGGCAGTCCATCGGCGAAAACCACGATGGCCACAGGACCGGGAGTCAGGTTCCCGGGCAGTAGCGCATTGATCTGCGTGGGCGAAACGTAGAACAGCGGGGCTCGCGCTCCGTTCACCGTCACCACGACGCCTGCCAGCTTGGTCAGCCCGGTTGTCGCCGGCGCCTGGGCCGTCGTGCTCGCAAGACCTTCGCCGTAGAGCGTGATTACCGAGCCGGGCGCCACGAAGTTACCGTTCGAAGCAGCGTTGACCACGCTCTTGACCTGCGGCAGCCGCTGCGGGAACGACCGGTCGTAGCCTGCTGCCGTCAGCTCCTCGATCACATAGCCGGCGCGCAAGCGAACAAATTCGCGCAGATGCGCGATGCCGCCCTCGAAATCTTCCCCCGCGCAAGCCACGAGGGTGCCGGCGACGCTGCACTGCTTGTGCGGGTCGGCGTGCGCCATCTCGCGAATCTGGCTGTAGAGCCGGTCGAGCTCCTGCTCGAGCCAGCCGCCCGGGCCGCCGGCGATTTCGGCCGCTTTCATCAGCGACGCCAGGTAGAGCTGCCGCAACTCCGGAACTTGCAACGCTCGCCGCGCCAGCACGTTCTCCTCGACGCCCTCGAAGATTGGCGTCCCGGCCCAGTCGAAAGTTCCGTCCTTGTCCCACGGGATCAAGACGAACGGGTCCCCGCTTGCAAAGCGATACCAGTAAATGTTGTTTATCCCGAACACGCGGCCGAGGAAGCCGTCATAGTCGGAGAGGAAGTTTTCGGTGGCCAGATAAACAACGAACTGCTTGAGATCGAGGTACTGCGAGACGACGCGCACGAAATCCTGATCGGGGACCTGGTTGACCGCCCGGACCATCGCTTCGATGAAGGCAGCGTCCGGAGCCGACTTGCGCGTCTTGGGATCCCACGGGGCGGGCACGTACGCGGAGGGATCCGGCCCCAGATACTCGAAACGATAACCCTCGTCGCGGCTCTCCTGCCAGTCGTAAAGATATCCGGAATCCTCCCCGAAATTACGCGCCAGAAAGGCTTCGTCAATGCTTTCCACCAGCGTATAAGCGCCGAAAAACTCCCCGTTCACGTAAAGACGGGCGGGTGCCTCCAGCGGCGCCGGCAGTCCCATCCGGCGGAACAGCTTCATGGCAAGCACTTCACGGAGCAGCGAAGCGTCCTGATTGTTGGCTTTGAGCACCACCGTGGCCAGGCCGAACAGCTTCTGGTTGCTGTTGTAACGATTGAAGGCTACGAGCAGGTTGGGTTTATAAGGGCTGCGGCTGCCACTGCCGCGCGAACGGATTCCTACCCGATCCAGCTCCATCCCGTTCCAGACAAATCTGGCGGGGTAGTAGGTATCGAGCAGGTAGTTTTCGCGCAGCTTCTGCCAGTCGGCAGGCGCAACGAAGAGATGAACGTCTTGCAGCGCAACGTCATCGAAAAGTTGCGCGGCGGTTTGTGGGAAAGCCGGGCTGGGCGTCAAGCCGGCCAGCAGCAGAGCCGCCGACAAGACACGACAAGCGTTCGGGATTTTTGTGGTAATGTTCATTGTCCTTGTCAGGACCCCCGCTCACTTGACAAGATGACGCCGGGGTCGGTTTCGTTACTTCTTATCGGAGCCGGCAGCCGGATTCGTTGAAAACAAAGAACGTTGAGTTTGCGAGAACGCTCCGGGCGTCACGCCGGTGCGGCCGGGCGCACTTTCAGCGAGTCAATCAACCGAACGTCGCCCGCCCACACCGCGCATGCGATCAGGACCTCATCAGCGATTCGAGCGATCGGCTGGATCTCTTCCGGGTCCACGATTTCCAGGTACTCCACGCGCAGCAAGGGCTCCGTCGCGAGCGCCGCCAGAGCGGCGGCGCGCACCTCGCCGGGATCTTCGGCGCCTGCGGCGACGCGGGCGGCGGCCACCTGGAGTGCGCGGTAGATCGCGGAAGCGGCTCGTCGTTGTTCGGGGTCGAGTCGCCGGTTGCGCGAGCTCATAGCCAACCCGTCCGCTTCACGCACGGTCGGTCCCGCGACGATCTCCACCGGGAAGTTCAGGTCGCGCACCATGCGCCTGATGACGGCCAATTGCTGCGCATCTTTTTCGCCAAAGTAGGCCCGATCGGGTTGGACGATGCCCAGGAGCTTGGTGACCACTGTGGTGACGCCGCGGAAATGGCCGGGACGGAAACGCCCACAGAGGTGCTCGGTCAAGCCGGTCACCTCGACAAAGGTCCGCTGCGGCTGCGGGTACATCTCTCCGCTCGAAGGTGCAAAGACCAGATCCGCACCGCGTGCGTGGCAGAACTCGACGTCGGCGTCCAGCGTACGCGGGTAATGCTCGTAGTCGTCCGGGCGGTCAAACTGGATGGGGTTGACGAAAATGCTGACCACAAGGAAGCCCTGGGGGCGCCGGGCCAGATCCATCAGGCTGCCGTGGCCTTCGTGCAACGCGCCCATCGTCGGGACGAACTCGATCGTGCGGCCTTGCCGGCGCGCGGACGCGACGGCTGCGCGGACCTCGGCGATCGTATGGACCAGTTGAGTGCTCATGCCGTCGCCTCCTGCGGCGGGAATCGTCCCTGCCGGACATCTTCCGCGTAGGCGCGCGCCGCGTCCACCATCAGCTCGCCCAGGCGCGCGTACTGCTTGACGAAGGGCGGCAGCGGCCCTTCGTACAACCCGAATATGTCGTAGCAGACCAGCACCTGGCCGTCGCAGTGCGGTCCGGCGCCGATGCCGATGGTGGGAATGCTCAGCCTTTCGGTGACGCTGCGCGCCACCTCGGCCGGGATGGATTCGAGCACGACAGCGAAAGCGCCGGCCTCTTCCAGCTCGCGCGCTTCCTCGAGCAATCGCTCAGCCTCGCGCTCATCGCGCGCCTGCGGCCGGAATCCGCCGAGTTGGTGGACCGACTGTGGCGCCAGGCCCAGGTGGCCCATCACCGGAATACCGATCTCGGTGAGCCGGCGGACCACGTCGAGCACGGGCCGGCCGCCCTCCAGCTTCACCGCCGACGCGCCTCCTTCCTGAATGAGACGGCCGGCGTTGCGCACGGCTTCGGCCACGCTCACCTGGTAGCTCATGAACGGCATGTCGGCCACGATCAGCGCCCGGCGGGAACCGCGGCGGACCGCGCGCACGTGATGCAGCATCACCTCCAGCGTTACCGTCAACGTGTTCTCGCAGCCCATGATCACCATGCCCAGGGAATCGCCCACCAGCAGCACATCCACGCCGGCGCGATCCAGCAGCCGCGCCATGCTGGCGTCGTAGGCCGTGAGCATAACGATCTTCTCACCGCGTCGCTTCATGGCCTTCAAATCGGGAACGCGAAGGGGTTTAGCGGCATCAGGCATGGTCGCTGTCTCCTCTCTCCAGCATGCGCGCCATCTGGCGGCTGCGCTCGGGCGGCAATCCCCCGAGGCGCGCCAGCGCGATCAGATGAAGGCTGCAAACGCGATAGATCTCGCGTACGGTCGGCGGTGCGTCCGCCAGCGCCTGCCAATGCAGGGAGACGGTTTCGAGGTCTCCCCGACGGACCGGTCCCGTCAGGGCGGCCGCGGGACCCAGGGCCAGCGCGTTCTCGCAACTGGCGCGCACCAGTGGGGCCAAGGCCCGCAGCGCCTCGTGGGGCTCGATCCCCGCGACGCTCATCAACGACACTGCGGCATCCAGCAATCCCACCAGGCAGTTGCTCGCCAGCACGGCCGCGGCGTGGTAGGCGGCGCGCCGCGGGGCGGGGATGCGCAGCGTCCAGCCGCCGGCGGCGTGCACGATTTGCTCGGCCCAATCCGCGGCAGCGCCCTCCGCCGTGATTGCGAACGCGCTCCCCCGCAGGGCGTGCACGCCTTGCTCGGGCGTGGCCACGGTTTGAAGCGGGTGAAGCGCCCCGCAGGAAACGCCGGAGTCGGCCAGCGGCGCGAGGGCTTCCGGACCGCGCACGCCGGAGGTGTGAAGCGCAATGCCGGTCCGCGCGCCGGCTCGCGCCAGCTCGGCGGCCACCGTCGCCAGGGCTTCGTCGCGGACCGCGATCAACCAACGCGAGGCCACGCGGGCCAGCTCAGCAAGCGTGACGCTGCGGACGCCGACGAAAGCGGCGGCCTGCTGCGCGCGCACCGGGTCGCGGCCTGCGATGGCGGTGACGGGGCAGCCGGCTTGCCGGAGCAGACGCCCCAGCGCCTGGGCCAACCTGCCAGTACCGGCGATGCCGATGGGTTGACTCGGATCCATAGCGTCGGGCGGGATCCTCCCGCTGTGGCGGCGCTGGCGACGGCAGCCCCGCGTGGTACCATACACCCAAGGTAAACCGAACAAGGGCAGCCGGGCCGCAGACGCGCCCGGCAGGTCCCTGGTCGGAGGCGCCGGATGGAAAGCTTGGAAACATGGGGGATCTCCGACTGCGGTCTCGTCCGCCAGAACAACGAAGATGCCTGGCTGATTGATCCGGAGCTGGGCGTGGCGATCGTGGCCGACGGGATGGGCGGCGCCTCGTGTGGCGAGGTGGCCGCCGCGCTGGCCGTGGAAACGGTGGTGCAGTACCTGCGCAACCCATCCCTGTCCGGATCTGCCGACGAGCTGCTCGTGGAGGCGGTGCGCCAGGCGAATCGGCGGGTCTTTCTGCACGCCCAAACCCAGGAAGGCTGTCAGGGCATGGGTTCGACCATCGTCGCCGCGTTGTGGCGCTTGCCCCGGATTTATATCGCCAACGTGGGCGACAGCCGCGCTTACTTGTTCCGCGGCAGGCAACTGATCCAGTTATCCTACGACCAGACGCTGGTCAACGAGCTGCGCGTCAAGTTCGGTCTGACGGCCGAGGAAGTCAGTAACTTCCCTCATAAGAACGTACTGACCATGGCGGTGGGCGCCTCCCCGGAAGTTACCATCCGTACGCACCAGGAAAGCCTGCTCCCGGGCGATCTGATCCTTCTGTGCTCGGACGGTCTGTCGGGCCCCGTGCCCGAAGAGGAAATCGCCGCCATCCTGGCGGGCGCCGAGCCGCTGTCGGTCAAAGCCGACCGGTTGATTGAGGCCGCCAAGGCCCACGGCGCTCCGGACAACGTTACCGCGGTTTTGCTCCGCTACGAGTGAACGTCACCGCACGACAACCCGGGCCAGCCCCGCGTTGTTGCAGGCGTCGAAAACGCGCAGCACCACCAAATGCTCGCCGGGCGGCAGGTCGGCCAGCAGCAGACGGAAGCGCTCGCCGAGGGAATCCAGAACGCCGTCCAGCGGTGCGAGCGGCGCCCACGGGCCTGCGTTCAGCGAGTATTCGGCGCGGCGCAGGGGTGAGGCGGCGTCGGAAGCTTCGAACTCGATTTCCACGTGAGCTCCCAGCCGGCGCGGCGCGCCCGCATTCACCGCCGGCGGCGTGTGGTCAATCAGGACCGGCGCGCTCACCAGCTCGGCTTGTCGCGCGGCGGTCTGCGGATTGGAGGGAGCGTCCGAAGCGATCAGGCGGAAAAAGTAACGCCCGTCGGCCAGAGCCTCGCTTTCCAGCGAATAGGTGTTTTCGAAGAGGTTGGACTTCAACAGTTTCCACTCTTTCTCGTCTTCGCCGCGAAAATACAGCGAGTAAGTGAGCCGGTCGCCGTCGGGGTCCTCGGCCTGCCATGTAATTTGCAATTGCTGGCCGGCGGCGCGTCCCACCGGCTGCGTAGGAGTGCCTGTGGAGGAAGCGGGGGCGCTTTCTCCCGTGTCGGTGACCGTGATCGTGTACGTGGCCGAGGAACTTTGTGCGGCGGAGGGCTTGGGCGGCGCGGCCGTGGCCACTTGCGAGGTTACGCTGAGGCTCTTGAGCACCGGGGCGTTGTTCTGGGGCAGGTAGGAGACGGTAACGCTGTCAATGACCGGGGCCCGATCGCCGACCGCGGTCAACTCCGCTCTCCACTGGATGTAGCGGGCGTTAGGACTGGGAATGGGGTCGCCGTTGGCGAGAGGGTCGGACCAGTCGCTCCAGGTGCGATCGGGGCGGGCGGAGTTGCCCGTCCGCGTGCGCAATCGGACGCGGGTTTGATCGCAGTCTTCGCCCCGCCAACTGATGCGTCCCCAGCGCGCCACGCCGCCGGCGTCGTGGACAGGGGACTCGTAGGAACCCGAGGAGGAGGCGACCGAGGCCAGGCGGTAGATACGGCCGGCATCCCCGGTGGCGGCCAGCAGGCCCGCGGGGCTTTGCGCCAGGCGCAGGGTTTCCCCCTCGTTGGTCTGCACGACCAGAGTCAGTTTTCGATCGGCCAGGCTGAGCCGATAAATCCGGCCCTGCCCGTCGGTGCCGAACAGCACGTCGTCGCCGGCCAGCAAGAGATCGTAGATATTTTCTTCCCTGGAGCTCCAGAGAGTTTCCACGGTATGGTCGGGCGCAATGCGATAAATCGCGGACTTTTCCACGCCTGAGATATCTATGACCGGAGTAGCTACCGTGGGGATGGCGGCGGGCGGCTTGGGCGGATCCGTGGAGGGTTTGACTTCGACGCCGCCCTGCGTCTCCTCGCTGACGGTCACTGTCGTGCTGACGGCGGCCTGCGGCTGGGTGGAGACGCTGCCGGGCGCGGCCGGCGTCGCGCCAAGAGGTCGCCTCACTAAAGAACCACCCATGGCGGCGACGTACACGCTGCCGTCGGCTGCGACCGCCAGGCGCCGAATTTCAGGCAGACTGGCGTCGTAGAGGGCGAAGGCTTTATCTTTGGCCGTGATGCGGTAGACGATACCGTTGGGTTCGGTTCCTGCCAGCAGCCGGCCCTCGCGATCGAAGGCCAGGCACGTCACGTGGGTCTGGCCCGTCTCGTAGTAAACTTCACCGCGTCCGGGCGCTTCGATGCGCCAGATCTTGCCGTCATCCCCGGTGCCCGCATAAAGGCTCCCGTCCGGACCGAATACCAACGCCCAGATGTAGCGCGATCCGGGAGAGAAGTACTCGCTCGCCTTGCCGTTTTCCAGCCGGTAAATCTTGCCGTCAGGCGAGGTCCCCGCATAGAGCGCGCCGCGCGAGTCCAGAGCCAGCGCGAAGACTTCGGGCTGTTCGGCTGACCAGAGCAGCTCGGCCCGTCCGCTTGGGGAAACCCGGTAGACCCGGCCCCGGTGCCCGGTGCCGGCGTAAAGTGTTCCTTCGGCGCCCTGAACCACGGTCCATACGACCGGCTGATCGGTCGAGAAAAGCGTCTCCAGCCTGGGTCCCAGCGTCAGGCGGCCGTCGCGGCTCAGCGACACGCCCAGGAAGCGTCCGCCCGCGAAGTCGCGCCACGAGCTGAGCTCCCACGTCGTCGGGCTGGAGGCGAACGCGACGGCTGCCGCCAGTAGTCCTGCGCACCCGCCGCCGAAGGCCAAAGCTCGCAGCCGGATCATTCCTTCAACTCCACCTGAATCGTTTTCGAGCCGGAGATAACCCAGGGGCCGACGTCGAGCACAATCTCGGCCAGCTTGGAGCTCTGCACGGCGACGCCCGATCCCAAGGCTGCCTGGGTGCGCCCTAAAATCAGCGCAAGCGAGGGCGGGGCCGCCGGCAGCACGTTGCCGAGCACCTCGAAAGCCGGCTCCGAACGTATCACGCGCACGTAAGCGCGTGTGTTGGGGCGGAGGGAATTTATCCAGCCGATCAACTGGCCGGGGGAAGGCGGCGGCTGGACCAGGCGGCCCTGATACTCGGCGAGGTTGGCGGTGTTGCCGTCGGATACCGTGATCTGGAGCATCCCCGCCGGCATGCCCACGGGAACGCGATACACCGTCGAGCGCGTCAACTCGTATTGGTTCTCACCTCGGAATACCACCGTCAGCTCCAGGTTCTCGCCGTGTCTGACTACGCGGCGCGAGCTCCAGACCTGCTCGATCTGCAATTGCCGGCGCCCGGGGAAGGAGGCGATCTCCAGACGGGCGTTCTTCAGCTCCAGCGTGTCGAACCCGCTTTGCAGCACGTACGCCAGCGGGAGGGCGGTGGCGGTGGAGACTTGCAGAGGGAGATTGACGTCGCCGGCGAACATGTTTTCCAGACGCAGCGGGCCGCTGCCGTCGCGAAACTCAAACTCGCCCCGGACCTGGAATGTCGCCCGGCCCAGCGCTTGCTCGGCCGCGTCAATCACCGAAAAGACGGCCATTTGCAGCAGCAAGGGCGACAGCAGCCGATCGCGTACCATCTCCAGCCGATACGAAACGCCGGGCCCTGCGACGCCGGAGGAGCTCTGCCGGCTCACCTGGATGGAAACCGGGACCAGTTCGGTGCGGCGCCCCAGTTCGCCGGCCACGCCCGTGCTTCGGTCTTCCGTGATCGTTCCCATCCACTCACGCGGGACCGTGACCTTGAAGGAAGTAGCCAGCGTGGGCACGACCGCCAGCACCTGGGATCGCGCGAAAGGCAGCGCGGTGCGACCGACCGCCAGGAAGCGGTGGCCGAAAGCGTAGATGCGGTTGCCCTCGATGTGAGTCACCGTGCCGTCCGCTCCCACGCTCATGTCCCCCGAAAGCAACTGCACGCTGATCATCGCGCCCGGCTTCAAATCGGCGGGATTGCCGTAGCGCGCGGGCGAGCGCCCGCCGGTCGAAACGGCTTCCAGTGGCTCCAGTCCCAAAGCCCGCAGTTCGGGCGCGAATTGCTCGAGGGTGCGCCGCGTGAAGCCGCTGAGCGCCAGCGGAATGCCGATCTCGGTCAGCCGGAAGCCGCCCGCGACAAGTTCGCTACGCGGAGGCAGGCCCGACAGCGGCTTGCTGTCGAACAACGAGGCGCGGACGTTGCGGGATGCCGGCCGGTCCTCCCCCCGCACGGCCAGCATGTCCTGGATGGGCCGGATCGCGGCGATGGGCTCTTTGGAGAAGGGAAACGCCATGGCGACGGCGCCCAGCAGGCGCCCCTCGACGTAGACCGGGCTGCCGCTCATGCCTTGCAAGATCCCGGTCTTGTCCAGCGGACCTCCCGAGAGGCGCGCGAGGATCAGGGATTGTTTGGGTCCCACATTCTCCAGGACTCCCAGGATCTCGACGCTGAATTCTTCGATGCGATCCCCGGCGAAGACCGTCTTGCCGACGCCTTTCATGCCGGCCTGCACGCGGTCCAGGGGAAAGTACGTCCCCTGGGCCCACAGCACGGCCGTGGTCATCCACGCCAGGATCCATCTCACCCCCGCCACGCTTTCATTCTACGCCCGCCGGAGGGCCGGTTGTACGGCTGCTCGAAGTGTGCTTTAAAGGAACCATGAGACTCGCGAGCTTCCTGGGATTTGCTTCGGTCATGCTGCTGGCGGCCGGTGTCTCGGCTCAGCAAGCGCCTCCTCGGGCGGCCGCGCCCACCGAAGAGGGCGAAGATCACCGTTTCCAACAACTCCTGAAGGCCATTGACGATCTGATGTGGCACCTCAAGCTGGGCGACATCGCGGAAGTGGACAAGGTGCGCTATACCAGCCGCCCGCCGCGGCGCGTGCCCAACCCGACCGCGCAGGGCGCCAACAATCCCCTCATCATCCCTGCCTACACGTTCATCCCCAAGAACCTGGACCGCAGCCGCAAGCACCCCCTCATCGTCCTGGTTCACGGCGGCGTACACGGAAATTTCTCCACCAGCTCCGCTCGCATCGTGCGCGAGCTGATCGAGCAGGGATACGTGATCATCGCTCCCGAATATCGAGGCTCCAGCGGCTACGGCGCCTCCTTCTACCGTCAGATTGACTACGGCGGCTGGGAAAACGACGACGTCTTCGCCGGCCGCAACTGGATGCTCGAGACCTACGACTTTCTGGACCCCAAGCGCGTGGGCATCGTGGGCTGGAGTCACGGCGGCATGATCGCGCTGATGAACATCTTCGAGCACCCGGATGCCTACGCCTGCGCGTACGCCGGCGTGCCGGTCAGCGATCTGGTGGCGCGGATGGGCTACAAGACCGAGAGCTACCGCAGCCTCTTCTCGGCGCCCTACCACATCGGCAAGACCGCCTGGGAGGACGTGCAGGAGTACATGCGCCGCTCCCCCATCAGCCACGCGCACAAGCTCAACACGCCGCTGCTCATCCACACCAGCACCAATGACGAGGATGTCAACGCGCACGAAGTCGAGCGCCTGATCGCGGCCCTGAAGGCGGCCGGCAAGAAGTTCGAATACAAGATTTACCAGGACGCGCCGGGCGGACACGCCTTCAACCGCATTGACACGAAGCTGGCGCGCGAGTCTCGGCGCGAGATTTACGAGTTTCTGGCGCGTTATCTGAAACCCGGACGCTGATCGTCTCTTCCGGCGCACTCGCGGGCTCACGGCCGCAGGCGCGTATAATTGAAGTTTCCGCATGCTCGCCGAAAAGTTGAGGGAGCACGGTGTGGTCGGCGCCGGCGGCGCCGGCTTTCCCACCTGCGTCAAGGCCCAGGCGCGCGCCGAATTCATGATCGCCAACGGCGCCGAGTGCGAGCCGCTCATCCACAAAGACGCGGAGTTGATGCGGGCCTTCCCGGGCGAGATCCTCTCCGGCTTGCGATTGATGGCGGAAGCCGTGAAGGCGCCGCGCATGATGTTCGCCATCAAGTCCAAGAACGCGGAGGCCCTGGACGCCGTGCGCTCCCACGCGCAGGCACGACGCGTGGAGCTGGTGCTGCTGGGCGACTTCTACCCCTCGGGCGATGAGTACGAGGTGGTCTACGTCGCCACCGGAAGGTTGATCCCGCCGGCGGGTCTGCCGCTGCACGTCGGTTGTGTGGTCAACAACGTGGAGACGCTTTACAATGTCCACCGCGCGCAGCAGGGCCTGCCCGTCACCGAGAAGTTTCTCTCCGTCAGCGGCGCCGTGCGCGAGCCCTGCGCATTCTGGGCCCCGGTGGGCATCTCCTTTCGCGAGGTCATCGAGCAGGCGGGCGGAGCCGCGGTCGCCGACTTCGCCGTTTTTGTCAGCGGGATCATGATGGGTACGCTGACCTTCGACCTGGACGAGGTGGTCACCAAGACCACGGCAGGTCTGATCGTACTGCCACGCCGACATCCCCTGGTGACTCGCAAGAGCCTGCCGGCCGAAGCCCAGAACCGGATCGGCAAATCCGCCTGCGATCAGTGCAGCTACTGCACCGAGTTTTGCCCGCGCTATCTGTTGGGCTACGAGGTCATGCCGCACAAGGTCATGCGCAGCCTCGGCTTCACGGCCAGCGGCTCGCGCTTCTGGAATCAGTGGGGCGCTTTGTGTTGCGGTTGCGGCCTCTGCACGCTTTACGCTTGTCCCGAGGATCTGTTCCCCGCGGAAGCCTGCGATCAGGCCAAACGCGACCTGCGTGAGGCGGGGATCCGTTTCGAGCAGAAAACTCCCGTGCGGGTGCACCCCATGAAGGAAGCCCGGCGCGTGCCCCAGAGCCAGCTCCGCCGGCGCCTGAAGATCGAAGAGTACGAGCGGGAGACGCCTTACCGCGCGGTGGACTGGCGCCCGCAGCGCGTGCGCATCCTTCTCTCCCAGCACGCAGGCAGCCCTGCCATCGCCGCCGTGCAGCCGGGCGATCGGGTCGAGAAGGGCCAGGTGGTGGGACGCGTTCCCGAAAGGCAGCTCGGGGCCAACGTGCACGCCAGCATCGCGGGCCGGGTGAGCGAAGTCACGGGAACTTACGTCGAGATTTGCGCGTAATTATGACCAGGAACTCGATCGGACTCATCGAACTCTCCAGCATTGCCGCCGGTTTCGCCGTCACCGACGCGATGCTGAAGGCGGCCGACGTGGAGTTGCTGCTGGCGCGCACCATCTGTTCGGGCAAATACATGGTTCTGGTGAGAGGCGACGTGGCGGCCGTGGAGGCCAGTGTACGCGCGGGAACCACGGCCGGCGATTTTTCGGTCATTGACAGCTTCGTCATCCCCAACGTGGACGAGCAGGTCTTCCCGGCCATCGCCGGCACGGCCAAAGTCGAGGTGCTCGAGGCGCTGGGCGCGGTGGAGTCGTTTTCGGTGGCCTCGCTCATCGAGGCGGCGGATGCGGCCGTGAAAGCGGCCAACGTCAAGCTCATCGAATTGCGCCTGGCCATGGCGCTGGGCGGAAAAGCGTTCGTAACCATGACGGGCGATGTGGCGGCCGTCGAGGCTGCCGTCAGCGCCGGCGCGGCCGTGGTGGCCCAGAAAGGATTGCTGGTCAACCGCGTGGTGATTCCTTCACCGCGGCCTGAGTTGCTCAACGAAATGATCTGAAGGGGGCTTATGCGAACAGCCTGGCGTACTCTCGCGCTGGCGGGCGCTCTGGCGCTCGCCGGCTTCGCGCAACAGGAATTCCGCGAAATCGAATCGCGAGTCACTGAGTTCACGCTGAAGAACGGCATGAAGTTCCTGGTGCTGGAGCGGAAGAAAGCGCCCGTGGCTTCCTTCGTCACCTACGCCGACGTCGGCTCCGCCCAGGAGACCAAGGGCATCACCGGCCTCGCCCACCTGTTCGAACACATGGCCTTCAAGGGCAGCGACAAGATCGGCACCAAGGACTACGCGCGCGAGCGCGTGGCGCTGGACAAGGTCGAACAGGCTTACGCCGCACTCAAGCAAGAGAAGAGCAAGGGCCCCAAGGCCGACCCCGACAGGCTCAAGAAGCTGGAGGAGGCGTTCAAGCAAGCCCAGGAGGAGGCCGGCAAGTACGTGGTGGTCAACGAGTTTGGAGAGGCGGTGGAACGGGCAGGCGGCCGACAACTCAACGCGACCACCTCCGCCGATCGCACCATGTACTTCTTCAGCCTGCCTTCCAACCACATCGAGTTGTGGTTCTGGCTGGAATCCGAGCGCTTCCGCACCCCCGTGTTCCGCGAGTTTTACAAGGAGCGGGACGTGGTTATGGAGGAGCGGCGTCTGATGGAAAGCCAGCCGGTCGGCAGGCTGCTCGAAGAGTTTCTGGCCGCTGCTTACAAGGCTCACCCTTACGGCGAACCCGTGATCGGCCACATGAGCGATCTGGAGAACCTCACGACCGCCGACGCCATGGCTTTTTTCCGCAAGTATTACACCCCCAGCAACCTGGTGGCGGCGGTGGTGGGTGATGTGGACCCCAAACGCGTGCGGGAGCTGGCCGAGCGGTACTTCGGGCGCATTCCGAGCGGGCCCAAACCTGAGCCGCTGCGCACCGTCGAGCCGCCCCAGCAGGCCGAGCGCCGGGTGACCTTACGGCTGGCGGCCCAGCGCATGGTGCTCGTGGGTTACCACAAGCCGGATATCAATCATCCCGATGACGCCATCTACGACGCCATCGGCAGCCTGCTCAGCGAAGGCCGCTCTTCGCGCCTGTATCGCGGCCTGGTGCGGGACCGTAAGGTGGCCACGCAAGTGGCGGGCTTCCCGGGCTTGCCCGGACAGAAGTATCCCGGCTTGTTCATCTTCTTCGCCATGACGGCTCCCGGCCGCACCAATCAGGAAGTCGAAAAAGCCATCGAAGAGGAAATCGAACGCTTGATCAAGGAACCCGTGAGCAAGCAGGAGCTGGACGGAGTCAAGCGGCGCGCACGGGCGAGCCTGCTGCGCCAGCTCGATGATAACCTCGGCCTTGCCATCCAGCTTTCCAGCATGCAAGCGCTGACTGGCGACTGGCGAAATCTGTTCCGGCAGTTGGACAAGATCAACGCCGTAACCCCGGAAGACATTCAACGCGTAGCCAAGGCGACCTTCACCCCCACCGCCAAGACCGTGGGCGTGATCGAGCCGCTGGAGTCGCGCTGAACATGGGAGGCTTCATGCGTCGCAGATTTTTCCTCGCCTGCTCGATGCTGATCGGCCTGGCCGCCATCGGTGCGGCCCAGATCCCGCCCAGTTACAAGCAGCTCAAATACCCCCCGCTCGGCCGCATCGAGCCGCCCGAGCCGGTACGTTTCGAATTGCCCAACGGCATGGTGGTCTATCTGGTCGAAGACCGCGAGTTCCCCCTGATCAGCGCCTCGGCTCTGATCCGCACCGGTTCGCGCTGGGAACCGGCGGAAAAGGCCGGCCTGGCGGCCATCGTGGGCACGGTCATGCGCACGGGCGGATCGGAAAAGTTCCCGGGCGACCAGCTCGACGAAGAGCTGGACCGCCTGGGCGCCACGGTGGAAACTTCCATCGGCGAAGACTCCGGGCGCGCCGTGGTTTCGGTGCTCAAGGAGGACATTGATCGCGGCCTGACCATCCTGGCCGACATCCTGCGGCACCCTGCGTTCCCCGAAGACAAGATCGAGCTGGCCAAAATCCAGCAACGGGACCGGATCGCCCGGCGCAACGACAATCCCAACGCGATCATCGGGCGCGAATTCCGCCGCATTATCTACGGCAAGGACAGTCCCTACACCCGGCAGCCCGAGTACGACACGATCAACTCCATCACGCGTCCGGATCTGATCGCGTTTCACCGCGAGTTCTTCCAGCCGGAGAACGTGATTCTGGCCCTGTGGGGCGACTTCCAGGCGGCTGAAATGCGCAAGAAGGTCGAGCAGATCTTCGGCGCATGGCCGCGCGGCGGGCGTCCCAAACCGCCCGTGCCGCCGGTGGATCCGGCCGCCCGCCACCGCGCCGGCATCTACCAGATCGTCAAGGATGACATGCCCAACTCTTGGGTGGCGATGGGATTCCTTGCCGGCCGGCGTGATGATCCGGATTACTTCGCCCTCGAGGTCATGAACGACATCCTGGGGGGCGGTTTCGCCTCTCGCCTGTTCAACAAGGTCCGCACGGAACAGGGCCTGGCTTACACGGTCGGCTCCAACTGGGCGGCCGGCTGGGATCGTCCCGGCTTTTTCCTCGCCATCGGCTCGACCAAGACCGAGTCCACCGTGCAGATCCTGGAATCCATGCGCAACGAAATCCGGCGCCTGGCCCAGGGCGGGGTAACCGATGAAGAGCTGGCCCGCGCCAAGGATTCCATCCTCAAAGGGTTTGTCTTCGAATTCGATTCCACTGCCGAAATCGTCCAACGGCTTGTCAGTTACGAATACTACGGTTACCCGCGGGATTACTTGCAGCGTTATCGCGACGGTATCGAAAAGGTGACCCGAGAGGACGTAGCGCGAGTGGCGGCCAGGCATCTCGACGCGGATCAGTTGGCCATTGTGGTGCTCGGCAAGGCCTCGGGCTTCCAGCCGCCGCTCAGCGCCATGGGCAAAGTAACCCCGGTAGATATTACCATTCCGCCGCCCCGGCAGGCCGCATTGGGCGAAGCCACGCCACAAGCTGTCGCTCGGGGCAAGCAATTGCTGTCGCAAGCCCGAGACTCCGTGGGCGGCCTCGAGAGGCTCCGGCAACTGAAGGATTACACGATGGCGTCCGAGTTGACGCTGACTACGCCCCAAGGCCAGTTTTCCATGCAGACGGAGACCACGGTCAACCTGCAAGGGCGGATGCTGAGCCGGATGACCACGCCCATGGGCGAGATCTCGCAAGGCTACGACGGGCAGACGGCCTGGATGCGCACCCCCCAGGGCGTCCGCGAAGTCCCCTCCTCGCAGCGCGGGGAAGTTGAAAATAGCTTCTTCCGTGAAACCATGCGGCTGTTGCGGGATTTCGAATCGGCCGGCGTCATCGTGCAGGCCTTAGGCGAGCAGGAGTTACAAGGCAAGAAAGTCCAGGCGGTCGCGATTCGCGAGGACGCCCGCAAGTTCCAGGTGAAGCTCTACGTGGATCCGGACACCAACTTGCCTGCGGGCAAGAGCTACACGGCAGCCCTGATGGGCGCCCCTGGTGAAATCCAGGAAGTTTATTCGGAGTGGCGCGAAACGGGCGGCTTGAAGTGGCCGGCGCGCACCCAGCTTTATCGCGACGGCCAGAAGATCGGCGAAAGCCTAGTTCGCGAAGTAAAAGTAAATCCCGGCCTGCCGGACAGCGCCTACCGCAAACCGGAGTGAGTTCCGGCTTGTTGATCGGCTGACCGCGGCGGCCGCGCCAGAAGCCAGGCGAGTGCCGCGAAGGTGGCCAGGGACAGACCTGCGGTGACCGCAGGCGGCAATCCGAGCTGGGGGAATCCGAGGATCTTCGCCAGGGAAGGAACCTCGGGTCTCAGCGCCAGCGCCGCCAGCCCGATGCCGAGAATGGCTTCTCCGGCGACCAGGCCCGATGCGATCAGCATTCCCCGCTCCTCGGCCTCCGCGCGTACGCCGCGCGCCGCCGACAGCCGGTCGGAGAGCCATCGAACGAGACCGCCGGCGAAGATTGCAGCGACGGTCTTGAAGGGCAGGTACATGCCCACGGCCACCAGCATGGGGGAACGCACGCCCGCCAGGATCAGGACGGCGCCCAGCGCCGCGCCGGCGCCGAGCAGCCCCCAAGCCATCTCGCCGCCCACGATGCCTTGGGCCAATTGAGCCATCAATCCGGCTTGTGGCGCCGGGAGATCCACTCCACCGATGCCACCCGTCGCCTGGCTCGCGCGGTCCAGGACGATGATCGGCGCCATCAGAAAGAACGAAAGCGAGGCCACGGCGACAATCTCCACCACCTGCATCTTCCAGGGCGTACCGCCGAGCAGGTGCCCGGCTTTGAGGTCCTGCGCCAGCGATCCCGCCACGCAGCAGGCGCAGCAGACCACCGCGGCCACGCCCAATACGGCGGCGACTCCTTCGGCGCCCCTGATCCCGGCGGCAAGCATGACGACGGCGGCCAGCACCAGCGCCGCCAGCGTCAGACCCGAAACCGGCTGGTTCGAACTGCCGACCAGCCCCACCAGGTAAGCGCCCACCGCGGAGAGCAGGAAGCCGGCCACCATCATGATGGCCGTAGCCGCCATAGTGGCTCCCACCCTTTCCGTGAAGTGGTAGTAAATGCCGAGGACGGGAATCACAGATCCCACCAGCCCGGCGAGGATCCAGTGCGGCGCAAGGTCGCGTTCGGTGCGTTCGACCGCGGATGCGGCGTCGCGTCTGACCTTCAACAGGCCTGCCAGCGAACGCCGAATGGACTCCCGCATCGAGTACAGCGTGTACAACGCGGCAACCAGCATGGCGCCCACGGCGATCGGGCGAACGACGTTGCGCCAGACCGAGTAGGCCGCCGCCTCCCACGTTACCGACTCTCCCGCGCCCACCCGGCGCAGCAGATCCGGATCGAAAAACAGCAGCGCCGGAATCAGCACCCACCAGGCCAGGATGCCGCCCGCTGCGTTCACGGCCGCCACGCGTGGTCCGACGATATAGCCGATCCCCAACAGCGCGGGCGACAGACTGGGCGTGCTCCACAGCACTCCGCCGCCATGGGTCACCTCGGCCAGCGCGCGCTGCGCCGCATCCGAGTGGCGCAACAGCGCGCGGGGGAATGCGACGAAGCCGCTCGCGGACTCGCGCAGCAGCGACAGGCCGCGATCGCTCTTGAAGATCTCGACGACGGCGGCAAGACCCATCGCGGAGAACAGCCGGCGGGAGGCCGCGCCTGCCCGCTCGCCGGCCCGAACAATTTCCGCGCTGGCCACGCTTTCCGGCCAGGGCAGGCCTGCCTCCACACAAAGCGGCCGCCGCAGCGCAATGACGAAGAAGACGCCGAGCAGACCACCGACGAGAAGGATCAGCGAGGCCTCCCAGTAGTGCGCGCCCAGATCGCTCCAGAGCCTCCGGCCTCCCACACGGACGAGCGTGAACGCGGGGATCGTGAAGATGGCGCCCGCCACCAGGGCTTCGCCCACCGACGCCGCCGTGCGGGCGATGTTCTGCTCGAGGACGCTGCCACGAAGCCGGCGCGACCGAAATACGGCCAGCGCAATTACGGCCGCCGGAATGGTCGCCGCGACCGTCTGACCGGCCTTCATGCCGAGGTACGCGTTCGCCGCCCCGAACACGAACGCCAGCAACAAACCCAGCAGGAGCGCCCGGAAAGTCAGTTCGAACGGGTCCCCGGATCCGCCGGCGCGCATAAGTTACGAGGTTAGCAGGACGGGATTCACCAAGACTTGCCGGGAGCCCGGCCCCGGCGGCCCTTGCGGCCCCGCCACAACGGGCGCCCGGACTCATCTCGCAAGCGCAAGGTCCGCTTCTGCTCGACCAGGGTCACGGCCACGGCCCAAGCCTCCTCCCTGTCGGCGCCGGGCCGGATCCCTCGCACGATGACGAGCTGGCCCGCTCTGGGGTTGAAGTCGTTTTCGATCAAATACCGTAGGGATCCCAGCCAGACTCTCCAGACCCGGCCGTCAACCTCCACCTCCAGCGAGGGCATCCCCTCCGCAGGGCCTGCGTTCACTCGGGCGATCCGGCCGCGGATTTCCACCGGCGGTTGAGCGGGCGTGGGTGACCGCGCCGCCCGTTGAGCCTGCAACGCGGCGGGCAACAGCGCCAGCATGAACCGCCGGGTCACGCGCATGGGCTCCATCTCCCCGAATTGTCCCGCAATTTCGTTGCCGCTTTCATCCCGGCTGTTTCCGTGGCCGGCGCCGCCCCGCCGTGCAATTCCTGCGCGAGGCGCCGGCAAGGGTTGCGCACCGGCGGTCTGGACCGGGCCGGCCCCGGCGTTGTATCAATGGGAGTGCTGCCTATGGAAGCCATCTGCCGATTCCTCGCACAACAAAACCTGCCCGCGCGCGACCCTGTGGAATTGCCCACTTCCTCGAAACGGTTCGCCGACGGCGGTCAGTACCGCATCGAGATTCCTTCCACCGAAGGCCCCGCCGCCCTTTCTGCGGTTCTCGAGGAAGCGCGCGCACGCGCCGTCCCCGTCCACCGGGTCAGCCAGGGAAGCGGCATCATGCTGCTCACCGAGGACGAGATCGTCCGCATGGTGGAGCTGGGACGGCGGGCTTCCGTCGAGGTCAATCTGTTCATCGGGCCGCGCGCCGGCTTCGACATCGGGGCGCAGGTGTATTCCACCGCGGGACGATCCCTGGGCTTGAGCCTGCGGGGCGCCGATCAACTGGCCTTTGCGCTGGAGGAGGTCCGGCGCGCCGCCCGGCTGGGCGTGCGAAGCGTGCTCGTGTCGGACCTCGGCGCGCTTCAGCTCATCGCCAGGATGCGGGCCGCGGGCGAGCTGCCGCCGGACCTCATCATCAAAACATCCGTCATGATGGCGCCCGCCAATCCGGCCAGCGCCCGCCTGCTGGAGGATCTGGGCGCCAATACCATCAACATTCCGTCGGACCTCACGCTGCCGCAGATCGCCGCCATGCGCGCCGCGCTCGACGCCGTCATTGACTTTTACGTCGAGGCGCCCGACAACATCGGGGGCTTCATCCGCTACTATGAGATTCCCGAGCTGATCCGCGTGGCGGCGCCCATTTATTTGAAGTTCGGGCTGCGCAACGCGCCCGACGTCTATCCCAGCGGGACCCACCTCGAGGCGACCGTCGTCGCGCTGTCGCGCGAGCGGGTGCGACGAGCGCAACTGGCCTGTGAGATCATCCGCCAGTACGCACCCGAGGCGCGGATGTCACCGGCAAGCAACGTCTGACCCGGTCCGGCCGGGCGCAGGCGGAACGCCCGTCGGAGGCCGGCAAGCGGCGCGGGGACCCGAAGGCGCGGCGAGCCCGGGCATGCCGCGGCTTGGGGATGGGGGTGGCGGCGGGTTGCCGATTTTGTTTGACGACCGAACGAAATCGGCTTATAATGAACGTGCGCCTGCCGGAACGCCGACTGCCCGGCGGTCCCGGAAGGCGCGCGCCGCGCCGAAACCCGGAGCGGGTCAGATCGAATCCGAATTGCTTGTGGGGTTCAAGCCATGAAGATGACGCTAACAGCCATCCTCGCAGCGATGGTCTTTTCCCTGGGAACGGTGAGCGCCCAGGAAACACGATCCATGATTTTCGGTCGTGTCCTGGACCCGCAAGGCGCCGCCGTGCCCGGGGCGTCCGTGAGCATCCGGAACGTGGATACGGGGGTCACCCTCACCTACAAGACGAACGAAGCGGGCTATTATGAGGCCAACCTGCTGATCCCGGGCAACTACGAGGTCAGCGTCGAGATGACCGGTTTCAAGCGCCTCGTTCGCGGCGGCATCGTGTTGCCCGTGTCCACGCGCCTGGAAGTCACCTTGCACCTGGAGGTCGGCGGGATCACCGAGACGGTGACCGTCATGGCCGCCGCACCGCTCCTGGAGACCAACGCCGTCAGTCACGGGCGGACGATGGAAAACAAGTCGGTCATGGAGCTGCCCGTGATGAACAACAGCGCACTGCTGCTGGTCAAGCTGGCGCCGGTGCAGACCGGCGGGGTCAACAATTATCTGGCCCTGCACTCCAACATCGGAGGTTCGGACTACAGCGTCAGCGGTAACATCGGGCAGAACTCATGGACGCTCGACGGCTCTCCCAACCAGGGACCCGCGCGCCGCGTGGCGTATCTGCCTTACACCGACGCCGTGGCTGAAATGAAGATCGAGACGGTCAACTTCGATCCCTCCTACGGACAGACCACGGGTGTCGCGGTCACCATGATTTCCAAATCCGGGACCAACGATCTGCACGGCACGTTGACCTGGCAGCACTGGCAGCAGCGCTGGCAGGGTACGCCGTTCTTCGTAAAGCAAGCATATTACCGCCGCATCGCTGAGGCCGAGGCCGCAGGCAACACCGCGCTGGCCAATCAGTTGCGCAACACCGACAAACAGTTGCCGGGGCGTTCCAACAACTGGGGCATCTCCGCAGGAGGCCCGGTGATCCTTCCCAAGCTGGTGGATGGACGCAACCGGCTGTTCTGGTTCCTTACTTACAACGGGTTCAAGGACGTCAAGGTCGAGGATCCTACGCAGTTCAACCGCACGGTGCCCACCCTGAAGGCTCGCGAAGGCGATTTCAGTGAAATGCTGGCGCTGCCCAACCCGACCCGGTACGTCGTCCACGACCCGATCACGATCCGGCGCGATCCGGCTCGTCCCAACAACTTCATTCGCGACCCCTTCCCGGGCAACGTCATTCCCAAGAGCCGTTTCGTGAACCCGGCCTACGAGTTCATCACCAAGCTCTTTCCCAAACCCAACGTCACGCTGGCGCCGGGACAGGAGCCGGTCAACAACTACCTGGCTGCGCAGACGCCTTACAACTGGGACTACTGGGCCGTCTCCAACCGGGTGGATTACCAGATCAGCAACGCCTGGCGCATGTTCGGTCGCTGGTCGGCGAACAACTTCGGGCCTGAGGACCGGCTGGACTGGACCTACGAGACCATGCGCGGCCTGAACAAGAATGGGCTGGTGCGCAACAACAAGGGCGGCAATTTTGACGTGGTCTTCACGCAATCGCCGACCACTCTGTGGGACTTCAACTTCGGCATCAACCAGTTCCGGGAGGGCGGCATTCAGCTCAAGGCTCGCGAGTTCAAGCCCAGCGATCTGGGCCTGCCCACGTATCTGGACGACAAGGCCGCCGGCATGAAAATGTTGCCGCTGATGAACATCGCCGGCTATTCGCAGATCAGCCCCGCCGGCTACGGCACCTGGACCCGCTTCCGCATGATGACCTTCAAGGCCGAGGTTTCCCACATCCGCGGCAACCACACCTTGCGCGCCGCCCTGGATACCCGTCAGCACTTCCGTACCGGCGGCGGCGGAGGCAACACCAGCGGCAACTTCGGCTTCGACCAGACCTACGTGCGCCGCAATGACGACACCTTCACGCCCGCCAGCAATTTGGGCCTGGGCTGGGCGGCGTTCATCCTCGGCGTTCCCACCTGGGCCAATGTGCAGACCAACGACACTTTCGCCATGCACAACCCGTATTACACATGGTTCTTCCAGGACTCCTGGCGCATCACTCCCCGGCTGACGTTGAATCTCGGCTTGCGCATGGAGTATGAGCAGGGCGCCACCGAGCGCTACAATCGCATGCTGGGTGGTTTCGACCCCAGCCTCGCCATACCTCTGGCGGCGAGCGCCCAGGCCAATTACGGGCGAAATCCCGTGCCCGAACTTCCCGCCGGCCAGTTCCAGATCCGCGGCGGCGCCTACTACGTGGCCACCGAGGGTCGTCCGCGCCGGCTCTTCAAGAACGAACTGATGTGGCTGCCGCGGCTGGGCGTGGCCTATCAGCTCAACTCGAGGACGGTGGTGCGCGCCGGCTACGGCTTCTTCTTCGACACCATCAACGTGCTCAATTTCGGGCCTGACCAGTTCGGCTTCTCCCGGCAGACCGACACCGTGATCAGCAACGATTTTGGCCAGACCTGGAACTTCCCCGCGGCCGCCAATCCGGCCAATCTGCGGAGCCCGCTGCTGGATCCCTTCCCGATCCGGGGCGACGGAACCCGCTTCGATCAGCCGGTGCGCACCGGCCTGGGGGCGATGGCTCGTGTGGGCAGGGGGATGGACTGGGCCGATTACAACCAGCCCCACGCGCGCCAACAGCGGTGGCAGATCGGCGTGCAGCGCCAGATCGGCGCCAGCACCGTGATCAGCGCGGCCTATGTCGGCACCTACGCGGACCGCATCGCCCTGCAAACCAAGCGGGACATCCTGCCTGCCCAGTACTGGGCCGACGGCCTGACGCGCAACGACGCCGTGGCGAACAACCGCAATGCCAACGTGCCCAATCCCTTTTTCATCCGCAACCTGAACCCGGCTGACTTTCCACCCGCGGTCTGGGCCGAGATGAACACCATCGGGTTCTTCACCTCTTCGATCATCCGCAAGCATCAATTGCTCCGCGCTTTCCCGCACATGACAGCCGGCAACGGGCTGCGCAACACCGCCGACTTCGGCTATTACAATCGAACCCACGAGGTTCAGCTCCTGCTGGAGAAGCGCTTCAGCCGCGGCTGGAACTTCAGCCTGAGCTACACCGGGATGTACCTGAGAGAGGCCGATTTCTTCTTCAACGAGTTCGATCCCAAACCCTCTCAGCGGGAGTCCAATGACGGGCGCCCCCACCGGCTGATCGGCACCGGCATCTACGAATTGCCGTTCGGTCGCGGCAAGCCGCTGTTGGGCAACGTGGGCCGCGCGCTCAATCTGCTGGTGGGCGGCTGGCAGCTCGCCGCGACCTACGAATATCAGCCCGGCCCGCTGCTGACCTTCGGCAATCTCTTCTATTACGGGAGCAACCTGGAAGACATCAAGAAGGTCACCCGCACCTGGGACACCTGGTTCAATACCGCCAATTTCGAGCGCAATCCGGCGCGCGGGCCGGCCGCTTTCCATCGCCGCGTCTTCCCCACGCGCATCGGAGGGCTGCGGCGCGATTGCACGAATCAGTGGAACGCCAACCTGGCCAAGAACCTGTCCTTCTCCGAGCGGTTGAATCTGCAACTGCGGCTCGACGTGCTGAACGTGCAGAACCGCTCGCAGATGGACTTCCCGGTGACCGATCCCTACTCGACCAATTTCGGACGGATCGTCAACCAGACGGCGGCCACCAACCGGTGGCTTCAGGTCCAGGCCCGACTGACGTTCTGATCCCCCGCGGGCAGGCTCAAGCCGGCAGGGGCGGGCCGAAGTATTTCTGGAAGATCAGGGCCACGGCGCCGCGCAAGCGGGCCGTGGCCCCGTCCTGCGCCGGTGCCAGGCGCGGCGCAGCCCCGGCCAGTGTCTGTGCGGCGATCTCCGCTTTCAGCACCGGTTCGAATCGCTGCCAGCAGCGCGTCAGTTCCCCGACGATCACGATCACTTCGGGCGCCAGGCCGGCCACGATCATGCGCAAGCCCCGGCCAAGATAGGCAGCCATCCTGTCAATTGCCCGGACGGCAAGGGGATCGCCCTGTTCGCAAAGGGCCAGCAGGTCCTGAAAGCTGGGACCTTGTTCAGGGGCGCCTTCGCCATAGTAGCGCAGCGCCGCCCGATTGGAAGCCAAGGTTTCCCAGCAACCGCGCCGGCCACACCCGCACAACGGACCGTCCGGCTCCAAAGCCACATGGCCAAATTCCCCCGCCATGTGGTTCTGGCCCGTCACCAGCTCGCCGTTGAGCAACAAGCCCGTGCCGATCCCTTCGGAAACCGTGACCACGACCAGATCCCGCACCCCGCGATGCTCTCCGTACCAGGCTTCCGCCAGGGCGCACGCATTCGCCGCGTTCTCCAGCCACACCTGCAATCCGGTCATCTGCTCGATGGGGGCGCGCAGATCGCAGGGCGGCCATTTCAAGTTCGGCGCAAAGACCAGCCGGCCGGAAAGCGGATCGAAACGTCCCGGCAAGCTTATGGCCACCCCCTCGATCGTCATGTCGGGATGCGAGTCGAGCAGGCGCCGAAGTCGCCGGCACAGCTCCTCGATGGCTGCGTCCGGTTCGCGCGGCGTGGGCAGCAGCTCCTGCGAGAGGAACCTGCCGTGGATGTCCGCCAGGGCCACCGTGATGCGAGTGGGCCGGATGTCCACAACCATCGCGGCGCGTTTGTCATTCAACCGCAAGAACGTGGGACGGCGCCCCCGAGGCAGGCGTCCCGTGCTTGCCTCGACGACCCAGCGCTGGCTAACCAACTCCTCCACGATGAGCGAGACCGTGCTGCGCTGCAAGCCGGAAAGACGCGCCAGCTCCGCGCGGGAGACAGGCTGGCGGCGCCGGATCAGGTTCAGCAGCAAACGACGATTCCACTCGCGCACGGCCTCGCCCGAGGCGCCCTGAAGCCCTTGGTTGAGGCGGGGAGCGGTAACGATGCCTGGCTCGACGTCGGCCTTTCGTTGTACCATTGAACTAAATCAATCATATGAAGATCGTGGGTCTCCGCGCTACGCCGGTCTCTGTCCCTTTGCAGGCGCCTCTGCGCCATGCCAACGGTTGCCACTGGGGACGGGTGGTTCGCACCATCGTCGAGCTCATCACCGACGACGGCCTCGTGGGACTGGGCGAGATGGGCGGCGGCGGAGAGGCGGCGGATGCCGCCTTCCAGTCCCTGAAGCCTCACGTGCTCGGCCTCGAACCCACGCGTCTGGAGGAACTCCGATTTCGCATCGCCAACCCCACTGCTTCGCTGTACAACAATCGCACCCAACTGCTGGCGGCGCTCGAGTTCGCCTGCCTGGACATTCTCGGACAAGCCTGGGGCGTGCCCGTCTCGGAGCTGCTCGGCGGGCGACTTCGCGACCGTATCCCCTTTGCCTCTTACTGCTTCTTCCGGTACGCGAACCCCGAGACCGGCGTGCGCGAAGTCCGCACGCCCGAACAGATGGTCGCTCATGTCGCCGAGCTCAAGCAGACCTTCGGCTTCACCACTCACAAACTCAAGGGCGGAGTCTTTCCGCCCGACTACGAGCTGGAAGTTTATCGCGCTATCGCCACGGCCTTTCCTGGCGATCGTCTCCGTTTCGACCCGAACGGCGTCTGGTCGGTCGAGCAGGCCCTGCGGTTCGCCCGCGCCATCGAGGACTTGCCCCACGAATACCTCGAGGATCCCGTTTTCGGAATCAACGGCATGCGCCGCCTGCGATCGCTCATTCGCATTCCGCTGGCCACCAACACGGTGGTCGTCAATTTCGAACAACTGGCCGAGAACGCGCGCCGGCCCGCTGTGGACGTGGTGCTGCTCGACACTACGTTTTGGGGCGGTATCCGGCCGTGCCTGAAAGCAGCCGCCGTCTGTGAGGCCTTTCAGCTGAGCATCGGCATTCACTCTTCCGGCGAACTCGGCATCCAGCTTGCCACCATGCTGCATCTGGCGGCGGTGCTGCCCAACTTTACCTTCGCCGCCGACGCTCACTACCACCACCTCACCGATGACGTCATTGAAGGCGGACCGCTCCGCTACGAGCACGGCGCGATCGCCGTGCCCGGCTCACCCGGCTTGGGAGTGAAGCTGGACCGCGACAAACTGGCCCGTTACCACGAACTCTATCGCGAGCTCGGCCCCTATCCGTACGACCGCGACCCGCTACGCCCCTCGTGGGTCCCTCTGATTCCCAACGACCGCTGGGCCGACCCTGCCGACGACAGGATCCCGGCGATGCGGTCCGTCACCGGCCCATCGTAGTTTCATGGAGGCAGAAGCAGCATGAAGCGAACGTGCCGATTTCTCCTGGCCGCCCTGATCCTTCATCCGGCGATTGCCGAGACGGGCTACGAAGCATGGCTGCGCTACGCGCCGATTCGCGATCCGGCCATTCGCAAGCTTTACGAACGGCTGCCTGCGACCGTCACTGTGCTGGGCGACGGCGAAGTCGCGGTCTCCGCTCGCGAGGAGCTGATCCGCGGCCTGCGCTCCATGCTTGGACGGACTCTGCGCATCGAAGCCTCCTTGCCGTCGGAGCCGGCCATCGTCCTGGGCGTTGCGACCGCGCTCGCGGGTTACGCCGGACTGGCCGGAGAGAGTGCGCGGCTCGATCCGGAGGGCTTCGAGATCGCATGGCGCCAGGCGGCGGGCAATCGCCATCTCGTCATCGCCTCCCCTTCCGATCGCGGCGTCCTTTACGGCGTCTTCGCATTGCTGCGCCACATTGCGTTGCACCGGCCACTGGAAGGCTTGAACCTGCGCGAAGAGCCTTATGCGCGGGTGCGCTGGTTCAATCACTGGGACAACCTGGACGGCACGATCGAACGCGGCTACGGCGGGCCTTCCCTGTTCTTCGAAGGCGGCAAGGTGCGCGAGGACCTGAGCGCTGTAAGGGACTACGCCCGTTTGATGGCTTCGCTGGGCATCAACGGCTGCTCGATCAACAACGTCAACGCCGACGCCCGCGTCATCACCACGGAGTTCCTGCCTCAAATGAAGCCCATCGCGGCCATCTTTCGCGCCTGGGGCATCCGCCTGGCGCTCTCGATTGATTTCAGCAGCCCGCGCAAGATCGGGGGGCTGGATACCTTCGATCCGCTGGATGCGCGCGTGGCCGAGTGGTGGCGGCAAAAGGCGGACGAAATCTACCGGGTGATACCCGATCTGGGCGGCTTCGTCCTGAAAGCCGATTCCGAAGGGCGCCTCGGTCCGTCGGCTTACAAGCGCACTCACGCTGATGCCGCCAACGTCATCGCCCGGGCCCTCCAACCTCACGGCGGGCTCATGTTCTATCGCGGCTTCGTTTACGATCACCGCATGGACTGGCGGAATCTGAAGAACGATCGCGCCCGCGCCGCATACGAGAATTTTCAGCCTCTGGACGGCCGGTTCGAGGACAACGTGCTGATTCAGATCAAAAACGGTCCCATAGATTTTCAGGTGCGCGAGCCGGCATCGCCGCTGTTTGCGGCTCTTGAAAAGACCAATCAGGTCATCGAACTTCAGATCACCCAGGAGTATATGGGCCAGGCGCGTCACATGGTTTTCCTGGCCCCGATGTGGAAGGAGACGCTCGACTTCGACATGCACGCCGGCAGGCCCGGAACGCCCGTCAAGGCCCTGGTTGCGGGACGCGTCTTCCGCCGCCCTCTGGGCGGTTTCGTGGGCGTCGCCAACGCCGGGCGGGATCGCAACTGGATGGGCCACCATCTTTCGCAAGCCAACCTGTACGCCTTCGGCCGCCTGGCCTGGAACCCCGACCTCACTTCGCACCAGATCGCCGAAGAGTGGACGCGTCTGACCTTCGGTCACGATCCGCAGGTCGTGCGGACCATCGTGGAGATGCAGTTGAGCTCGTGGCGCACGTACGAGAACTACACCGGCAACCTCGGCATGCAGACCCTGACCGACATTGTGGGCAACCATTACGGGCCCGCCGTGGAGGCCTCCGAGCGCAACGGTTGGGGACAGTGGCACCGCGCGGATGAAAAGGGAATCGGGATGAATCGCACCGTCGCCACCGGCACCGGCTTCCTCGGCCAGTACCGGCCTCCTGTCGCCGGGATGTACGAGTCGCGGGAGACCTGCCCCGACGACCTGCTGCTCTGGATGCACCACGTACCCTACACGCACCGGCTGAAGTCCGGCAAGACCGTCATCCAGCACATCTACGACGCCCATTACGAGGGCGCCGAAATGGCCGAACGCTACGTGCGCATGTGGGAGACGCTGGAAGGCAGGATTGACGAGCAGCGCTACCGCGAGGTGCTGGCGCGACTCAGATATCAGGCCGGCCACGCCAAGGTGTGGCGCGACGCCGTCAACACATGGTTCCTTCGCACCTCGGGCATCCCGGATGAAAAGGGCCGCGCCGGCAATTTCCCCAACCGCGTGGAGGCCGAAGCCATGCAACTGGCGGGCTACGAGCCTGTGGACATCAAGCCTTGGGAAGCGGCGTCAGGGAGCAAAGCCGTGCGTTGCGCCGCCGGGCGCCAGTCTTGCTCGGCTTCCTTCGGCTTCGACCGGCGGGCCGGCTGGTACGAGCTCCACGTCCAATACTTCGATCAGAACAACGGCGTGGCGCGTTATCGCGTCTGGCTCGGCGCCCAGCTGGTGGACGAGTGGCCGGCCGACGACACGCTCCCTACCCGGCGCATGGACTCCAGCTCCTCCACCCGCCGCATCGTGGGACCTCTGCCGCTGCGGCCCGGAGACGTCCTTCGCCTCGAGGGCCTGCCGGACGGCGGCGAAGAGGCGGGGCTCGACTATGTGGAAATCATGCCGGCATCGAGCTGAACGCGCGGGCACACGGCCACGCCGTCGCTGAGCCAGCGTCGCGCGAGTTCCGCACGGGCGAAACCGCCAAGCGGCGCCCTCATCTCTTTGGCGGCCACTTGCACGAATCGTCCGGTCCCCGACCGGACCCGAACGCTCCTCAACCGCCAGTGAAGCGACTCAGGATCAGCCAGGCCGCCAGAATCAGCAGGATCCAAACCCAGTCCACGAGGAATGCCTTGCTCTCATTGTAGCCCATGCTTGCCGCCGGCCGCCCCCGGATCACACCAGGACCGCCCCTCGCGCTATCATCGGCGCATGAAGCGAATCCTGTGGATGCTGCCTGCGCTGGCCGCTTGCGGGCCGGCGCAGCAAGAGATATATCGCGATCCCGGCTGGAAAGCCGTGGTGCAGGTGGCGATCATCTGCAAGGACATCGAAGCCACGACGCGCCGCTGGGCGGAGTTGCTGGGCGTGGAGCCGCCGGCCATCCGGATGACGAGGCCGGGACGCGAGGTGAAACTCATCTACCGGGGCCGCCCGTCGGACGGGCGCGTCAAACTGGCCTTCATCCGTCTGGGTCAGGTCTCGCTCGAGTTTCTGGAGCCGGTCGGCGGGGAAACGAGTTGGGCGGAATATCTGGAAAAGCACGGCGAGGGCGTGCAGCACCTCGGATTCCAGGTCAAGGACCTCGAACGAAGCCTGGAATCTCTCAAGCGACTCGGCTTCGGCGAGCTGCACCGCGGGCGCTACGACGGGGACAACGGGACCTACGTCTACATGGACACAAAGGACGGCCTCGGCGTGATCATCGAATTGCTGCATTCGGATCCGCCGCGCCAGCCGCAGTGAGGCCCGGGGCGTCTCAGCTCGCGCGGTCCAGGGCGGCCAGCTCGTCCAGACTGAGGCGGCCCGTGTAGATGGCCATTCCCAGCGCCACGTTGATCCCGAGGCCGGCCAGCTCGCGCACCTCGTCCATCGTGGTGATTCCGCCGGCTGCGGTGAGCTCCAGCGCAGTAGCCCTGCGCAGGCGGCGAAACCATTCCAGATCGGTGCCCGAGAGCATGCCCTCCTTGTCCACGTACGTGCACAGGAAGCCGCCGCAGTAAGGCTCCAGAAGCGAAAGGACTTCTTCCGCGCTGAGCTCGGTGGCCTCCTGCCAGCCTTTGACCACGATTCGGCCTCCGCGCGAATCCAACGCCACGATCAGGCGCTCCCTGCCGATGGCCTGCGCCACGGACTCGAGAAACCCGCGATTCACGCCGGCGCGGTTGAAGGCGGCGGTGCCCACGATGACCTTCCGCGCACCCTGCTCGACCAGCCGGTGCGCGCGCTCCGCGCTGCGCACGCCGCCGCCCACGCGGATGGCCGCCTGCGAGGCCAGGCACGCCACGATGTCTTCGTTGGAGCCGCGGCCCATGGCGGCGTCCAGATCAATCACCTGAATCTCGCGGAAGGCCGAGAACCGTTGTACCATCACCTCGGGCGCGTCGGCTTCGAGCGCCTTGTGGCGGCCCTGGACGAGCTGGACGACCTTGCCATCCATCAGGTCAATGCAAGGCAGGATCATAGCCGCACCGGAACCCCGTGACGGCCCAGGTACTCCTTGAGGTCTCCCACGGTGTACTTGCCGTAGTGGAAGATCGAGGCGGCGAGCGCGGCGTCTGCCTCCCCCTCGGTCAGAACCTGCAAGAAATGTTCGGGGCGCCCGGCGCCGCCGGAAGCGATGATCGGAATGCGGGTCGCGCGGGCGACGGCACGCGTGAGCTCGAGGTCGAAGCCCTGTTGCACGCCGTCCGTGTCCATCGAGGTGAGCAAGATCTCGCCGGCGCCCAGCTCTTCGCCACGCACTGCCCACTCGACGGCGTCCAGTCCCGCGTCGTCTCGCCCCCCGCGCACGTAGACCGTCCAGCGCCCGGGCGCCACGCGCCGGGCGTCTATAGCCAGCACCACGGCCTGGGCGCCGAACTCCCGGCTGAGCTCCCGGATCAGCTCGGGACGGCGCACCGCTGCCGTGTTGACGCTGACTTTGTCCGCGCCGGCCAGCAAAATGCGACGCGCGTCGGCCACCGAGCGGATGCCGCCGCCCACCGTCAGGGGAATGAAGACCTTGCGCGCGGTGCGGGCGACGACCTCCACCATCGTCTGGCGATCGTCGCTCGATGCGGTGATATCCAGAAAGACCAGTTCATCGGCCCCCTGCTCGTTGTACCGTTCGGCCAGCTCCACGGGATCGCCGGCATCGCGCAGGTTCACGAAGTGCACGCCCTTGACCACACGCCCGCCGGTCACGTCCAGGCACGGGATGATGCGCTTGGCCAGCATGGCTCAAAGCTCCGCAAAGTTACGCATCACGCGCAAACCCAGCTCCCCCGATTTCTCCGGGTGAAACTGGACGCCGAAAACGCCGTTCGTCTCGAGCACCGCCGTGTAATCCACAAAGTAGGTCGTTACCGCGGCGGTAGCGGAATTTACCGGAACATAATAACTGTGGGCGAAATAGAAGTAGGAGCTCGGCGCGATATCCTTGAGCAGCCGACAGCTTGCAACCGGCCGGACGCGGTTCCAGCCCATCTGGGGCACGCGAACCCCGGCGGGGAACCGGGCCACCCGTCCCGCCAGCAGCCCCAGTCCCCGCACCTCCGGCGCTTCCTCGCTGCCCTCGAACAAGGCCTGCAAACCCAGACAAATTCCCAGATAGGGAATGCCGCTGCGCATCGCCTCCAGCAGGGTCTGTCGCACTCCCGCCGCATCCAGAGCGCGCAGGAGCTGCCCGTAGTGACCCACGCCGGGGAGAATGATCTTCGAGGCGCGCCGCAGCCCCTCCTGGTCGCGAACGATGCGATAGGAGGCGCCGATGGCCTCCAGGGTATTGGCTACCGAGCGGAGATTGCCTGCCCCGTAATCGTAAATCGCGATCACAGCAACCCCTTGGTGGACGGCAACTGGCGCCGCAGGCGCCTGTCGCGCGAGCAGGCGTAAGCCAGAGCCCGGGCAAAACACTTGAAAATCGCCTCGATCTGGTGATGACTGGAGCGCCCGTAAAGCACGCGTACGTGCAGGTTGGCCCGGGCGTGCGTGACGAAGCCCTGAAGGAAATCCTCCATCAGTTCCGCCTGCAGATCGCCGACCAGCCGGGTCCGCACGGCATCGCGATACACCAGGTAGGGCCGCCCGCCCAGATCCACCGCCACTACCGCCAGCGTCTCGTCCATGGGCATGACGAAGTAACCCGCGCGATTGATGCCCCTCCGGTCGCCCAGCGCCTGATCGAACAGTTGCCCCAGCACGATCCCGACATCCTCCACCGTGTGGTGCTGATCCACCTCCAGATCGCCCTGCGCCTCCAGGATCAGGTCGAAGCCGCCGTGCCGCGCGAACAGCTCGAGCATGTGATCGAGGAAGCGGATGCCCGTGCAGATGCGGTAGCGGCCGCTTCCCTCGATTTTCAGGCGCCCGCGAATCTGCGTTTCTTCCGTGACGCGTTCCACTCGGGCCGTTCTCACGCCAGGGACTCCTCGAGCTGGTTGACGTCGCCCAGGATGGCGACCGCCCTTTCCTCTTCGAACAGGCGCCTGAGCTCGGCGGCGCGGGGATGGTGAGGCGCCACGATTCCCACGAAGGGGACGCCGGCGGCGCGGGCTGCGCGCGCATCGTCCACCGAATCCCCGACGTAGAGCAGGCGCCGGCCGGGCAGCGCTTCCCGAATTTGCAGGAGGCCGTCCGGCGCGGGCTTGGTGCGCGTGACGTCTTCATGCGTCACTACGGGATGGAAGCGGACTGCCTTTGCGAAACGGCGCAGCGTGTGTTCGGCTTCCTGTCGCAGCCGCCCGGTGAAAATGGCGAGCCGGAAGCGCTCGCCCAGTCGCTCGAGCAACCCCGCACGCGGGAGCCAGCGTTCCTCGAGGATGAGGCCGTCCCCGTCGGCGCCCCAGAAAATGCTCTGGAAACGATCAACAACCTCCTCGTAGGACGGCCGCATCCCCCGCTCGAGGATGAGCTGGCAGGAGGCGTCCCAGTCGTTGTTCATGCCGCCGCGATTCTTGCAGGCCTGGACTTCCTCGTGCGTAACCAAAATCCCCGTGAAATGTTCTACCGTGCGGCGAATCGTCTCCACATACGAGCCGGTGACGTCCACCAGCACGCCGTCCATGTCGAAGACCAGCACGTCGGGGGAGGGTCGGATCACCAGATCTTCTCCAGCTCGGCAATGAGTCGCCGCACCTGATCGCGCGTGCCTACAGTGACGCGCACGCAACCGGGCAACTCGTAGCTGCGATCGCGTACCAACACTCCGGCCTCGCGCAGGCCATCCCGGATCCGGAGCGCACGGTCTCCCGCGCGCATGAGCACGAAGTTCGCCTGGCTGGGATAGTAGGGCACGCCCAGGCGATCCAGTTCGCGACAAAGCAGCTCCCGCGCAGCCAGGGCCTCGCTGACGTACTGGCGGATATACTCCTGGTCACGGATCGCGGCCCGCGCCGCCAGCGCCGCCACGGCATTCACGCTGTAAGGCGACTGGCCCTTCTGCACCCAGGCGATGTTGCCGGCTTGCGAAAACAGGCATCCCAGGCGCAACGCGGCCAGCCCGTACACTTTCGAGAAGGTCCGGCTGATGAAAAGATTGGGGTAGCGCGCCAGAAGCGGCAGCGCCGTGATTCCGCTGAACTCGTAGTATGCCTCGTCGAGCAGAACCGCGGCCCGGGGGACGGCTTCGAGCACGCGCTGGATGCCCTCCAGGCCGATGGCCGTCCCCGTGGGGTTGTTGGGATTGGCGATGAGCACGGCGCGCGTTCGGTCCGAGAGGGCGGCCAGCAGCTCCTGCAGCGGAAAGGCGAGCGTGTCGGCCCGGTAGGGGATCTCGTGCACCTGGGCGCCCGCCACCTCCGAGTAGAAGCGGTACATGGCGTAGGAGGGCTTCAGCAAGCACACTTGCTCGCCCGCGTCCACGTACGTATTGACGAGCAACTGGATCGCTTCGTCGGTGCCGTTGGTGAGCAGTAACTGTTCCGGGCCGACCCCGAAGAATGCCGCCAGCTCCGCGCGCGCCTCGCCATATTCGGGGTAGACTGCCAGCGCGTCTTCCCTCAGATGCCGGCGCAAAAACTCCAGCACGCCGGGCGAGCAGCCTACCGTGTTTTCGTTGAAGTCCAGCCGGAGCTTGCCCTGGCGCCCGGCGGTGGGCGGCGAGTAGGGCGCCATGCGAAGGATGGCCGGGCGCGGCCGCAGGGGCTCAGCCACGAATACGAGCCTCCACCGAGCGTGCGTGCGCTTCCAGGCCCTCGGCGCGTGCCAGGGCGGTGATGGCGGGCGCGAGCCGGGCCAGGGCGGGCGCCGAGATCTCCTGCACCGCGATCACTTTGACGAAATCGGCCGCGGAGAGGCCGCCGCGCAGACGCGCTGCGCCGCCGGTCGGCAGGACGTGATTGGGGCCGGCGGCGTAATCCCCGGCAGCCTCGGGGCTGTGCGGCCCGATGAAAACGCAGCCCGCGTGTCGCACCCGGTCGAGCAGGGAAGAATCCGGCAGGCTCAGGTGTTCGGGCGCGTACTGGTTGGCAAGCTCCACAGCCTCTTCGAGCGAGCCGACCAGAATGATGGCGCCGTTGTTCTGAATGGCCTGGCGCGCCACGGCTGCCGTGGGCAGATCCTCGAGCTGCTCTTCGATCTGTTGCGCCACCGCAGCGGCGAGCAGCCGCGAGGTCGTGATGAGGATCGCGGCCGCATCGGCGTCGTGCTCGGCTTGCGCCAGCATGTCGGCTGCGATGAGAGTCGGCTCGCCTTCCGCGGCAATGATCACCGTCTCCGTGGGACCTGCGATGAAGTCAATTCCGACCTCGCCGGCCAGCAACTTCTTGGCTGCGGCGACGTAGATGTTGCCGGGGCCCACGATGCGGTCCACCTTGGGCACCGTGCGCGTGCCGTAGGCGAAAGCTGCGATGGCGTGCGCGCCGCCCATCTGGAAAACGTCGCTCACCTTCAGGACCCACGCCGTGCCCAGAATCTCGGGCGCCGGCTTGGGCGTAGCCACGCAGATCGTACGCACGCCCGCCACCTGGGCCGGGATGACCGTCATCATGAGCGTGGAAGGCAGGGGATAGCGACCCGAGGGTACGTAGGCGGCCACCGCGTCCAGGGGCCGCACGATCTGCCCGGCGCGCAAGCCCCGGCAGAGCTGCCGGAAGCCCGGACGCGGCAGTTGCATGCGGGCGAAGGTGCGGATGTTCTTGCTCGCCAGCCGCACGGCGTCGCGGAAGGCGCAGTTGAGCCGGGCGAAGGCGGCCCGCAGCTCCTCCTCAGGAACCTTCACCGAGGGCCGGTCCAGCCCGTCGAGGCGCCGGGCGTATTCCAGCAGCGCCTTGTCGCCCCTGCGCCGAACCGCGTCGAGAATCGGCCGCACGACACGCTCGGCCTGCGCCAGCCGCAAGGCGCGGCGGCGCAACAGGCGACCCGCTTCTCGCGAATTCACAATGCGAATCATGGGTCACATCACGATCTTGTTCAGCGGGTACTCGACGATGCCCTGGGCGCCCGCCTGTTTCAGGCGGGGGATAATCATTCGCACCGTGGTTTCGTCCAGGACCGTATTGACCGCCAGCCAGTCCGGATCGCTCAAATGCGCAATGGTGGGCTTCTTCAGGGCGGGCAAGACCTCGAGCACGGCGCCCAGATTGTCCTTGTGGACATTGAGCATCAATCCCACCTTGCCCAGCGCGTTGAGCGCTCCCTCGAGCAGCGTTTTCAGGTCCAGGATCTTCTGTTTCTTCCACGCGTCCTGCCACGAGTGCACGTTGGCGATGAACTGCGTATTGGATTCGAGCACGGTGTCAAGGATGCGCAGCTTGTTGGCGCGCAGCGAAGAGCCGGTCTCGGTGACCTCCACGATAGCGTCGGCCAGCTCTGGGGGCTTGGCCTCGGTAGCGCCCCAACTGAATTCGACCCTTGCCTCCACGCCGTGCGCGGCCAGATAGCGCCGCGTCACGCCCACCAGCTCGGTGGCGATCACCTTGCCGCGCAGATCGTAAACGGACTGGAACGGGGAGCTTTCGGGCGCCGCCAGCACCCAGCGCACCTTGCCGAAGCTTTGCTTGGCATAGATCAGATCGGCCACCACCTGCACCTGGGCCTCGCATTCCAGGATCCAGTCCTTGCCCGTCAGGCCCGCATCGAGCACGCCGTCTTCGACGTAACGCGCCATTTCCTGCGCCCGAATCAGCATGCACTCGATTTCCGGATCGTCAATGGCGGGAAAGTACGAGCGCGCCGTGGCGGTGATGGCGAAGCCGGCCCGCCGAAACAATTCAATCGTGGCTTGTTCCAGGCTGCCCTTGGGAATTCCCAGTCTCAGTTTGTTCATGGCCGGTCCCCGTACACCGCCTTTGGATCGTAAGCGGGCGCCTCGATTTCACGCCAGGCGCCGTCATCCAGCCGCCGGTAAAAGCAGCTCACGTAGCCCTCATGACAGACCCCGGGTCCCAGGGCCTCGACCTTGATGAGGAGGGCATCGTTGTCGCAATCGGTGAGGATCTCCCGGACCAGCAGGCGATGGCCCGAAGTCTCGCCCTTGGCCCACAGGGCGCGGCGAGAGCGGCTGTAAAAAGTGACCTGCCCGGTCTCGATCGTGCGCCGGAAGGCCTCGGGGTTCATGAAACCCATCATGAGGACACGGCCGGAACCGTGATCCTGGATAATGGCCGGGACAAGCCCGCCAAGTTTATCGAAATTCAGATCCATGCCGACATCCGCAGCGGGTGCGTCTCCTCAGCGAGAAAACCCGCCCGAGGCAGGCGGGCTTCCCTGGGTCATATATCCCGGGCATTCGCGCGGGAGTCAGCCTGTGGCTGAGCCGCCCAGGCGGCGGGCGTCGCCTGACGCCGGGACGGGCGGCAACCGCATGAATTTAATAGTATAGCAACGGTTCCGGCCGGCCCGCGAACAGATCGGGCGGACCGGGGCCCCCGTCAGCGTGACTGCCCGGCCACTGTAAGCCTTTCGGGTCATCCGGCCGATGGATATGGGGAACGCATGAACGCGGCCAAGGCTCTGCTGACGGAACCCCCACGGTGGGCGCACGTCGAGCGGCAGGCCAGCCGGCTCCGCGATCCGGTCGCGCGCCTTCGCTACCTGCAAACGTGTCTGAGGCAGCCCGCCCTGTTGGCTCCCGCTCGGGAAAGGACGAGTTGGGCCGCGTTTGTGTGCCTCGCGCTCATGTTGGCGGCTGCGGCGCCGACGGGATCGGGCGCCGGGTCTCTACCGGCCAGGCCCAGACCCTCGCCGGCATCGCCGCCGCCCGCTGCCGGCGAGGTCTGGCTGGTAGAGAGAACCGCCGAGTTCGAGCTTTACAGCAATGGCCTGCGGGTGGAACGCGCCTGGCGCGTTCGAGGTGAGCCGCGCTCGCCCCGGTGGCTGGCTCGCAATGCTCACGCAACCCCTCAGGCGCCGCCCGATCCGGCGGGATTGGTTTTTCACGCCTCGGAGAACGACCCGGCGCCCTTCGCCCCGCCGTGGACGAACCGGTTGAAGCAGCAGGGCGAGTCGTTACTGGGCTGGGTGCAGCGACATGCTCTGTACCACTATGTGGTTGACCGCTTTGGCCGGGTGTTCCGCATCCTGGAGGACAGCGACCGGGCTCATCACGCCGGGCGCTCCCTGTGGGCGGACGCGAATGGGATCTACCTGGATCTGAACGAGAGCTTTCTCGCCGTATGCTTCGAGGCCAGCACGGAAAATGGCGGCCGCGACGCACTCACCGCGGCCCAGATCCACGCGGGCCGGCTGCTGGTGGAAATGCTACGGACCCGTTACCGGCTGCCGCCCGGCAACTGCGTCACCCACGCGCAGGTTTCGGTGAATCCGGCCAATGGCCGCATCGGCTATCACACCGACTGGGCCGATGGGTTTCCGTTCTTGGAACTGGGCCTGCCGGACAACTACAGCCAGCCTTTACCCGCTCTACTGCTTTTCGGCTTTCGCGCCGATCAAAGTTTTCTCAACCGCGCGGGCCCGCGGCTCAGGGAAGCCGTCAGGGTCAGCGAGGAGGAAGTAAGCCGGCAGGCGCGCAGCAGTGGCCTGCCCGTGGAAGCATACCGCCGCGAGCTGGCAGCGAGCTATCGGCGTGCGTTGCGCGTTCTGACCGGCACGTAGGAGTCGGAAATCATGAGTCTGGACGGTCGCACAAGGTTCGGCCTGGACGTGGGCACCAGCCGCATCGTCCTGGCCCGGCAATCCGGTGAAAACTACCAGTTCGATTCGCAACTGAACGCCTTCGTCAGCCTGCCTTTTTCCAAACTGACCTGCGGGGTCCTCGAGAAAGAGAACATCCCGCACTCCCGGTTGGATGGGCACCTCGTGGTCTACGGCGACGCCAGCGAGCGCTTCGCCGATCTGCTTCACACCGAGACGCGCCGGCCGATGCTGGAAGGCACGCTGAACCCCGGCGAGCCGGACGGCCTGGCGGTGGTGCGTTCGATCGTCGAGCTTCTGGTCGGCCCGGGCAGCAAGACGGGATGCAAGCTTTGCTACAGCGTCCCGGCCGCGCCTCTGGGCTCGGGGGAAGGTCCAAAATTCCACAACGCCGCGCTGCACCAGATGCTCGGCGAGCTGGGCTTCGAGGTTCGCAGTCTCGAAGAAGGGCTGGCGGTGGTCTTCGCCGAGTTGGCCGATTCCAACTACACGGGCATCGGGATAAGCTGCGGCGCCGGGCTTTCCAACGTGTGCCTGGCCTACCTCTCGGTCCCGGTGGTCAGCTTCAGCCTGCCGCGCGCGGGTGACCACGTGGATGCGGGCGCAGCGGCCGCAGCCGGCGAGGTTAGCACGCGTGTGAGGGTCCTCAAGGAGCAGTATTTCTCCATGAACGGGAACCCCGGGGATGCGCTGCCCTTCAAGTTGCGGCAAGCGCTGCGGGTCTACTACGACGACCTGATCGGCAGCCTCGTTGAGGCCATGCGGGAAGCCTTCCAGGAGCAGCGCGCCTTGCCCAGGCTCAACCGCCCGATCCCGCTGGTGCTGGCGGGAGGCAGCGTTCTGCCGCCCGGATTCCGCGATCGCTTCGAACAGGCTCTGAGAGCGGCCGATTTCCCCCTGCGGGTTTCCGAGGTGCGCCTGGCATCGGATCCCTTGCACGCCACGGCCAAGGGCGCGCTGGTGGCGGCGCTGGCCGATATGTGAGTGGGCTGTCCCCGCACCGGCGGGCGCGCGGGTCCGGTGGGCCACTAGCCGCGCCGGCGCACGCCTACATCCAGCTTCTTCTTGGCGTACTCGACGCTGCGCTCCAAATCGTACTGTTGCTGGCGCCGGAGAGCGGCCTGAAATTCCGGAGGCTGCGGCCCTGTGCCGCCGATCATCATCGCGCCCTGGAAGGGATGCCCACGCCGCACGAGCTTCAGGAAGCGCGCAAAATCGGCGGCCCTCATGCGCGGGAAAAACTTCCAGAAGTCTTCCTCCCAGTAGGGCAGGACCTGTGGCGGACGTCCGGTGATGATTTCCAGCAACAGCGGCGTTTGCGGGCAGAGCTTGCGGTGCAGCTCGATCATGGCGGCCAGATCCAGGCACCCATCACCCAACGCCACCCATTGGAAGGCCGCTCCGCGCCGGTGCTCGTAGACCACGGAATCCCGCACGTGGGTCGTGATCGCATACGGACCCAGCGTCTCGTAGGTTTGCACGGGGTCTTCCAGAACCTGAATGGGGTTGCCGGTATCCAAACATGCGCCCACAAAATCCCGCCCTGCTTCCTCGATGAGCGTCTTCAGCTCGTGCGCCTGCATCTCGCCGTGGTTTTCGACGGCAATTTTCACCCCCAGATCGAGCGCCTGCGAACGCACGGAGCGCAGCGTTTTGATCGTGCTTTCTATCAGCGGTTCGATCGGCCGGCCACTGCGACGGTCGTTCGGTCCGCCCATGAAGCATCGCATGACGCCGGCGCCCAGTTCTTTGGCCACCCGCAGACCGCGGAGGAGGTAGTCTGCGGGGTCGCCGACCATCGGGTTGTATTGTGCGGACTGGGGACAGATGCAGCCGATGCCCGTATCCAGGTAAATGCCCAGGCGCGCCGCCTCGTCTTTGAGTTTGCGCAGGGAGGCCGGCTCCAGGCTTTCCAACTCAGCCGGAACGGAAATTTGCAAGGCGTCCACTTTCAGAGAAGCCGCATAGTCCAGCAGTTGAGGCGCCTTCCATCGCAAATCGCGGATCGAGTAGCTGTCGACACCCAGCCGGATGGGCGCGGGCGCCGAGGGATGTGCCAGCAAGACCGTGGCAGTTTGCAGGAACTCGCGTCGCAACATCTCCGCCATGATAACTTGCCCTCAGGGCAGGATTTCTATGGCCCCGAGATCGTACCATCCGTCCGGCTGCCGTCCTTCGATCGCCAGGCGGATGGCCGGCTTCTGCGTGCGAGGATCCAGCAAGGCGATGCGGAACCGGTAGGTCCCCGGCGGCAGGGTGTCGGACACGTAGACTGTGCCGTCATAAACGGCATCGCCGGGCAGCCATTTGCGGACGTCCACGGGCAGCCGGATCTGCTCGGCGTGGGTCGTCGAGCGGAGCTCGAGGGCGAGCCAGTACTCACGATAGACGGGCGCCACGCCTGCGTTCAGCCACCACATGCTGACGGGCATCATGTGGCCGCGACGCGCCGAGCGCGGATATTCGAGCTTGCGAAGGATGAAGCGATAGCCGAGCTTCTTCTGGAATTCTTCGAACAGCGGCTTCCAGTCGTCGGGAATGGCGGTGGACTTGATGTTGATGGTCGAGGCGTGCCACCGCAGCGCCTGTTCGATCGAGTACTGCACCTCCCGTGCGGTGTAACCCCATTTCTTCCAGGAAAGCGGCGTGCCGCACGTCTCCAGCGACACCGGGCTGCGTTGCCAGGCGTCCTGGATGCCGGTGCGCACGACTTGCTGCGGGTACATATCGAGCATGTGCATGAAGCCTTTGCCGCGTCCGCCGAGATCGCCCCAGCAGTCCAGGCGCCAGCCTGCGCCCCGTCCCACGCCGTAGGCCAGTGCGCGCGGCTCGTCGAAGTTCATCAGCAATGGGGTTTGGCGAAAGGCTTCGAAGTAGAGATCAATGAGAGCTTGTTGCACGGGCCATTCGGGCAAGTACGGTCCCCAGCCCTCGCCCCAGTAACCGACCGTGGAAATGTCCACGCTGTTCAGGTACGGATGGCCGTCGTAGCGAGCCCCTGCCGCGCGGACCAGCGCGCCCCAGTACTTCAGATACAAGGGGTCGTTGGCATCCGGCGACCAGATGTTGCCGTCGGGGTCCTCCGGCTTGTTGGCGCGGCGTGCTCCGGAGCGCCGGTACCATTCGGGCAACGGATTGCTCTGATCGTAGGGCATGAGGCGTATGTCGAGCGTCTGGCCCCGTTGCCGGGCGGTCTCCAGAGCCGTGTCTATGATGTCCCAGCGGTACTTGCCAGGTTCGGGCTCGATCTGCCACCAGAACCACCGGCAATAGGCCACCGAGCTGTCCGGGAAATCGGGTGGCTTCGCTGAGGGCTGAAACGGTGACTCCGGTCCCACTTCGGACCATCGGGCGCCGGCATGGATGGGATCGCCGCGAAAGCGCTGGAAGGTCTGGATGCCCATGCCGGGATTAACGAGGACGTCATGGATTTCCACCGGCCGGACGACCACCGTGCGGCTTTGAGTTTGCGCGAGCAAAAGCAGGATCATTTCGGCCCACATGGGCAGGTCTCCTGTCGGGTAGCTTGACTTTTCGAGGGGTTGCTCAAGGCGCGTAGAAGCCGCCGTTGATCTCGACGGTCTGGCCGTGGATGTAGCGGGCGGCGTCCGAGCACAGGAACACGATGACCTCGGCCATTTCCTCGTTGGTGCCCAGTCGCCCGGCCGGCGTTTGCGCAATCACGGCTTCCAGCATCTGGCGCGTGGAGAAGCGTTCGTGGAAGTAGTTGTCCACGGTGCCGGGGCTGATGGCGTTGACGCGAATGCCGTGGGGCGCCAGCTCACGAGCCAAGCCCTTGGTCATGGCGGTGACGGCGGCCTTGGCGGCGGCATACACGGTCGCGCCGACGCCGCCGCCGGTGCGTCCCGCGATGGAGCTCACATTGACGATGACGCCGGAACCCTTGCGCAGCATGGCGGGAACCACGGCCTGCGTGATCATCCACGCGCTGCGGAAGTTCAGGGTCATGACCTCGTCGAAGAGGTCGTCGGTGAACTCCAGCAGGCGCGCCCGTCGCACCAGCGAACCGGCGTTGTTCACCAGAATGTCCACCTCGGGGGCGACCTCGGGAAGGCGGGCGATCAGTTGCCGGATGCCGTCCAGGCGGCCCAGATCGGCTTGCACGGCGTCTGCTTCGGCCCCCGCTTCACGCACGGCCGCCATCGTCTGCTCGGCGCCTTCGCGGTAGCTGTTGTATTGGAGCACCACGCGGTGCACGCCTCGGCGCGCCAGCGCGATGGCCGTGGCGGCGCCGATGCCTCGGGACGCTCCCGTGACCAGCGCCGTCTTCCCGGAAAACCCGTTTTGCACAGTCGTTCCTCCCGCCATGTCGCTCAACGAGGATCGAATCCGCCCAGGTAAATCAGCGAATAAGACAACCACGCTACCGCGGCCGAGGCCGGGATGGTCAAAATCCAGGCCCAGACGATCCGGGTCGCCACCGACCAGCGGACGGCCTTCCGCCGATGAGCCGAACCGACGCCCGCGATCGCGCCGCCGATGACGTGGGTCGTGGACACGCCGACGTGCAAAGCAGTGGAAATGAGAATGGACGTGGCCGCCGCGGTTTCGGCCGCAAATCCGCCCCGCGGCCGCAGCCGCGTGATGCGGGTGCCCACCGTGCGTACCACACGCCAGCCGCCGGCCAGGGTTCCCAACGCGATGGCGGCGTGCGCGGCCAGCACAACCCAGAGCGGAACGTAGAACGTGGAAAGGTAACCGGCGCTGTAAAGTACGCCCGCAATGATGCCCATGGTCTTCTGGGCGTCGTTGGTGCCGTGGGAGTAGCTGTATGCCGCGGCGGAAAGCAGTTGCAGCCGGCGGAAATAAACGTCCATTTGCTTGGGACTGGAGCGACGGAACAACCAGTAGATCACCAGCATGTACGCATACGCGAGGGCCAGTCCGAGCACGGGCGCCAGCACCATGAAAATCAAAGTTTTGGTCCAGCCGCTCCAGATCAGCGCCGAGGTGGCGTTCTGCAGCCCCTCGAACTGGGTCACGCGCGCCATGGCCGCGCCGGCGTAGCCGCCGAACAAGGCGTGCGAACAACTGATGGGCAGCCCGAGCCAGGAAGTTATGGCGGTCCAGAGAATGGCGCCCATCAGGCCGCCCAGGATGACGTAGGGGGTGACGATGTCGAGGTCCACCATGCCGGAGCCGACAGTCCTCGCCACGCCGGTGCCGAAACTGAACGCCGAAACGAAGTTGAAGAAGGCTGCCCAGACAACGGCCTGCAAGGGAGTGAGCACGCGCGTAGCGACGATGGTGGCTACCGAGTTGGCGGCGTCGTTAAAGCCGTTGAAGAAGTCGAACAGGAGGGCCAGGGCGATGATCAGGACGACGAGTGACAGTTCGAACATGGCCGTTCCGGACCGTTGCGCTATCAGGAGTTCTTGACTACGACGTTCTGCAACACGTCAGCCACGTCTTCGCAGCGATCGGTCGTGTCTTCCAGGAATTCGTACACTTCTTTCAGTTTGATGAGCGAGATGGGATCCTGCTCGCGCTCGAACAGCTCGGCGATGGCGCGCCGCAGGAGTTCGTCTGCGTAGTCTTCCAGGCGGTTGACTTCGATGCAGTGATCCAGAAGGGGAGCCTCCTTGTTGAGCGCCTCGAAGGCTTTCACCAGCGCCTTGGCGCACTGGGAAACGATTTCACAAAGCTCGATGACCGTAGAGGGGATGGGTTCGAGCCGATAGGCCGACATGCGATAAGCCGAGTCCTCGATGTCGTCCAGCACGTCGTCGAGCCGGGAAGACAGGGCGTGAATGTCTTCCGGATCCAGCGGCGTGATGAAGGTCTGGTTGAGCTTGGTGAAAATGTCGTGGGCGACTTCGTCGCCCTCTCGCTCGAGCTGCTTGATGCGCACGGCGTTGCGGGAAAGCTGGGAGTTGCCGTTGCGCACGCCTTCCAGCAGCAACTGGGCAGCTTCGTCAATGATGCGGACCTGGTTGATGAACAGCTCAAAGAACTTTTCCTGTCGCGGCAGAAGTCTCATAACGTCTCGGCTCCTCAGCGGGTAATCGGTCCGGGGAGGGGTAAGGTTTTCCGTCGGGCTGAGCTCGCGGAGGCAAGACGCGACAACCCATACTCAAGGCTCCACCGGCGGGGCCGCCGACGCCGGTATGGCCGCTGCCTCCCTGGCGCCGTGCAGCTCGAGAAAACGCGGATCGAGCAAGCGCCCGGCATCCAGGTTGCCCATGGCGGCGACCAGTTTGCGCATAAGATGAGGATAACGCTTCTCCCACTCGGCCAGCAGCCCGCGGATCTGCCGGCGTACGCCCCCGGAGCGCAGAGCGCAGGCGCACGGCGTCACGGGCGCTCCCAGCCGTTCCACGAACTGGCGCGTCATGTGCTCGCTCACATAAATGAGCGGCCGGATGAGGCGGAACTCCCGCTGACTGGACCAGGTGACCGGGGGCAGGGCGGCGATGCGGCCGGTAAACAGCGCGTTGCGCAGCAAGGCCTCGCACAGATCATCCATCGTATGCCCGAAGGCGATCACGTTGGCCTGCAACGTGCGCGCCGCTTCGTAAACCGCGCGGCGGCGATAACGGCTGCACAGATCGCAGCCGTGATCGGGCTCGGTTTCGTTGAGTCGCAATGACGGCTGATCCTGGAGGCACAACCAGGGAACGCCCCGCCGGTGCAGCCACTCCGCCAGTGCATCCAGCGATCGCAGGAACTTGCCCTGCTCGATGGTGAAGGCGCAGAGGGAAAATTCTACGGGCGCGCGTCTCTGCAGGCGAAGCAGCGCTTCCAGCAGCGCAAGCGAGTCCTTGCCGCCGGAAAGAGCCACGGCCACCCGGTCGCCTTCCGCAATCATGCGGAAGCGGCCGATAGCCTCGCCCACCCTGCGCAGCAAGGTTCGCTCGAGGTTCACATCCTATTATAGGTTACGATGGGGCTGCCAATGCCGGAGCCGAACGAGTCGGGCCCCTCCCCCGCGCGCCGCATCGCCTTCCGCATTCTGCTTCTGGTCGAGCGGGGGGGGTATGCGGTGGACCTGCTCGCCGGCCGCACGGCCACGCTGGATGCACGCGATGCCGCCCTGGCCGAAGAACTGGTGCTGGGCACGCTGCGGTGGCAGGCGCAACTGGACTGGCTGATCCGTCAGATCAGCGGGCGCGATCCCGTGCGCCTGGATCCGGAAGTCCGCGTCGCCTTGCGCCTCGGCATGTATCAACTCCGCCATTTGGATCGCATCCCGCCCCATGCGGCGGTTCACGAAAGCGTGGAACTGGTCAAGCGGTCCGGTCACGGTTTTGCCGCGGGCTTTGTCAACGCGGTGCTGCGCAAGGTGGGGCGTGATCCGGTCGTCTTTCCCGATCGCGCCACTGAGCTGTCCCATCCGGCCTGGCTGCTGGAGCGCTGGGAGCGTTTCTACGGTTACGAGACGGCTCTGGCCATCGCCCGTGCGAACCTGCGCCGACCCGAGACCTACGTGCGCGTGCCCGCGGGCGCTTCGCCGCCCGAGAGTGTGGTGCTGGAGCCTACCGAAGTGCCCGGGTGCTACCGTGTGCGGGAGGGCCGGGCCGCCGGCTTGCGGATCCAGGACATCGGCTCGCAGGCCGTGGTCGGCTTGCTCGAGCTGACGCCGGCCATGAGGTTGCTCGATGTGTGCGCCGCGCCGGGCAACAAGACGGCGCAGGCACTGGAATCGGGCTGCCGGGTGGTGGCGTGCGATCGGCACCTGAGCCGTCTGCGCCGGATGAAAGATCTGGGGTGCCCGCTGGTGGCGGCGGACGCCGCCCGCCCTCTGCCCTTCCGCGCCCGCTTCGAACGCATTCTGCTGGACGTGCCCTGCTCAGGCACGGGAACGCTGGCTCGCAACCCCGAGATCAAGTGGCGCCTGAAACCCGAGAAACTTGGCGAGCTGCACGCACTCCAGGCCGGCCTGCTCCGCAACGCCCTGGAGTCGCTGGCGCCCGGCGGACTGCTGCTCTACGTCACCTGTTCGCTGGAGCCCGAGGAAAACGAAGAAGTGTTGCAGGAGGTCTTGGGTCGGCTGCCGGAGCGGATCGTGCGCCGCCTGCCCGGCCGCGAGCCGGGGGACGGATTCTTCGCCGCTGTGATACGATCTAGTTAGCTCCCGATGGTTCAGATCGTCCCCTCGATTCTTTCGGCCGATTTTGCTCGCCTGGCCGACGAGATTCGTCGCGTCGAGCAGGGCGGCGCGACCATGCTGCATCTGGACATCATGGACGGCCGCTTCGTGCCCAACATCACCATCGGGCCGCCCGTGGTCGAGTGCATCCGCAAAGCCACGCGGTTGACGCTGGACGTGCACCTGATGATCAGCGATCCGGATCGTTACATTCCCGCTTTCATCGAGGCAGGGGCCGATCAGATTTCGGTGCACCAGGAAGCCTGTGTGCACCTGGATCGCACCTTGCGGCTGATTCGCAGTCGCGGCTTGCCGGCGGGTGTGGTGCTGAATCCGGCGACCCCGGTGGCCACGCTGGATGAAGTGCTGGAGGTTGCGGATTTCGTGCTCATCATGAGCGTCAATCCCGGCTTTGGCGGCCAGCAGTTCATCCCTGGCGCCCTGCGCAAGATTCGGAGCCTCGATCGCCGCCGCCGCGAATGGAACTTACCCTTCAAGCTGGAGATTGACGGCGGCGTGAACGAGGAAAATCTGGCCGATGTGGTGCGCGCCGGCTGCGACTGGATCGTGGTGGGCGCCGGCATCTTCCGTTCGCCCGATCCGGCGGCTGCCGTGGCGCGCATGCGCGAGATCGCGCGCGAGGCGACTTCGGTGCAAGTTTGAGCGTGGACGAGGGATGGTTATGAGGCGACACTGGTTTGGCTGGTTGACGATTCTGGTGTTGATCGCTGCTTTGCTGGTTTCCGGTTGCCGCCGCCGTCGCTACGAGAACCCCATCACGAAGGACACCGAACAACCCGATAAGGTTCTCTTCGACAAGGCGATCGCCGACATCGAACGCGGCCGCTACGAGATCGCGCGGCTCACCTTGCAAACGCTGATCAACACTTACGAAACCAGCGAGTTTCTGGCCAAGGCCAAGCTGGCCATTGCCGATAGCTGGTATCGCGAGGGCGGCTCCAGAGGTCTGGCTCAGGCCGAGGCGGAGTACAAGGACTTTATCCTCTTCTACCCGACCCTTGAGGAGGCGCCCGAGGCGCAGATGAAAGTCTGCATGATCCATTACAAACAAATGGAGAAGGCGGACCGGGACCAGACCCACGCCCTGCGCGCCGAGGAAGAGTGCCGCCAGGTCCTCGTGCAGTTCCCCAACAGCAAGTTCGCTCCCCAGGCCGAGCAGTTGCTGCGCAACATTCAGGAAGTCTTGGGCGAACGCGAGTTCCGGGTGGGCAGCTTCTACCACACCAAGGGAAGCCACGTGGCGGCCGCCAACCGCCTGCAAGGCCTGGTGGATCACTATCCGCTGTACAGCAAGGCTGACCAGGCTCTCTGGCAACTCGCGGACTCGTACGCGAAGATGGGACCACGGTTCCGTAACAAGCAGGTCGAGGCTTACGTCCGTCTGGTCCGCGACTACCCGCTCAGCCCTCTAGTCGAAGAAGCCAAGAAACGCCTGACTGCGCTGGAGGTGGACATCCCCGAGCCTGATCCCGTGGCTCTGGCCCGCATGAAATACGAATTGGAGCACCTGGAAAAGCCCGGGCTGCTGAGCCATTTCTGGGGCGTTTTCCGCAAGAGCCCGGACGTGAGAATGGCCGCCAAGTCCGGCTCGCCGACGATGGAGCCGTACCGGCCGCAGCTTCCGGCCACCGTGCCCGCGGCTTCCGCCGGGGCCACCGGGGTGACGGCTGAGGTCACGGTCGCTCCGGTCACCGACACCACCGCCCTGGAAACCAAACCGGACGCCCGGCGGCAGCCGCCCGCGTCCGCCAAGCCCGAACCTTCGCCCGGCAGCGAGTCCTCCAGTCCCTCCCCCGCACCGAAGCCATGAGCCGGATCCTTCTGGCGGATGACAGCCCGCACGCTCAGCGGATGGGGGAGCGCATCCTTCAGGAGGAAGGCTACGAGGTCGTCACGGTCACCGACGGCGAGACGGCCCTGATTCGCCTGCCCGACGTGGATCCCGATTTGGTTCTGGCCGACGTCTTTCTTCCCAGCAAGTCGGGCTATGAGCTTTGCGAGCAGATCAAGTCGCATCCCCGCCATCGGCACGCGCGTGTGGTGTTGCTGGCCGGCCCGCTGGACGCCGTGGACGAGCAGGAAATGCAGCGGGTCAACGCGGACGGTCTGTTGCGGAAGCCCCTCGAGGCCTCCCTCGTCTTGGAGACGGTGCGGCCGCTGGTCGAGGCGGCGCGCGCTGAGCGCGAGCAAAGACCCGAGCCGGCGGCGGTTCTGGAGCCGTGGGAGGTCATGACGCGGCCGGTGCGCGCTCCCGCAGAGCCCCCGGCGCCGGACCCGGAACGGATTCGGGCTGCCGTAACCTTGGCGTTGGATGCGGCGCTACCCACCTTGGTCGAGCAACTCAGCCACCGCCTGGCGGCCGCCGTCGCTCCTGCCCTCGACGCCGCCTTGCCCGAGATGATCGAGCAACTGACCGAGCGCGTGCTTGCCGCCTTGAAGGAGTGACCGGACCGGAGGCGTCTGCCCGGGGCACGGCGCGCTTTCCCGCCCTGCCGCGCCCTCCGCACCCCCTGGTTGAATAGAGAAAGCGCCGGGCGGAAAGCTGCGTGGTGCGCCTTCCGCCCGGCGCGGGTCGCAAGAAGTTGTCCTGCGGCTTCAGAAGTGGTAGCGCACGTTGAACAGCATGCTGCGCCCGGCCACGTTGGTGAAGCCCAGGTTCATGAACGTGGTCAGATCGGTATTGGCGCTCACCGTGTTGGAGGGGATCAACACGAAGTTGCGATGGTTGAGGGCGTTGAAGACCTCCCAGCGCAGCTCGAGCGCGTGGCTGCGATCGGCCCAGATCGCGATGCGCTTGGAAAGCGCCGCGTCGAAGTTGACGGTGCGGCCAACCCGCTCCGTGTTGGCCCCGAGGTCCCCCACGATGCCGGAGTTCGCAGGATTGGCGATGAACCGCGGTGTGGACACGGTCGGGTTCGTGCCGGTCTTGGGCGGGCCTGCCGGGTTGTAGCTGGCGCGTTGTGATAGGTGGATCGTGCTGATCTGGCCGGGCAGGATGCCCAAGGCGTTGAAGCTGTTGAAAATGCTGTACGGCGTTCCGGAGGCCACCGTGGTCACGCCCGACAGCGACCAGCCGCCGGCGATCCGGCCCAGCACGCCGCGGCCCTCGCGGATGTTGGGGAATTCATAGATGTAACCGGACGTGAAGCGGTGCGGCTGGTCATAACCCGAGCGACCGCGATCGTGGCGCAGGTTCAGCGGGTTGGAGGGCAGCGTCCGATTGGCCTGACCGCCCAGGATGTCGTCGGAGTCGTTGATGAACGAGCTCCAGGTGTAGCTGTTCTGGAACTGCAAGCCGCGGCGGAAGCGTTTGTCGAAGCTGACTTGCAGGGAGTGATAAGCGGATTGGGCGTAGCCGTCTCCAACCAGGATCGAGCCGCGATCCGGATCCCGACGATATCCCGTGATGACGCCTCCCGCTCCCACGACCGGCCTCAGCGTGGGCAGCACGCTCTGGTAGACCGACGGGTTGGCGTTGATCGCTGCGGCAGTGAAGCCGAGATTGGCTTCGACCTCGCGGACCAGCTTCACACCCCGCGATCCCACATAGAAGATCTTGAGGGCGAAGTCCTGGTAGAGCTGACGCTCGATGCCGAGGGAGAACTGTTGCCCGTACGGCTGCGCGATACGCTTGCCGGGGGAGTACAGACGAACAGGAAGCAGGTTGGGGTTGCCGCCCAGTCGAACGAAGTCCTGCGGCGTCGGAGGCGAGGGGAACCTGGCCGGATCCCACAGCCGCTGGCCGCTGATGCCGTCCATGGTGACCGTAACGCCACGCGGGAAATTGCGCGAGTTGTTGAGCAGGATGTTCTGGAATACCTGGTCGTAAGAGATGGCATAGCCCCCGCGGATGGCCAGCTTGCCGTTGCCTGTCAGCCAGCCGCCGCCGCGAGGTGACCAAGCGAAGCCGAAACGCGGCGCCCAGTTGTTGATGTCCGGCTTGGCATCGGAGAAGTAACCGAACGGGGTGCCGGTGTACTCGTAGCGGATGCCCAGATTGAGCGTGAGGTTGGAGGTCACCCGGAAGTCGTCACCGAAGTAACCGGCAAACTCGGTGGTGCGCGCCGGCGTCAGCCCGGTTCCCGCGTATTGCGAGAAGGAGGCGTTACGATCGAACAGGAAGTCGGAGAAGCTCGGATAGCTGACCGTCCCGAGAGTATTGGGGGCGAAGAAAGAATTCAACTGGTAGCGCAGCACATGCGCGCCGTAACGGAAGCTGTGCCGTCCCCGGATCCAAGTCCAGGTGCTGCTGAATTCATACAGGTTGTCCGTGCGGTACTGCGGGAAGTTCGCGTTGCCCAGGGTGGGCAGACCGCTGCCGCTGATGCTGAACTGGGGCGGCAGCTTTTCCGGGAAGTGGAACGAGCGGCGGCCGTAGACGGCGCGGTTCTCGGCGATGAGCGTGGGGCGGAACACCCGCACGTGCTGAATGGCGCCGTTCTGGTTGCGCCCTGCGGTGCCGATCTCGTTGAACTTGAGCGCGTTCGGCGTTCCGGGGTCGAAGTCGTCGTCAATGGCGTAACGCACCCCGAGGTTGTCGCTTTCCGTCAACTTTGAGTCCACCTTGATGAAACCCCGGTGGAAATTACGTGCGTAGGGGATGGTTCCCTCGGCGGTGGCCCGGTTATATTGCTGGAGCGGCACGGTGATGGTCCGCCCGTCCGGCAGCCGGACGGCCAAACTGCCGCGCGGCGTGGGGTCGTTGGCCACCGGGTACCACTTTTTCAGGAAATCTACGGCCCCCGGCGCGAACGCCGCCCGATTGGCTTCCAGAACCGCATAACCCTCAGGGGAAATGGTGGTGACGACCGGTGAAGCGCTGCTGCGGCGCAAGTCAAAGTCGTAGCTCGTGAAGAAGAAGGTGTGATTCTTCTTGATTGGACCACCGCCGCTGGCCACGCCCTGGTTGCGCACCAACACTCCGCGCGAACGGCGCAACGCTTCATAGTCGGAGCGGCCAGCCGCCTTTTGGGCGTTGAAGGTCCGCTGTTCGCCGGTGGTCAGGGCATTCAGGCCGTTGCCCAGCCAGCTCCACCGCAGGATACCGTGGTACTCGTTGGAGCCGGACCGCGTGACCTGTTGCACCACCGATCCCGAGTTGCGCCCGAATTCCGCCGAGAAGTTGTTGGTGATGATGCGGAATTCGGCCAGCACCTCCGGGGCCACGGTCTGCCGCGGCGTCGAAAG
>Ga0209017_10000055_pt1 | contig 104030 bp, 84 predicted proteins | sample YNPBryunderm2012_FD_185812 | JGI IMG/M metagenome (GOLD analysis project Ga0209017, IMG submission 185812) | Anoxygenic and chlorotrophic microbial mat microbial communities from Yellowstone National Park, USA - YNP Bryant MS undermat 2012... ... | reverse complement strand
CCGTTCTTCGAAAAAGTTAAAGCGCACCTTGAGCTCTTAGACCCCATTACGTGGGTTGGTGTTTTACAGGGCATTGTGTGCGGGGCGATTGCTTCAGGGGCGCTGACAATGAGCTGGGAGAGCATCGGCAGATTTGGCTTGCTGACCTTGCTCTTTGGACCGCTTGGCACAGGCTTTTCTCAATCGCTGAACGACTACTTTGACCGCGACCTTGACCGCATCAATGAACCCACTCGTCCAATTCCTTCAGGTCGCCTCAGCGAGCGTGAAGCCCTTATCAACTGGCTGACCGTTGGTGCTTTAGCAATTGTGGTCAGCATCATTCTAAGTCTGCAACTGGAACCAACACGTGGGCGCATTCTTTTGGGACTTACGGCATTCGGCTTGGTGCTGGGATACATCTACTCGGCACCGCCCATCAAACTCAAAACTAATGTGCTACTTTCGGCACCAGCAGTTGGCATCGGTTACAGCCTCATTACTTGGATTGCAGGCAACATCATCTACTCGGATTTGCGCCCAGAAGTGCTGGCAATGGCCATCATCAATACTCTGGTGGCTATTGGACTGATTTTTCTCAACGACTTCAAATCTATTGAAGGCGACAAGGCAAAGGGACTTAAGTCCTTGCCTGTCATGATTGGCGTTCGCAGCACGTATCTGGTGTCGTTTCTCATCATTGATTTGCCGCTTATCTGGTTTGTGTATCTGATGAAGGCATGGAGCTTTGAGTTCATGTTTTATTTTTCGCTGCTTTCGCTGGCAATCATCATCGTCATGCAAATTCTGCTCTACCGCGACCCTGAAGATGGCGCACGTGCATTAGATATTGCCGTCCAGCAAACTGGTCTGAGAAATGTGGTTGGAAAAAGTGAAGCTAAGGCGCATCGCTCCTATCTGCGATACTTAGTGGTCAACAACGGTCTGTATGTGCTCAACGTCATTGTAGCATCATTTTTTATTGCTCAAAAGCCACTTGCATAACGCGCGTGGAAGTTGTAAATACTGCACACTTCTATCAACAACTATCAACAACAAAACAACTTAGACCATGCCGTTGGCTTTGCTACAACTTGCTCTCTTTGGGCTTTCCCCGTTTTGGAACAACGTGCTGATTGCCCTCATGATGGTGGTTTATGTCTTTAGTTTGGTGGCCCTATTGGACTTCTGTGTCGCTAACCTTGGCTTAGCACGCGACCTTAGCCGAAAAATCACGCATATCGGTGCGGGCTGCTTGGTGCTCTTTCTTGCGCTCTTCGATGACTCACACTGGTCGAAATATCTTAACATCACGATTTTGGTTATTTGGTTTTTCCTGCTCATTCAAAAGGGGTTATTTGCTGACGCTAATGATGAAGCGGTCAAAACCATGACCCGCACTGGCGACCGCACCGAGCTGCTCAAAGGACCGCTTTATTTCGTGATTGTCTCTATCATCTGCGGCACGATTTTCTACAAAACTTTTGCCGGTGTTGCCGCCATGGGCTTCTTGACCTTTGGTGATGGACTGGCGCCGGTGGTGGGCACACGTATCGGCAAGCTCAAGTATCACATCTTTAGCCAAAAAAGTCTCGAGGGCAGTCTGACTATGCTCGTGGCTGGCATCTTGGGCGCAATGTTTTTTGTCTGGGTTGTGTTGCCACAGGAATTCAACTTGCCGCGCATTATCACGCTTGGTGCAATAGCAACCCTAATGGAAGGCATCAGTCCAAAAGAAATCGATAACTTTCTTATTCCCATCGCTGTCATCGGTAGCACATACGCCATTTAACATCTTGCACTGGCTTCTCACCTACTTCGTGCCGCTAAACGCTCTCGCCTCTTTGCTGATTTTCTTGCAAGAACGCCGCCTACCCTTGTCACTTTGCGGTTGGCAGATGCGTAATAGGCTCATATATTTACCTATATCTTCAATTACTGAATGGTTTGCGATACCTATGGTGAATCTGCGTGTAATCTCTCTTGCTGCTCCCTTCGTCCTTTGCACAAGTTTGTTTGCACTATCGCTAGTACAGGCTCAGTCTTTGCCTACGAAGAAAAAGTCTGACATATCTGCACCAGCGCCTCAAGCCAAAACCGTTTCTCTGTCCAATATTCCACACGCAGTTGCGACCGCATTTTGCGAGACCTATCCGAACGCTGCACTAGTCAGTGCTACATGGGTTGAGCGCAATGCCGAAACTTGCATCAAGCTTCATACTTCGGAAGGCACAAAGACGCGCGACCTGCTGTATCGGCTGTCTGGCGAACTTATTGAGATGGCAGAAACCATTTCGCCGATTGCGCTGCCTGAAGCCGTTAAAGAGACGATTCATGAGGAGTTTTCACGTGCAGAAATTCTTTCTGCAAAACGTTTAGTTAGTGCCGCCCCTACGCTCTATGAGGTAACGCTCTCGTTTGGTGCAGAGAAAGAGACGCTCATCTACGATGCCAAGGGAGTCTTGGTCCGAAAGGTTGAACACTTGCCAAGAGCGGTGCAAAAAGCGTTCGAGGCACAGTATCCACGCGCAGAAATTCTTGCCTTCAGCAAGCAAGATGAAGATGGATTTGTCCGCTGGGTGATTGAAAGCAGAGAGGGACAATCTCATCGTGAGATTGTGTATGCAGAGACAGGCGAAGTTGTTGCCATCAGTGAGCGTCTTTTCCCAATTGACTTACCTGAAGCCATCAAGGAAACACTTGCTGAAAGTTTTTCAGGCTCAACGCTTATTACAGCTAAGCGGCTGACACAGGTGCAGTATCACATCAGTGTCAGCGATAGTTCTGGCAATACCATGTTGGCGCTCGATGCTACAGGCAAATTGCTCGATATGGATGCACAAAGTGAACATGTTTTGCTTTCTCTTGCCACTTCACCAGCTCCGTCGCAAGACCTGAAAGCGGAAGAGGATGCGATTGCACCGATTCCGGTCGCACTGCCCGACCCGGAAGTGGATTTGGCTGTGGCGCTCAAACCCATAAAGGTAGAAGAGCCTCTTGCCGCTATTGCTGCTGAAAAGAAGGAACGACCTGTCATCATCGTTCGCCGCTACTATGCGCCATCTCTTGGTTGGATACCTCCGATAATGCGTCTGTGGCGACCGTCATGGTGGTGGTAGATTTTCTTACGCTGTTTTCAGCCCTACGCTCTTGCTAAGTTGCAGCCATTTTTCTTGCCGTTTTTACTGCGCTGCAAAAAATTTTTTTTCTCCCATAACCTCGCTTTTTGAAAGAACTTAGCATCCAGAATTATCGAGTTCTTATCGAATTCTTATCGAGCTCGAAGGTCGACTCTTTACATTTGCCGCTGTTTTTTAACGGTGTGCAGTACCCCGAATAACTTAACAACAATCTATCAGCTATGACACAGCGACCTGCAAAACTCAAAGCTCTTTTTGTTGACGATGAGCCTATGATTCTTGAGGGTTTATCGCAGCTCTTTGACATGACCTACGATGTTTATACGGCTTGTAGCGGTCAGGAAGCAATTGAATATGCTCGGCAACTGCCAGACTTGGCAATTGTCGTCAGTGACCAGCGCATGCCCGGGCTAAAAGGCATTGATGTGCTGCGAGCCATCAAGGAGATTTCTCCTGATACCATTCGCATTTTGCTCACAGGCTTTGCAGATGCTGATGCCATTCTTGATTCCGTCAATGTCGGTGAAGTGTTTCGGTATGTGCGTAAGCCATGGAATCCTGATGAGCTGACAGCGCTTTTGTCACTGGCTGCAGCAACATACCTTGAGCGCAAGAAAGTCAAAGTACAGTCTCAAGCTCCAGCATCAGTGCCAACTCCATCAGAGTTTCCGCCAATACATAGCTTGGCACTTTCGGAGCTGAAAAAGCAGCAGACAATTGAAGAAAGATTCCTTGACAGACTCACCAAGTTCTCTGGTAGCCCTATCGAGCGTGCGTTTCACAGCGAAAGTGGTAAACCCAAGATTCTCGTCGTCGATGATGAGCAAGGTGTACTCACAGCGCTTTCGCAGTTGCTTTCTGATTCATATGAAGTCTTCACAGCGCGGTCAGCAGATGAAGCCATGGAATTGCTAAGAAAAGATTCTTTTATGACGCTTCTGCTGACCGACCAGCGCATGCCAAAAAAGACAGGCACTGATTTTCTTATCGAGTCACGCGAGATTGCACCGCTTGTTCCCAAAATTCTCATCACCGCTTACACGGATGTAGAGGATATTATTCGCTTGATTAACGAAGGTCAAATTTATCGCTATATCCAAAAGCCATGGGACCCAGAGAAACTGCGTGCCACGATTCGCGAAGCCATTGAGCTGTATCTCTATCAAGTCAAATCCAAGCTGGGCGAGTACGAGCATGCTCAACCCACAGCAGATGACCATGTTGCGCAGCACACAGGCTCATCTGCCAGCACCACAAATGTACTCAATGCACTGCAAGCTTTGAGTCAAATGGTAAAACAGCAAAGCAATTCACCCAACACTTAAGCATATCAAAGGAGGATGATTCATGCAATCCGTTGAGACCTTGACCACTCATGCACGGGGGCAGAATGGAAATAGCACAACACCTGCTACGGCAGAAGCCAGCGGACGCCCACTTGAGTTCATAGAATTTTTTAATCACACTAGCGACATCGTGCTGACCATTGACGGTGGCTATCGGATTACGGCTGCCAACGATGCCGCTCGCACCACTCTGCCACTTCATTGGGGAAAAATACTCAAAATCGGCTCTTCTATCTTGGAGATTTTCCCCACACATGAACGCACTCGCTTAAAAGCGCTTTGCGATAGCGTGCTGCGTGGCGAATCTGCCGAACGCCAGCATCTGGAAATAATGCCCCCGAATGGCAATCTGCAGCATTACGAAGTTACCTGCTATCTGCTCAGCACGCATCCTGACAGCAGTGCCAGAATTGCCATGTTCATGCGCAACATCACCGACCTCTATGAAGTCCAAAGAAAGCAGCGTGAAGATGCTGAGCATGCCCTACACCAAGCCAAAGAGCAGTTTTACAAAACTGCCAACACCGTGCCCGGCATGATTTACCAAATCGTCTTTCACCCCGATGGCACTGTGTCGTATCCATATGTCAGCGAAGGCTGTCGTGCCTTGTATGGCGTCAATCCCGAAGATGTGATGCGCGATGCCTCTATTCTGACCAAGATGTGGCACCCCGACGACTACGGCGAATACATGCGCCGTGTTGAAGAATGCCGCCGAACCCTGAAGCCATTTGATATGGAATGCCGCATCGTTCTGCCAGACGGCACCATCAAATGGCTGCGCGTCAATTCCGTGCCTGAACTTCAACCTGATGGCAGTCTGTGCTTCTACGGCATACGTGCTGACATCACTGCCCAAAAGCAAGCGGAAGCGATTCTTAATCAACAGCGCCTGCAGATGAACGCTGCCGCTGACTTGGCAAAACTGGCGTTCTGGGAATGCGACCTTCAAAAACAAACCTTCATTTTCAACGAGCGGTGCTATGCACTCATCGGCACCACGGCAGAGCAAGAAGGCGGCTACAGCATGAGCGTGGAAAAGTATCTTGGAAAGTTTGTGCTGCCTGAAGATGTGCCAGCCATGCTTCAACACTTGCAGAATGTGCTTTCCAATCGTTCCCTCAAAAGCGGTCAGGCAATGTATCGCATTCGTCGCCCTGACAATGGTGAGATTCGCTACATCAAGGTCATTTACAATGTGGAGCGCAATGCGGAAGGTACCCCTGTGCGGCTTTTTGGACCGATGCAGGATGTAACCGAACAGGAAGAAACCTTGCGCGCCTTACGCCAAAGTGAAGAAAAATTCCGAAAAACGGTCTCATCTGTTCCGGGTATGGTGTATGAGTTCACGATATTGCCTGATGGAACAATGGCAATGCCATATGTGAGCGAAGGGTGCCGCGACCTCTTTGGTGTTGAGCCCGAAGTCATTACAAAGGATCTCATGGCAGTCTGGTCTTCAATGATGCATCCGGACGACATTGCAGCTGCACAGGTTGCGATTGCAGAATCGGCGGCAAATCTTTCTCCCTTTGTCTATGAAGCGCGCTGCTCATTGCCCTCTGGAAAGAACATTTGGACACGCTTCTATGGCAAACCGGTAAAGCGAGATGATGGCACGGTTTTATGGTATGGCGTGTGCGTCGACATCACGGAACTCAAAGCACTTGAAGCGGAATTGAAAGCACGCTTGAAAGAAATTCAAGAGACGCAAAAGCACCTGATTCAGTCGGAGAAAATGTCGGCACTTGGGCAAATGGTGGCGGGCATTGCACACGAGCTCAACACGCCGATTGGCTACGCCTCGAACAATGTGCTCATTATTCGTGACCGCTTCCGCAACATCTCGTCTCTGCTACGCAAAGCCCTTGAAGCCCACGACTGCATTTATAGCAATCAGTTGGAGCAAGCCTTTGCCAAAATGCAAGAAGTTGCGCACTCACCCAACGGGACCATTGCTGAACTTGATGAGACCATCCGCCGCACCGACAGACTTTTTGCTGGCGTCTCGTCTGGTCTTGAACAGATGGTAAATCTTGTCAAGAGCATGCGCAATTTCTCACGCCTCGATGAAGCTGAAATGAAAAAGGCAGACATCAACGAAGGTCTGCGCAGTTGCCTGCTCATGATTGGGCATCAGTTCAAGGACAAAAACATTGAGCTCACCACAGAGTATGGCGATATTCCCATGGTAGATTGCTTCCCTGCACAACTCAATCAGGTTTTTCTTAACTTAATTTCCAATGCTATTCATGCTGTCGAAGAAAAGACTGAAGGAAAAATCCATGTTTCCAGCTCACTCGAGGAAGGCTATGTGGTTGTCCGTGTCAAAGATAATGGCAAGGGCATTCCAAAACACATTCAAGACAAAATCTTTGACCCATTCTTTACGACGAAGCCTGTTGGCAAGGGCACAGGCTTAGGGCTTTCCATTTGCTACAACATTGTGCAAAAACACAAGGGTCAGCTGTACTTTGAGACTACAGAAGGCGTGGGCACCACGTTTATTGTCAAAATTCCAGCGGTAGATTTTCTGGAAGCGTAAAGTGTGTGCAATTTTCTCTGCAGCCTAAGCACCCTAAGCTGTGAGCGGCAAGCCGTGCTGCAGTTTGCCGCTCACTTTAGGGCTACTTGAGTATAACTCTTCAACTTCTCTGAAGATGAGCCAAAAACTGAAGATGCTCGTTGTAGATGACGAGCCGCATATTCTGGAGTCTCTGACTCAGCTCTTCGATACGGAATTCCATGTTTTGACGGCTTCCGACGGACAGACTGCACTGATGCTGTTGCAACATCATCCCGATGTGGCGATTGTCATTAGCGACCAGCGTATGCCCGGCATGAAAGGCGTTGAACTTTTGCGGCATGTCAAGCAGCTGGTGCCACACTCTATGCGTATCCTGCTCACTGGGTATGCCGACTTAGAAGCGGTGTTGGATTCGGTCAATGTCGGTGAAGTGTTTCGGTATGTGCGTAAGCCTTGGGTGCCAGAAACATTGCGTTCTATCGTTGCCTTAGCGATGGCAACTTACATGCTTCGAAGCCAGAATGCTGGTCGCAGTGTTCCAAAAGTCAGTTCGGTATCAGGGGTATCATCTGCATCATCTGCATCATCACCACGGCACAATCGCTATGAACTTGGTGCTACATCATCGCCCGATACATTGCCAACTTCCGACCCTCTGCTACAACGGCGTGCAACAGACCGTCCCCAAGCCCTAAGTTTTGAAGAAGAGTTTTTTGCTCATCATAATATCTATGCCTCTCCTGCATCACCACCGCCTGAAAAGACTGTTGAGAGTCTCGAAGAAGAATTCTTTGAAGCCTTCCGCCAAGAAGCAATTGCGGCACTCAAAAAATTCGAAAGCTTTGAAGAAGAATTTTTTGCCAAGCTCAATGCACATGTTGCACACTTAGACCCGTCGCAGCATAGCTGTGTTTCACAATCCTTTCTCTACACCCCATCTGCAACTTTTGAAAAAAGCTTCTACGGCAGAAGTGGCAAACCCAGAATTCTCATCTTAGATGATGACGCTCGCGTGCTACGCGCTCCATCGGAATTACTTTGCAACGACTATGATATTCTAAGCTGCATCTCTCCCTATACTGCACTTGATATTCTCGAGCAAAGTTCCTTCGTTGCATGCATTTTTACTGACATGCATGCATCACATTCATCGAGCACTTCTTTCCTCAAAGATGCTCACGCTATTGCACCCTTTATTCCTAAAATCCTAATGACAGCTACAGTTAATCAGAAAGAACTGACCTCATTAGTTCACCAAGGGTTGCTATTTCGCTACATTGAAAAGCCATGGGATGTGAGCAAACTTTCAGCGGCACTTGCCGACGCAGTTGAAGTGTGCCGCCACAATATGGCGTCAGGTATTGTGCCGCAATCCGTCGCACCATACTCTACCAAACTGTAAGATGTATGGAGCATTCATAGCATTCATGATGCAGTTCTCTGAACTTTCTATCATAACCATAACACTTAAGGTCTTGCAATGATAACATCACTGCTTAGCCACCCTGCGCAAATTTGCTCTCAGATTTGGCAACACGTGTCCGATGCGATTGTAATAACTGACCAAGCTGGGACTATCCTTCAAGCAAATTCGGCTTTTGCGACACTCTACAGACGCTCGCTTTCAGACCTGATTGGCAGACCCTTTGCCGACATTTATCCCGAAGCGACCAGAGCCAGCGCCCGTGCCCGTCATGACGCACTTTTTGCTTCTGCAACAGACGGACAGCAGTTTTCTCTCACCCACACTTTTGACGACGGCACACACATTTCACTGGAAGTCCTCACATTCTTTGAGTATGAAGAAGAACGCCGTGTGCGCATGCTCTCCCTTATTCGCAATCGCTCTTTGCATGAGCACCAACATACAATTCAGCACTTGCAGCATGAACTTTTGCACTCACGGCAACAATTTCACACCCTTATGCATGAACAAAAATCATTAGAACAGCATCTATGCGACCTGCAGGAAAAAGAATCGCAAACAGCACGCTTGCTTGCCAGCATTGTTCAAAATTTCCCTAATGGCGCAATTACAGTGCTGGATAAAACATACCACGTGGTCTATGCTGATGGCACCGAGTATCAAAAGTATGGACTGAATCCGAAAGATTTAGTTGGCGCCTCGCTTGAGACCATCTTTCCCAATAAGTCCCTTGAGCGCTACAAAGCGATTTACGACCGAGTCTTTCAAGGCGAATGCCATACCTTCGAGTTTGAATACATGGGTAATGTGTATCAAGGTTCGGCTGTGCCCTTGCGCGATGAGCATGGACAGATTCATCACATTTTGAGTGTTGCCCTCAATATCACGGCACAGCGGCAAGCTGAAACCGAACGCAATGCCAAAGCCGAGCAATTAGCGACGATTAGCTCGCTTATCCCCGGCGTGATTTATCAGTTCGCAATTCAGCCTGAAGAACACTGGGCGGCGTATCAAGCTGGAGATGTGAGAGCAATGGCTAAAACTAGCCAATACACTTACATAGGTCCCCAAGCACAAGCGATATTCGGCGTCAGCAGCGAAGACCTTGTCGCTGATGTGAGCAAATTTTCCATGCTACTTTTTCCTGAAGAGTTGCCTGCTATTGTTGCAGAAGTGCACCGCTGCGCACAGCAGATGAAGGCATTTTCTATGCAGTTCAAAATCCGCAAGCCCAGTGGCGAGATTCGCTGGATTCAGGCTTACAGTTTGCCGACACATGATGTGCGCCGTCCCGGTTGGGTTGTCTTTAACGGCATATACTTAGATGTAACGGATAAAAAGCTTTTGGAAGAAAAACTGCATGCCTCTCGCGCCCTGACCAAAGCACTTATTAATAGCACAAATGATGCCATTATTGCCTTTGATGCAGATTTGCACCTGACGCACTTTAACTCTGCCGTCTATGATGTCTGTGCGGCTCATGGCATAAAACTTAGAGCGGGCATGCCCCTGCGTGATATGGTCAATCCTGACTTTTGGTCGCACATTGAGCAGAGCTGCCGCCGCACCTTAAGTGGCGAAGCCTTTCACGAGGAAATTACCTACCGCATAACTCCTCAGAGTGAGACCATTATTTTGGAAAACTTCTACAATGCAGTGCGCGATACAGATGGCAACATCATTGGCGGATGCATCTATGTGCGCGACATTACCAAGCGCAAGCACAGTGAGCTCGAGCTGGTTCGCATCAAGCAGCACCTTGAATCGCAGCGCAATTTTTTCCTTAGCATCATCGATAACGCCAGCGATGAAATCTATGTTATGAATCGTGAGGGCAAGTATATGCTGTTTAACCAGCATGCTCGAAAAGCACTCGAACAAGCCGGCATCACAATACCCGACACAACGGATGTACACGCTCTTGACCTATCGCCGCGGCTTTCACCATACCTGCCTTACTTTCAGCGTGCTTTGGCTGGTGAGACTTTCACCATAGAAGGTCCATCTCCACATGGTCAGGCCAACACTTGGTCGTCTATGACGTTTTTCCCCGTCTATGATGAGCAAAAGCGTATCATTGCCAGCGCTTGTTTTGTGCGCAACATCACGCATCAAAAGCAACTTGAGGCAGAATTGCGCACGCTCAATGAATCTCTCGAGAAGCGTGTACAGGAGCGCACGGAGCAACTGCATCAATCCCAGCGTCTCTATGAAGCCATTGCACGCAATTTCCCTAATGGCATGATTGGCATATATGACGCCACCCTTAGGCTGGTCTTTACGGAAGGCATGGAGTATCGTCGCATTGGCATCTCGCCCGATACATTGGTTAATAAAACAGTAGATGAAATTTATCCACCCGCAATTGCGGCTCAACTCAAGCCCTTCCTACTGAGCACATTTAGTGGTCAGCAAAATCGCCTGACTGTGGATTTTGGCGAGGCGCAATATCAATACACTGCTACACCTTTGCACGATTCAGACGGCGCAATTCGCCAGGTCATGGTTGTTGTCGAGAACATCACCGAGCGACTCCGTGCCGAAGCGCAGCTCAAAGCCGCCGCCGAAGAAAAGCAGCGCTTGACTGAAAAAATGATGACTTCACAAAAGTTGGAAGCAATCGGCACATTAGCCAGCGGCGTGGCACATGAGTTCAATAACATCATGGCAATTGTCAGCCTTGCTAATGAGTATCTTTCGCAGTCCGTCCATGACGATGCCTCGCAAAAACAAATTGCACTGATACGCAAAACCATAGAGCGCGGCGCCAGCATTGTGCGCCAACTTTTGGATTTTTCTCGCACGGAAAAGGCTTCCATGGAGCCCATGAATTTGGTGAGTGTCGTCAGCGATGTAACCGCTACCTTGCGTCGGCTTTTACCCAAAAACATCAGTGTTTCGGCACGCTTAGACCTTAGCGAGGCTTACATTCAAGGCAATGCTCAGCAACTCTACCAAGTCTTTCTTAACCTTGGTATCAATGCTGGCGATGCGATGCCAAACGGCGGCGAGCTGACTTTTCATCTCTATAGCACGATGCACCCCCTTGATGCACAAGCGCCAACGCCTGTGGTCGTTACCGAAGTGCGCGATACTGGTGTAGGCATACCGCCTGAAATTCGGTCTCGGATTTTTGAGCCATTTTTCACGACAAAAGGTGTAGGCAAAGGCACGGGCTTAGGGCTCTCAATTGTTCATAGCTTTGTTTCTGCGCATCAAGGCGTCATTGAACTGGAAAGTGAATGCGGCAAAGGCACTGTGTTCAAGGTTATCTTGCCTTTGCTGAATGCTTCGCCGCAGTCGGAACAAACAGATGCCGACGCTGAACTTTTACAACTGCATGCTAATGTGCTCATTGTAGATGATGAGCTCTTTTTGCGTAAGACGCTCTCGCATCTTTTGCGTCGGCATCGGCTATCGGTCATGGAAGCGGAAGATGGCAAGAGCGCCTTGCAGATGTTCAAGAAGCACAAAACAGAGATAGATGTGGTCATTAGCGATATTGGTTTGCCCAACATGGATGGCACACAGTTGCTCCAGCAGCTTTTCAAACTTCAGCCGTCGCTCAAGGTGATTGCCATTACGGGCTACCTTGATTCCTATCAATCCGATATGCTGACGCAGCACAATGTGAGGGTGCTCTCAAAGCCTTTTGAGATTTCGGCGCTCCTTGCGGCTCTCAAAGATTTGCTAAGTCAGAATGCTGTGACAGCGCAGCAGCCGACTCGGACAAAAGGCTCAGCCTCGTCGAAGACGAGTGCATCTGCCAAAACTCGTCGCAAGTGTTAGCCATTATTTGAGCATAGATTCACTAGAAAGTTCAATGCCGTATCGCTTGCGAATTTCCCAGAGCGTTTTGGTAGAAATGCCCAAAATTCTTGCCGCTTCAGCAAAACTTGAACTGCTCTTCAGCACGGCTTGAATGTAAGCCAGCTTGACTTCTTCGAGCGTTTTGCCGATTGGAATACTGAAGCAGTGCTCGTTAGGCACGGTATTTTGCGTGCGATACACCGCTGGCAGTGCAAGTTGCGCCGGTCCAATCGATTCGCCTGACGGCGTAAAAATCACTGCGCGCTCAATGACATTGCGCAACTCTCGCACATTGCCTTTCCACTCCTGCACACGTAGCATTGCCTTGGCATCTTCTGTCAGTCCTGCAATTGGTTTGTTCATCTCACGCGAGAACTGACTGATAAACTTTTCAGCAATGAGAATGATGTCGTCGCCCAGTTCACGCAGAGGCGGCATTTGAATCGAGACAACATTGATGCGGAAGAAGAGGTCTTCGCGGAATTTTTGCTGAGCGACTTTTTCTTCAATTTTTGCATTTGTGGCGGCAATGACACGCACATTGGAGAAAATCGGTTGGTGCCCGCCCAACCTGCGAAAAGTGCGTGTTTCCAATACCGAGAGCAATTTTGACTGCACGACCAGCGATGTGGCATCAATTTCATCGAGAAAAATGGTGCCGTTGTGAGCAATTTCAAAGAGCCCTTTCTTGGTGGTGCGTGCATCGGTGAAGGCGCCGGGCTCATAGCCAAAGAGTTCGGCTTCCAGCAAATTGTCTGGAATGGCAGCGCAGTTGATTTCCACAAGCTCGCCGGTTGCATCTCTGGGCGAAAGTCGATGGATAAGACGCGCCACTACAGTTTTACCAGTGCCCGTCTCGCCGCGAATCAGCACCGTGGAATCTGTTCTTGCCACTTGCTCAATGAGCGTGCGCAAGGCACAGATGGCTGGACTGTTGCCCACCAATTCCACTGCATCGGTCTGCCGAACTTTCCTTTTAAGCTGTTCGACTTCTGACTTGTAGCGCGCAGTTTCTTGTTTGAGCGAGGCACTCTCAATTGCGCGCGCAATGAGTGTGCGCAGCACTGTAAAGTTTGCAGTCGCACCAGCGCCGCTCATGTTTTTTTCAATGTAGTGAAATGCTCCTGCCTTCAGCGCTTCTACAGCTGACTCCACACTTCCATACCCTGTGAGCACAATGACGGCAACAGATGGATATTTTTTTCGGATGATGCCAGTCAGTTCCACTCCATTGATGTCGGGCATGGTGTAGTCTGTCAGCACCAGCGCTGGCGGTTCCACATCGATTGCATCAAGACAATCTTGCGCTCGCGAAAATGTCTTGAGCGTAAAGTCCTTTGCCAGAACTCGCTCCAGCAAAAGACGAAAACTCGGGTCGTCATCGACGACATAAATCAGTGGATTCATTCCGCCAGAGCTTGTCATTAGAGTTCTTCAGGCAAACCTGTGTTTAAGCTTTGGTTGATGCGGAAGGTGGCTATGGTTGTCAAGACTTGGCTATGCAAATCGATTGGCGCTGCTTCGCCTTCAAGCGAAGCAATGAATGCCTCAAGCTCTTCACGATGACCTTTTCCGCCACTGAACTTGCGGGTGCGTGTGGTGCCTTGCTCTGCAAGCGTCAGGCTCTTGAAATTTTCCATAATCGCAATCCGATTGCCGCCAAACATCTCAATGCGCTCTTTGGGATAGAGCTTATCACCATTGCAAAGATATTGAATTGTGCCCACGCTACCATTTGCCATTCGTATCGTGATGAGCAAGTTTTCGCGCACTTTGGTCGGCAGCATGTCGGCATAGACACGCACTGGTTCAGAATCGGTCAAATACTGAATGGTATCAATGAAGTGGCAGACTTCACCAATCAATCGTCCGCCGCCCTCGTCGAGGTCTTGCGTCCAGTGCTCTGGCGGTAGCGGTCCTGCATTGACACGATAGAGCACAGCAAGCGGTTCTCGTAATGACTTGAAATACGACTTCATTGCCACCACTGGCGGACTGAACCGGCGATTAAATCCCGTCAGCACCTTCAGATGTGGGCGCTTTTGAGCTTCCTCCACGATGCGCATCAAGCTCTCTTCATCGAGTGCCAGTGGCTTTTCGACAAAGACATGCTTTTCAGCTTGCAACGCTTTTATCACCAGTTCCGCATGCAAGTTATGGCGTGTGGCAATAAAGACTGTGCCAATGCTCTCATCGCTGAGCACATCATCCACACTTGATGTTGCATGCTGAAATCCAAAGGTTTGCTTGACACTCTCGGCGGTGATGCCTGTTGCGTTGCATACTGTAACCAGTTCCACGCCTTCAATGGCTTTCAGATTTGGAATCAGGTAGCCTGTAGCAAAGCTACCAGCGCCGATAAATCCAATGCGCTTTGGGTGTGGGGTCTTGCGTGCGGCTTTGCCGTTGCCTTGAGCGGTGGTGCGCAGTGGAGCCTTGTCTTGAAATTCGCCGTAGTCGAGCAGAATGCCGATGTAGCGTTCTTTTCTTTCGCCAGTGATGAGCTTGTAGGCTTCCTCGCCTTGCTCAATTGGAAAAATGTGCGTGGTGATGCGAGCCAGAGAAATTTTGCGCTCTGCCAGCAGCTGCAAAAATACTTGCATGTTGCGGTTCTCAGTCCAACGCACATACCCAATTGGGTAGTCGATACCTTTTTCTTCGTAGTTGGTATCGTATCGTCCAGCGCCGTAGGAGCGCGAGAGTTTGAACTCCAACTCTTTCATGTAGTAGGGTGTGCGTGGCAAATTCATGCCGCTGACGCCCACCATGACCACTCGGGCTCGGTCGCGACTGATGTCGGCGGCAAGCTCTACGGGGTCATTAGCAGATGTTGATGCAGCGATAATGACGGCATCAGCACCGTAGCCATTTGTAAATCCCATCACTTGCTCTTTGAGCGTGTCTTCATTGCGCCAGAGCGCAAGGTCGCACCCATGCACTTTGGCTAACTCCACCGCATCTGGATTGACATCAATGCCAATGACACGACACCCATTGGCTTTCAGCAACTGAACGAGCAACTGACCCAGCAAACCTAAGCCAATAACCGCAACGCTCTCGCCGAGTGTCGGTGCCGCTTGTCGTACGCCCTGCAGTGCAATTGCGCCAAGTGTGGTATAAGCCGCTTCGCTTAGTGAGACGCTCTCAGGCACTTTCGCCACTAAATTTTTGGGCACCACAACCAGCTCGGCATGCGACGCATATCCACCGCCTGCACACGCCACGCGGTCGCCTACACGAAATTCCGATACATCGTCAGCAATTTCGACCACTATGCCTGCCGATGAATAGCCCATTGCTGAATCGGCACTTAACTTATTGAGCACACGGTAGGCGGTATCCAATAAGCCTTGCTCTTTGACTTGTTTCAAGACCAGCTTGACCAAGTCAGGGCGTGCCATGGCTTTTCCTAAAAGTGATTTTTTGCCCAGTTCCACTTTGGTGCGCTCTGTGCCCGCACTAATCAGGCTGTAGCGATTGCGCACCAACACCATGCCACGTTTGAGCGCTGGCGCTGGTACCGATTTAATTTTGATTGCCCCCGAACGAGAGTTTTGAACCAATTGCTGCATGAATAACGGCGGTAAATTGAATTTCTGAAAATACAAAAAACTTGTGGATGCGTGTAGCTTGTTTTGCCTTACGGTGGCTTTACATCGCGCCAGCAATTTGTGTATATTTTCCAAAAATTGTCCTTAAACTGTTTCTGCCCATGGAATACGAACTGATTGTCGGTCTTGAAGTTCACTGTCAGCTCAATACCAAAACCAAAGCGTTCTGCGGCTGTTCTACTGCTTTTGGTGCGCCTGCCAATACCAATGTGTGTCCAGTCTGTTTGGCTCTACCCGGCAGTTTGCCTGTGCTCAATAGAAAAGTTCTGGAATATGCTATCCGTCTTGGGCTTATCACCAATTGCCAGATTCGCCCGCGCTCTATTTTTGCACGCAAAAATTACTTCTATCCTGATTTGCCGAAAGGGTATCAGATTTCGCAGTATGATGAACCGATTTGCTTTGACGGTCGGGTCGAATACGAGCTTGATGGTGTGCAGAAAACCGTCCGTTTGATTCGCATTCACATTGAGGAAGACGCCGGTAAATCTATTCACGATATTGGTTCAGAGACTTACATTGATGCCAATCGCTGTGGGGTGCCGCTCTTAGAGATTGTCTCCTACCCAGACATTCGTTCTACCAAAGAGGCTTCGGCTTACCTTCAAAAGTTGCGCCAAATTGTGCGCTGGATTGGCATTTCTGACGGCAATATGGAAGAAGGCTCCCTGCGTTGCGATGCCAATGTCTCGATTCGTCCCAAAGGTTCTACGCAATTTGGCACGCGCACAGAAATCAAAAACCTCAACTCTTTCAAGAATGTCGAAAAAGCCATTGAGTTTGAGGCGGCGCGTCAGCGTGCCATCTTAGAGTCGGGCGGCACAGTGGTGCAAGAGACTCGTCTTTGGGATAGCGAAAGACAAGAGACTCGCCCCATGCGTTCCAAAGAAGAAGCACATGATTACCGCTACTTCCCTGAGCCTGACCTTGTACCAGTTGAAGTAACGCCAGAAATGATTGCTGAAATTCGTGCCACACTGCCCGAGCTACCTGAACAGCGCCGCGCCCGTTTTGAAGCAGAGTACAAAATTCCTGCTTACGATGCAGGGGTGCTCACTGCCGACCGTGAAATAGCCGATTACTACGAAGCAGTCGTACGCGCTTGTGGCGATGCCAAAGTCGCCTCCAACTGGGTCATGGGTGAAGTTTTGCGCACCCTCAAAGAAAAGGCTATTGATATGCACGACTTCCCAATTTCTCCCGAGCGACTCGGCGAACTTATCCAACTTGTGCAAAAAGGTGTCATCAACAACAACACTGCCAAAGAAAAAGTCTTCACCCAAATGCTGACCTGTCAAGATTCACCTGCTACCATCGTTGAGCGAGAAGGCTTAGCACAGGTCTCTGATGTTGCTATCATTGAGCGAGAAGTACTTGCTGTATTAGCCGCAAGTCCAACCCAACTTGCCGACTACCGCTCTGGCAAAACCAAACTCTTCGGCTATTTCGTCGGCGAAACCATGAAACGCATGAAAGGCAAAGCTAATCCGCAAATCATCAACGACATCTTGAAGAAGAAATTAGAAACAGCTTAGTGTGCCTTTTTCTCACACAAAAAAATGCCGCAATACACACGGTATTGCGGCAATCTTCTGCCCTTTTGTGCTCTGGAATTATTGCGGATTAGCGTACTTTACCGAGCATCCATATGGCTTAGTAGTCGGCGTTGAGACAGGCTTGCCGCTTAGGATTTCATCTAATGCCTTCGCTACATAGTTTACTTTCGCATTTGCGCCGCCTTTGGTGCTATTGTCATCGTCAATTGCACCATTATAGACGAGAATACCGTCTTTGTCAATGATATACATGTGCGGTGTAGTTTTGGCGCCGTAAAGTTTGCCTACAGTGCCATCGTGGTCAAAGAGTAGGTTCGTGGCTTTGACGCCATTTTCTTTCAGCACGCCCGGAGCAGTTTCTTTGGTCAGATGTCCTTGCTTACCTTCCGCAGATGAATTGATGAGTAGCCACACCACGCCTTTTTCAGTGTAGGTCTGCTGCAACTTCTGCATGTTGCCCGTCTTGTAGTGCCCAACCACAAATGGACACTCAGGGTTATACCACTCTAAGACCACCACCTTGCCCTTGAAATCAGAGAGCTGATGCAACTTGCCTTGATAATCCATCAGTTTGAAATTCGGCGCAGGCTTGCCGATTTCTGCCGCATCAGGCTTAATCACAAAGGCGTAGCTTAGTGCAGAAATCGTGAGCAGCGCCACCATCCATTTTGAGACCGATAAGAATTTTGATTTCATGATGCTGAAGTTTTAGGTTAGAAAGATTAGAGTTCTCAAGTGAAAACTGAAAATACAACTTTTTTAAGCGCTCTCGGGTTCCATTTTCATCCCCCTGCAAGTGCCGCATAGCTGGCTGGCATATTTTTGCATGCAGAGAATTCTAAAAATCGCTCAAAACACTTTAACTTTTTGCTTTGCAAATTTTCAAAGTGGACGGAGCGATGCAATTCTGCAACTACATCGGGGGTCAGTGGCGCCCTGCTTCCTCGGGCAAAACCTTTCTCAACATCAATCCAGCCGATACCAGCGACATCATTGGCGAATTTCCGCAGTCGACCGACAGCGATGTGCGTATGGCCGCTGAAGCGGCACGCGAGGCTTACAAGACGTGGCGACTGGTGCCTGCTCCTAAACGTGGAGAGCTCCTACGCAAAGCTGGACAAATTCTCGAAGCACGCAAAGATGAACTTGCTCGTGAAATGACACGCGAAATGGGCAAGATTTTCACTGAAGCCAAAGGCGACGTGCAAGAAGCTATTGACACAGCCTACTACGCCGCTAGCGAAGGGCGCCGGCTCTTCGGCTATACCGTTCCATCCGAACTCCCAAACAAGTTTGCCATGAGCATCCGCCAGCCGATTGGCGTCGCCGGGTGCATCACACCATGGAATTTCCCGCTTGCCATTCCATCATGGAAAATTTTTCCTGCCTTGCTTTGTGGCAACACGGTGGTCTTCAAGCCAGCAATGGATACGCCAAAGACGGCACATACTTTCGTCGAAATTTTGATTGAAGCGGGCATTCCTGAGGGCGTCATCAACCTTGTGCATGGCGGCGATGATGCTGGGAAGGCAGTCGTGGCTGACCCTAACATCCAGCTTATTTCTTTCACAGGTTCGTCGGAGACTGGCAAAATTGTGGCTCAGCACTGTGCTGCACAGCATAAGCGCGTCTCGCTCGAAATGGGCGGGAAAAATGCTGTCATCTTGATGGATGATGCCGACTTGCAACTGGCTCTCGACGGCGTTATATGGGGCGCTTTTGGCACAACTGGACAGCGCTGCACTGCCACCAGTCGATTGCTCTTGCATGAGAAAATTCATGACAAGTTCATTGAGATGCTCGTTCGCCGTGTCGAACGCCTCCGAGTCGGTAACGGCAATGATGCGGGTGTTGATATGGGACCTGTCATCAACGCTGAACAGATGCAACGCATTTTGGATTACATTGAGCTTGGCAAACAGGAAGGCGCAACATGCATCATTGGCGGCACACGCCTAACCGAAAACGGCTTGGCAAAAGGCTTTTTCATTGCACCCACCATTTTTATCAACGTCAAGCCTGAACATCGCATTGCACAAGAAGAAATTTTCGGACCTGTGCTCTCTGTTCTGAAATTCAAAACCTTTGAAGAAGCGGTCAAGATTCTAAACAGCGTGCGCTATGGGCTTTCCTCCTCGCTCTACACGCACAACATCAATCTTGCTTTTCAAGCCATACGGGATTTTGAAGCAGGCATCACTTACATCAATGCGCCGACCATTGGGGCTGAAGCACACTTGCCATTCGGTGGTGTCAAGGAAACGGGCAACGGGCATCGCGAAGGCGGCTGGCAAGTCTATGACTTTTTCAGCGAAACCAAAACGGTCTATGTCGACTTCAGCGGCGTCCTTCAACGCGCACAAATTGATAACTACAACTAAGCTGAGCTTATCAGTGAAAGCTTTAGGCTCATCTGCATAAGCAATGCACTTTGTTTGACTGTAGCATGCTACAAGGCTATGCAGCAGGCACTTCTACTGCCATCGCACTGGGGTCATAGTTGAGATTTGGCGCCAACCAACGCTCAACTTCCTCGACGCTCATGCCTTTACGCCGAGCATAGTCTTCCACTTGGTCTTTGCCGATTTTGCCCAATCCGAAGTAGACTGCTTCTGGATGTGCAAAGTAGAGCCCCGAGACAGATGCCGCTGGATACATAGCAAAGTTTTCAGTAAGAAAAATGCCTATGCGTTTTTCTACCTCAAGCAGGTCAAAGAGAATGCGTTTTTCGGTATGGTCTGGACAAGCTGGGTAGCCGGGCGCTGGACGAATACCTTGATACTTTTCCTCAATCAAATCGTCGTTGTTGGTTTGTTCATCTGGTGCATAGCCCCAGTATTCGGTGCGCACTTTTTTGTGCAACATTTCAGCTAAGGCTTCAGCGAGTCGGTCGGCAAGCGCTTTTGCCATGATGCCGTTGTAATCATCATGCGCAGATTCAAACATTTTGACCAGCTCTTCCAAACCAATGCCTGCTGTGACAGCAAAGCCTCCGATGTAATCTATCATGCCTGTGGATTTGGGGGCGATGTAATCTGCCAGCGCACGATTTGCGCGCTCTGCACCTTTCTCGTGTTGCTGGCGCAGGGTGTGAAATACGGTCAAAATGCGCGAGCGCATCTCATCGCTATAGACCTCAATATCGTCGCCGACCGCATTAGCTGGGAAAAGTCCGAAGACTGCTTTTGCGGTAAGCCACTTTTCAGCAATGATGCGGTCGAGCAACCGATTGGCATCTCGGAATAAGCGTTGTGCCTCTTCGCCCACCACTTCGTCATGCAAAATGTTGGGGTAGCGCCCTGCCAGTTGCCAAGTTTGGAAGAAGGGTGTCCAGTCAATGTAGTTACGCAGTTCCGCCAGCGAAATATCCTCCAGCACGGTAATGCCCAGTTTCTTAGGCTTGTAGATGTCCTTCGGGTCCCACACTATCGGAGTGCGGTTTTCGCGTGCCTCAGCCAGTGAGACATATTTTCGGCTGACGCGCTTTTTGAAGTGTGCTTCCCGCAGGGCTTCGTATTCTGCTTTAATTTGTGCCACAAATTCATCCTTCTGCTCTGGCGTAACCAAACTTTGTGCAACGGGCACGCTACGCGAGGCATCCAAGACATGCACCACAGGACCAGAATAATTTGGTGCGATTTTGACTGCCGTATGAATTTTTGATGTGGTAGCGCCGCCAATCAGTAGCGGTAGCGTAAAGCCTTGTCGCTCCATTTCTTTGGCGACATGTACCATTTCATCGAGCGAGGGCGTAATCAGTCCCGACAGTCCAATAATGTCCACTTGCTCACGGCGAGCGGTTTCCAGAATTTTATCGGCAGGCACCATGACGCCTAAGTCTATGACCTCAAAGTTGTTGCATGCCAGCACCACGCCGACGATGTTTTTGCCAATGTCATGCACATCACCTTTGACGGTTGCCAGCAGGATTTTTGCCGCCGCTTTGACTTGCGGATTTTTTGCCTTTTCAGCTTCAATGAACGGCACCAAATACGCTACGGATTTTTTCATCACGCGTGCCGATTTGACCACCTGTGGCAAGAACATTTTGCCAGCGCCAAACAAATCGCCTACAATGTTCATGCCGTCCATCAGCGGTCCTTCAATGACAGCAAGTGGACTGGGATACTTGAGCCGTGCTTCTTCGGTGTCTTCAATGATGTAAGTGTCAATGCCTTTGATGAGTGCATGCTTGAGACGTTCTTCAACTGGGGCTTTTCGCCACTCTTCCTCCTGTACATCGGCGCTTTTGGCTTCAGAGCGTTTTTTCAAGGCTTCGGCAAACTCTACCAAGCGCTCCGTGGCATCTGGGCGACGATTGAGCAAGACATCTTCCACACGCTCCAAAAGTTCTTTGTCGATTTCCTCATAGACCTCAATCATGCCGGCATTGACAATGCCCATATCGAGCCCAGCGCGAATGGCATGATACAAAAATGCCGAGTGCATGGCTTCTCGCACAGGGTTATTGCCTCTGAAAGAGAACGAGATGTTGGAAATGCCGCCCGATACTTTGGCGTAGGGCAAGTTTTCTTTAATCCACTTCGTTGCCCTAATGAAATCCACGGCGTAATTGTTGTGCTCTTCAATGCCGGTTGCTACCGTCAGAATGTTCGGGTCGAAGATGATGTCTTGCGGCGGGAAACCGACTTCTTGGGTGAGAATGTCGTAGGCGCGTTTGCAGATTTCGATTTTGCGCTCGAAGGTATCGGCTTGTCCGCGCTCATCGAACGCCATGACCACCACGGCGGCGCCATATTCCATCACCTTGCGCGCTTGCTCTTTGAACTTCTCTTCACCTTCTTTGAGCGAAATGGAATTGACAATAGCTTTGCCTTGCACGCATCTGAGACCGGCTTCAATCACAGACCACTTTGAAGAGTCAATCATGATGGGCACACGCGAAATATCGGGCTCTGCAGCAATCAGATTCAAAAATTTGGTCATGGCTGCTTCGGAGTCAATCATGCCTTCATCCATGTTCACATCGAGAATCTGTGCCCCGTTTTCTACCTGTTGGCGTGCAATGCTTAGAGCTTCCTCATACTTTTGTTCCTTGATGAGCTTAGCAAACTTTGGCGAGCCAGTTACATTTGTGCGCTCACCGATGTTGATGAAACCAGTTTCGGGCGTTACAACCAGCGGCTCCAGCCCTGCCAGTTGCATGTAGGTCGAGCGCGGTTTTGGCTGGCGTGGCTTAAAACGGGCGGCAACCTCTACAAATGCTCGAATATGCTCTGGAGTTGTGCCGCAGCAACCGCCAATGATATTGACAAACTCATGGCGCAAGAAATCTTCAAATTGTGCCGCCATGTATTCGGGCGTCTCATCGTATTCGCCAAAGGTGTTTGGCAAGCCAGCATTTGGGTATAGGCTGGTATAGCATGACGCTACCTTCGAGAGGGTTTCAATGAACGGGCGCATTTGTGCCGACCCCAGCGCGCAGTTCAAACCCACACTGAGCAAGTTGGGTGCATGAGAAATGGATATCCAGAAAGCCTCTGTAGTTTGCCCAGAAAGTGTGCGACCGCTTTGGTCGACAATCGTGCCAGAAATCATTACAGGCACGCGGCGCCCGACTGCATTAAAATATCTCTGAATTGCCAATATAGCTGCCTTGGCATTGAGTGTATCGGTAATGGTCTCAATCAATAGCACATCTACACCGCCATCAATCAGCCCGCAGACCTGCTCATAGTAGGCTTCAAAGAGTTGCTGAAATGTAACTGCGCGAAAACCGGGGTCATTGACATCTGGCGACATAGATGCCAGTTTCGTTGTTGGTCCTATAGCGCCAGCTACAAAGCGTGGTTTTTCGGGGGTCTTTTTCATGATGTCTTGCACTGCCTCTCTGGCAAGCTTTGCAGACCGAAAGTTCATCTCATAGACCAAATGCGTCATTCCATAGTCTGCTTGCGAGATGCGGTTGGCACTGAAAGTGTTGGTTTCAATGATGTCTGCACCAGCTTCCAGATATTGCAGATGAATTTCCTTGATAATCTGTGGCTGTGTCAGTGAAAGTAGCTCATTGTTGCCGCGCAATGAACCTTTTGGGGCAGACGTAGCGTGCTTATGTGTAGGGTGGTGGCATACATGAGCGCTATGCTCAATATCTGTTCCTGACTGCACAGGGGTGTCGTGCAAGGCTTCATCGGACTTGTGTTCTATTGGCTCAGTAGTAGGGTCATGTGGCTGAAGAGGGTTGAAGTCTTTGAAGCGCTCGCCACGATAGTCAGCTTCTGTGAGCTTATAGCGCTGAATCATTGTTCCCATTGCGCCATCGAGGACAAGAACACGTTCTTTGAGTAGGTCGTATATGCTTGGCTGCACCATATTTACGAAAGTTGAAATTGAGACCTGCGTTTAAGAAACTGTGTTTCGGCAAGGCGAGGGGCATAAACGAGAATGCCTCTCCGAGTTGGAGAGGCCGCCGTGTGATATGAAATTCTTCGGACACGACTCCAAGCTCGGAGCAACTCTCGGCCATCCGCTTGCCGAAAGCCCTTAACGCCGTGTCCATACCTAATGGCGCGTTAAAGTAGCCTTCAAATATAGAAAATTTTACTCGCTTTTCAAAAATCAGCGCGTTGTATCAGCTCTTTCTCGGTGCAGCAGACGGTTCATATCATCCAAAAAATCTCGCTCAAAGAGCACCAATTCCACCATCTGTTGCGACGATAGCACCTCACGAAACTCCTTCGTGTATTTGGAAAGCAAGCCACTCATTTCGGTGCGTGTGTTAAGAATTTTCTCTATTTGCTTGTCTATCTCGCTATCTGGCGCTTTTCGAGCCTCTAATTCACGCAGCGTCTGCAACTGCGATTGCAACTCTTGCGCTTTGGCAAAATACTCATCTTGATAGCGATTGTATCTTGGGAAAAAGCGCATAGATTGCTCTTCACTAAGTTTGAGTCGATCTGTAAGTTTCCACATTCGGAACTGACGTAGCCTTTCGATGAATCGTGCGCGCTGTTCAGGCGAAACAGGTAGTGCCCCTTGCCTTAGCCTTGTGCGCGTGTCTGGTTCTCTTTGCAGCTCTCGCTCTCGTGGAATTGGCTGTGCTACACTTTCCGCTACATAGAGCAGGAGCATACACACCAGTAAAATTTTCGCCCACAACATGTTCATGGCTTGATTGAATTTGACAAGGTCAATTGCTTAAAGAAGTTGCATCAATATCTTTACTTCTTCTTCAGAGAGCACCTTAAATCTCTCGTCTTCGGTGATATCCTGCATCAAGGTCTCCAGTAGCAGCTTTGCTTCTTCTTCACTTAGCGTGTCGATAAGCAGCTCTGGGCTCAGACTTTCTGCATATTGCATGGCAGAGACTATACTGACATTTGGGATGAGTGATTCACGATGCCGCTGTGCAACACTGTCTGCATGCTGCACGATATGTGTATCCAGATGCAACACTGCTAAAATCATCAGAACTGCCATGGCGATACCAGCTAACGCTCCCGCTAATTGATAGCGTAGCTCTGTATGAAGCCATGTCTGAAACACCTCTACGCAACGCTCCCAGAGCGATGGACGCGGCACCTTCAATCGGCGCTGCACCCTTTCGGCTAACGACTCAAAGTAGAATGGCGGAATATCTGGCTTTAGCGAACGCTCAAACGCCGTCTCAGAAAAATTCTCCACTTGTTGAATAACTTTTCGCAGCGCTTCATACTCTGCACGAAAATCAGGGTCTTGCTCTATCCTTTGCTGAATCTCCCTTGACACCGACTCGGGAGTTTTGCCCAAGATAAAATCAGGCAGTTCCAATAGCAGTCTTTCGTAGCGTTTCATATTTTCTTCGCTGTTCATTTTATGTCGTCCGCTGTTTGAATCGTGCTTTGATGTACGCTTCAATTTTTTTGAAGGCATGAAAGTAATTTGCTTTCAGCCCGCCTATGCTTGTGCCTAAAATTTCTGCAATTTCTTCGTATGAAAGTTCATCATAGTAGCGCATCATAAAGACTTGTTTTTGCCTCTCTGGCAGCGATGCAATGGCTTCAGCAATCAATTCTTTTTCTTCGCGACGCTCCAGTTCTTCAATAGGTGCAGTTTCAGTTGCCGTAGGGTCTTGAGGCATTTCATCTATTGGTTCGGCACGGCGCGCGTTTTGAGTGCGCAAAAAATTGATTGTCTCGTTTATGGCAATGCGGTATAGCCATGTGTAGAACTCCGAACTGCCATTGAAGTTCATCAAACCGTGATAGGCTTTGATAAAGACATTTTGCACAACATCATCGGTATCCTCATGCGATTTGAGCATACGTCGGCATGTCCAATAAATTTTTTCTTGATAGCGCCGCACCAACTCTGTAAATGCTTGTTCTGCTTGTGCGCCGCCTGCTTTGAATAAAGCTATCAGTTCGCTATCCGACTTCATTGGTTCAGAGCATGGTTCAGTAGACAGCGCACATGACTAAACTTTGATGTTGTCGATGTGGTAGACGCTTTACAAGTAGCGGGGGTTTAATTGCAAGGCAGGGTTCTACTGTGGTGGGTCATCTTCTCGGACACCGCCATGTAGCCTTATGTGTGGGTACTGCTCCTCACTACGCTCCAACCACAAGTTTTCGTCTTTGCGCTGCTCATTGCGAAGTACACTCAGACGATTTTTTGCCAGCGCTATGATTTCTTCAGCAAATGCCAAGTTAAAAGCATCGGCTTGTACATGAGTGTTATCTACCATTTTGGAGCGCAAGCTCGCTTGCTTCTCTAACAAGATTTCGCCAATCAGCTTCAAAAGCTCTGTATCATGTTCCATAATGCATCAGTAGAGTTAGAGTTTTCTTCAAGATAAAATTCAGCAAAATTTTTTGCGTTACTGAAACGAAATTGCTCTCAATTTTGTATTTACAACTGACCGACGAGTCGGTCGGAATAGTTTTAGTGGCTGCGCCTCAGTATTCAATTCCAACTTATAAGTATATGGCTTCACAAGCAGATATCAAGAATGTCATCTTAGATATTCTTCACTCAAATTGCGCCATCAACATTGCTACGACAGGTGGAGAATACTCGCCATGGGTTCTGGGAGCATACTACGCTTCTGAGGGCCTTTCCATTTATGTGATGTTAGAAGTGGCAGGAAAAACGATGGCTAACTTGAAGCAAAATCCAAACGTTGCGATTCACATTTCGCAAAATGATGCCATGAAGGACTTCCTGCAAGCACAAGGCGTTGCAGTCATCCTGCCAGAGTCTGAAAAAGACAGGGTCATGTCGATGCTTAAACAGAAAATGCCTTGGTATCAGGTCTATACACCTTGTGTGCCAGTGCGGTTGGATATGAAAAAATGGTTTGTTAGCTCGTTTGCACGCCAGTGGTTTCCTGCTCGTGTCTTGGAAACGGAGTTGATTTCAGCATAACCTATCACACTAAACCTCTAAGTCGTTATGAAATACTTCGTCGTTCAAATGACCTGCAATGAAGGTCGTGCTCAAGATGTCATGATTTACGCCGGTGAGCACATCAAGTGGATGTTGGAAAATATTCCCAAGAAGATGTTTATTGCCGCCGGTCCTTTCATCAACGAAAAGGGCGAGTATGACGACGGCCTTTGTATTGTCAGAGCAGAAAGTAGAGAAGCATTAGAAGAGATTCTGAAGACAGACCCATTTTACATTCGTGGAATTCGCAACTTTACTGTGCGGGAGTGGGACTACCATGTCGATGAAGGCGGATACCGCATCGATTTTCCGCCGCATCTTGCAGAAGCATGGGGTGTTACTCCTACGCCAACCAAGGAGCGTATTGCCTAACCTCTCTCTTTGCCTTGCACTGTTCTTTTTGCCACCAATACCTTGGTGGCTTTTTAGTTTGTACGCATCTTGCAAAGCGTTTAGACACACTTGCGAAATTGATGCCTACGCCTAACTTTGTGGCAAGCATACTTATTGAACGATGCCACATGAAACCGCTGCAACGCTCAACCACAGAAGAAGCTCGTGAAGCTAAACGGCTCCGACTGCTTCATGCCGCAACTAAGCTTTTCTCTCAAAGGGGATTTCATGAAACCAAGATGCAGGATATTGCCGATGAAGCTAATGTCGGCAAAGGTACACTGTATGAATACTTTGAGACGAAAGAAGATTTGTTTTTTGCCGTCTATGAGTCATGGATTCATGAGTACGAAATGGAAATGGAGCGCCAAGCACAAGCCCACTTAGACCCTGTCTCCAAAGCCAGCGCCTTGATTGACACCACGGTTGCCTTCTACGAACGGCACGCTGCCCATGCCGCTATTTTGCTCGAATTTTGGGCACATGCTATTCGCTCACAAAATGTGCGATTTCTTAATCGCATTCGTCAAATGAAAGCTCGTCTTGCTAAGCTGGGCGGTCAGGTAACCAAAGAACTTATTGCACTCAAACTCTTTGTCGATGTTGATGTCGACTCATTTACCCGCTTGGAATTAGCCATGTCCGATGGTGTCTTCCTCCAATGGATTCTCGACGGACAATCTTACTCGCTACGTGATGCCTACAAATTTCGCCAATCTCTTATCGGTGCAGGTCTTATGACCGATGCATTACGCAAGGTAGTTGCATCCAAGACAGAAAAACGCTTAAGACAAGGATTCCTACGCCCTGACGCTACATCTCATGAAAAACGCAGAAAGTAAAACTTTCCCCACGCATAAAGCCCTACCCATCTTTCACTCTGCCAAGTTTGCCAGCGGTGACTGATTGGTTACTCCCGACCTGCATCTTTTCTAATCCAAAATCTTCAATCGTGAAGCAAGTTTGGTCTCAACATGACTAGCAATAATGCTCTATGGCAGACAGCACACGGTGAAGTTTTTCTGTTCTTTCTAACAGTTTCTTATCAATCTTAAACCCATAGCAATATGAAAAGACATCACTTATTCTGCGCTGCTGTTTTGTTCTTTGGTATGTTTCTCTTAGCAACCTCGGAAGTACATGCCCAAATCCAACCCGATGCTCGACTTGGGCTCTACACCAACGGCGGCAATTTTTCAATTGGCGCTGGCGTGACTGTGCCGATTAAAATCCCAGCTTTTGGCACACTCATCATCAACCCCACAGTCGATTACCTTTTTATTTCAGGCACAGCTGGCTCAAGCGCAACTAGCATTTTTGGACATGCCGACGTGGCATATCAATTTGATATTGCCAAGTCGCCAATTTCACCATATGCTGGCGCTGGGTTGCTGATTGCATTTAGCACGGTATCAGTGGATTTTCCCTTCGGCGGTCGGCAAACCCAGAGCTCGACCAGTGCCGGACTCAACCTCTTTGGCGGTGCTGAATTGCCTGTCGGTCCTGTAGCAATCTATGTTCAAGGCAAACTTTTGATTTCATCAGGCACCAACTTTCAAATCGGTAGTGGAGTTAGATTCAAACTTTAGATGGGGTAGTAGTTTTACAAGTGACTTTCCTGCCTTTGTTTCAACTTGCCTTTGTTGCGCTTTGGCAATGAAGGCAAGTCACACTTGTTGCTTTGCTTGCTGGAACGTTTTATCTGCGTCATCCCTCTCCAAATTATTGCGCGCAGCATTGCTTTTGCCTTTAACAAACTTCTTTTTTGTTGTTATCTTAGTCCATGCTTTTAGGCATTGCTTTAATTTTTAAGAAGTAGTTTTTCTGCATACGCCATGCCAACCTCATCTGGTGCTTTCAAAAATTACTATGAAGTTCTGCGCGTGCGCCCATACGACCCTCCTGAGCTGATTCATGCAGCTTACATGGCACAGATTAAGCAGTGGCATCCAGATAGGTTTCAAAATGCTGATGCCTACATGCAAGCTCAAGCACATGAGCGCACGAAGCTAATCTTAGAAGCCAAGCGCGTACTTTTGGATCCTGCAAAAAAGGCGGCTTACGACGCCGAGTTTGCTGCGCGCTTCCCTAAGCGGTTTGAAAAGCTCTCTACACGAGCCCGAGTCAAACAGCGTCAGGTTACTATTGAGGATTTAATGGCGGGCTATGGTTTCCCCATCAATCAGCAAGCTCGAGCGGCAGAGACGCCAAGCAATTTACATGAGTTCAAATGGCTCGCCTTTTCCACGCGAGTCAATCCTCGACTGCAGCGTGTAATTTTCAATGTTAATCATTTCCTTGACCGCAATCCCGACTGCGAAGTGCGGTTCAGATTCCATTATGACCAAGACTGGACAGACTTTTCACGCCAGCGCATCTATCCCATGCAGTATAGAGGAAATGTTGCCTTAGTAGAGATGCAAGCGCGTCGCAAATTGCCTAATGGCAAATACATTTACTCTCGACCTATTTTCAAAACAGTGGTAGTCACCAACTACGATGCGGCTATGAAGGAGCGAGCCGAAATTTTAGCACATCTTGACCGCATACGTAACCGAATGGCATTCAAACTTGTGATTGCGCTGCTGAGTGCAACAGTGGCTTGTGCAAACTTTCCAACCTGCATCGTATAGCACATGCGCGTAACAACGTGGAATGTCAATGGTCTACGCGCCCGTGAAAAAGCTCTGCTTTCATGGATAGCCGCGCATGCGCCCGATATTCTTGTCTTGCAAGAAATCAAGGCGACGCGCTCACAAATTCCTGCCTCGATTGCTAACCATGCAGAATACTGCTCATACTGGAACGACTCTAGCGTCAAGGCAGGATACAGCGGCGTTGGTGCACTGGTGCATAAGCGCTTCATTGCTGCGCACGGAGAACCGCGTGTGCTTATTCCAGACTTTGATGCAGAAAATCGATTAATTCAACTTGATTTTGATGCTTTTACGCTACTGGGTAGCTACATTCCACGCGGCGAAAAGCCCGACCACTACGCCCTAAAACTTCGTTTCTTCGAAAGCCTGCGGCAGTTCGCTGCGCAGATGCTACAAGCACAAAAAAATTTGCTCATCGCCGGCGACATCAACGTGGCGCGAGAGGAAATTGACTTGCACCCTTCGCAACAGAAAGAGGATGCGACAGGATTTCGCCCTGATGAACGTCGAGCACTCAATGCCATGCTTGCCGTAGGCTTGCACGATGTTTTCCGTGAGCTGTATCCGAACACGAGCGGACTTTATACATGGTTCCCCTACTGGAAAGGCGCTCGAGAACACAACATCGGCTGGCGCATCGACTGCATCTACGCTTCGCCTGCATTGGCTGCACGCGTCAAACAGGGCATCATCCACACCAATGAGAAAAGTTCCGACCACTATCCTCTCACCATTGAATTTGCAGAACTCTGACTCTTGCGGCGTTGCTTTGTGCTTCCAGCTTAGATTCAGACTGTTTTGGACTGGCTTCCAAAACTGCGCCTATCGCTGTAGATTTGAACTGTCTGAAAGCAGTTTTTTCACACATTCGCACATTTGGAGGATTAACTATGAACACTTCATCGGTTTCACCATCGTCAGGTGCTTCTCGCCTGTCCGACGCCACCCTGCGTGAAAAAGATCTTCACCTGACACTCACACTCGTTGGTGCTGTTTGGGCGCTGGGTCTGATTGGGCATTTTACGCCGCTCAAAGAATGGGGAGCACTGTTTTTGTATGTCATTGGCGCACTGGTGCTCACGCTTTGGTATTGCAAGCAATATCAAGCTTGGGAAGATGTATTCCTGACGCGCAAAAATCTTAAGCAGGCACTGATTTGGTCAAGCGCTATTGGTGGCATTCTCTTTTTGATGGATATTGGCAACACCTACTTCTACTACAAGAATGGTGGTGCGCCCATGAAAGAGATGCAGACCATTCTTGTCGACATGGGCTTTTTGTACCTTTTCCCGATTTTGATTTTGGCTGAGGAGTTTCTCTGGCGTGGCATGCTCTTTTCAGCACTGCTGCGGCGCGGCATGAATTCGCACCTTGTGGTCATTATCACGACTGTCCTGTATGTGCTCAATCACTACGCAGTGGCGCCAGTTGGGTTTATGGAACGCTCCTTGATGGCGATGATGGCGGTGCCGATTGGAATTGCCAATGGCTACTTGGTGCTCAAAACTCGTAATGTCTGGGCAGGCGTATGGCTTCACACGCTGACCATGATTTCCATGACACTCGATATTTTTGTGATTCCTAGGCTGGCTGGCGTCTAATACGAGAGCTCGGCACCAAACTCAGTAATCAGGTAGCGCACTAACTCGCTTTTTTCAGCGAGCGCTTTGAAACGCGCTTCAAGCGAGTTTTCTTCTTTTGCTGCCGATAGCGCCGTTTTGTCTAAGCTCAATTCAAAGAAGACATTAGCTTGGTAAAATGCACGAGCGCCCTCGCTAAGGATGTGCAGGTCATCCAATAGCGTCTCATACACTACGCGGCTCGTGCATTTGAGCTTAAGTGTGTTGGCATGAACTTCGGTCAATGTGCAAAGCCGCAGATGCGATGCCAACCGGGCTTGACCGTTTTGCTCCAGCGATTGCAGAAATTCTATCCATCGCTCTTGTAGCTCTTGGTCTGATATGCTGCTGCGGTTTTGGCTGGTCAATGCGAGCTGATGCTCTGGTGTTGCCAATGCCGCTCTATCTGGTCTGACCTTTGGACGATACGGAGTTTCTTCTACCAGCTTTGCAAACTTTTCTTTCCAACTCGAGAGCTTAATCACTGGCAAAGATTCCAGCAGCAGTGCCGTTGGTGGAATAGATGCGGTCTCGCTTTTGGGTGAAGGTGCTTCGGTAGTGCTTACTGCTGTACGCGGCTCTAGACGCGTGCCAAATTCTTTTTTTTTATCTCTTCCTGCAAAAGCTGAACAGCTTGTTCTACTTTGGCAAGGCGTGCTTCAAGTTCGCTATTGTCTTTGAGTGCCATGAGCTTGAAGAGCAGAATTTCAAGTCGGAGCTGGGGTTCGCGGGCAAATCTGATACTTTGTTCGGCTTCGGTGATAGCATCAATGTAGCGCATGAGGGCATCGGTGCTAAAGCGCTCGGCGTCTTTTTCGTAGCGCTTCTTCCAGTGTTCTGCAGTCTCAATCAGTTTGGTGGAGCGCACATTTTTTACGATGAGAAAATTTCGAAAATGTGCAATGAGCCGCTGTAAAAAGTCGCTCACATCAAAACCGTTCTGGTAGACAAACTGCGAGACGCTGAGCATTTTGCGACTATCCTGCTCAAGAATGGCATCGCTAACATCAAAAAAGCGCTCATCATCAATGATATTGAGCAAGTCGGCGACGGCGGCATATTCTATTTTGCCCTTGCCACTTTCGGTGCAAAACGCAATGACTTGGTCTAAAAGGCTCTGCGCATCGCGCATGGCGCCATCAGCTTTGCGGGCAATCAGGTTGAGTGATTCTTGGTCGATATCGATGTGTTCTTGCTGACAAATTTGAGCCAATCTTTGTGCAATGTCATCAGCAGCGATGCGTTTGAAAATAAACTTTTGGCAACGTGAGGAAATCGTGGCGGGAACTTTGTGCAGTTCTGTGGTCGCAAAAATGAATACGGCGTGTGGTGGTGGCTCCTCCAGCGTTTTGAGGAAAGCATTGAATGCCGCTGTGGAAAGCATGTGGAATTCATCAATGATGTAGACCTTGTATTTTCCTTTTTGCGGACCGTAGCGCACATTTTCGCGCAAAATGCGAATGTCTTCGACGCTATTGTTCGATGCGGCATCAAATTCAGCGATATTGACGCTTGCTCCTGCATCAAAATCTTGACAGCTTTCGCACATGCCACAAGGTTCCGCCACCTTTTGGCGATAGGTTTCGTCCGTCAGAATTTTTTCACAATTCAGGGCTTTTGCCAGAATTCTTGCCGATGTTGTTTTTCCAACACCACGAGACCCAGCAAAGATATATCCGTGCGCAATTCGCCCAGTACGAATTGCGTTCTGAAGCGTACGTGTGATGTGTTCCTGAGCCGTAATGTCTGCAAATCTCTGCGGTCGATATTTACGTGCAATAACTGTGTAACTCACATTGAGATTGATTTGGCATTAGGCACAAATTTACAAGGCGTAGCGCTTTTGCAGAAGGGATAACATGAAGCGCTACGCTCAATATGCTGAAATAACTCGTAGATGATTCTTGCTTCTCTTTACCAAGTGCTCGAGTGCACCAGATGGTTTCTCATCTTTTCTAACCATTTGTATTGCATGACCAGCTGCCCGAAGTTTTCCTCATCTTGCGGCTTTGTGCCGTGATAGTCTGAGCCACCTGACATCAATAGGAAATACTCGTTGGCAATTGCGCGGTAGAATTCTTGTTGGTCTTCGTCGTGTGCTGGGTGAATAATTTCTATGCCATCCAGCCCGGCGTCAATCAAGAAACGAATGGTATCATCTGGGATAAATCGTCCTGGATGAGCAAGAAACGACAGTCCGCCTGCTTCGTTGATGAGGCGTATGACTTCAGCGGGGTCGGTCTCTACGCTCTTTTCATATGCTGGGCTGTTGGGACCGATGTACTTGGCGAAGGCTTCGCTGTAACTCTGTACATAGCCTGTCTCTTGTAGCACAGCCGCAATGTGCGGACGACCTACAGACCCATTAGAGGCTTTTTCAAAGACTTGCTCGATGCGGATGTAGACCCCCATTTTTCGGAGGTTATCAACTATTTTTTCAGTACGCACAATCCGTCTTTCACGGCAGGCCTTAAGATAGGCGTTGAGTTCTGAATTCTCCTGCACAAAGTAGCCGAGAATGTGCACATCTCTGCCTAAGTGTGAGGTGCTGACCTCAACCCCCGGAATAAGTTCAATGCCGAGCGCATCCGCTACAGGTTTTGCTTCTTGGTATGCGGCTAAATTGTCGTGGTCTGTAATGCTGATAGCTTTTAAGCCTGCGGCATGTGCCTTTTCGACAATTTCTTTCGGTGAAAGTTTCCCATCCGAGCAAGTCGTATGCATATGTAAGTCAACCGTAGCGAATTCGCGCTCGCTTGTAGCGGCGCTGAGCATTGTCATATTTTCTTGTGTTGTAGTTGTGTTTTATGTTATAGATTGCCCGTTTGTGTAGAACTTACTTAGAGGTTGCAAAAATTCCTAACACGGCTTGATGCCTTTTTTGACCGTCTGTTGCGTAGGATGCAGATAAAGCGCCGCATCGCTTGGGGCAGGAGAAGAATTCGGACTGCTTCAAACAAAGCATGAGGCTATACTCGGGCAACGAGTCCAAGCTACGCCTGCTCATGCGTTTTTTGCCAGCTCGCCCTTGCCAAAATGCAGTTAGCGGCAGTGTGGGGAAGCAATTATGGCGTGCGCACCCCATTTACTTTTTCACGCAGGGATACGCTATTTGCATTCAGTTGCAAGGCTCTTTGCCAGAATTCCTTTGCTTTTTCGCGCTGACCAAGTTTGTGATAAACATCACCTAAATGCTCCAATACCGCGGGACTTTCACGTCCAGCGCTAAGAGCTTTTTCAATCCAAAATCGTGCTTCTTCGTAATTGCCGAGCTTAAAGTAGACCCAACCGATGGTGTCTAAGTAGGCGCCGTTGTTGGGTTCTTTTTGGACAGCAATTTTTGCCATCTCAAGACAGCGCTCAAGCTGCTGGTCTTGCTCTGAGAGCGAATATGCAAGATTGTTTAGCACGAGGGCATTTTCTGGGTCGAGCTTGAGTGCTTCTTCATAGCTACGCTGGCTTTCTGCAACTTTGCCAAGTCGGTCGTATGCAATACCAAGTGTGCTGTAGACCTGCACGCGTTCTGCATTTGTGCCTTGGTCGCCTGATTTGAGTGCACGCTCTAGTATCTCAATTGCCTCACTATCACGATTAGCTTGGCTCAAGGCAATGCCCAAGAGCATTTGCAAGCGGAAACTTGGCTGTGCTTGGCGTTTGATAGCACTCTTGAAAGTCGCAATAGCTTGTTCGTTATCGTTCTTTTGCAGATAGGCAATACCTAAATTTTCCCAGCCTGCTGTGACATCGGGGCGTAACACTGTCAATTGCTTAAAGTTTTCGATAGCACTGTTGAGGTTGCGTTGCTCCATGTAAATGATTCCCAGAAACCAATACGGCTGCCACTCTTTCGGATAGAGCTTTTGGATTTTAGCAAGCACCAATTCAGCAGGTTTGAGATAAAGCGTATCTTTTGAAGCGCGTGCCAGATAGGCTTCAGCCAGGTTCATGCGCTCTTCTTTGGTGCGCGCACTGTGCTGAAACATCTTTTCTACCACATTTTCAAAGCGTTTCCAATCTTTTTGGCGAACATAGATTTCTGAATATCCTGCATAAAGGCGCGGTTCTGTAGGGTTTTTCTCGGCAATTTCATCGTATGTGGCTAAGGCTTCTTCATAGCGTCCAGACCTAAGGTAAATTTCTGCCAGCATGTAATAGAGTTCATCGTTGTCGGGGTCAATGACAATCATTTGCAGCAGAGTCAGCGTTGCCTCATCATCGCGTTTGAGTTGGAGTTGCAAGAGCAATTTTTTGTAGAGTGCCTCCATCTCTGCTCCAGAAAGCTCTATGATGCGGTCATAGACAGCGATGGCTTTTTCCAATTTTTCTGAAGCAGTGTATGATGCTGCCAGCATATACAGGGCATTGACATCGGATGGGGCTTTTTTGAGAAATCGCTCAAGTGCTTGTGCCGCATTGTCGTATTGCTGGGCTTCAAAGAAAATTTGAGCCAAAAGATGGTCGTACCATTTGTTGGTGCCGTCTAGTGCGATAGCTTTTTGTGCATGATAAATAGCTTGCTCAAACTTACCCAGATGTCGATAACACTTCGCGATGGCAAAGTGAATGGCAGGTTCATCTGGTGCATAGCGCAGCGCATCTTGATATTCGATAATCGCTTGTGAAAATTGGTCCTTTATCTCGTAGAGCCCACCGTTGACAAAGTATCGCATTGCTTTTGCGGTGTTTGTCTTGGGTGGTGCCTGCGGTGTTACAAGTGCTGTTCTATCAATTCTTTTTTCAGCAGGTTGCATGGAAAGGCTCTTGACATGCGTGCAGGCTGATAGTGACAGCACCATAAGCACACTCAATCCCCACCGAGAAAGCAATGCACTTGACATGATATATCCTCTTAGTTTGAAGAATTTTTGAACGCGTAACAGTAAGCAAAAAATTAAAATTTCCATGATATTCTAAAAATCTGTTGTGCTAACATTTTGAGCTTGCCCTCTTGACACATCTGTCCATGTGTTTGAGTTGTCTTCACTTTGCAATTTGTGCCGCCACCAAATACATGGGATGTGAGCAGATTTGGAATATATCTTCGAACTTGCTACATTGGGCAGCATACTGAGCGTAGAAATCCGCATCTTTGGATATACCCAAATTTTCGTATTCCGAAGTCGCTTCTCGCCTCAGTCCTGCTTTAACAACTCTAAATCATACGCTCAGAAAAATGGCAACGAAACTATATGTCGGTAATCTCAATTACTCTACCAGCGAAGAAGGGTTGCGTAATGCCTTTTCCAGGTACGGAGAAATTGTTTCGGTTAAAATCATTCAAGGCAAGGGCTTTGGATTTGTTGAATACAGGTCTGCCGATGAAGCCGAAGCAGCAAAGGAAGCCTTGAATAACACCCAACTCGATGGGCGCTCTATCAAGGTCAGCGATGCTCGTCCGCAAGAGAAGCAATCACTTGGCGACAGAGGTAGCCATAGAGAGAAAAAGTTTAGCAATGGCGGCAAAGGCGGTTTCAGTAAGGGTGGGTTCAGCAAAAATGATGGTAGCAGTTTCCAAAAACGAGAGCGCTACTGACACACGCTTATAGGTATGGCAATGTGCACCTATTGCCTTGCTGCATAGATGCTCCTTTCCTGCATATCTTTTGATGGCTTGACAGAGTTAGCTCTATTTTGAGCCTGCTACTTGTTCATTGCATCAACGATATGCGAATCATACATCTACTTCAACTGCTTTTGTCTCGCACGGTTTTACCCGGAGCGATGCGCCTGCTACATTGCACACTCCGGAGACGTGTGATACCGCCTAAGCATTGGCCCAGTGGTGGGTTCATTGCAGCGTTTTGGCATGGCAAGATGCTAACTGGTTGGCTGACCGTTGCTGATACTCTTCGCAACATCTGTGCTTCTGCACCGATTGCCGTAGTAAGCCTTTCAAAGGATGGAGAAATTTTAGCCAATGCCTTGCACGCGCTTGGCTTTCAACTAATTCGCGGGTCGAGTTCTCGCGGTAGAGATGCGGTCAGGCAGGGCATTCAGGCAGCTTTGGAGCGCGGTGCAGCAGTAGTCCTGACACCTGATGGACCTCGCGGACCAAAAGAATCATTCAAGTATGGTTCTGTTCGTCTTGCGGCACAGTATCGCTCACCGATACTTTTTTTTGCCATCATGCATCGCAGTGCGTGGAAGTTACGCAGTTGGGACAGCTTTGAGATTCCCAAGCCTTTTTCCACTGTCGATATTGTCATCCACTATGTAGATGTGCCGCCTTTTGAAGATGAGCAGATGCTTAGGGCATTTTCGGATAGCTTGTCAGCACAGTTTTCTTCCGCCTTACATCAATCTGGTGCATGAGCTTGTCTTAGGCTCTGCTCATTGTTTGCTTACCCTTCTTTTACTTTCCAGATTTTGAATTCCAGCGGGTCTAAGCTCAGCCGGAGATTGCCATCTTTGGTTTGCAGGTATTTTTCGCTTTGCCCTATTTCTTGCAGAACTTTGTTTGGCTCGGTTTTCATATAGCCGTTGAATGGTGCTTGACTTAGATTGGCAGCGACAATGATATGACTGTTTTGGTGTCGGCGCTCAAAGGCGAAGACAGCTTCATCGTTGGAGGTGCGCAATTTGGTCATGCTACCGCGTGTGAGTGCAGGTTCTGTGCGGCGTAGCGCAATGAGTTGCTTGTAGAACTGGCGCCACTCTTGCGCATCTGGGGTGTTCCATTCAATGGGGTTTTTTTCAAAAAGGCTAATGCGCATGGTATTCCCCACTTCATCGCCGTTGTAGAGCATAGGAACGCTGCGAATGGTTCCATAGCCGCCGATTGTAAAGACGATTGCCGCCGTAAGTTTAGCTGCTTTCTTGCTACCGAAGTGCTCTTGCGGTGGACCATCATAAGCATTTTTGTCATGGTTGGTGTTGAAGCGCATGCGCAGCGATTGTTTTGGGAATACCCTTTCTTCTTTCTCCAAAATGTCTTGCAGCAATAGTGCATTGCTTTTGCCTTTGAGAATGCTGGTCAGGGCATCGTATATCGTCCATGAGTAGGTTAGGTCAAAGCCAGCAACATGATGCTCAGGCAGTGTGCCTTCCGAGAGCAGAAGCAGTTCGGGCTTGACACGGCGCACTTCCTTTAAGCTCTCTACCCAGAATTCTGTGGGAATAAGTTCAGCGACATCGCATCGGAACCCATCCACATCAAACTCTGAGACCCAATAGAGCATCACATTTTTCATGTATTGGCGCACTTCAGGATTGTTGTAGTTGAGGTCAGCGACATCAGTCCAATCGTCATTTGGGGAGACCACTTCACCATTTTTATTGCGGCGATAAAAATCTGGGTTGGTTTTCATAAGCTCATTGTCCCATGCCGTGTGGTTGAGTACCATGTCGAGAATGATTTTCATACCTTCTTTGTGCACAGCGTCGACCAGCGCCTTGAAATCTTCTTTTGTGCCATATAGAGAGTCAATGGCAAAGTGATCTTGAACAGAATATGGGCTACCAAGTGTGCCTTTGCGCTTGACGGTGCCAATCGGATGAATAGGCATCAGCCAAATAACCGAAACGCCTAAGTCGCGCAGTTCAGGCAAGCGCGCTTTGAGTGCGTTGAATGTGCCTTCTACCGAAAAATTGCGCACAAACACTTCATAGATGATGGCATCCTTTACCCAATCGGGAGAAGGTATGGCGGTTTCATTAGGCAGGGCTTTGGGAGGCTTGGTATAGCCACGGATAAAAAACAGAATAGCACCAATGGAGGCAACAGCCAGAATGAGAAGCACAAAAAAGAGTCGCATTTGAATGAAACACAGTTATGTTGATGAAGTTGTTACAAATAGCACACTTGCGCAGTTTTATGCGCCAATGTTCTCTTAGGGCATTTAGTATGCATCTTAAAGCGTTCAGCCTAAGCAGCTTAACGTGTGCGGTGAAAGAATGCGGTCACTACTGGAATGTGCTGGTATTACCTGTTCAAGCCTGTTGTTAGAATTACTTTTCAGGTTCGCCAAATGATGTGCCAACCGACTTTGCCGCTCGGATAAGGTCATGGTCGAGAGGAATAAATTTGTTTTTGCCAGCCACTTCAGCAATTGGCACGGAGACGATTGCATTGCCGCGTAGTGCAGCCATCTTAGCAAATTCACCGCGCATGACCATGTGCGCGGCATGGACGCCGAAGCGTGTGGCAAGCAGTCGGTCGAACGCAATCGGCGAACCCCCACGCTGCAGGTGCCCGAGTATAGTAACTCTCACTTCCAAGTGCGGAATAAGTGGCTCAAGCTCAGAAGCTAAGCGCATGCCCACGCCGCCCAGACGGATTTGGTCGAAACTATCTTTTACAATTTTTTGCACCGTCAGTTCCCCGCCAACTGGCTTGGCACCTTCTGCAACCACGATAATGGTGAAGCCTTTTCCTTGCTTATTGCGTCGCTCACAGACTTTTGCCACACTTTCAACCGAGTAAGGAATTTCTGGGATGAGAATCACATCGGCTCCACCTGCCACACCACCGTAGAGGGCTATCCACCCTGCATAGCGCCCCATGGCTTCAATAATCATCACACGGTGATGCGACATTGCTGTAGTATTGATGCGGTCAATGGCTTCGCAGACCACCTGAACCGCTGAATGAAACCCGAACGTCAGGTCAGTTGCCATCAGGTCGTTATCGATGGTCTTCGGAATGCCAACGGTTGGCAGTCCCATGTCAGTAAAGCGTGCAGCCATGGACATGGTGCCATCGCCGCCAATAACCACAAGCGCATCGATGCCAAGCTTTTTGGCATCGGCAATCACTTTCTTTGAAACATCCTTAAACTCGCCAGTTTTGGGCTGATATTGACGGAATGGGTTAGCTTTGTTAGAAGTGCCTAAGATGGTGCCACCTTTATCAATAATACCTGAGACGCTCTTGTAGTCCAGCTCCACGTAATCGTTCTCAATCATGCCTCTAAAGCCATCGCGGTAGCCAATTACCTTCACACCATAGTCATTAATCAAGGTTTTGACCAGGGCGCGCAGGGCAGGGTTCAAGCCCGAGCAGTCGCCGCCGCTGGTCAGCACACCTACGGTCTTAACTTTCTTTGCCTTGCCATTCGGCGATACAGTTGAACGCTTTGCTGCTTTGCGCGCCGCAGACTTTGTGGCAGATACTGCTGAATCCATTTTCTACACTGTTTGATTTATCAGTAAAATACGAAAAAGTGTCCGATGCAGGTGCATTTGATGTAACGGCGAGAGCAGCAAATTCATGATAGCTTAGCGATACAATTGTCCATACCGCCATTTGCCTTGTTCGAAGAGCGTTAGTTCAATCACATCACGCACGCAGCCTTTACCACCTTCAAATGCTGAAACATAACCTACATTGTATCGCAAGGCATCAATGCCATTGAGCGGGGTGGCTGAAAAACCAACTTTTTGCAGGATAGCCATATCGTCGTAATCATCGCCGATGTAGAGGCATTCTTCATCGCGCAGGTTATAGAGCTGCTTGATTTCTTCGTAGGTTTCAAGTTTGTTTCGGATACCGAGATAGACGTCGGTCACGCCGAGCTCTATCATTCGGCGCATGGTAGCTTTGGAAGGACGAGTGGAAATGACCACAATGCGTAGCCCTTGTGCCAGAGCTTCTTTGATGGCAAAACCATCGCGGGCAAAAAACGTGCGGATTTCATCGCCAGATTCAGTGTAGTTGATTTGTCCGTCGGTCAGCACACCATCTACAGAGAGAATGATGACACGAATTTGCTTGAGTGCTTCTCTATAGCGCTTAAAACGTTCTTCTTCATTCACTGCTGAAGTTGGTATCCCCAGAAAGTCCATAGTACTCAGTCGAGTTTTGTTTTGAAGGTTTTAGACAGTTCAAATAACGCTTTAAGCTCTCGTGCCATGCTCTCAAAGTGCTTGAGCGGCACTTGTGTTGCCGCATCAGATTTAGCATGTTCTGGGTCTGGATGCACTTCCATAAAAATTCCAGAGACGCCAACTGCTACGGCAGCACGTGCCAAAGACGGAATGAACCTACGCTCACCTGACGATACCCCATTGCCAGCACTAGGCAATTGCACACTGTGCGTGGCATCAAACACTACAGGTAGCCCAGTCTCTGACATGATAGGCAGCGCTCGATAATCCACCACAAGATTGTGGTAGCCAAAGCTCGAGCCGCGCTCGGTAAGCATGACTTTTTTGTTTCCTGTCTCCAGCACTTTTTTTGCCGCATTGTGCATGTCGCCAGGCGCCATGAACTGACCCTTCTTGATATTGACCGCTTTGCCTGTTTTGCCTGCCGCTTGAAGCAGTTCCGTTTGCCGACACAGAAAAGCTGGTATTTGCAGCACATCCACATACGCGGCGGCTATTTCTGCTTCGGCAGGTACATGAATATCGGTCAAAACAGGTAGCTCGAACGTTTCCTTGACTTCTCTTAGGATTTTTAATGCCACTTCATCGCCGATGCCCGTAAAAGATTTCGACGATGTGCGGTTGGCTTTTTTGTAGGACGATTTGAAGATAAGCCCAACGCCTACACGCGCTGCAGCGTTCTTCAACTTTTCAGCCGTCCGCATAACCAAATCTCGACTCTCGACAACGCAAGGTCCTGCAATAAAAAACAAATTCTTTCGGTCACCGACTTTCAGCGTGTCGATGTAGAACGATGTGGCTTTCACTTGTTGAGTTGTGTTTTCAAAACCAAGAATTTAATCTTTTGCCTAAAAATCTCCATGCTCAAGGTCTATGCATGGCACTTGCGCATACCTTATGCAGCTACTGCTTCAGCAGATAAACATCACAGTGTTTTCACTGCGCCATGGGCTGGTGTTGCAAAAGAAAAGCGCTACGTTTGCTGTGCTGTTCAACCTTTTAACTTGTTTTGGCATGATTGATTCACTTGCACTTCTTGAGCATGCCACTGCAGCAATGCAGCGTGCAATTGCACCGTATTCGTCTTTTCGCGTAGGAGCGGCACTGCAAACTTCGGAAGGCAAAATCTACACAGGGCATAATATTGAGAGTTCCTCATATAGCCTGACAATATGCGCTGAACGCGTAGCGCTCTTTAAAGCCTTGAGCGAAGGCGAACGCACATTTGAAGCCATGGCAATTGTGGCAAGTTCAGGCGAGTTTTGTCCGCCCTGCGGAGCGTGCCGACAAGTGCTGATGGATTTTGCACCTCATCTTGTGATATATTTGTCCAACCAGCATGGACAAATCAAGACGTTCAGACTTGCTGAACTTTTGCCAGAAGCCTTTTCATCTGAGACCCTTTCGAAGATGATTTCCAAATCGCTTTAAAAAACGATGCGACAGGTCTATCACAAACCCAAAGCAAAGCCAATTCATCCGAAAGCCCTTACAGGCAAAATTGAAGTGATTGCTGGATGCATGTTTAGCGGTAAGACCGAAGAACTGATTCGCCGCTTGCGTCGGGCACAAATTGCTAAACTTCGTGTTGCGATTTTTAAGCCCACTATTGATAACCGATACAGCTCAAGTGAAATTGTCTCGCACAGTGCGGCAAAAATTGCATCCATTTCGGTTTCGCACTCGCAAGAGATTTTAGCGCACTCCGAAGAGGCAGATGTCGTGGGTATTGATGAAGCACAGTTCTTCGACATGGGTATTGTCGAGGTCTGTGAGAAGCTGGCAAACGATGGCAAGCGCGTGATTGTGGCTGGCCTAGATTTAGACTTTCGTGGCAAACCTTTTGGTCCAATGCCCTTTCTGATGGCAGTTGCCGAAGAGGTTACGAAAACGCTCGCTGTATGCATGAAATCAGGATTGCCAGCTTCACGCACGCAGCGTCTGGCTGACGACACGCAGCTTATTCTCATTGGGCACAGCAATCTCTACGAAGCACGACACCGCGCTTACTTTGAACCACCACCCGAAACGTCCTCTGCTTGACAATGGCTACACTTGATGCGCTGACCCTGACGCTGCCCAGCACGGAACTTGGGCGCACTCCTGTCACCGAGCTCTTGGCACACTACCTTTGTGTTCGCTATTCTGCTGTGCTTCCAGAAGAGACTTGTCAGCGCTATGTTCGTGCAATTTATAATGCACGCCAGTTTTGGCACTCAGATTTTGACGGCGCACAATTTTCACTCGGACGAGCATGGTATACTCATCTTGAACAGCATCGGGTACGGCTCTATTTTGGGCGTAGTCAAGAATCTGACCGATTGGTCGAGCGCATTTTGCCCGGTATGCAATCGCAGATGCGGCAGCTAATGAGTGCCGCACTTGGTGAGCCAGTTAAAGCCCGTGTGGGGTGGTGCGGTCCTGGCGTGCATATTTTTCCAGCGGCAGGATGGTGCGCTCAGCACGGCGGCGATATTCACTTCGATAACGAAGGGCTGCAATATCCAAAACCATTACTCCATACGGCGGCTCTGACCATGATTTTGATGCTTCAGCCCCCAGAGCGCGGTGGCGGCTTGAAAGTGTGGAACACTCGCTACCAGAACAGTGACACCATCACGCCAAGTATGCTTGCTACAGAACATGCAGTTGTGCCGTATGAGATAGGCGACCTTGTCATCATTAATGCTTACCAGTTGCATCAAATCCAGCCGTTTGAAGGTCAGCGCGACCGCATTTCTATCACAGCGCATCTGGCACGGGTCTCGCATGGCTGGGTGTCTTGGTTTTGAGAAGAATTCCACAAGAGCTTGGACTCGTGTAGGGTGGCATGTGGCAGTGCAAGAAGTGACTTCAAGACAGTAGTTTGTCTCCTACAAAAATAAGTCGGCATTTCGCCAATGCTCTGCATGTAAGTTTGCGCCTTGAGCAATTTTGCCTACATGGTGTTGCTAACTTTGGTAATTTTGACTGCTTCCTGCAAACGCAACTGACACGCCTGTGCAAAAAATTTCTCTTGCATGCTATATTCTGCAAAGGTTGCAATATCAATGGATACACAGTCACTTATAGCTCCTTCTTCATTTGACTTTCTTTTTCAGGGTATTGCCGCCTCCAAAGGCATTGCCAAGGGTACAGTGTATCTTTTTGAGCGCGATGATGTAGGTGCCCTCTCCGCTGGTGCTGCTTTCAGCAAGTCAGAGCTGCCCGAAGAACATATTCAGAGTGAGATTGAGCGACTGCATCTTGCCTTGCAGCGTTCTGCAAAAGAGCTTGAAAAAATTGCTCGCATTACCGAACAAAAAATTGGCAAAGCGCACTCGGAGATTTTCACTGCACAGATTATGATACTCCATGATGAAGAGTTTATTCGCACGATGGAGGAGCGGATTCGGATGGAGCGTCGGCGTGCCAGCATAATTGCCAGTGAAGAAATCACAAAATATCAGCAGGTGCTACTGAACTCCAATGAAGCCCTTTTTCGTGAGCGGGCTGATGATTTTCAAGACCTCAAGGAGCGCATCATCCGCAATCTCTACTCTGGGCATCTTGTCTCTCGTATTCCAGAGCATTCCATTGTGGTGGCTACGGCACTGACGCCTGCAGATGTGATTTTGTTTAGCCGACAAAACATGCTGGGCTGCGCAACCGAAAGCGGTGGCGCTACTTCGCATACTGCGCTCATCTGCCAATCGCTGGGTGTACCTATGGTGGTTGGCTTGCGTAACTTGGTCTCACAGATTCATACAGGTGATACAATACTTATCGATGGCTACGAAGGCAAAGTTATCCTCAATCCTTCTGCTAGGACCGTAGCGAGCTATGAACGCAAAGCAAAGCGATGGCACACCCTGCTACATTCTTCCCTCACGCAGCGTGAGACGAAAACCGCTTGCGGCAAGCGTATTTACATCTATTCCAACATTGATTTCAAAGAGGAGCTACCTTCTCTTGAAAAATTTGGCTCAGAAGGTGTCGGGCTTTTTCGTAGCGAAACCTTGTTTATTGCTAGTGGTGAAACCCCCAGCGAAGAAGCACAAACAGAATACTACACCCAATTAGCTTTGCAACTTGCACCCAGACCTTTTACTGTAAGGCTCTTCGATGTGGGCGGCGATAAGTTTCTTTATTCCTCTTACAAGGAAGCTAACCCTAATCTTGGATGGCGCGGCATACGTATTTTGTTGGATATTCCAGAACTTTTGGAAAATCAGTTGCGTGCCTTGCTCAAAGCCAATCTTCATGGGAATATTCAAGTCATGATTCCCATGGTATCCTCTGTTGAAGAGGTGCGTGCTGTCAAGAACACTTTGGCACGGCTTACTCAAGAGCTTAAAAAGCAGAAAACAATCGCTGCGAAGCCTCTTTTGTTGGGGGCAATGATTGAAGTGCCTTCAGCTGTGGAGCTTATTGAAGAGCTTGCGCAAGAGGTTGAGTTTTTCAGCATTGGCACCAACGACCTGATGCAGTACACTGTAGCAGTTGATCGGGGCAATGAGGTTGTGCAAAACCTATACAATCGGCTACATCCTGCCGTCATTCGTATGATTGCACGCACTATCAAAGCGGCACGCAAGTATCGTCGCCGAGTATCTATGTGTGGGGAAATGGCGGCTAACCCACTTGTTACCCCACTCTTATTGGGCTTAGGGCTACGTGAGTTTAGCGTTGCAAGCTCAAATATCCCTGAAATCAAGCAAGTTATTTCTCGTGTCAGAATAGATGATGCAACTGAATTAGCCTCGCAGTGCCTTAAAATGGCAACCTCACACGAAATTGAGCAAGCACTACATCAATTCAAGGCACAGCATCATCTTTGAAACTGTATTGGTGGGGGTATAGCACCTGCCTATTTATGCCCCAGCATTCATGAGCTTGAAGAACTCTTTGTTACTCTTTGTGCTCTCGATTTTCTCAAGGATAAATTCCATGCTCTCAATTGGGGTCTTGTCAGCAAGATATTTGCGAAGCAACCATGTTCGTGAAATTTCTTCTTGCGAGACCAGCAGTTCTTCTTTGCGCGTACCAGAGCGCAAGATGTCGATTGCTGGAAAAATGCGCCGGTCAGCTAAGCGGCGATCGAGCACCAGCTCCATGTTGCCTGTGCCTTTGAACTCTTCGAAAATCACATCGTCCATGCGCGAGCCTGTGTCAACGAGTGCAGTGGCAATGATGGTTAAACTGCCACCTTCTTCGACATTGCGTGCGGCACCAAAGAAGCGCTTGGGCTTATGCAGTGCGTTCGCATCAATACCACCTGAGAGAATTTTGCCCGAGTGCGGAATGACTGTATTGTGCGCACGTGCAAGGCGCGTAATTGAATCCAGCAAGATGACTACATCGCGGCGTGCTTCCACCAATCGCTTGGCTTTTTCGAGCACCATTTCGGCAACTTGAACATGACGCTCAGGTTCTTCATCAAATGTTGAGCTGATAACTTCAGCTTGAACATTGCGCTCCATGTCGGTTACTTCTTCAGGACGCTCATCAATGAGTAGCACAATCAAATACACCTCAGGATGATTCTTTGCAATGCTGTTGGCGATTTTTTGCAGCAGTGTCGTTTTGCCAGTTTTGGGCTGAGCCACAATTAAGCCGCGTTGCCCTTTGCCAATTGGAGTAAAGATGTCCATGATGCGCATGGAGATTTCATTGGGAGTAGTCTCCAGACGCAGACGCTCGTTCGGATACAGCGGTGTCAGGTTGTCGAAATTGATTCGGTCGCGGATGGCTTCTGGCTCTAAGCCATTGATGGATTCGATTTTCAACAGTGCAAAAAACCGTTCCCCTTCTTTAGGTGCTCGTACCTGACCACGCACAGTGTCGCCAGTCTTCATGTTAAAGCGCTTGATTTGTGAGGGCGACACATAAATGTCGTCAGGTGAAGACAAATAGTTATAGTTCGGAGAGCGCAAAAATCCATAGCCGTCTGACATGACCTGCAGTACGCCAGTGTTAGTAATCACATTAGCAGCGGTCTCTGGTGCGCTCTCCGCCTTTTGGGCTTGTGTCTCAATAATCTTGTAGATGATTTCATCCTTACGCAGCCCGCTAGTCGAAATACCCATCTCTTTGGCAATGGCAGTCAGTTCAGCCACCTTCTTTTTCTGCAAGGCTGCAATATCGAGCCCATTAGTCGTTGCTGTAGTGACAGTGCTGGTTGTTGAACTCATAGTCGTCTCGAAAATGATGTTAATAAGGTGTTACTTCTTTACAACACTTGCTATAAATCCATAAATCCAACCAAAGGCGTGTTTTGAAAGGGTATTAACTACCGCAGAATACCTCTCGGCAATTTCAATAGCAATATATGTTCAAAGTCTTAGCGCTAAAGCAGGAATTAACTGATTTGTGAAAGAGAGTGTTCTAAAGCCAAGATTTGTTTTTATTACCTAATTGATTTGCTCTAGACACGAAACAAATATAAGGACAAATTTGAGACAAACAACATCAGGTGACAACTTTTTCAGACATCTTGTTTGCGTTCAAGGCACGCACAGCTTGACCTGATACATAGAATGAGCCAGTGATGAGCAAAGCATCTTTTTCCTGCATATCTTCTTTTGCCATTTGAATAGCGTGTGCAACGCTTTCACAGGTGTGATAGGTACAAGCTGTTCCAGTCAGCAAAGCAGCAAGGTTTTCTACTCTTGCCGCACGTTCAGTTTGTGGTGCAGCAAGATAGAAGTTACTTGCTATACGCAGCAATGGAATGAGTAGCCCACGCAAGTCCTTGTCTTTCATAGCACCAAAGACTACATGTAAGCGCTCGAATTCGCTGCGATGACGCAGCAGAGTTTCCACCGTATGTTCCATACCATTCGGGTTGTGCGACACATCCAATATCACCAGGGGCGAGCGCGAGAGTATTTCTAATCTTGCTCGATGCCCCGTGTTGCGTAGCACATTTCGTATACCTTCACGAATAGTGCGTTCATTTAGATTCATAGATTCTGCACAGAGCGTGGCTAAGCGCAGGTTCTCCACTTGGTACGCCCCCCACAGTGGCGTTCGCAAGCCAAAGTAGTCTCGTGTTTGCGTTCTAAGATGCATAGCCAATTCGCCTAACGGTGATGGCGCAATTTGAGCCTGTGCCACCACTGGGGCTATTGTTATCGGCGACTTCCTTTCTTTAGCAGTAGCAACAAGAACTTCCATGGCTTCCAACCTTTGCCGCGCTACAATCGTCTTTGCTCCTGGTTTGATAATACCAGCTTTTTCAGTAGCAATTTCTTCTATGCTATTACCCAGCCACTCCTGATGGTCGTAGTCAATCGGTGTAATTAAGCAATAGGTTGGCAAAACCACATTTGTAGCATCCAGCCGACCACCCATGCCGACCTCAATTACAGCAACATCTAAAGCCTCTTCGGCGAAGTACTGAAACGCCATAGCCGTTGTAACCTCGAAAAACGTAGCACCATATTCCTGCACCTTATGCTTTACACCAGCAACAAAGTCAGCAACATAGTCCTCAGCAATCATTTGTCCATTGATGCGAATGCGCTCGGCAAAATGTTCTACATGTGGCGACGTGTATAGCCCTGTCTTTAAGCCTGCTTCTTGACAAATGGAAGCAATAAAGGCGGCAGTTGAACCTTTGCCGTTGGTTCCTGCAATATGCACCACTGTTCCCAGCCGACGCTCCGGGTGACCTAAGTACTTACACAGTGCAGTGATGTTTTCCAAGTTCATCTTCATGCCGAAGCGATGAAGCGGAAACAGAAACTCAATTGCCTCTTGATATGTCATGGAAAGACCTCGCTGTTGATTTTCTTGGTTCACGCTTGCTTACATTTTGGCACGCAATGCGCCCTGCAAAACAATTGCCTTCAGGCTGTGCTGATTTACTTTTGCGCATACTTCAGTGCCAGACGCAGTAGCTCGTCAGTTCTTGCATTAGGCGCTTCGGCAATCGCAGCACGCATAGCTTTTTCGGCAACAGGTTTTGAAAAACCCAGTGTCAGCAGTGCGGAGTATGCATCGCTGCGTGCCTGTTGCAGTTCTGATTGAATGCCTACGGCTGCAGGTTTCAACTCTAATTTAGCGAGCTTATCGCGTAGCTCAACAAGTATGCGCTCTGCAGTTTTTTTACCTACGCCCGGAATATGCATCAGTGCCGATGAGTTGCCGCTGATAATGGCTTGTCGCAGCGTGCCTGCATCCATGCCTGACAGGATGGTCTGTGCCATTTTTGGACCTACCCCACCCACACTCAGCAACATTTTGAAGATGGCACGCTCTTCTTCGTGCATGAAACCATAGAGCAATAGGGTCTCTTCTCGCAAGTACAGATAAGTAAGTAACTTGACCTCACTTTGGGGCTCAGGAAGTTCGGCATAGGTGTTTGCCGAAATATTGGCTGTAAACCCTACGCCACTTACCTCAACTGTTACCTCCACCGGCGATTTTTCAATTAGCGTGCCAATCAAATAGGCAATCATTAGCCAGCCATTGTTTGTAGTATGCTTATACCATGTGCATGAAATGTGGGTTCATCTCGCTTGGCGGGTAGGCTTTATTACGCCGTGACGCTTGTTGGTTCAAGATGGCGTTTGACCAACTTTGTCAGAGCCGACTTCTTGCGCGCTGCTTTATTTTTGTGAATGATGCCCTTGGTTGCCATGCGGTCTAGTTTCTGCGAGACTGCCCGTAGTGCCTTCTCAATCGCTTCTTTTGGAGCATTGCTGGCAACCAATCTTTGGACAGTTTTAATTAGCCTTTTCGCCTCGCTTTTCTGTGCACGGTTGTAAGCATTGCGTCGTTTAGACTGACGCACACGCTTTTCAGCGGACTTATGCTGCGGCATCTTTTCTGAATGGTTGTTGCAAAATTGCTACTTAAAATGATACTTCAAAAATTGAGCGCCAAAAATACAGCGATTCTCTCTCATTGCCAAATGCTGCTAAACTCTACCGCTTTTGCAAAAGTCGTGTAAAATAAGCCAAAAAACTATAACTTTGCCAACATTTTTAACTTCCAATTAACAATGATGCGTCCTCAAATCATGACAACCACTGTTACTTCTTCCTCTGCGCCAAAAACTGATCTTGAAATTGCGCGTGCGGCTAAACTTCGCCCTATCGTCGAAATCGCCGAAAAACTCGGTGTCAGCAGCGAGCTGCTTGAGCTCTATGGCAAGTACAAAGCCAAACTCCCACTCTCGCTCATAGACCTTGATAGAGCTCAAAAAAGTACCCTGATTTTGGTCTCTGCCATCACCCCTACCCCTGCTGGCGAAGGCAAGACGACCACGACCATCGGTCTTGCTGATGCCCTCAATCGTTTGGGCAAAAAGGCTGTAGCGGTGCTGCGCGAACCATCGCTTGGACCTGTGTTTGGCATCAAGGGCGGTGCTACTGGCGGCGGTTACTCACAAGTTGTGCCTATGGATGAAATTAACCTGCACTTTACCGGCGACTTCCCTGCCATTGAAAAGGCACACAACCTTCTTGCTGCCATCATTGACAACAACATCCAAAACCGAAAGAACAACATCAACATTGAACCTCGCTCTGTGCGCTGGAAGCGCGTCATGGATATGAACGACCGTGCACTACGCAAAATTATCATTGGCTTGGGCGGTCGCAGCCATGGCGTTCCGCGCGAGACAGGCTTCGACATCACTGCCGCTTCCGAAGTCATGGCAATTCTGTGCATGTCCAACGACCTTTTTCATCTCAAAGAAAAGCTGGGCAATATCTTCGTGGGCTACACACGCGACAAGCAACCTGTCTTTGCACGCGACCTCAAAGTCCACGGCGCTATGGCGGCTCTGCTCAAAGATGCTATCAAACCCAACCTTGTTCAAACCCTTGAAGGCAATCCTGCCATCATCCACGCTGGACCCTTTGCCAACATTGCGCAAGGCACAAATACCATTCTTGCTACGCGCATGGGCTTATCACTTGCTGATTATGTCGTAACGGAAGCGGGCTTCGGCTTTGACTTGGGCGGCGAAAAATTCCTTCACATCAAATGCGGTTATGGGAATTTCTCGCCAAAAGCAGTGGTCATCGTGGCTACAGTGCGCGCCTTGAAATACCATGGTGGCGCAGCGCTCGATACGCTCAAACACCCGAACCTTGCGGCACTTAGCATGGGGCTAGCTAATCTTGATAAACATCTTGAAAATGCAAAACTCTTTGGCTTGCAGCCCGTCGTCGCTGTCAATAAGTTCTATACCGACACGCAAGAAGAATTAGACTTGGTGGTCAAACACTGTGCATCAATAGGTATCAAGGCGGCGATTTCGGAAGTGTGGGCAAGCGGCGGTGGCGGTGCCTTAGAACTTGCTGAATATGTTCTGCAAGCCACAGAGCAAAGCAAGGGATTTACGCCACTCTACGACTGGTCGTGGGGTGTCGAGAAAAAAATCGAAACGATTGCAACCAAAATCTATGGCGCTGAAAAAGTGGTCTTTCAGGCACAAGCTCAAAATGACCTCAAGACCATTGAAGCCCTCGGTTTTGACAAACTGCCAGTCTGCATTGCCAAAACGCAAAAATCACTGTCCGACAACCCTGCACTCATTGGGCGACCGACGGGTTTTACGCTAAGCGTGCGTGAGATTGAAATTGCTTCTGGCGCAGGATTTCTTGTGCCCATCACAGGTGAAATGGTCCGCATGCCCGGCTTGCCTGAAGTGCCAGCCGCCGAAAGCATTGACATTGATGAGCAAGGTAATATCGTCGGTTTGTTTTAATGGTGTGGCATGTGCTGCGTGCCCACGAGCGGTTTATGCTGCGGGAAATTGAAAACGCCACACATTATGGTGCGGCGTTTTTTCTCTGACCGTGTCTGCAGGTGCTTTATCGCTCGGGGGCACTGCTTGTGCCACTGCTAACAAGTCGTGCCTTGCCAATAGCTTCCGATAGCTTTGCTGGTGGCAGGCGCAAGGCATTGAGCCCTTTCTGCAAAGCCTCTTCACTGTCGCGCCCTAAACCTTTGGCATTGACAGCGACGGAACTGAGCACGCTTTGCGTGTTGCGGTTGATAAAAAAGATTTCAAAGGTGATGTCTTGCAAGACCATTTGTCCATCTAAGCCTTGCACAGTGCCAGCTTCCCGAGCTGTAAAGGCGCCACGTGCCACAATTGGTGCATTGCGTTTTACGGTTACGCCATTTTTTTCCAAAGCCTGCACCAGCATTTTCGCCAGCATAGCATTTTGCCCCTCAGTAATATCGTTATCAGCCATCTCCACATCGCAGACAAAACTGCCAATACCTTCGACTTGAATATCAAAGGTCAGGGTAGTGATGTTGCGCAGTTCCGAGCGTAGGGTTGCCGAGAGACGCGATAAATCAATAGTGGCGGTAACGCGTCCCTTGTTGCCTTTGATGCCCTGTGCTTGCACAACATAAGCCAAGCGTGCTAACCCATCTTCGTCGGTAATGACTTTCTCAATGATTTCATCGCCGACTTTGAAAGTAATTGGAACGCCGCGAATGGGTGTGCCTTTTGAGAGGGCTTGCACGGTCAGCGGTTCTGGCAGCACCTCGCCAATTCTGCCTTTCTGGTTATCGCCTCCAGCTTTCTTGAGCGAAATCATTGAAAGCTCATCACGCACCTGCGACTCAATAAACTCTGGACGCACATCTTCAGGTAACACATAGCCTTTTGCCACAATGTTGAAAAACACCACTTTCGGTCCAATTTCTTCAGCAAGTGCTAAGGCTTCCATGTAGGCATTGACGGCTGAACCAATATCGCCTTTTTCAGACAAGGTGGCCGCAGAACTGATTTTTTCGCGAATCTTGGCAATCTCGGCATCGAGCTCGGCTTTCAGTGTGTTTGTAAATTCTTCACGATTAAGCACAGCTAAAGCAAAAGCCTTGCCCGTTACCTTTGACTCAAATGTTTCTGCAATTTCTACGCCAATCAGTGGCATTTTCTCAACCTCAGCCTCAATGCGGCTGCTAAGGTCGCTGGTCATGAGCGCACTATTGCCAACAATTTTTTCAGTTTGCACAAGTTTTGATTTGGTGGAGACGATTACTTTGAATTGCTTGGCAATCTCAGCTTTGGCTTTAGCTTTGGCTTCCTCCAGAGCTTTAGCACCCATGCCTTGACCGACTCCCACCCAATAGAGGTCCTGCGGATGTTTCGGACTTTTGCCCGTTGTGACCCACGTTGGCTGCGGTTGCGCCTGAACAAGCCCAGCAGCTATCAGCAGGCATAGCATGAGCATGCTTATGACGGTTTTCATAGTAAATCTCCTTTTGACTAAGCGTTAGTGATTTCCAGTAACATCAGTTTGCGATTGACATTGATGCGCTTGAGCTTTGCGCCCAGCTTTTTGATGTCTTTGTTGGATTCAAACGCCTTGCTCATGGCCTTAAAGAAATCGCGTTCGCTTTCGTAGCTATTTTGCCATAAAATCCAGTCTGAAGTTTCCTTTGTCGTGATGTTATTTTTGCGTTTGGTGGTGACCTCTTTGAGCACATCTTCGAGCGCATCGGTTAGCTCATCTGGGTTATCAAACCTACCTGTGATTCGAAAAATCACCTTGTATTGCCGACCTGTAGCAATATCATCTTTCCAGTAGGCATTGATACGGCTAAGCACGCGGTCAATAGCAAAATTCATGGCTTCTTCAATCAGAGCGGCATCAGGCACACCGACGCGTTCAGGACTGTAGCCTGTCTCTGTACCCAACAGACGTGCCGTGGTGGTCTCGTAGGCACGGCAACCAACGACTGCTCTCCTACCTACTGTGCCTTGTTCAACCTGTATGTTGTAGCTGATGTAAATATCAGCTCCAATTGAGAGCGCCAGCTTGTAGGCAATATCATCTTGAATGCCTACTACAGTTTTCTTTGCACTAACCAAATCGTTCAGAGCATCTTTCTGCTCTGGCACCCTTACCTCATAACGACGCGCTGTTAAGTACGACTCAATTACTTCAGCGCCTTTCTTGATGTTAGGGTCGCGCTGCAATGCGGCAATCGGACTCTGTCCCTTCGGTACTTCAGGTAAGACCATGATGAACGGATTACCTGCTATCGCTGCCAAATCCTTTGTACCTGCAATGACGCCCCTTGAGACCAAATCTTCTTTCAACTTTTCGCGATTGACACGAATAAGCTTTTCAACCTTGACATTTCCATCCTGCATTCTCACCCTACTCAAGATGGTATTGCTCATGTAAGTGATGTAGTTATCGATGTTGGCATCAGTAAAAAATTCTGCCTCTATGGCTTTGAAGGCTTCTTTTTCAGCTGGGGTTTGAATAATGGCATCATTAGCAGAGTAGAGCAAGAAATACACCGCACACTTGCGAGCATCACGTTCAGCAGCGTCTACATCTGGACCAATCCCTTTGGCTTTGAGGGTCACTTCTGTTGGCGAGTAACTTTCTACAAATGTCGCTTCTTGCGACCTTGGCACTTGTGCATAAGCAAGCTGGGCGACTGCCACTATAAGCAGTACTGGTGTTAGCCTGAAAATATGTTGCACGTTCATAGTTGCTCCTTTCTGGTTTTGGAGTTCTGCGAACTTCGGCAGAAGCATTTTGCGCAACGTTTTAGGGACGGTTTCACTGACTGTGTTTTTGTGCTGTTTGCTGTGCGCTATCGCACGCTATGAAAGTTCGCACTTCCTAGCGTAATTAAAAAGGTCTCTTTTCAGCACTGAACGAACAGCACCCTCATCCTGCTCGCTATGGCTGAAAAAGTGCTTGTCGAGGTGTCTTCTTTTATGGGCGTCTTTATGTATTTTCCAGCGCAGAATGTTGCTTGTTTTCTGATGAAATCGTGAGTTGCCGCTCGTTTATGAAGTTCAAGAAACGCGACCTCAAGTATATGCTGTCGGAAATTGAAGCGCTTTTAGAGCGCGCAGCATCTTTTGAGAAAGAGTATAAGCCTTATCTGCAAGCGGTGCACCCAAGTAACTTGTTGAGTGCTAAAAACTTGGTGCATTATTTGGCGTTGCGGGCGTCGGATGTGCGAGCGTTGCAGCAGCGCCTGAGTTTGTATGGTCTTTCCAGCTTAGGTCGTTCAGAGCGGCATGTTCAAGCGACGCTGCTGACGGTGCGTGCCGTGCTGCGCACGCTTCTTGATGGCAAAACGAAGCGCTCAATTCATCCAACCATTTCAGTCAAGGAAGGCAAAGCTGCGCTAAAAGCCCACACCACTGCTTTGCTGGGCAAAAAGCAGCGCGGTAGTTCGCTGGCAGTGATGGTAACGCTCCCGACGGATGCGGCGCATGACCCTACTCTGGTTCGTAACCTTATCTCGGCAGGTATGACCTGCGCCCGTATCAACTGCGCCCACGATGATGAACACACTTGGCTTCAGATGATTCAACACATTCGCGCTGCAGAAGCCGAACTTGGACTGGCATGCAAAGTTTGCATGGATCTGGCTGGACCAAAGTTGCGCACCGGTCCGATGAAACAAGGCGAACGCGTGCTGCATCTTTCGCCGGAGCGTGACCTCTATGGCAGAGTCGTTGCTCCAGCTCTTGTCTATCTATCGCCGCCGCTGTCGCCACTTCCGCCCAATACTTTACCGCTTGCACCTGAGTGGCTCGAGCTGCTTCAACCCGAAGACCGTATCACTTTCGTTGACACACGTGGCAAACCCGGCACTTTGAAAGTCGAGCAGCGCATTGACACGCTCTGGCTAGCTAAATGCTACGACTCGGCTTACTTTGCCGCGGGCACTACACTCACCCATGAACGCACACAGCGCACTGCCACTGTCCTTGCCTTGCCACCGCGTGAAGAAAAAATTACCTTGCGTCCCGGCGACCGACTGATTTTGCACAAAGCCCCACTCCCTGGCGAACCTGCTGAATACAGTAGCGACGGCACTTGCCTCAAAGTGGCTCACCTTTCATGCACCTTTCCACAAATCTTCGGTCATGTCCAAGTCGGCGAACCGATTCTCTTTGATGATGGCGCTATTGAAGGGATTGTCCGACAAGCCTCTGCTGATGAACTTCTCATTGAAATCACTCATACAGCGGGCGCCACAGGTACCCTGCGCAGCGATAAAGGCATCAATCTACCGCAGAGTTACTTGCCTATTAGCGGACTGACCGAAAAAGACCGTGTCGATCTTAACTTTGCTGCCAAGCATGCCGACCTTGTCAGTGCATCTTTTATCCAAACTCCAGATGATGTCCAAGACCTACTGAGCGCCTTGCATCGCCAGCATGCTACACATTTGGGGCTTATTCTCAAAATTGAAACCCATCGTGCCTTCCAGCACTTTCCACTGATTTTGCTAACTGCGATGCGCCATGCTCCACTTGGTATCATGATTGCTCGTGGTGACCTTGCTCTCGAGGTCGGCTGGGAAAATTTGGCGTCTGTTCAAGAAGAATTGCTCCGCTTCGGTGAAGCGGCTCACATTCCCATCATCTGGGCAACCCAAGTTCTTGAAACCCTTGCTAAGAAAGGCAGACCGTCACGCGCTGAAATTTCTGATGTTGCCCTTGCCGAGCGTGCTGAAGCCGTCATGCTCAATAAAGGGGCACACATTCTCGATACCATCCAGATGCTCGAACGCATCGTCCAATCCATGCAGCGCTACCAAGAGAAAAAAACTGCTCTGCTCCCTGCTCTTCAAGCCATGATTGATGGCACACCACTCTCTCAGCCCGAATAAGGCCGCTTGCATCCACCTCAAACTAATCTGGAATCTGGTTGCCTAAAATGCGAGAGTCTGCCGAAGAACGAGAGCATCGCTCTGCCGCAGAGTAAGCTTCAAACCAAAGAGTAGGTTGAAAACCTGCCTCAACATTCATTCACAGGCAATAAAAGGCACTGGTTAATAGAGACGCTAGTGCTATAGGCAAGCCAATGCAGGGGCATGGATTTAATCGTCGCTGCCAAAGATGCTGCCGATACCAATACCGCCTTCTTCTCTGCCACCGTATGAAGCACGCATGATGCGGTCAGCAAGACGCGAAAACGGCAATGTTTGCAGATACACTATACCCGGACCGGTCAGTTTGGCAAAGAATAAACCTTCGCCACCAAACAGCGCATTTTTGAAACCGCCCACAAATTGGATGTCATAATCTACGGTAGGTAAAAAAGCTACCAAGCACCCCGTGTCTACTCGCAGCGATTCACCGCTGGCTAATGAACGCTCAATGATAGTGCCGCCAGCATGAATAAAAGCCAAGCCATCGCCTTTCAGACGCTGCAAGATGAATCCTTCACCGCCAAAAAGTCCAGTGCCAATTTTTTTGGTAAATGCCACATCAATATCAATCCCTTTGGCGGCGCATAAAAAGCCATCTTTCTGACAGAGCACCTCACCGCCCAACGCCTTTAAATCCAGCGGAACAATTTTACCAGGATAAGGCGCAGCAAAGGCGACGCGCTGCTTCGTCTGACCTGTATTCACATACGAGGTAATAAAAAAGCTCTCACCAGTGAGCACACGTTTCAAGCCAGCGAACAATTTGCTGCCAAGACCACCTTCTTCTTGCCCCATTGACGTTTGCATCTGAATTCCATCTTCCATGTAGAGCATTGCACCAGCCTCAGCACGAACAGCTTCACCCGGGTCCAGCTCAATTTCTACGGCTTGCATGTCGTCGCCGAAGATTTTGTAGTCGATAATGTCGGCAGGCATATCAGTAGAGGTTTAGTGGTTTTAGAGTCAGTGCGAAAATAACGTTTTTTGATGTGATTTGGCTAAAAATTTCCATCAGGTGTGCATTTTACCTACAAAAGAGAGTGAGAATTATCCAACGATGCGCTCAACATGCGCAAAAAACCAGTCTTTGGAAAAAAGGCATACAAATTGAGCGATAGCTTTTCAGGGCGCAGCACAAGATGGAACAAAGGAGGCTGAAATGGGGGCGATAAATTCTGTAGGGCATGGCTGTCCTTTTGGGTTGCCCATGCACAAGTGCTATGAGTTTGGTTGCATAAGCCGCTTAGGTTCCATAGAACCCAGTTGCCTCATCAAGTCGCAGCGTGAAAGTAAGTCGCCATCAGCGGAGAAAGGAGCAAGTTACTTGGTGAAAGTCTGCGCATGGTGTGGCAAAGTGCTCAGCATGCAAAAACTGCATCAGCACTCAAGAGGGGCGCTTTCTCACGGCATTTGCAATGTGTGCCGCAAAAAGCTTATGGAAAGCCGCCGCAAGCTGAATTGAACGAATGGTAAAGGTAAAGCGTTAAGCCGTCAGGAAAAAAATCACTGCGGCATGCAAACCATACCTAACCGAATCCTTGCACTGCTTATCGTGTGTGCTTTGGCAAGTTGCCAAGCCAGTTCAAAAGAAAAAGTCATCATCTACTCCCCACACGGCAAGGAAATGCTCTCACACTACGAAAAAAAATTTGAAAAGGCTTATCCCAACATCGATGTGGTATGGTTAGATATGGGGGCGCAAACTATCCTCGACCGCATTCGCACCGAAAAAGATAATCCACAAGCTGATGTCTGGTGGGGCAGTCCCAAAGAACTCTTTAAACAAGCCGAAGCCTTAGGACTGCTGGCAACCTACCGACCAACATGGGCAAACGCCATTCCCGCAGAGTGGAAATCCGCCACCGATAAGTGGTATGCTACGCACCTTACGCTCGAAGGCATCATGTATAACACAAACCTGCTGCCAGAAGCACAAGCTCCACAGGACTGGGACGACTTGTTAGACGAAAAGTGGCGAAACAGAATTATCATCAGAGACCCTATCCAATCAGGCACGATGCAGACCATCTTTGCCGCCATGATTGCCAAAGAAGAAGCACGCACGCAGTCGCTGGATTCGGGCTTCTATTGGCTGGAAAGACTGCATGCCAATACGAAAAGCTATGCGGCAGACCCTACACAGCTTTTTCTAAAGTTGGCAAGTGGTGAGGGTGTCGTAACGCTCTGGAACTTCAATGATGCACTCTTGCAAGCACAGCGCAATGGCTTCCCCTTTGGCTTTATTGTGCCAAAAAGTGGCGCCGTCTTTGCAATTGAAGGCATTGCGATTGTAGAAGGCGCAAAACATCTCGAGGCGGCAAAACTTTTCTACGAATTTGTAACTTCGTCTGAAAGCCTGAGAGAGCAAGCAGAACTTTTCTACCGTATCCCAGTGCGCGAAGACAGCCGACCTGAACTGCCATGGCTCAAAAACCTGTCGCTTGTTCCACTACCTGTCAATGCAGAAAAAATTGAGCGGTATCAAAAAGAATGGCTGAAGCACTGGCAAGAACATATCCGCACAAAAGTTCCCTAAAGCTCCAAGCTAAGGCAATTAGCGCACTAATCTTAAAGCTGAAGCATGACGATTCTATAGGCAATTGTACTGGGCATCATTCAAGGTTTGGCACCGCAGTCGGCGTAGCTTGGCTCTCGGTTACTATTGAGCAAAAACTTCCCGTTGATTGATGACCATGCGCAAGCAGGCTGTAACGCAAGCAGTCGATGGCTGCTTTATCTTTTTCGGTGATGTGCGCTTCGATTCACGCTTGCAAAATATGCTGCGCTCGCTCTCGAAGAAGTATTCGCAACTGCTACTATTGCAAACATCTGAGCACGATGAAACTTTCACATTTGAGCGCTGTCAGGTGCAGTCTTTTGCGGTCAGTGCAACCCTGCGCGGCATAGCAAAGTTCATGAGTTTTTACCGCGCCCTTGTGCCAAAGGCGTTCGGCGTACGTGCAAAGTTTTTCTGTGCCGAAGACATTTTCTCATTGCCGATAGCGTATTGGGCAGCGCGCCGTCAAAACGCCCAACTCTATTATGATTCGCGTGAGCTATTTTTTGCATTGGCGCAACTTACCAAAAAACCCTACAAGCAGCGATTCTGGGCAAGCGTGGAGGCATACTGCATTCGGCGAGCGAAGGTCTTCACATCAGGTACCCGCGATTCAGAAGCGCTGGCAGCACGCTACCGCATCAAACTCCCTGAAGTCATCTTCAACTATCCGCGCTTTCATGCCTATCGGCGTAGTGATACTTTGCACCGACGATTGAATCTGGCTGAAAATACCATCATTTTGCTCTATCAAGGCGTGATAACGCAAGGCAGAGGAATTTGGAAATTGCTCAACATGCTAACATGGCTCGAGAGTCACTTTGTGGCTGTCTTCATCGGTGAGGGCGACGAACTGCCAGCGCTGCGGCGCACCATTGAGGCTCGCAACTACCACACGCGAGCATTTGCCATAGGACGCGTGCCACATGAAGAATTACTGCAACTGACAGCATCAGCCGACATCGGCTTTGCATTGATTGAACCCATTTCCGAAAGTTACAAGCTGGCGCTACCGAATAAGCTCTTTGAGTATATCATGGCGGGCATCCCTGTCGTCGCAAGCGATTTGCCCGCTATGAAGGAGGTTATCGAAAGGCATGGCACGGGCATTACGGCTTCAGCAGATGAAGATGAAAAGCGCCTTGCCGAGCGCGTCGTGAAGATGACTGAAGAGTTAGAAAAGTATCGAAACCGATGCCGCAAGGCACGTGAGCAACTGAATTGGGAAGCACAAGAAGAGCGGTTGCTGGCGTTTTTCTAAGCAAAGCAGTGTGGCGCAAAATACCTACTGCAGATGAGACACCAGAGCATGCAAATGCATTGGCGGTGCAGCACCAAGTTCCTTTGCAAAAGCCTCTTTGCATTGGGCGTAAATGCGGCGTGCTTCGCTGCGATTGCCTTGCTTGAGGAAAATGCGCAAAAGAATTTCGTAGCCCTTGTCGTGCGTGTGGTCAGTATCGATGAGCTGACGTGCATATGAGACAGCTTCTGCTTCATCTTCGTGTTCTAAGGCGTGCTGGGCAAGGTAAGTCAGTGCGTGAAGGTAGGAGTCTTTAAGCGATTCTCGTTCAAAGACACTCCACTCGGCATACAAATCCTCTTTGAGAAAATCACCGGTATAGAGGGCAATAGCTTTTTTGTAGAGTGCCGCTCGGTCAGCGCCTTTCGAGGCTTGGTGCATGAGCGACTTAAATTCCAAAAAGTCAATCATAGCACCTTCGCCGAGGTCTAAGATGTAGGCTTTGCCGTCGTTACGCAAAAATGTAGAGGGCTGGCGCGGTGCCAGATCAGGTTCAAGCACTCGACGGATGAAGGAAATGCTATTTTTAATCACTTGCTCCACGTTGTGCTTGGTGGTGCTGTTCCAAAGCATGTCGATAAGTTCGTCGGTGGTGACGGCTTGCTGGTGATGAATAAGCAGAATTTTGAAGATATCCCGCGCTTTTTTTCTTTGCCAATCGCTTCTGGCAACGGTTCGCCCGTCAATTGTAAGAGCAAACTCACCGAAGGTTTTGACGAAAATCGAGAGCGGTTTCGTCTTAGCAGGTGAAGGCGTATCCTGCTGTAAAGAACGGCGCACCAAGAAGTGTTTATACTTTTGCTCAATAGCTTTGCGTGCCAGATGAAGTGCAGACTCAATGTCGGATTTGCTGGGTTGTGGCTGGTCTCTAAGAAAGCGACGGGTTTCGAACTCCATGAGCAAGTGGCGAGTGATTCCGTGAGCGGAAATTTGCGCCTGAAGTGATTCCGCAAGTTTGGTATGTTGAAGGCTAAGCGTAAGGTTGCTAAGCGATTTGTAAAGGGCGGCAAAGGCTTCATGATACTGCTGCTCGAGCACTTTTGAAGCGGCTTGTTGCGATGCCAAAAGCCCTTCGTTGAGCAGAGGCTGTGCGGCACAGTATTGCTTCTGTTTCATAAAGAGCTTGGCAAGCTCAAGCGAGACTTGTGCGTCAGAAAAAGCGTATCCGCAGGTCTGCGAAAGCGACTTGGCTTTCAGAAAGTGAGTTTTTGCATGGTCATATTCTTCAAGTTGCGCATAGACTTCGCCGAGTTTAGAGAGCGCGATAATTTTTATTAGTGCGGCGCCAAGTTGTTCAGCAATCCGCAAAGCCTCAACAAATGCTACGATGGCGGCACCGCTGTCGCCCATTCGTAGGTAAATAGTTCCCAAACGCAATTTTTTGCTGGCAACTTCTTTTTGATTGCCGAGTTGTTCAGCGAGCACAAGGGCACTGATGCAGAACTTGAGTGCAGCGGTGTAGTCGCCGTAATGCATATACACATCTACAAGATTTCCGAGGGCGATAACTTGCATGAACTTAAAGCCATCGGCTTCAGCTGTCTCTAAACTCTGCGTCAGATAATTCAAGGCTTCGGTATGCTGACCAAGCTGATAGTGGGCGTAGCCGAGACCATTGAGCAGCCTTGGAAGCAATTCGCGTGACGCATACTGGCGCAAGTCTAATGCACGCAAATACCATTTGAGCGCAGTTTCAAATTCACCTTTCAGCGTGTAGATATTGCCAATGTTATGCAAAATTGAAGCAACGCTGCGTTGTCTTCCATCTCTGTGATGAAGCACTAAGGCAGCTTGAAAATGTTCTAAGGCAAGCTCCAAGTTGCCAATATCATGATGACCGATGCCAAGAAGGTTATGGGCACTGCCTTCATGAGCACTCGAGCCATATCGCACCGCTTCTCGCAAGAGAAGCTCTGCCCACGCAATGGTCTGTGGATAGTCATTAAGGACATGTGAGCAAATGGCAAGCTCTCTGAGACTATCGAGCAGCATTGCCACATTGCTAGTTTGCTGAGCATGTTTGAGAGCCGCTTCAGCCGAGAGATATGCACGAGGCGTATCGATGTATCGTATGCGACGGATCTGCTCTATGAGTTCAGATGCAGAGGACGGGTGGGGCGCATGAGCAGTAGGGACGTGTTTTTCAACCATTGGAAGCTCCAACTTAAGGCTAATGAAAACTCCGCCGCAATGGTGTGGTAACAGTGGAGCTAAGGAGATTCGAACTCCTGACCTCTGCAGTGCGATTGCAGCGCTCTACCAACTGAGCTATAGCCCCAAAGACAAAAGACAAAGATATAAGTTCGCATGCAGGTTTGCAAATTCAAGACCGTGCCGCTAAACCAACCCAAATGTATGGTCAGAAAAATCCACTGCAGAGCGAAACACCAAAAAGCACGAGACTTAACAAAATGCAATACAAGTTGTTACCAATTTTTCTTACTTTTTGGAATGAAGGAATGCACTGCCACAAAAATTGCTGTCAAACTTTCTGGCGAGGTCGCAAATGACACAAGCTGAAAAAACCATGCTTCGAAAGAGCAGGAAAATTCTGGTAGTCGAAGATGATGCGGCTATGCTGCAAGTAATCAATGGGCAACTGCAGTCCCATGGGTATGAAACCGTGCTGGCAAGTAGCGCCGATGAAGCCGAAGCCATTCTGAACGAGCAATTGATTCCGATTGTCATTTGCGATAAAAACATGCCAAGACGCAGCGGTCTAGATTTATGTCGCAGTCTGCGGCAGAACCCCAAGACCAGAGGCGTCTACTTCATCATGATTACGGCATTGGGCACCCCCGATGAAAAAGTGCGTGCTCTCAACGAGGGGGTAGATGATTATCTTTCCAAATCACCGAAGCCAAATGAGCTTTTGGCACGTCTGAAAGTGGCTCACCGCATCTTGGATTTGCAGGAGCAAATTGTAGAGCTCGAGCGAGCAGCAGCGGCGATGGCAGTTGTAACCACACTGGCTCATGAAATCAATAATCCGCTAACTGGGCTACTGGGCTTTCTGGAACTTTCGCAGCAGCGTCTGAACCGTACGCCTTTGAACGAAGAAAACTTGGAGAAAATCAAGAAAATGTTGGAACGTGTGCATGAACAAGGCAAGCGAATCGAGGCGGTGGTGAAAAAATTAATGGAACTGCGCCAATACTCCACCAAGACCTACCTCAACAACATTGAGATGATTGACCTCTCAGTGCAAATGCTTAAAGAAAGTCAAGCTGAAAAATAACCGCATCTCGCACTGCTCTCATGTCTCTATCACTCATGAGTGTCAAGTTACAAGCACTCGGTGAAATTGTGCGACCCTCAAATGTAGCGCTGTTTTTTCTGTCTATCCTTCTTGGTGCGTTTGTAACGGCAGGTGTGGAGGCATTCAGGGAAGCGAAAGTGTGGTGGGCAGCGCTCTCTGGCACGCTGGTCGGTGCTGCGGCTAATGTCATTAACGATGTGATGGATATCGAAATTGACCGCATCAACAAGCCCAAACGACCGCTTGCCAGAGGTGCTCTTACTGCCAAAGAAGCGCGCTGGTATTGGCTTGCACTAAGCGCACTGGGTATCTTGGCAGCTATGTGTATTTCCACTTTACATCTCATGATTGCAATTGGTGCGACGACAGTGCTCTACGGTTATAGCGCATGGTTCAAACACATTGCGCTGCTTGGCAATATCGTGGTGTCTGCCATCGTGAGTCTCGGCTTGATGTATGCGCCCTTGGCGATTGGTCACTTGCACGATGTGTGGTTTCCAGTTATGTTCTGCTTCTTTTTCAACTTGGGACGCGAAATTCTAAAAGACCTCGAGGATACCGAAGGCGATAAAGCTGGTGGCGCAAATACCCTACCCATCAAAATTGGCACGGTAAAAACGCTCTACATCATCTCGGTCATCTACATTGGTGTGGTGCTGCTATCGCTACTGCCCTATCTTCAGGGCATCTATAGCAAGTGGTATCTGACTACCGTTATCTTCACCACCGATGCAATCGTGCTCTACACTGTGGTGCGGGCGTGGCAAGTGCAAACCAAAGAGAATTTCTACAAGCTCAACTCACTGCTGAAGTGGGCAATGCTCACAGGCATTATTGCTATTGCACTGGGACAAGTGCCGTAACTGAAAATCCATGTAACCATGCACTCAAATACCTTATCGCGTCTGGACGCCACGCTGGCGCGCCGAAAAAAAATGTGGATTCCCTACCTCATGCCTGAATTTCCTGTGCCGGGCACCACAGTACCCGTTTTACTTGCGCTACAAGAAAGCGGTGCAGACCTCATTGAGTTGGGCATTCCATACAGCGACCCTTTAGCAGATGGACCTGTTATCCAAGAGGCGGCAACCCGTGCCATTCAAAATGGCGTAACACTGACCAAACTGTTTCAATGGATTCAAGCGGCACGCCATGCCCATACGCCGCTAACCATTCCACTCATCATGATGGGCTACATCAATCCAATTCTGCAGTATGGCATAGACCGATTTTTGGACGATGCCAAAGAGGCAGGTGCCGACGGCTTCATCATTGCTGACTTGCCAATAGAAGAAGCCGAAGAGTTTCGGCAAAAATGCATTGCGCGCCAACTTGCACTGGTGTTTCTTATCTCGCCCGTAACCTCTGAAGCACGCATCCAAAAAATTGATAGCCTAGCCACGCATTTTCTTTATGCCATATCGGTCAATGCAACGACTGGAACAAAAAAGCTGAGTCAGCAGCAAGCAGCTGATGTAGAAGAGTATTTAGCACGTGTCAGGCGCTGTGCAAAAAAACCTTTTGTTGTAGGATTTGGCATTGAAAATGCTGCGCAGGCGGCAAAAATTCTTGAATTAGCAGATGGTGTGGTGGTAGGTTCAGCGTTGCTGCGGCACATCCGTGCGGCTAAAACCGCACAAGAAGCAGCAGAATATGCCGCAAAATTCTGGCAGTCTCTACATCAGAGAGACCCTCAAGCTGCTTACTGAATTTTTATGGAAAGAATTTTATCGCCAACCTCAAGTTTATCCAGCGTCTCTAATCCAGTTTTAACCAAGCCAAATGCCGTGTAGCGCCCGTCCAAATGTGGATGATGCGAATGCATGATGAAAAATTGCGAGCCCTCGGTGTCTTTGCCAGCTGATGCCATGCCAATGATACCGCGCTCGAAGCGGCGGCGCGTAAATTCAGAACGGATAGAATACGGCGGTCCGCCTGACCCATCGCCTTTTGGGTCGCCACCTTGAACAACGAAGTTGGGCACAACACGGTGAAAGGTCAAGCCGTCAAAAAAGTGCTGTTCTGCAAGCGTGATAAAATTCTGCACGGTAAAAGGCGCTTCTTCAATAAAGAGCTCAATGCTGATGCGTCCTTTGCTGGTTTCTATGACGGCAAGAGGGTTCTTGGAGAATCGCCGGAAAAATGTCCAATCAGGTGCGGAATCTGGCACAGTCATTGAGATAGATGCAGGGCGAGCACCGAGGCGCATGCAGACTTCAGCGGCTTTCTTGCGCACGGAGAGTTCTTCGTCGGTCAAATACTTTTCTATGGTTGGCAGTGCGGTGCTGTCGCGCAGGGCGGCAAGAGCGTCCAGCAGCGCCATCACGGTTTCCGCATCACGGCGAGAAGAAAGTTGAGCCAATGCCGCCTGAAGAGGCGCAGAAAATTTTGGCGAAGCAAACATCGAGTCTGAAAAAATACTCGCAATCGTTTGAATTGCAGAAGTGTTTTGAGGATTGGATTGAGTGTGGTATGCAAGTGCAGAAACCAAAGATGAGTCAATGGAAAGACCAAGGGCACGGTTGAAGTAGAAGGTTTTCCAGATTGTTCCAAGGGCACGAATTGCGGCGGTAGCATGTAGCGGCTGTGGGTCGGTAGCGTAGGTCTGAAGGGTGTGAAGTAGGTCAGGGCGCAACTGTTTTTCCGTAACCATTAAAATGCCCATTGCATCGAGGGCGGCAGGCGTAAGCGTGTGCTGCGAAATCATCTGAGTAAGATGAGACGATGCGCGTTCAGGTGCAAGAACGGCAAGCGTCCGCAAGGCTTCAGCTTTAAGGTCGGCGGAAGAGGAGTAAAGCAACTGCTCAATGGTGGCGACTAAGGTATCGCGCATTGAGCCAGCATCTTGGAGCGCACGGCGGCGCGCCAGCATCAACAGAGTCTCTTTCTGGAGATGATACTTCGGTGTGTGTAGCAGCCGCAGTGCGGCGTCATAAATGGGGGTGGGATTATCAGGGAAAAAATAACCGAGTGCGCGAATGGCATTGACAGCAACGCGCCAGTCTTTGTCGCGTGTGGCATCAAGAAGCAGTGAGAGCGCTTGGGAATTTCGTAAAAACGACGCAGCAGTAATAGCGTATGCGCGCGTTTCAGGATGAGCGGCACGACAAGCAGAAAAAATAGTGGATTGATGTGCCGAAAGCAGGGCGCTATCTGCAATGCGTGCTAGGGCATAAACTGAAAAATTGAACATCGGTGCACGCTGAGTTTTCTCATAAATCGAGGCGGCAGCGGCGGTCAGCTTTTCAGAGCGAACTTGGCGAATGGCGGCACGTGCAATAGCTTCGGCAACTGCATCTTGCAAAACTCTATCTTTCAAGTTGAAATCCACCAACTTTTCCATCGCAGAAAGACTGCCGAAATAGCCAAGTGCAAGAATCAGTTCATAGCGCACGGCAGGGTTGCGTTCTTGCACAATGAAAGTGAGTAAAGAGTCTTCAAACTGGGACGCATGAGGTGAAAGTCGCAGAGTTTGACCTAATGCAAAAGCGGCTTGCTCACGCACGCGTGCCGAAGGTGAAGCAAGTTTGCGCAAAATGTCAGGTAAAGCCTGCTCAGATTGCACACTGGCAAGGTTGTATAGCACGAAGGCATCAAGAGCATCGGATTTGTCGAAGAAAGATGCTAAAGCCGTTACATCTCGGCGGTCAGCTGCAGCTTTGATGGCACGCATTGCAGCGTTTTGCCAAAAAGGTTGCCCAAAAAGAGCTGGTGCAAGTGCAAAGAAAAAGGCAAAGAGTAGGCAAGAAAAACGAGAACAAACGATGTGCATCATTTGCAGTTAGAAAAAGCCCTGTTGCGGTAACAGGGCTTTGCGCTGTAAAATTAAGTATTAGCTATCTTCTTTGGCAGAATTGACGCGGTTCAGAGCCTCTTTGGATTCAGCATTTCTGCCAAGCAGTGCATAGAGCTTTGCCATCAGACGCCAATATTGCTTCGTATTTTCACGCTCTGCCGCAGGACGGAGCACTGCAAGTGCGCGCTCATAGTAGGGAATACCGCCAGTGTATTCGGGAATCTTAGGCTTTTTCTTGCTCTTTTTACTTGCCGCAATAATGCTATCCTCATAGGCTTTGCGAAGCTTATCAACATACTGGATGTTGTAGACGGCGTAGTTGTAAGCCGCATCGGAGACAGTCGGGTCTAAGTCTAAAGCACGCTTAATCTGATAGATTGCAGCTTCATACTTGCCGCTATCGGCAAGCACTTGAGCAAGATAGCGTAGCAAGGGAACAGCGGTCTTCTTAGTGTCAGGCGTTGGATTTTCCAAGACCTTGTCCAAAATTCTTTCTGCATCGGCAATGCGGTTGCCTCTGATGTAGGCGACCATCAAGCGGTTGTAAATGTCTGGTGTAGCCTTGCCGCGCTTGACCAAATCTTCAAGCACTTGAATGGCTTCGCTAAACTTATCCTGCTTTTCCAAGGCATAATCCAAGAGAGTGTAGGCATCGACTTCATCAGGATTCTTTTTCAGGTATTCGCGCAAAACTGGTTCAGCTTTAGCATACTGGCCTTCGACGATGTAGCCACGTGCAAGGGGCAAATAGACTTGCATGCTATCTGGCTCAATTTCAATAGCGAGTTGAAACTTGGCAATCGCAGTATCCATGCGTAGCTTACGTGTCTCTGGGTTTTTATCTTGAACAGCTTCATTGAATGCACTGACGCCATCGTTGAACACAATTGCCCACATGCTGCGGATAGTGTTTTCCGCTTGAAGTTGGAACACTGCCGCTTGCTTTTCGCTGGATTTCATGGAAAGCACCTTGCGGTAGTTTTCGGTAGCCATGCGGTAATCCTCAGCGCGCTTGTCATTCTGAGCTTTTTCGTAATACACATTGCCGAGTACATAAAAAGCCTCTATGTTGTTAGGATTTTCTTTGCACAGGCGCTGCAATTCAGCAATTGCGCGGTCGTACTCCTTGCGCTGAATCATGGATTTGACAAAGCTTGGCACTTGCGAAAATGCAGTGCTACAAGAAAGCGCAAAGGTAAGAACAAAGAGTAGTGCTTTCATCTCCTTGGGATTTAAGTTGATTTGCTATTGCATATCTCAAGGCGAAAAGTAATAGGTAACTGAGATTTTTCAAATATTATGGCTAAACTGCGCCCCAAAGCACTATCGCTGTAAGTGGAAAAAGAAAGCAAGTCTCATAATTGAAGCCATGAAACATTTACTTGGTTTATACCGTGCCTCTGCACAAGAGATTGACCTGATTTTGCAACAAGCGGCGTTCTTCAAAGCAGCGTTGCTGAACGCTCCACATGAATCATTTTCTATACTGCGTGGCAAGACCGTGGTGTTAGCGTTCTTTGAAAATTCTACGCGAACACGCACATCGTTTGAACTGGCAGTGCGACGCTTAGGTGGAAATGTGCTCAATTTCTCAAGTGCTACCAGTAGCTTGCAAAAAGGCGAAACACTGCTTGACACTATTGCCAACATTGAAGCCATGCAAGTCGACGCCTTTGTGATTCGTCATGGCGAGTCAGGTGCGGCGGAAATTGTAGCAAAGCATACGAAAAAAGCTGTCATTAACGCAGGCGATGGCATGCACGAGCATCCCACGCAGGCTCTGCTGGACATGTTCACACTGCAAGAGACCTTTGGTAAGCTATCGGACTTACGCATCTTGATTTTGGGTGATATTTTGCATAGCCGTGTAGCACGCTCAGACATTTTCGGGTTGCAAAAAATGGGTGCCACCGTCTCGGTGTGCGCGCCGCCAACTTTGCTGCCCGTAGGAATTGAGCAGTTTGGAGTAAAAGTCTTCGCCGATGTGAAAACGGCTCTGGAAAATTGCGATGCCGTAATTGTGCTACGCCTGCAACTTGAGCGCGAGGCCGCTGGCTTTATTCCATCGCTGCGTGAGTATAACACATTTTTCGCCCTAACGGATGAAACCCTTGCCGCCGTGACACACAAAGTTTTTGTGTTACATCCCGGACCAGTTAATCGTGAAATAGAACTCTCAAGCATGGTAACTGACCGTGATGACACAATGGGAAAATCCGAGAGCCTGATTCTGAAGCAAGTAACAAATGGCGTGGCAGTACGAATGGCAGTGCTAAAGTTACTACTTGAGCAGTCCTAAGTATGTCGAATTCTTGACGCATAAGACGAGCTGTGCGAGCCAGCATGCAGGGCTTATCTCTGCTCACTCTCTCATGCAAAGCAAAGTATGAGGAAGCACAACCTCACCCTGTCTGCTACTGCAGATATCTTTTTTGCAAAAGAAAGGTAAGAGCAAGTTGTGGCTATACCCACCTTGTCATGCTCAACGAAGTGAAAACCTACTTTTCACTCCAACCGTATGTTTTATCGCTCATGCAGCGTGCCGACCGTAGCGCCAGTATTTCAAAAGACCAATCACTGCATAGATTATCAGCCCGGGCACACATGAGATTCCCCAGTCTGCAAGCGTAAGTGGTGCACTCTGAAATGCGACATTCATAAAAGGCAGATACGTGTAGAGTACTTGAAGCGCCAACATGCCAGAGACACCAAGCCAAATCAACGGATTGGAAAAGAGCCCAATTTTGAACATTGAGTAGCGCAGCGAGCGGCAGTTAAAAAGGTAAAACAATTCACCCAATACGAAGATATTGACAGCAATCGTGCGAGCTTCAGCATCGGTGCGACCGTTTTGCAAAGCAAGTTCAAAAAAGAGCAGGGCGCCAACACAAAGTAAAGTACCTACGATGATAATTCTCACCACAAGTGAAGTGGTCAAAATAGGCTCATTTGGCTCACGAGGCGGACGGTTCATGATGCCCGGCTCTTTTGGCTCAAAGGCAAGCATGAGCCCAAGTAAAATGGCAGTGGTCATGTTAATCCAAAGCAGTTGCACAGGCAAAATTGGTAGAGTCAGACCCGCAACCACAGAGGCAAGAATTACAAGTCCTTCGCCAAAGTTCGTTGGCAGCGTCCAAGTGATGAACTTGACAAGATTGTCATACACATTACGCCCTTCTTCCACAGCGGCTTCAATGGTAGCGAAATTGTCGTCGGTCAGAATCATATCGGCAGTTTCTTTTGCGACATCCGTGCCTGCAATGCCCATAGCAATGCCAATGTTGGCTTGCTTCAGGGACGGCGCATCATTGACACCATCACCTGTCATCGCTACGATATACCCCTTCTTCTGCAAGGCTTTAACCAAGCGCAGTTTGTCGCCAGGTGCAACACGAGCAAAGACGGAAGTTTTCTCGACGACTTCGGGCAACTGTTCTTCAGGCAGTGTGGTCAAGGTTTTCCCGTTGATGACGCTATCCATCGTGGCTTGCGGCGAGGCAATGCCTAAGCGTTGAGCAATAGCTAATGCCGTTAGCTCATGGTCGCCAGTAATCATTTTGACGCAAATGCCAGCACTCTGACAAGCCGCAACCGCTTCAATCGCTTCAGGGCGTGGCGGGTCAATCATGGCTTGCAAGCCCAGAAAAATGAGTCCGTCAGAAATGTCTGCATGAGAAAGCGTGGTCTTGGAGCGGTCGAATATCTTGTAAGCAAAAGCCAGCACCCGCAAGCCCTGCGAGGCAAGCGTATCAGCCTGCTGGAGAATGCGCTTGGCATCTAAGGTGGCAAGTTCCCCCGTGTCGGAGAGTGCCGATTGCGCGCGTTCCAATAGCCGCTCGACAGAGCCTTTCACATATACCACGGTGTCATTCATCTCTTGGCGTGCGTGTAAGGTGGCCATGTATTGATAAGCCGACTCGAAGGGAATGGTATCAACTCGAGGTAAATGCGAGAGCAGAGTTTTGCGAGTAAAGCCGGCCTTCTGGGCAGACACGATAAGTGCGCCTTCTGTAGGGTCACCCTCGATTTTCCATTGACCATCAACAAAGATGAGATTGGAGTCATTGCATAGCAAGCCACAGATGAGCGTTTCTTTAAGTGCTTGGTTTTCAGTAGCAGAAACGGCTTGTTCGCCGTGCATGAACTGCCCACTGGGCTCGTAGCCGACGCCAGTAACGCTGTAGAGCTTACTGCCTGCATAGATCTTCTGCACGGTCATCTGATTTTGTGTGAGCGTGCCCGTTTTGTCGGAGCAGATAACCGACGCACTGCCGAGTGTTTCGACAGCAGGCAGTTTGCGAATAATCGCATTGCGTTTTGCCATTCTGGCAACACCAATTGCAAGCGTGATGGTAACTGCCGCAGGAAGCCCTTCTGGAATAGCCGCAACAGCCAACGCCACTGCCGCCATGAACATATCCACCCATCTTTCACCGCGCACAAGCCCGACCACAAAAGTCAAAGCCGCCAGACTCAAAATGACATAGAGCAAGACTTTGCTAAAGCGTGCAATCGATTGCGTCAGGGGCGTCTCAAGCACATCAGCTTCGGCAATCATCTCGTTGATTTTGCCGATTTCCGTGTTGCGACCAATGGCAACCACGACACCAACCCCAGTGCCATATGTAACCAGCGTCGAAGAATATGCCATGTTGCTACGGTCGCCGAGGACGGTGTCAGCATCGAGTGCATCGGTTTGTTTGATGACGGGGACGGACTCGCCAGTCAGAGAAGATTCATCAACTTGGAGTTCACGCACTTGCACAAGGCGCAAATCGGCAGGAACTTTGTCGCCAGATTGTAAGAGCACTACATCGCCAATCGTAAGTTCTACGGAAGGAATGCGCCGCTTTTCACCATCGCGTATCACCGTGGCTTCGCTGGCGACCGACTTGGCAAGAGCTTCAATAGCCTTGAGCGCCTTCGACTCTTGAATAAATCCGATAACCGCATTAACAAACACCACACCAAAAATGACAGACGAATCAACCCACTCTTGCAAAAGCGCTGTAATGACCGTGGCAATCAGAAGAATCACCACAAGTGGCTGGGTAAATTGCTGCAGAAAGAGTTCTAAGGGTGTTTTCTGTTTTTTCTTGGGAATAGCATTCAAGCCGTATTTTGACTGGCGCCGCCGAACCTCCTCTGAAGAAAGTCCTTGCGTAGGAGAGACATCAAGCTGCTGAAGAACATGCTCGACATCTAATTGGAACCAAGTGGTGCTTTTTTTGAGCTCTTTTTCAACAATCATGATACTGCAAAATTTGATTGCAAGATAAAATGTATCTTTGCTCGAGCCATAAGGGCGCGCATGCACACCACTGTAGAGTAAAACATCTTGAGCAGAAGACAAAAAATGGAGTAAGCATGAAGAAAAGCCTCTCGCTGACAATCCTGCTGCTAAGCATTTTTCACACGGTGAATGTGCATGCACAAGTGGGTTATACGGATGCGTTTCCATCTTTGCCAAATTTTTCTTTCCCCTTGGAGATGGTGCATGCGGGAGATGGCACAAACCGGCTCTTTGTGGTAGAGAAAGCAGGACGAATTCGCGTGTTTCAAAATCAAAGTAACGCCAACAGCTACACGACATTTTTAGACATCACCGACCGTGTAGTGCTAAGCAATCCGCCAAACAGCGATGAGCGCGGGCTACTTGGTTTAGCCTTTCATCCAAACTACGCCACGAACCGACAGTTCTATGTCTACTACACACGCGACACGGTCATCAGCGGCATCGGTACACGCATGAAGATGATTCTCTCACGCTTTCAAGCCAGTGAGTCAAACCCGAATGTGGCACTGCCAAATAGCGAATATCGCATCTTACAGTTTGTGAAAAATCAGAACAATACCAATCACAATGGCGGCAAAATTGCATTTGGTCCTGACGGCTTGTTATATGTTTCAGTCGGTGATGGCGGCGGCGGTGGCGACCCGCAAAACAATGCGCAGAACGTAAATAACCTATTTGGCAAAATTTTGCGCATTGATGTCAATGGTGATGATTTTCCAAGCGACAACGACCGCAATTACCGCATTCCGCCAACCAATCCATTTGCGTCGGGCGGCGGACGAGCGGAAATTTTTGCATGGGGCATTCGCAACATGTGGAAGTTTTGCATTGATAACATTGAGGGCATAATTGGCGGCGATGTCGGGCAAAATGCACGCGAGGAAATTGACCGTGTGGAGCTTGGCAGAAATTACGGCTGGCGCTTCATGGAAGGCGATTTGCCCTACAACATTCCAAACCCCGCCGATACCAACGGCTTGAATCTTGCGCCACCAATTCACGTCTATCCACACACACAAGGACGGTCGGTAACTGGCGGATTTGTCTATCGCGGCAGCGCACTGCCTGAACAAGTCGGTCGCTACATCTTCGGCGACTATGTCTCAGGGCGAGTCTGGTCGCTCAACTTGAGCACAAATGCGGTCACGCAACTCTTTCTTGCCAGTGGCATCAACATTGCAAGTTTTGGGGTTGACCAAAATAACGAGCTCTACTTTTTGGGCTTCAACAACGGACGGATTTATCGCTTTACAAACACAGCACCACCGCCAACAGGCGATGCCGTAGCGGGCATTGGCATTTGGTCGGCAATGGGAACGGGAGTAAATGGCACGGTGCGTGCCATTGCGGTCAAAGGCGATGAAGTGTTTGTGGGCGGCTCATTTACGCAAGCAGGTGGTGTGCCCGCAAACAACATTGCGCGCTGGAGACCGGGCGAGGGTTGGACGGCATTAGGTAGCGGCGTGAGCGGTACCGTCAATGCCATTGCCATTGACCAAAATGGAAATGTGCTGGTCGGTGGAACATTCACCACAGCAGGCGGCGTGTCGGCAAACAACATTGCACGCTGGAACGGCACAGCATGGAGTGCACTTGGCACCGGCACAAACGGCTATGTCAGTGCGATTGCCGTAGCACCAAACGGCGACATCTTCATCGGAGGAGCATTCAGCCAAGCAGGGAGCATTGCGAATGCAAATAACATTGCGCGCTGGGATGGCACAGCGTGGCATAGCTTAGCAGGCGGCATGAACAATGAAGTGCGTGCCTTAGCACTCGATGCCAACGGTAACCTATTTGCAGGCGGCAATTTTACCACAGCAGGCGGCGTAAATGCCGCAAACATTGCGCACTGGGATGGCTCGTCGTGGCATGCGCTGGGTGCAGGCGTAGATGCTTTCGTCAATGCAATTACTGTATTGCCAAATAATGATGTAGTGGCTGGAGGTATTTTTATCAATGCAGGCAGTGCACCAGCCAACCGCATCGCACGATGGACAGGGAGCACTTGGCAGACACTCGGCACAGGCGTCAGCGGATGGGTCTCTGCCTTAGCATCCGTGGGCAATACCATCTACGCAGCAGGCGGATTTGTAACCGCTGGCGGGCGCATTGTTAATCACATCGCGCGCTGGAATGGATCAAGCTGGGAAGCATTAGGGCACGACGCCATAGGAGCAAACGCAACCCTCAACGCACTGGCAGTGCAGGGACAAACCCTATTTGCCGCCGGCAATGCCACCGCATTCGGAGGCATTGCAGCAAACGGCATTGCACAGCTTGAAATGCCAAATGCGGCGGAAGTTCGCTCCGTGTCAGCAGGAAATAGCTCACACACTTTTGCAGGCACAGGCGTCAGCATTGATTTTACAAGCGTAGCCAATAACGGCTCTGTTAGTGTAGCTCGCTACGATAGAGCGCCGCAAAATGTCATCGGTATTCCGCAAGCAAATGTCAGTTCGTATTGCTTCGTGATAACGCAAACGGGACTGGGCACATTCAATGCGCTCTTGCGCCTAAATCGGACGCAAATTCCAAACAGCGGTATTTCAAATCCTGCTACGGTGCGCGTGTATCGACGAGCGACGCCCAATACAGGCACATTTGCAGCGCTGCCGAATGCCTTTACTTCAAGTGCGCCTGACGAAGTGCGTGCCACAACCAACTCATTTTCAGAACTTGCACTGGGTGGCGATAGCGACAATCCACTGCCCGTTGAACTCGTGGCGTTTAGTGGCGTGCGCACTGCGAACGGCATTCAACTAAGCTGGACAACCGCATCGGAACACAACAATGCAGGATTTATTGTCCTGCGCTCATCCACAAGCAACCCACAGCCTGCGGCGATTGCCTCGTATCAGTTCTCGCCTGAATTGCGCGGCAGGGGCACAAGCAGCACGGCAACCAACTACACATTCTTGGATAGAGCCGTGGAGTCTGGTCAAGTCTATACCTACCGCTTGCGTAGTGTAGATTTTGACGGCACCATTCACGACTACTTACGCACGGTAACGCTCGAGGCGCCACGCTTAGAGATAGATGAGCATGAACGCAAGGTTTATGATTACGCTTTGATGCAAAACTATCCTAATCCATTCAATCCCACGACGGTGATTCGCTTTACGATGCGCCAAGCTGGCGTAGCGACGCTGACCATCACCGATGTGCTGGGCAGGGTAGTCAGAAGCGTTACGCTCAATGCCGCCGCAGGTGAAAACCGGTTCAACTTTGACGGCACAGGATTGCCAAGCGGACTATACTTCTACCGACTGCAGACACAAGGGTTTAGCGATGTCAAAAAGATGATGCTCGTAAGGTAGTGACAAGAGCACACGAGTGTTCTAAGAGCTGGCTGAAGGCAGAGACAAGGCAAAATGCAAAAGAGTGTGCTGGCGTAGTCAAGAAGCAAGAAGATTTTTCTAACTTAGCTCATCAACACGCACACAGAATGACTTTTGCTGAACGCGCCATTAAGTTTTTCTCTACACTCGATTTGCAAGTGCCGCTGCCAGAGGGCGTGAGCGCCATGAATCCCTACAAAAACCCCGAAGTGATGCAAATTGTCACCACATTTTTTGAAAAATTTTTTAATGATGAAAATCGGCGCATTTTTGTCTTTGGTATCAATCCGGGGCGATACGGTGGCGGCTTGACCGGCATTGCCTTCACTGACCCTGTCGCCCTGCACAAACACTTGGGCATTCACACCTCGCTCAAAGGTCAGCGCGAGCCATCTTCGATTTTCATTTACGATTTTATCGAGAGCATGGGCGGCGCTGAAAAATTCTACTCAAAGTTTTATTTCACCTCGCTCTCGCCAATTGGCTTTACAAAGGATGGCAAAAACTTCAACTTCTATGACGACAAAAGCTTTGCCGAAGCACTGCGACCATTTATTGTGCAAAGCATTGTAGAGCAGCTCAAGTTTGGCGCTGTGACACGCATCGCCATTTGCTTAGGCACAGGCGAAATCTATAAGTTTTTCAGGTCGCTCAATCATGCTGAAAATTTCTTCGAGGAAATCCTGCCCGTCGAGCATCCGCGTTTTATTGTGCAGTATAAGCGCAGTCGCATGCATCACTATCTGCTAAAGTATCACGAGGCATTTGAAGCGGCTCTGAAACTGGTTAGTTGAAACAAGCAAGTGCAATCCCCTGTCAATCACTTCGGTAGAAAGTTGGCAAATGCGCTGGCAGAGTATGATGCAGGTGGTGTATAGCCGCGCTGGAGTTTGAGATATGCAAGCGAAGCAATCATGGCAGCGTTGTCGGTCGAGTAAATCGGCTTTGGAATATGAAGTGAGAAATTTTTTTCTGCGCAGACTTGCTGGAACCTTCGGCGTAGTTCGGAGTTGGCGCTCACGCCGCCTGTGACGCTGATAGTTTTCAGCCCGAAGGTTTCGGCAGCCAAAATGGTCTTTTCGACCAAAACATCTACAATTGCGGCTTGAATAGAGGCACAAAGGTCAGCCAAGTGTGCTTGCACAAAGGCTTCACTTTTATCGCGCAGAAAGGTTTGCACAGAGGTTTTTAGACCAGAAAAACTAAAGTTAAAGTTGTTTGGGTTAGCGTGTGCAGAATGTGCAGTGTGCATGAGCGCGCGTGGAAACTTGTGAAAGTTGGCATCGCCTGACTGGGCAAGTTTATCCATCGCTGCGCCAGCTGGATAGCTCAAGCCTAACATCTTCCCAGTCTTATCGAATGCTTCGCCAGCGGCATCGTCAATGGTTCGTCCGATGACTTTGTAGCTCAAATCTTCTTGCACGATGCTCAGCAGAGTGTGTCCGCCAGAGACCGTCAGGCAAAGGTAGGGAAAAGAGGGAAAGGTATCGGTGCTGCCATCATCGATGAAGACGGAAAACATGTGAGCTTCAATATGATTGATGGGCAAAAACGGTTTGCCCAGTGCGAAAGCAAATGCTTGTGCGAAGTTAAGCCCTACCAGCAGTGCGCCGATAAGTCCGGGTCCAGCCGTTGCAGCTATGAAATCGAGCGATGACTTATGTATATTCGACTTTTCTAAAGCTTGTTCGAGCACGAACACAATGAGCCGTTCATGTTCGCGCGAGGCAAGTTCGGGCACAACGCCGCCAAAGGTTTGATGCGCAAGTTGCGAGCTAATAATGTTTGAGGCAACTTTGCCGTCAATGAGCACAGCGGCTGAGGTTTCGTCGCAACTGGTTTCAAGCCCGAGTATGACCATAACTTAAAACATTAGTTAGTATGGAAAAGCCGCGCAAAGATAAGAAGACCTACTCAATGGTGCGCTTTTCACGCATGTTTTTGTTTCTCTTTGGCGCAAGTTTGGTGTTTCTCTTTCTGCCACGCATTGGTCAAATCCATTTGATTTATCATGTCCATCCTATGCTCTCTTTCTTCCTGACGATTGCTGGCATTGTGATTTGCCTATATGCGTTCATCGGTGGCGAAGGCTTGTACTACAATTACACTGTTGAGAAAGGCGAAAAGAAAGAACAAGGTGAACCGCAAAAGGAATCCTAACTAAAACGACCACAATCTCTCGGAAAAATCTGGTTCTGAACCTAGCTTCAAAAACATGATTACAGCCCTCTCAATCGACGAGCTGAATGCGAAAATCAAGCAAGAGTCGGAATTTGTAAATCGGCTGCGAGCGGAAATTTCAAAAGCCGTGGTGGGGCAAAACTATGTGATTAATCGGCTGCTGATTGGGCTTTTAACCAATGGTCACATTTTGCTGGAAGGCGTGCCCGGGCTTGCAAAAACCCTCACCGTAAGCTCGCTTGCCAAAGCGCTCAATCTCAAATTTCAACGCATTCAGTTTACGCCCGACCTCTTGCCCGCAGACCTTATTGGCACGATGATTTACAACCAGAAGGACATGAAATTCTACACCAAGAAAGGACCGATTTTTGCGAATGTGATTTTAGCCGACGAAATCAATCGCTCACCAGCCAAAGTGCAATCGGCACTGCTGGAAGCCATGCAGGAAAAGCAGGTAACGATTGGCGAAGAGACCTACAAGCTCGATTCACCATTTTTGGTGCTGGCAACGCAGAACCCTGTGGAGCAAGAGGGCACCTATCCTTTGCCAGAAGCGCAAGTTGACCGCTTCATGATGAAGCTCAAAGTGGGCTATCCTTCACGCGAAGATGAGTTGGAAATCATGCGGCGCATGGCACGCACCGAACCGCCAGAGCCCATTGAGCCCGTCGTTACGCCCGAAGAAATTTTGCGCGCCAGAAAAGTTGTCAATGAAGTCTACATTGACCCGAAAGTGGAGCAGTATATCGTCGATATCGTGTTTGCCACCAGAGAGCCAGAAAAGGTTGGGTTAGCGGAGCTGAAGCCGCTCATTGCCTACGGTGCTTCACCACGCGCCACGATTTACCTCAATCTGGCGGCACGAGCGCATGCGTTTCTCAATCAGCGCGGCTACACCACACCCGAAGATGTGAAAACCGTCGCCTACGACGTGATGCGGCATCGCATCATTCTCACATATGAAGCTGAAGCCGAAGAAGTCAAACCTGAAGACATCATTCGTCGAGTGCTTAATGCTGTGCCTGTACCATAGCTAACCGCAAGTTCCTTGGAGACAAGTGGCAAAAGCGAAAGAAAAAAAACGGCAGAGCACCTCTTCCAAACCTGAGTCCGAGCGCGGGCTAACACGCATCGACAGTCGCGATACACACGGCTGGATGATGCGACTGTGTCATCAGGGCACGGTCTACACGAAGCTCTTCAGCGATGGGGTTTATGGCGGCACCAAAAAAGCGCTGAAGGCGGCACGCAAGTATCGTGAGCAACTTGCCAAACAATTAGGCATTGAATCATTAGAGAAGCGACGCAGGGTGCGTCGTGTCAGCACGCAAAGTGTGCCAACTGGTGTTGTTGGCGTATATCGCGGCACAAGTAAGACCAAAAGTGGCAAACTGCGTCATTACTATGCGGTAAGCTGGAGCCCTAAGCCAAATAAATTGAAAACCAAATCGTTCTCGATTGCTAAATATGGCGAAGCAAAAGCCTTTGAGCTGGCAGTTGAGTATCGCAAAAAAATGGTAAAAAAAATCATTGGCGATTTGCCAGATTTGACTGCACAAGAACAAGCACCAACAAAACGCTACATGCCTGCTGATGCAGTGATGAACGCGCAGGAAAAGTCCGAGAAAAGCAAAAAGAAAAAGCGAAAAAAGAAAAGCGACACTTGAGCATGCCTGAAACACTGCCCAAAGAAGTTTTCAAAAAAGTGCGACAATTGGAAATCCGCACGCGTGGCTTAGTCAATAACATCTTCAGCGGAGAATATCACTCGGCATTCAAAGGCAAGGGAATAGAGTTTGCCGAAGTGCGAGAGTATCAGTTCGGCGACGATGTCAGGGCAATTGACTGGAATGTCTCAGCCCGCCGAGATGATGTCTTCATCAAAGTCTTCGAAGAAGAGCGTGAGCAAACCCTGATGATTCTCTTCGATGCCTCTGGCTCTGGAGTGTTTGGCTCAACGCATCAATCCAAACGCGAACTTGCCGCAGAAATTTGTGCCACGCTGGCATTTAGCGCTATCAAAAACAACGACAAGGTCGGATTGATTATCTTCACCGACAAAGTTGAAAAGTTTATCGCCCCACGCAAAGGCAGAACGCATGTCCTGCGAATTTTGCGCGAGATTTTTTTCTTCGAGCCCCAAGGGAAGCATACAAACATCTCGGCAGCGCTCGATTTTGCTACACGCGCACTCAAACGCCGAGCTATTGTCTTTCTGGTCAGCGACTTGATGGACGATAGCTACATTGACAAAATGAAACTCATCAACAAAAAGCATGATTTTGTAGTTATTCACATCACCGACCCGCGAGAGTTGTCTTTGCCAGAAGTCGGACTCCTATACCTTGAAGATGCAGAAACCGGCGAGTGCTACCTTGTAGATACCTTTGACGAAGAATTTCTCAAAAGCTATGAAAGCCGTATCTCACAAGTGCAAGCCAATCGCAAGGCGCAATTGCAACGGTTGCAAATAGATGTGGTACAAGTATCAACAGATAAATCGTATATCAAACCACTTGCGGCGTTTTTCCGCCAGCGTGAAATGCGTCAGTAGTCGTGCTATGAAAAAATCTGGATGGCTTTGCTTGGCTATCAGCTTCACACAAGCACTATCGCTACAAGCGCAGCAACCTGTGGCAACACTGTCGGTTGAGCCCGATACCTGCACCATTGGCGATGACATTTTCTACACCATCAGCGTGCTGAAAAAACCCTCGATTCGCTTGCAGTATCCATCTCTGAACGATTCAGCAAGTTTCCAACCGTTTGAAATTCGCCAGATGCAAACCCTGCCTGCAGAAACGCAAGAAAAAATGACCCTCGAAAAAATTCGCTACAAACTGACCATCTTTGATACAGGCATGCACTATCTGCCACCCATTCGGCTGGTCTATACAGACCAAGAAACGCAGCAGCAAGATTCGCTGACTTTGGAAAGCCGAAGCGTGTATGTGCGGTCGGTCTTAGACACAGCAAGAAAGGATATTGTCGACATCAAGCCAGTGCGAAGTGTGCCAATCCCCTTGTGGGTGTATTTTGCTGGCGGTGGACTGCTGGTGCTGCTGGCAGTAGGGATTTACTTGCTTGTGAAATATCTCCGCACACGTCCGAAATTGGTAGAGCCAGTGTCTGTGGCACCAACGTTAACCCCCTTTGAAATTGCAAATGAAAAACTGAAGTTGCTTGAAAACTATGCCTTGCAATCGCAAAGCGACTTCAAAGCTTACTACACGGCGCTCAGCAATACTGTGCGCGAATTTTTAGAGCAACACTACGGATTTCCAGCAATGGAGCAACTGACATCAGAAATTGATGCTGTCATGCAAGCCAGAAGACCAAAAGAAGAGGCAGAGCGCATCAGAGTGCTACTGGAAGAAGCCGACCTTGTAAAGTTTGCAAAATTCCAGCCCGAAGTATGGCGTGCCCGAGAAATGTTGCGTCTTGCTTTCCAGATTATTGAGGTCGGTAAGCCAAAAGAACCAGATGCTGTGAAGGAGAAAAATGCCAATGTTTGAGATATTTTTCCGAGAAGAATTCTCGTTTCAAAATCCTGAAGCACTCTGGCTACTCTGGCTCCTGCCAGTGTTGGCATTTTGGCAGTGGCATCGGGAGCGGACGGGAAAGGTAGCGACCTTGGTGTTTTCGGATGTCAGGCAAGTGATGCAGACCCGCCATAGTGCATTGAGTATGAAAGCCTTTCGGTATAGCACGCTGATATTGCGGCTGTGTGCGCTGGCATTCTTGATTGTGGCTTTGGCAAGACCGCGCCTTGAGAACCAAAAACAGACCATGTATGCCGAAGGCATTGATATTATTCTCGCCATTGACCTCTCGGGCTCAATGCTGGCTGAAGATTTTGAGCCCAAAAACCGTGTTGAAGCCGCCAAAGATGTTGCGATTGATTTCATTAACAAGCGCATCAGCGACCGTATTGGCTTGGTAGTGTTTGCTGGGCAGAGTTTTACGCAGTGCCCGCTGACGCTGGACTACAATTTGGTTAAATCAATGATTGCAAAGCTCAAGGCTGGCTGGTTAGAAGAAGATGGCACGGCAATCGGCTCGGCAATTGCGACTGCCACCAATCGTCTGCGAGAATCCAGCGCAAAAACAAAGCTCATCATTTTGCTGACGGATGGACAAAACAACGCTGGAGAAATTGAACCCATTACCGCCGCTGAATTGGCGGCTGCATTGGGCATCAAAATCTACACAGTGGGCGCAGGCACACAAGGCTATGCAAACTATCCCTTCGAAGACCCACTATTTGGCAAACGCTACATGCGCGTCAAAGTCGATGTCGATGATGCCATGCTGACACGCATCGCTGAAATCACAGGCGGAAAATACTTTCGTGCCACAGACTACGAGAGCCTCAAAAAAGTCTACAAGGAAATCGACGCACTGGAAAAAACGAAAGTCGAAGTGGAAACTTATGTGGAATACAAAGAGGAATTTGCACAATTTCTTGCGCCTGCCTTGCTCTGTTTAGCGCTCGAGCTACTGCTTGCCCATACACGATTTCGTAGAGCTCCATGAGGAAATGCCCTAACGCATTGCTTTAGTGTATGCATGCCGAAAAAGTGCTTCATATTCGGGAGTAAAGCGAACATTGCGCCGCTGCATCACAGTTCGTGCCACTGCCAGAGCTTTCTCTAAATCGTAATTGACAAAACCATCGGCGCCGCCCCATTGGAAGTCGCCAATCGTCTTAGGTGGGAACCCTGCGCCAAAAATGTTCGAACTCATGCCGACCACCGTGCCTGTGTTGAACATGGTGTTAATTCCGCACTTGGAGTGCTCACCCATAATTAGTCCCAAGAACTGCATCTTTGTGTCAATTTCTTTGCCATTCACATTCATGCGAATGGTGCTGTAGTTGTTCTTCAGGTCAGATGTGTTGGTATCGGCGCCTAAATTGCACCAGCTTGAAATGTAAGAGTGCCCCAGAAAGCCTTCGTGCTGTTTATTGGCATAGCTTTCTATGATGCTACTCTCAATTTCGCCACCTGCTTTGGAATAAGCGCCGATGTAGACATGGTCATAAATTTTGGCGCCGATTTTGACCGTCGCACCTGTGCCGATAAACACATTGTTCATCAGCACGGCATTGGGGAAGATTTTGGCATTTGCAGAAACATAGATGTATCCATCAGTGGCGTCGAGAACAGCACCGGCACGCACGTCGGCGCCAGCACCGATGTAAATGCGTGCATCATTGACAAGCACGGCACGAGGATGCACCTGACCGTGAATCTGTCCAAACTCGGCACACAGCGGTGCTTCACGACGAAATTCTTCGGGATGAAGTCGCACCAAATCCCACATGAAAGCAATGTAGCGGCAATCAACTTGCGTGCTGGAAAAGCGCTCGGAAATCATTTTAGCATCAATGAGTTCAGGCAAAGTGTCGCCAAAGACTTCCTTCGGATTGGCACGGAAGGCAATAAGCTGTCCGCCATTAAAATAAGCCTTCCCAAACTCGAAGGCACCGCTCAAGACCTTTTTGGCAAAAAATTGGTCGCAGATTACGCGACCGTTGAGAAAGAGTACATCGTCGTCAGCAATGTCGTTGATAGCGTGGTTTGGCAGCACAAGTCGCCAGTGCGGTGCCAGTACGGGACGCATGTGCAAGCCTACTTTCAGTGAGGGAAGCGCCACTTCAAACTTTTCACGAAGCGAGCGCATGCCCAGCGTCAGTTCATAAATCGGCTTGAGATGCAAAAGCGGACTGAACTTATGGACGCCATCATCTTCAAAGAGTATGACTTGCATAGCTTACTGTTATGGCTTAGTCAGATTGCAACAACATGAAGCGAATTTGGCATAACGCTTACACTGATGCAACCTTCAACATGTTCATAGACTTCGCCATCTAAATGCAAGGATTCTGGACGAGAAAGATGAATGACCGCATGCTTGATTTTGGTATAGATAACTTGAGAAGTATGAATGTGCGTACCGCGCATAAAAGTCAAAACCCAGTAAGGTAATTCAATCATCGGGAATGCTTTCAGGATGCAAATATCAAGCCAGCCATCGCGCATATCGGCTTCAGGCGCAATCCAAAACTTACCGCCTTCACGGCGACCGTTGCCAATCATTACCGAAAAGACATTTTCTGTCACGGTCTGAATGCCGTGAGGTGTATGTAGCTCAAAGGTCATTGGTGCAGCGCGATGCGTACGTGCCACTATCCACAGCGCATAGAGATAAATCAGGTCGCCACGCAGATGTGGCACAAGTTTAGCAACACGAGCAATTTCGCCCGTAAAGCCAATGCCTAGCGAATTCAAAAATGCTCGCTGAACATGAAACCCGTGCTGCTGGAAAGAAACTTGACCTGTATCAATTGTGCAAGTGGCAGAGCATAGCACTTTCTCAACAGCACTCTCAAGGCGAACCCGGCGCGGAGCTCTATTGCAAGAAAGATTGCTATAAAAGTCATTGCCTGACCCCATCGGAATGCAGCCTAAGACCGTATTGGAATGAATCAGTGGTTGTGCAGTTTCATTGAATGTGCCATCGCCGCCGCAAGCGACAACGGTATCGACCGAACATTTGACGGCGCGTGCAAATTCTGTGGCATCGTGTGGCTTAGTAGTGAGTTGAATTGTGGTATCTACCTGTCGGGCTTTTAGTGCATGATGCAAAGGTTCGACATGACGTTTGGCTTTACCGCGGTTAGCCGCAGGATTCAAGATGAACCAATAGCGGCGCAATGCTGACATGGTGTGCATGGCTGGTGGATGTAAGGAACGAACAAGAGAAGCATGCATTGAAGAATGTTCTGGATGCATGAAGCAAGCAAGATTTATGTTGTTTGTAAAAAGTGGCTCTGAATCTGCAACTGAATCTGTATCTTACCGCTGTGAATTGAAAGGATATGCCCGTACGCACGTTTGTTGTATCAAGCGATTCGCTTTCTGGAGCGGCGTCAAGTCTTTCGCTTGAAAAATATGAAAAAGACTTAAATGCGGCGCAATGGGAAGCTGTGCGCACCACTGAAGGTGCTGTGCTAACCATTGCTGGCGCAGGCACTGGTAAAACTAAAACCTTGACCTATCGAGTCGCCTACTTGATTGAGCTCGGTGTGCCAGCCAGCACGATTTTGCTGCTGACCTTTACGCGCCGCGCCGCAGAAGAAATGCTCAACCGTGCAGCTGCCTTAGCAGGACCAGCATGTAGCCAAATCTTAGGCGGCACATTTCATGCCTACGCACTGAAATTGTTGCGTCAGTATGGCGCACACATCAAACTAGCAGATAATTTTACCGTGCTCGACCAAAGTGATGCTGAAGATGTCATTGACCTCGTGCGCACGGCATTAGGCTATCACAAAAAAGGCAATGCTGTAACAGAGAAACGCTTCCCAAAAAAGAGCACGCTCTACAGCATCATCAGCACCGCCGCAAATCGCAACATGCCTATTGAAGCCGTAATTGAAAGCACCTACCCACATTTTCTCTCTTTAACCGACGACATCAAAAAAATTGCACAAGCCTACCACGACTATAAGCGCACAAATGCTCTGGTAGATTATGACGATTTGCTAACGCTTAGCGTGGAGCTACTGACCGAAAAACCCGATGTCCGCACGCGCATCAGTGGTGCTATACGCTACATCATGGTGGATGAATATCAAGACACCAACTTGGTGCAAGCTAATTTGGTAAAGTTGCTTTCCGAAGTGCATGGCAATGTGATGGTCGTCGGAGATGATGCCCAGTCCATTTATGCCTTTCGTGGGGCGAACTACCGCAACATTTTTGATTTTCCAAAGCTATTTCCGAACTGCCGCATCATCAAACTTGAGGAAAATTATCGGAGCACCGAACGCATTTTGGATTTGACCAATGCCGTCATTGCACAAGCAAAAGAAAAATTTGCCAAACGACTCTATACCACCACCAAACTGGGCGGCGAATATCCTGCTATTGTGCCTGCACAAGATGAGCGCATGCAATCCAAGTTTGTGGCGCAACGCATTTTAGAACTGCGAGAAGAAGGACTGGCGTTGAGCCAAATGGCAGTTCTCATGCGCAACAGCCGTGATTCATTTGACCTCGAGCTCGAGCTGCGCAAGCGCAACATTCCTTTTGTCAAATACGGCGGGCAAAAAATCACCGAAGCGGCGCATATCAAAGACTTTGTAGCCTATCTCAAACTGCTGCATAACCCAAAGGATGTGCTGAGTTGGAACCGCATCTTGAAACTTCTGCGCGGCATTGGTCCGAAAACTGCACAAGAGATTAGCGAATGGATAAAAACTGCCCCAAACCCATACCGTGTTGATACATCAGGTGTCTCGCCCAAATATCTCGAATCCTTGCGCCAATTGGCAGAACTTTTCGCCGAGCTGACAGCAAGCAACACCACGCTCATAGACAAAGCTGAACGAATCTACAGCTACTACCTGCCTCTCATGCGTGAGCAGTATTTTGAAGATTACCCCAAGCGCCAAAAAGACCTTGAAAACTTTCTTACCATTTTGACCAATTACTCATCCATTGAAACCTTGCTGACAGACTTGGCATTAGACCCTATTGACCTTTCTGCGATGGAGACAAAGGCAACGCAAAAGGATGAATCACCATTAGTGCTATCGACTATTCACTCTGCGAAGGGACTGGAGTGGGAGGCAGTGTTTCTCATCAATGCACTCGATGGGATTATTCCATCACGCTATGCAGTGAGCAGCACAGAAGAACTCGATGAAGAATTACGCTTGCTGTATGTTGCCCTGACACGCGCAAAAAAATATCTCTACATTTCATACCCGATTGTCTGCGCAGGACCTGGTCAAGAGCTTTACTTTGGCAATCCTTCGCGGTTTCTGGCGGATGTGCCTGAAGAGAGCTATGAAAAAATTGTGCTCGTTAAGGCAGGGTCAGCACCACGAGCACTGCCAGCAAAGAACAAGAATGAGTAGGGCTTCCGAGCATCAGGAAGGAATGCACACAACAATAGCACACGGAAACACGGATTGACTTTTCCCGTTCTTGCAAAGGAATCCACTCATGGATGCTTCACTTCGTTCAGCATGACAAAACCGACCGTGTCATTCCGAGCGCAGCAAGGAATCCATTATGGATTCACTACGCTGCGCTTCGTTCAGCGTGATAAACTGTAGCATACTTGAGTCCTACTTGACCAGCATCATTTTTTCGTCTCGGTAAATTCAGGTGTGGTCAGGCGATAGAGATAGACGCCACTGGCAAGACCACTTGCATTGAAATTGACCTGATATGTGCCAGCGGGCTGACGCGCATTAACCAGCGTGGTAAGCTCACGTCCAAGCATATCGAAGACACTGAGCTTGACAGTAGTAGATATGGGCAATTGATAGCGAATAGTGGTCGTCGGATTGAAAGGATTAGGATAATTTTGTGCCAGCTCAAAGCGTGTGGGTTTAGGCAACATGTCATCATTGACAGATGAAGCCCCAGTGATAGGCAGTTGAGCAAAATCGCGTTGGAGAATGGCACGAAGTTGCGCCGCACCAACCCCAAACCACTGTGCTAACAGAGATGCATAGACTTGACGGAAATCAAACTGCATGGCTAATTGGTTATTCACCAGATTAGTCAGATTAGGATTTACGCCGATAATTCCGCCGCGAACAGCTTCGCCGACAATGAAAAGTGGTGCGGCAGTGCCGTGGTCAGTGCCCATGCTTCCGTTTGAGCGAACGGTTCTGCCAAATTCTGAAAAAGTCATCGTGAGCACGCGCGGTGCCACACCTAAGCGACGCAAATCATCTTGAAAAACCGACAAAGCTTGCGAGAGCAGGCGCAGAAGGTTGGCATGTGTGCCAGCGGTTGTATCAGTGGCGGTAACTTGTGCCGCATGAGTATCAAAGCCGCCAAGTGAAACGTGGTAGATGCGCGTTTGCAATCCGCCAGCAATGAGGCGCGCCACAATGCGGAGCTGGTCTGCCAAGCGGTTCGTGTTTGGCGCAGGATAAGTGGCGCGATTTTGCGCGCGGTCAGCTGCCGCCTTAATTTGCGATGCATATTGAATGGACTGCAATCCCACGCGCCGAATAAAGCGCAATTCATCACCGGCAGTGGTGTCGGGCACAGTGCCAACATCTACCGCCGAATTGCCGCTAATTAAGCGATAAAATGTATCGGGGTCTTGAAGGGCGATACCAAGAAATTGAGAGGACCCACGCAACATCAAAGAAAGCGTGGAGCCAATCTGAAGCGCTGGCGGGTCTGGCGCATTGGCACGTGGATACCCATCAGGAAAGTTCGGGAAAAGCGTTTCTAAAAACCGACCGACCCAACCTGAATCCAAAAATTGATTGGAATCTGAAGCGGTCATCCAAATATCCGTTGCTCGAAAATGCGAAAGGTTAGGGCTGGGATATGAGTTGCACAAGCACGACTTTGCCTTCATCGTAGAGCGTTTTCAGCTCAGGCATAGCTGGATGCAGTCCTGTCGCTGGCGTCAGGCGCAACACACGATTTTCAGGAATCGCAATGTTGGCGCGTGCTTGCTGATAGGCACTGTATTGGTCAAGGGGAATCACCGTATTGAGCCCATCATTACCGCCTGAGAGTTGAACAATCACCAAGATGCGCTCACTGGAGAGCGTGCTAAGAAGATGCAAGGCGGGAGTATGCGCAAGCGCCGACAGAGACAGCCCGTTAAGTGTCAGCGGTATGCCTAAAGCTGAAGAAAGCCGCAGAAACTGTCGCCGATTCATGGCATGCAGGAGTTAGAGGTGATAAAATTGCTTCATGAAGTTATGAAAGTTGATATTCTGCCATGCGCAGCATAAAGCGCAAAAGATTTTGCAAGCGCATATCTACTGCTCGCCGCTTGTTCATATCGTTAGGATTGCGCATCAAATCATTCCATTGCTCGGTCCATTCGTAGTAGGGCACGCCGGGCATAAGCACATTGTCAACAAGGTCTTGGATTTGTTCGTCTGAGAGTTCCACCGCAAAAATTTGCCGCGAAAGGTCGCGCACCATTTGATACGGTGCTGAAGGATTCGGCAGCGCCTGAACTATCGCAATGCGATTTAAGTTTGCGGCGGTAACAATAGCATCGGAATAGCTGTGTCGTGCAGGTAAAGTTGCTGAGTTAATCCAAAGCCGGTGATACGATGGCTCTTGGTAGTATGCTTCCCAGCCAGCAACTGTCGGATGCTGCATCAAATTCATCTGTAGGGTGCTGAACCAGCTGATGTAGCGTTGCATGGCAGGAATCAGTTGAGTTTGCTCGGTTGGATTGTTCGGAAAAAAGAAACGGTGCATGCCTACGATGAAGTCAGCCGGACTTTTGATGAAAGCGCCCATAGTTTGGGCATCAAAAAAATGCTGGCTGGCAAATAGTGTGCGCAGCACAGGGCGCAGTTCGTAGTTGTTCTGCCGAAGCAGTTGTGCAAGCGGCTCAATAACATTGCGCTCCACTGTAGAATCAATCACAGTAATAGACGAACCAGCGATAGAGTTTGCGCACAAGAAAGCGTGCCGTTTCAGCTTGCTGAAAAATCAATGTCAAGCAAATCTTTGAGCTCTTCCATGCCAGCGCTGGCAGAATTGCGCCCGCGAATCACTGTGTTTTGAAAAGCAGATGAAAATTGCTTGTTGCCTGTATCATGGCGCGTAAAATCAAAGACTGTGCCAATGTGAACAGTGGTCGAGCGGTATCCGACATCGCGCCAGCCCGTCAAGACACGAGCGGCAGCAGCTACATCTTGCTCGGTGTAGTTGGTGTAATTGCCCTGCGCAAGTTCAGGTCCCTTACCAATTGTAAAGAGCTCAAAAAGTTCACGCGCATAGTTTTGATTGGGGCGACCAGCAACATTGACATTGCCATTGAGGTATCGTAGCATGGCGAGGTCAATCGTCACTTCAAGCGTGAGCGTTTTGAAATTCCCCAAAGCAAAGCGGCGAAACAGTGCATTTTGACGATAGAGATAACGCGCATCTGCATTTGCCGCTCTATCCGAGACGAAGTGATTATGCCAAAAGAGCGTCATCTTTTCAATCAGCGAAATAGGCTGATTAATCATCAAGCCAATCCACCATGCGCGAAGGTAGGAGTAATATCGCCCGTCAGCATTCTGTTCGTTGTTGAAAGGTTGGTCGTGCCAAGTTTGACCCGTCGTAATATCAATTGGCGGTTCAGGAGCAGGTCGGTCTTGAAGGAGCTCGTCAAGTGTAGCGTTCAACCCTTGCTGCACGGCTTGACGAATTTGCGCAGGCGTGGCACCAAACATAGCACGGCGGCAGAAGATGTGCCGCAGTTTGTTCGTTCCAAGCCCCTAAATAAGGCTGAAGACCACTTGTGGGACGGCGGCGGGCGGCAGTCTCAGACGCATGATGCTCACGCTCGGCAATAGAGACTGACGACCTTGCATGGGTAAGCGATTGAAAAAACTGACGGCGGTTCATGGTTGATGTGAAATGGTTTGAGACAAAGTGCACAGACGCACATGGGCAAAAATAGGTTTAAAACGATTTAGAGAGCAAAGGCTTAGAGGGAAGTTATCAATGTCAGTTGGTGCAAGCCGCCCATCACGCCCAGTGATGAAAAAGCATAATCAAACTTGAACCGTTCAATTGCGACGCCTAAGCCTACTGAAAAACCGGCAAGTCCCAGCGTGCCAGTGAGCGAAAGGTCCTGACGCTGCAAGTTGCTGTAGCCAAAGCGTAGCTTGAGTGCGTCGGTCAGCGTAAATTCTCCGCCAATCGTGAAATTGCGAAATCGCAAAAAGAATTGTTCGCTGGCATCGGCAAGACGAATGAAGCCGAGTGTGAGTTCCAAAGGCAGACCTTCAGGTTTTTTGCTTATGCTGAATCGAACATCGACGGGCAGGGGCTCAGAGGCGCCATCGAAGGTGGAAAGTTGGCTGCCGAAATTGATGATAGCAAATCCGATGTGCAGTTCTTCCGAAGGAATCGAGAGCAAAAGTCCAGCATCAAGGGCGAGTGCGGTAGAGCGAAAGTTTTGAATGGCAGAGAAGATGAATTTTACGCCCAGACCGCCGCGCAGCGTGCCAAAGCCAAACTGTTGCAGAGCACGCGAGTATGCCAAATGCAGAGCAACATCATTAGCCGAAAATGTGCCGAGAGTATTGCCTACTTCGTCCGTCTCGTCAAAGCGACCGTAATTGACAAACGTGATGCCAGCACCGAAGTCACCAAGGTTCTCGAGTTGGCGACCGTAAGCTAAAAATCCTGAATTGATGTCAAGCAAATGTTTTTGAAAACTGAACGACGCCTGTTTGTGTGTAGCGGAGTCTAAAACGGCAGGGTTTTGAAAGAAGCTATTGATGTCGCCAGCAAGTGAGGCGCTATTGCCGCCCAGTGCTGCGATGCGAGCGCTGCGGTCAAGCCGCAGAAACTCATAGACAGAAGTTTGAGCACAAGCAAAAGAAGCAGAAAGTGCAAGGTAGAGCGTGAGCAGAAAGCGCATGCGTTGCCTGTAAGCTAAGTTTGAAGCAAACTACGCAAAATGCTGGGTCTTGTCAAGGTAAGTTGATATGGGCTCATCATGATTCGCTGGCTAAGTATAGGTTGTGTTCCTCGATGTAGCGAGCCACAACGGAAGGAATTTTGCGCAGAGCGGCTTTTCTTTGGTCGGGTTTAGCAAGTTCAAGCCGGAGCATGCTGGATGAGAGGGGCAAATCTAATTTGATAAAGCGCACAGAGGCGTTTGGAAATTCAGGCAGAAGTGAAGGCGGTGAGCTTTGCACTTGCCGTGAAAAGACCAAGAGTTCAGCCATTTGCAAAATTTTATCCGGCGATTTCCATTTTGAAAAAATGCGGTAATTGTCTTCACCAATTGCCAGAAAGAGCTTGGCGCCGGGATACTGTTCGGCAAGGTGTTGCAGGGTTTCAAGCGTGTAGGAGGGGTCGGGCTGTGCAAGTTCCCAATCACTGGCTTGGAAGCATGCGCCAGTTTCGTTGAGGTCTTGTGCCAAGAGCTGGGTCATGGCAAAGCGCTGTTGGTCAGTAGCGGTTGCCCCAGACTTGAGTGGGTTGCGAGAGACGCTCAAAATGACCGTATCGGGTCGGAGCAATTCTCGTGTCAAGGTGCAGAGTGCAAGATGACCCAAATGTGGCGGGTCGAAGGTGCCGCCGAACAAAACAATCGATGACAAGACTAGCTACTTGATTATGGTTTGACTGCTTTGCAACAGTTGCTCTTTGACAAAGGCTTTGAAGCCTTCAACTTTATACTTCTTGTCAGGAAATTTTTCCTCATACTTTTCAATCTCGTTTTCAGCCTCTGCCCAACGCTCGCGCACAATAAGCGTTTCAATTTTGCCCAGCAAGGCTTCTTCGTAGTAGGGACTATCGGGATAGTTGGTGAGAACTTCGTCAAAGTAGAGTGTGGCGGCACGGTAGGCGCGAAGTTGGATATACTGCTTGGCAGCATCGAGGGCTTTGAGTGCGAGTTTATTGCGGCACTCCATGATTTTTTCTTCGGCAAGTCGGAGCGTGTCGAGCTGACCGAGTTGGGCGTAGAGCCGCGCAATGAGAGCTTCATAGGTGGCTCGCCGTGCCGAATCAGTCGCTTCAGATGCCAAAAGACGCAGGTCACGAATTTCATTTGCAAGACGTGCCGAATCAGGCACAGGATAAGTGTCAATGTAGCTTTGAAACTGTGCAATCGCTTTGCGGCTGTATTCTTGGTCTAAGCTGTGAACAGGAGAGAGCTTGTAGTAGCACATAGCAATTTGGAAAAAAGCAATCCGAGCATACGGCGACGAAGGCACATTGCGCAAAAGTGTCTGATAGGCTTCTGCTGCCAGAAGATACTGTCCATAAAAGAAATAGCTCTGTGCTAAATAGAATTGCACGTCGTCTTCGTATTCGGTAGCACGACTGATGTAAGTGAGTTTGTTCAACTCAAGTTGTGCACCGTAGTAATCTTTCTGGTCGTAGAGCGACTTTGCATACTCGAATCGCCCTCTGAGAGAGTCATCAAATACTGCTCGTGGTGTACTGCATCCGACGCCTGCAAGGATTGCACCTAAGCAGAAGAAAGCACGAGCAATGCGAAAAAATGCACTCATCTGTTGAAGTGTCTATCGGCTTCTGACGCTGAAAAACAAAAATACAATAATTCCAATTGCTCCGATGATGGTAAGCGGCGCGGCGGCACTTTCCCAGAAAGAGGGCAAGTTAGGCTTGAAGGTTTCGGCAAAGCGACGGTCTTCGCTGGCGGCAAGCTCATCGACATTGAGCGTGTCTTGCCAAGTCAGGGTAAAGTGCCGCACAAGTAGGGCTTGCTTTTGTGCGCTAAGCAGTTTGCTATCAAAATTCAGCGCAAATGAGCGTATGGCGTGCATTGAGCTCAGAAATTGGTAGGAAAAATTGGCTTGCAGGGAGTAGACTTCAAGTGTGGCGAAAGTCGTCTCATTTGGTGGCGGACTTTCGTAGAGCGTAAATCCTGCCGCAAGAAGGCGGCTTTGCAGTGCGGCATCAAGCAGACCTTGAAAGGTGTAGGGCGGCGCAGGTGTAAAAAGCAGTGTCTTTGGAAAAGAATCATTCATCAGTGCCTGTGTCAGGTGTTCAGCATAAAGTTCGGCAAAAACGGTGCTGGTAAGTTTTGGCTTCGACTGTGTGTAGGCGGCAAGTGTGCCCATAAACAAAAACGCAAGAATAGCTCGGAGCATGGTTCAGAACAAGCTCAAAACAGGTTGAATTTCAAACAAAACACGCAGAAAGATTTGAAAGTCATTTAGCCGAGCACCCTCAATGTTGTTGGCATTATAACGCCAAACGGGTGTAAGATTAAGTTCAATATTAAATGCATTCGAGGGCTGATAGAATAGTCCAAAGGTTAGTGCTGTGCGGCGTTCCACGATGCCAAACGGTGCTGGTTCGCTGTAGCCAGTTTGCAGATTGTAGCGCGTGGTATCTAACCACGGCTCGGTAAAGGGACCGTAGAGACTACCTTCGCCTTTGCCGACAAACAGCACACTGACCGAAGCCCGAAATTGCTTAAAGAACCAATGAGAAACACCTATTTCCAACGACTCAAAGTCGGTGCCAAGCGGATGCGCGAGCGGATTTGTGCCAAATATCCAGCGCTGATAGCGGTTAAACTGCCGTTGGTGATAAGTGCGATTGATGGCGCGTGAAATTTCAATGAAGACGTCAGTGCCATAAATCCCGAGTGGATAGAGCACATTTGCGGCACGAATGCCAATTTGCCCTGACCATAGGTTTGGCTCAAGTGCAGTTTGGTCGACAATATTGAACTGCCAGTCATCGACGACAAAACTGCCGTAGATGTTGATGCCATTAAAGGGGAAAATGCTTAGGTCGGCGCCAACAATTGGGTTAATTTCTTCGCGGCGATTGTACTGTTCGCCATAGACAATTGAGAAAGGATTGATGAAACGAAAGTCAAGCCCACGGTTTCGTCCGCCGTAGAGGGTGCCTTGCCACAAGCCTAAGCGTAGGCGGCTTGAAAAAAGATTAAGGTCAAAGCGAATAGCTGTCAAGTAGCGCTCGACAAAACTTTGTATAGCACCTGATGGTGTGCCTTCTTCGCGATACTCCAGTTTGTCGAGCATAGCGATGATGTAGGTAAAGCGTAGGGTTCTGGTGTTGAGTTGGAGCATGAGCTGGTCGAGCGGACCAGCCATGTGAGATAGGCTGAGGCTATATCGTCCATACCCCCAATTGACATAGTCGCGTCCAAGTTTAACGCGAAACATTTCACCGTGATACGCAAAGAATGCTTGTTCTGTGTAAGCTGTTGCGCCGGCGTATGGACGTGCTGGCACAAGATCGAAGACACCTTGCTGTTGCACAATAGAAGCATTGTAGAGCACAAAATCGCGCTCAAAGTATAGTGCCAGTCTACCGCGTCCACGAAAGCGTGGGCGAAAATCAATGCCTGTTTGATTTTCAGGTGGCAGTTGCAGTTCAGGGCGCGGACCCTCACGTCGTTCCGCAATCAATTCAGGACGGGCGGCTATGCGAACTGCTGCCTTAGGAAAAACCTCATCACGCAGCCAGCCTAATTCATCATCCAACTCTTGCTCCAGTTTATTGAACAACCAGAGTGTAACGCGGTCTTCAATAGCAAACTTATCGGTCTCTAAAATCGCGCGTGCCACATCGAGCCGCTCATAGGGGCGAGCCACGTCGTAGAGCCGCGTTAGGTATCCACGCACAATTAGTTGGTCAATGATGTCATATGCCCAGTGTCCAGCTGGAAAGGTCTCGCCGCCAGCTTTAAGTAAAGATGGGAAAAATGCCGCAAGTAAAAGCAAAGCCCCAGTGAAAAATGTTGTGTGCCGAAGCAAAACTCGTCTGCGATTTGAAAAGCTCATAACTCTTCAGTTCGAAAGAGTGCAAAGAGGAATGAGAATCATAAAGAACAGGGTAGAGATCAGCGGCGCACGAGTCGAACGGCGTAAGCCCCATCCAAGTGGTGTAGATGGGGAAGAATCTCGACAGCGCCTTGTGTATTGACAAGGTGATGAAGCGTCGGCGGCAAAACTTCCTTCGCATCTTGAATCATCCAATCAGGTCGGTCGTGGAGAAAAGCGTCAATCAATTGCTGATTTTCCTCTGGTTCAATAGAGCAGGTGGAATAGACGATAACGCCGTCGTCTTTGACGCAGCGTGTAGCATTATCCAGAAGCTCGCGTTGTAGCTTTGCCATGGTGCTGATGTCGTTGGGTGAAAGTCGCCACCGCAGTTCTGCGCGACGCGAAAGCACCCCAGTGCCCGAACAGGGTGCATCGAGCAAAACTCGGTCAAACTTTTCGTGAGGCTGGAAAGTGCGTGCATCGCACTTGACTGTTTCAATGATGGAGATTCCAAGCGTGTGGGCAAGTTTCATCAAGTCCTGAAGCTTGTTGTTGTAGAGGTCCAGTGCGAGAATTTTGCCTGTGTTTCGCATCTGCTCAGCAAGGTAGGACGATTTGCCACCCGGAGCCGCACACATATCCAAAATGCGCTCATTAGGCTGTGCTCCCAACAGCATGCAAGCAATTGCCTGCGCTTCGCTCTGCACCGAGACATAGCCCATCTTCAACAGCTCTTCCATGTCGAAGAATTTTTCTGGGATGACAAAATTCTCGAGCAGAGACTTTCGGTAAGCAACTTGCTTTTCAGCAAGCATTTGCTCAACTTCTGCAATTGTAGTTTTCAAAGAATTGACACGAAAACTGATTTTTGGCGGCGTGTTGTTGCTAGTCATTAAGTCCTGCACTTCATGCAAGCTGAAGCGAGAGAGCCAGCGTTCCAGCAGCCATTTCGGATGCGAGTATTGCAGCGCAATTTGGTCGGCAAATGTACCGCCCTTGACCTTGAAGTTTATCGTCTCAATGTTGTTGGAAATGTTGCGCAAGACACCATTGACCAAGTTGCCAAGAAATTGGTTGCGCATCTTCTTTGCCAGTTCAACGGACTCGTTGACAGCCGCCCATTTTGGCACCTTGGTTAGGTAGAAGAGCTGATAGACACCGACACGCAAAATGTTGCGAATATCGACATCCATCTTCTTGTAGTCGTGGTTATAGAATTGCTCAATGATGTGGTCAATCTTAGCGCGCTCGCGCAATGTGCCATAGACCATTTCCATGGCAAAAGCCTTGTCGACGCGCTCAAGTGAGGACTGGTTGAAGTAATTGTTGATGACTGTATCAGATTTAGCTTTGTTAAGTTCGATTTCTCTTAGAACCTTTACAGCGATTTCTCGTGCTGTCATATGTAATGTGTAACGTTTGCCTTGCTGAAGATTTCCCAGAATATTTTGGGCTCTATGTGCCCCGGGCAGGAATTTACAACAAAATCAGAAGTTTGCAACTTCAGTTTTGCGCCAGCGCACAGCGTTTGAGAGCTTCATCCAAAACGCGATGAATAAGTTGCGTGTAGGAAAGACCCGCTTGACGAGCCGCCATAGGCAAGCAGGAGTGCTCATCTGGATTAGGAAGAATTCCGGGAAGCGGATTGACTTCAATAATGTGCGGTCGATGATGCAAGTCTAATCGTACATCAATGCGTGCCCAATCTCGGCAGCGTAATGCATGGTAAGCCTGCTTGCATAGAGCGTTAATTTCATCAGCAAGCGCTGGTGCGATAGGTGCAGGACAGCGGAAGACTTCCACAGGATGATGCGGGTCATCCCAAAGCCACTTGGCTTCATATGAATAAATTTTGCGTGAGTGAGCAGGCAGATGCTCAAATGTGATTTCCACAATTGGCAAGGTCTCTACGCTATCGCCATTGCCAAGCAAGCCCACCGTAAACTCTCGCCCAGCAAGAAATGCCTCCACTAATGCAGGTTGCTTATAGACTGTAAGCACCTCAAGCAATTGCTGAGAAAGTTCATCGGGAGTTGTAACAACAGAGCGCTCAAAGATGCCCTTGCTGGAGCCTTCATGCAGAGGCTTGACAATCATCGGATATGTGTGAGCGCGCTGAACAAACACTGGCACTTCGCTCACTGAAGAGACAAGCGAAAAGGCAGGTGTAGGAATGCCATAGTAAGCAAGAATCTCTTTGGTGCGTGCTTTATCGAGCGTGATGCAAAGCGTAGTTGGGTCGGAGCCCGTGTAAGGAATGCCCATCAGGTCAAGCAGGGCGGGAATTTGTGCCTCACGGCTCGGCGCGCCAATGCCTTCAACCATGTTGAAGCAAATATCTGGCTTGGCACGCTGAAGGGTTTCAACAACCGTGAGAATGCGCTCGGGATGACAGTCAATCAAGATAAGTTCTGAAACCTGTGCATGCTCACGCAGTGCTGCCGCCACTGCCTCAATGGTCTCCGGATTATCCCACTCGGCAAATTCATCTGAAGTGTAGCGAGAAGTAGCAAGAGATGCTTCAGGTTTTTGGTTGTAGAGCAGCGCAACCTTCATGCTACGATGCGGTCGTGGAATGAGACGGCACAGCGGTATCGCGAATCAACGCATCAATGAGTTCAACATCTTTGATACGCTGAACAACTTCAACCGCACGGCGAAGTTGCTCGCGCTGCTCGGGAGCGGCAATGAGCACAACTTTTCGCTGCCGTAGATAGACCTCTACGCCATCGACACCAGAGCGGGAAAGCTCGGCATCAATGCGATGAAGAAGTTGCCACTCGCTCAAGGCTTGTGTTTTAGAAGGCTTAGGCAAAAGCGAGCGAGAAAAAGCAATGCCAAGCGCCGCAACGGATGCAATTCCCAAAATTCCCCAAAACCAGTTGCGGCGTGTTGGGGTAGAAGCATCAGATGTTGAAGTGTCAGGCATGTTAAACAAAAAGTTAATATGCAAATCTACATAATTTTTCGCCTCAATCAATCTTGCAGAATTGAGTCAATAGTGTCGAGCAGTGTTTGCAATTTGAAGGGCTTGATAATCAGACTGGCAACGCCGCTCATTTGAAGCCGATGCTGATATGCTGGTTCTACACTGCCAGATGTAATGATGACCGGCATCTGTGGTGCCTGCTGGCGTACGTGACGAAACAGCTCTTCGCCATTCATGTCGGGCATGGTGAGATCGAAAATGCAGAGGTCAACATCATAATCTTTTTCAGCAAGTAGCCGAAGCGCATCATGACTGCTGGTTGCAGTAAGTGGTATGTAGCCCGCTGAATGCAGGACGCGGCTGATGATGTCACAGAGATATTGCTCATCGTCGACGACCAAAATCGTTCCTCGATTTGAACTTTTGCTGGGTTTAATTTTAACGGGTAAAGCAGGCGAACGATAAGCCGTGTCTTCAGGTGGAGAGCATGCCGAACCAGCCAGCGGAAAGAGAAGCGTAAAATGAAGCCGGCGCTGCGGTTCATATTGCACGCCCAGCGTACCGTTATGCAATTTCATGATGTGGCAAGCAACGAGAAGACTAAGCCCAAGGCTCGGACTACACTCTTTGGCAAATATTGCTGGGTCAGGCGCAGTAATCGGTAGGTCAGCATGCGTGGAAGTATCCCCGATTTTTAAGGCAACATACTGCTTGAGGTCAGGCGAACCAAAAAAAGACGGTAAAGCAATACACGAAGGCGAACAAACTTCCATGGCGACCTTGTTACAAGACGGCACAATGCCTTTGACCATCGTAACAAGATTGAGAATTAATTGATGAAGCAAGCTTTCACTGCCGTGAATGCAGTCGAGCGCTGTCTCGCGCATGAGCCTGAAAGAAAGGTGACCTGAAAGCGACGGCTCTAAGATGCTCTGAGCTGTTTCAACGGCTGACCAGAGCGAGAATGTGGAAAAAGAGGCGATGGAAAATTGGGCAAAATCCAAGATATACTGCGCCGTTTGAAGCCCATGCTCAACTTTAGTTTCTGCCGCCTGAATATCCGAATACGACGCATCGGTAGAGGTGAAGTATGTCCTTAAGCGCTGTAGCGATGCCGCCACCGCCCTAAAAATTGAGTGAAACTCATGTGCAATGCCACTGATGAGCGCATAAGCAGTTTCAACCCGATGATGAGTTTGCCAAAGTGCATAGAGTTGGTCATGGAAAGTGCGACTATCGGTGGCAGACACAGCCGTCGTTGAGGTAATCATCACGGCTGGCTGCTGGTGATACACAAAAGGTTGCGCCATGAGCGTGAGCAAATAAGACCTATCGGGCGAGGCTGAAAAACGAACCGCTTTTTTAAGCGTAGGCATCTCTGAAGACTGTTGCAACGCCGACTCAACAAATGCCGTAACTGAAGCCATTTCAGAAGGCGGGACAAAAGAAGCTAATGGCTTACCAATCACTTGCGACGCATCGGTCTGACCCAACGCCAGCAATGCTGCAGGATTGCAGTAGCAAATTTCAGTTTTGGTGTGTATGACAAGGAAAAAAGGCAGATGCGAAAGTATGGATTGGTGTTGCGCTTCAGCAATTTCCTGCTCTTGAAGTCGTTGATGAAGATGTCGGTAGTGCTGCTGCAAAGAGTGAAGGCGCAGATAGAGCAATCCGCTGATAAGTGCAAGTAGCACAATGACACTTAAAAAAATAGGTAGCCATGCATCATGTTGTATCATGACAGAAATGAGCAAGTTGACAAAACAAAAAATTCATGGTTGTAACCTAAGCGCCTCTTTGTTCAGGTTGCGAAAAGTTGTAATGTAGTTTTTCAAGCCTTTAAGTCTTCTGGTGAAACTGGCAGTTTGCGAATGCGCTTGCCTGTGGCAGCAAAAATGGCATTGCAGACGGCTGGCAATGCAGGCGGTAAGCCGGGCTCGCCAGTGCCAGTCGGTGCATCTGTGCTGGGCACGAAATACACCTCAATTTTCGGCGTCTCGTGTATGCGCAACGCATCGTAATCGCCAAAGTTGGATTGCTCGACACGACCATTTTTGATAGTGATGGCGCGTTTGAACACGCAAGAGAGCCCATCAATGACACCGCCCTCCATCTGTGCCGCAGCCGACAGAGGATTCACCACCAGACCGCAGTCAATAGCCACAACCACACGATGAACCTTCACTTCGCCAGTTTTTTTATCGACGGACACTTCGGCAACTTCAGCGACATAACTTCGGAAAGATTCATGACACGCAATGCCGCGATAGACGCCTGCAGGCAAAGGCTTGCCCCAACCAGCTTTTTCAGCCGCAAGTTCAAGAGCCGCTTTAAGCCGTTTGTTTTCGAGCAAATTGCGCCGAAACTCAAAAGGATCTTTACCAGCAAGGTAAGCCAGCTCATCTATGAAACTTTCTGTAACAAAAGCATTTTGAGAACTTCCCACCGAGCGCCACGCGCCTGTAGGAACGCCCGGATTGTGCATGACCCACTCTACATGCAAGTTGGGAATGCGATAAGGCAAATTCTGTGCGCCCTCGACAGCCGCCCCTTCCACTTTGTCCTTCGGGTGAGACGCATTGAGGGCATCGCCAACAATTTTGTGTACCCATGCCTCAATCTCGCCTTGTTCGTTGAGCGCCGCGCTGAAAACATTGTATGTTGCAGGGCGATAAAGGTCGTGCTGAATATCATCTTCACGCGACCAAATGACCTTAACAGGCGCCTGAATAGCCTTAGAAATCTCAAGGGCTTCGACAATGTAATCGGGATAGAGCTTGCGACCGAACCCGCCGCCCAAAAATGTGGTATGCACTATCACCTTGTCTTTGGGCAATCCAGTGATTTCAGCAGCAAGGGTCTGCACACGGTCAGGCACTTGTGTGGATGCCCAAATTTCACATCGCTCGGCACTGACGCTGGCAACAGCGGCTGGCGGTTCCATTGGCGCATGCGCCAAATACGGCACTTCATAGACCACATTGGTCAGTGCTTTCTTTGCTTTTGCAATTGTGCCGTATGCGTCGCCAACTGATTTTGCCACAGCTCCTTTGCCTTGAGCCAGCGCTTCTCGAGTTTTGCGAAGTTGGGCACTGCTTTGCCGAGCAAAACTGCCTTCATCCCACTTGATGTTGAGCGCCGCACGCGCTTGCATGGCATGCCAGTAGCCATCGGCAACCACCGCCACGCCAGATTTGATTTGAAGAATATGCTTAACGCCGGGCATCTTCCTTGCGGCTTTATCATCCACGCTTTTGACTTTGCCGCCAAAGACTGGACAGCGCTCCACAACAGCCACAAGCATGTTTGGCACCTTCACATCAATGCCAAAAATGGCGCGACCGGTAACTTTTTCAGGGCTATCGAGCCGCAGTGTAGGTTTGCCAATGAGTTTGAAGTCTTTGGGGTCTTTGAGCGTAGGGTTTTGCGGCGGCGTAAGTTTTGCGGCAAGTGGTGCCAGTTCGCCATAGCTCATGCGTTTGCCGCTGGTGTGAATCACAAAACCTTGTTCAGTGCGACACTCCTTTTCAGAGACGCCCCACGCGGCAGCGGCAGCAGAAATCAGCATTTGGCGAGCCGCGGCACCCGCTTTACGAAGCACTTCCCAGTTGGTGCGCACGCTGGCACTGCCGCCGGTGCTCATGCGCCCATATTTTTCGTGAGCATCGCCCTGTTCGGCACGAACTTTTTTCCAATCGGCATCGAGCTCTTCAGCCAAAATCATGGGCAGGGCTGTATGCACGCCTTGTCCCATTTCCACTTTGCCGAGTGTAACAATCACGCTGCCATCAGGTTCAATGCGTAGCCATGCATTCGGCTCAAAAGTCTCGCTGGGTGAAGGTTCAGCAAAGAGATGTGCCTTGTCATGAGATTGCAGAAAGAAGCCAAGCGCAAAGCCTGCACCAGCCAGTGAAACAACTTTGAGAAAATCGCGACGCGAAAAATTATCGTGGCAAGATGTGCTCATTTCAGACCTCCTCTATCTTGCAATTTCACCGCACGATGAATTGCCGCACGAATGCGTGGATATGTGCCGCATCTGCACAGCACACTGCTCATTGCCTCGTCGATATCTTGGTCTGTAGGATTTGGTTTTTCATTGAGCAATGCTGCCGCAGTCATAATTTGTCCGGGCTGACAATAGCCGCACTGCGATACATCTTCCAAAATCCATGCTTGCTGCAAAATATGAGAGCCATCAGGCGAAAGTCCCTCAATCGTGGTAATCGCTTTGCCAGCAACTATTGACACTGGACGGGAGCAAGATTTTGCCGCCTCGCCATCGATGAGCACAGTGCAAGCACCGCAGTAACCTTTGCCGCAGCCAAACTTGGTGCCCGTCATCCCCAGCACATCGCGCAACACCCAAAGTAGTGGCATATCAGGGTCGAGTGTGAGTGTGTAAGTCTGACGATTGATATTGAGCGTAAATGATTTCATAATGCAGACTAAATAGATTTGATAGCATGCGGCTGCACAGAGCAGATTTCGTATTCAAGACGGAACATACAAAAAATGCACGACTTCAAAGAAAAATATCTCTGCAAGGTTTCTATGAGTTCGTAGGAGTGGCGTTAGAGTGCGGGTAAATGAGCGATGAGCAGTTGTGCAATGCTCTTTCAAAAGACCTCTTTCAAAAGACCTCTTTCAAATCCAGCGTGAAGCCATCCAGCACTTTGGAGCGGATAGTGCCTTTCTCTGCCGCAAATGAAAAAATGTCGTAATCGCCTGCTTTCAACTCCAAAACTTCAACGGATTGATTTTTGGGGTCAATCACCCAATACTCTTTCACGCCGAAGCGTTCATAGAGTTTGCGTTTGCGGTATCGGTCGTCAGACATCGTGCTGGGCAAAAGGATTTCGACAACGAGTTCAGGTGCGCGCACAAGCACATCATCGCCAAAGGCGTTGGCGTTTTTGTTTGAAACGAACATCACATCGGGCTGCGGTGCGTTGTAATCATCGACAAGCAAGGCGATGGGTGCAAAGAAGACTTCACCAAGATTTTTCTCCAACACAAATTGGTCAAGTTTTCTGAACACATTTCGCGCAATGCGCTGATGTTGAATCGAAGGGGTGTTGCGTTGCACAGGTTCTCCATCTAAAAGTTCGTAGAGAAAGCGGTCGTCGTCTGGGAAATCCA
>Ga0209017_10000054_pt1 | contig 104874 bp, 83 predicted proteins | sample YNPBryunderm2012_FD_185812 | JGI IMG/M metagenome (GOLD analysis project Ga0209017, IMG submission 185812) | Anoxygenic and chlorotrophic microbial mat microbial communities from Yellowstone National Park, USA - YNP Bryant MS undermat 2012... ... | reverse complement strand
AGCACCAAATGAAAAGGGACGCACCCGCGAGGGCACGTCCCACAGATTTTTAGCTTTGGGCGTATTCAGCGCCCGGTGCGCTGCTTACCAGCCGCCACGGCCGTAACCGCCACCGCGCCGACCGCCACCGCCATAACCTCCACCGCGCCGTTTGCCGCCACCGCCGTAGCTGCCGCCGTTCCGCTCTTCACGCGGGCGGGCTTCGTTGACGGTCAGCGTCCGTCCGTTGAACTCGGCGCCATGGAACATCTCAATCGCCCGATTGCCTTCCTCACTTGAGGCAAACTCAACAAAACCAAAACCGCGCGAGCGGTTTGTATCACGATCCTCGACAACCAGCGCTGACTGCACGGTTCCAGCCTGGGAGAAATAGTTGCGCAAGTCCTCACTCGTGGTCTGAAAGCTCAAATTGCCAACGTAAAGCCTCATGGATGCGTTTTCCTCTTTTCGGATGAAGAAACCCAAGCCGGGAACTCACTCTGGAACGGTGCAAAAGAGTGGCACACGGCAGACCGGCAAGCGGCGGATTTCGTAGTGACCAAAACCTCCCTGTCTCTGACTATCCGAAACCGCCACGCCCAACCATCCGAAACGAGGCTCGTCACCGTTGATAGACCAGAGAAGGCCCATACGGACGCCATCCTAAGAGATATTTCAGGGAAACACAACCTTTACCAGCCTACTTTGTGATCAACTGCTGCAATACACTGCGCTGGGAGGTAGGTATCCCACAGCAGGCAGAGAATCGGTTGTGGTAGATTTGGTAGTGCCAATGGGCAGCTACTTTGATGCGGATTTGAAGGAAACCCAGATGTCGCTTGAAGAAAAAGGCATCGCTCGACTTGATCCTTTGCCCGACCAGTCACGGGTTTGGATATTCACAACGGCTACTCCCCTAACGGAGACAGCCATTCCACTTGTTGAAGCCGAGCTGCAAGCCTTCATGGCTCAGTGGATGTCACATGGCCAACGTGTCCGCGGCGGCTTCGCCATCTGTGACCGACGGTTTCTTCTGATTGCAGCCGATGAAACCGACAATGATGTTTCTGGCTGCTCTATAGATAGTTTGTTCCGTGCGGTGCAGGCAGCTCTAAGCCGTGCCGGTGTACAGCTTGCTGACACAGCCGATATTGCTTATCGCAGTCCCAACGGTATTGAACTTGTTGACCGCCCAACCTTCCGGCGACTCGTACAGGCAGGTGTTATTCAGCCTGAAACTCCTGTCTTTGATGGCGCTGTTCGTACCTTAGGAGAAGTACGCGCCGGTCGTTGGGAACAGCCCTTCGCTACAAGCTGGCATGCAGAACACTTTGCGCCAGCAGCGGCGAAAACAGGTACGTCATAGGGGCTTTATGAGGACCTTTCTGCGGCTTCTAGCTACGGCGCTTCAATGTCGCCCGTGGGAGGGAACGCCGCCGGCCGGGTGGCAGCGCTTGCCAGTAATAACCTGCCAGCAGTTGCAACCCTTTTTCCCAGAGCTTGACCTTCACCGAGATGTTCTCTGGCGGGTGGGCAAACTTCCCTGGTGGATACGCCGTTTGGCTATTGTGCCTCCTGTGGCCATCACCTTTGGAACACTTGTTTGGGTTGCTCCAGAGTGGTATGCGCCTACCGGGTTGGCCAGTCTTGAACTCATCGCCCACGAGCTAACCCATGTCGTCCAATACCGTCGCCACGGGTGTTTTGGCTTTACAGTCCGTTATGGACTGGATTTTCTTGCTAACCTCCTGCGTGGCAACAGCTTGGCACAGGCCTACGAACACATTGCCTTCGAGGTCGAAGCACGAACCCAAGCGGCTGCTATCACTAAGCAATGGCTTTTTGTTTGACAAACTTCCCCAAGTCTGATTAGCTTGATAAATCTTCTGGCGAGGCGTAACAGGTTATATTTTGGCTAAGTCAGTTTTCGGGCGGGGCGTGGCTCAGCCTGGTAGAGCGCACGGTTCGGGACCGTGAGGTCGGAGGTTCAAATCCTCTCGCCCCGACCACCTCCTGTTCTATTTGCCGAATCGATAGCTGAAACGCTCAGCTTTTACCAATATTAGGGCCTTCCTAGGGCTATCCTTATTCAATGGAATCAAACATGGGGGTCATAGCGCGACACTTTCGCATCACAGGGCGGGTGCAAGGCGTCGGCTATCGTTATTTTGTTTGGTGTGTGGCGCGGGAACTCGGCATAGTTGGATGGGTTCGGAATCTTCCTGATGGAAGCGTTGAAGCGTGGGCCAAAGGCCCGCCAAATGTCATGGAGACTTTCCAGCACGAACTAAGCTTTGGCCCCTGCAATGCCCAAGTGACCGGTATTGAGGTCAAAGAAGCAGACCCATCCATAAAGTACGATGACTTCCGCATCCTGCGATAATGCCGGCTTCACTGCCAGAAGCATAAAGCACCCGCTACCTGGCCAGTTCTGGAGAGCGAATGTGGAGAAACCGTTTTTGCTCCTTCAAAAACCCTCGAGCAAGAAAATGTGAAGTTTCCATCGCGGAGCATCAGAAAGCCCTTGCTGTATTGCCTTCACCGCTATTCAAGTCTCAGTAAGGCAGGCCCATTGTATAGACACCATTACCCAACAACACTGTTTCCTCTTGGAAAGGTTGCCCAAACCATCCTGCTGTTAGGTTACTGCGTACTTTCTGGCAGCTCACCATGTAGCAGGCTTATTGGGTCAATCTAGTAACACGAGCCTACGGTCATCGGGAGAAGAAACTCTCGGTGGACGTAAAGCTTAGGACCGAGCACCTGTGGTCTAGAGCTTGAAGGCCTAGTAACAAGGTGTGAATTTACAGAGCAGGTATAGGTAGGTTAGAGTCCTGTCCGGCAAACCCACTCTTTTCCACCGGAGCACGCGATGGACGAGCTGCGACGCCTGGTCCGTGAAATTCCGGATTTCCCTAAGCCCGGCATTCTCTTTTACGACATTACGACTTTGCTCAAAGATGCTCGCGGTCTCAGACTAGCCGTTGATCGGATGAGCGAAGCTCTCGCCAACCAACCGGTTGATGTTGTGGTTGGTGTTGAGGCACGTGGCTTCATCTTTGCCCCACCACTTGCCTATCGGCTCAATGCTGGCTTTGTACCTGTTCGGAAACCTAAAAAGCTACCTAGCGAAGTTGAACGTATCAGCTACGACCTAGAATACGGCAGTGACACTTTGGAAATTCACCGGGATGCCATCCAGCCAGGCCAGCGGGTTGTGATTGCTGATGATCTGTTGGCGACTGGCGGAACAGCCGCCGCAGCGGCCGCCTTGGTGGAAAAGCTGGGTGGCGAAGTTGTTGGGCTAACCTTCCTTGTCGAGTTGACCTTTCTTGGCGGGCGTGAAAGGCTTGCCCGGTATCCGGTCAGCTCCCTACTCACCTACGACCGGTAGGCACCTGTTCCTGTGGGTAAAAGATGCCCTACCTTCTGCCAGAAGCGCATTACCTGCTAAGGTTGACAAAACCGGCTCTAGCCAAGTAGCAATCGTTTCCAGCAGGTGGCAAACGATTGGTACGCTTGCGTAGCTCAGTGGATAGAGCAACCGCCTCCTAAGCGGTAGGTCGCCGGTTCGATTCCGGCCGCAGGCATTTGCACATGTCAAGCAGCACCTAGGCCACAACCGGCCCAAGGCAACACTTCAACTGCAATGTGACGATCAGCCACAAGAAGTGCGCCGCGCGTTCCCCATAAAGCCGCTTTTTACCTGCTAGCTAGTTGGCGCCTTTGGTCTTTTTCTGAGCGGTCTCAGTCGAGGCTCCCTTCTTTTTGGCCTTCTTCAGCGAAACCACCGGCGCAGGCTCCTCTGAAGCATCGGCAATGGGCACCTCAGCAACAGGTTCAGCTTGCTTTTTGCTTCTCGCTGCTTTCTTTGTTCCCGAAACCACGTCCGTTGCAGCCGCATCTGGCTTGCCCTCGGCTACTGGCGGCACATCGTTCAGCCTTTGCCTTATTAATAGGCTTCTTCTCGGTGACTTCTAGCTTTGGAGCTGCTGCCGCGTAGCAATTGAGGTTGTAGCTGAAGTGTCTTCTTCGAGACAGTCCCGGCCAGTGTTTTTTCTGCCTTGCCGGCGTGGGCTGTTTCTTTAGACGGAGCAACTTTTTTAGCGGTTGCCTTCTTGGCTGTTGGTACAACAACAGCTTCAACGGTGGCCACCTTTTTCTTGGCCGCCGTTTTTTTGGACGGCGTCTCAGCTTCAGAACCGCTCGTTGTAGTTTTGCGTTTGGCTGCTATGAAACATCTCTTGTTGCATGGGTGCTTAGAGAAGCCACAACCGGTTGTAGAATAACGCCGGTTGTGCTCAAGCACTGGCATTTCCACAATATTTTGTGTGTGCCTTTGCGTAGGCAACAACTGTTGAGCTTGTCAACCTTTCTTCTGCTGCATTTTCTAGCCTTTTCTAACCGACCAAATGCTTTTTGATCCGCTCCACAGGCAGTAAACCACGCAGGGAAACTTGCTCTGCTGCCCAAACCCCGTAGTATTTTGAGCTGTGTACGAGTGAAGCCTTTGGGAAAAGGTGCTTTTCAAGATGTGCGCACACCGGGTTGGCATCGGGTTTTTGCTAACTGTCCTGCTGGCAACGACTGGAAAAGTGTGGGGTTGCGCCAAGACTGAACCAATGATTCCTGCAGCACAGACGCCGAGCGAATTTGAAAATGACCGAAGAGTTCAGCATCAGCTTGACCGTGAAGAGCGCGCCCTGCGGGACCTGCGCGAGGCAAGCCGCGCCCTTGAAACCCTCACTCACCGATTTGCTAAGCGGTTTGATGCAGTTCCCAAGGCAATGCGCCCACAACTATCCAAGCAGGACCTAGAAGACCTCAAGCAGGTCGAGAAACTGGCTAAGCGGGTACGTGATCTCCAAGGCGCTCGTGGAGAAGGCGAAGATGCCACCCCCCTACCAAGCGATTTCAGTGAGCAGGTTGCGCTTCTGGCCCACTTGGGCGCCGAAGTGCGACAACAGTCCGAGCGGGTCTCACGCCACACAGTTTCGGTCGGTATTCTTTCGCGAACAACGCGCATCCTGCGCCTACTCCGTGCCATACGCACAGCCTGACAAGACGACACCCGGTATCTGGACTTCCCTCAGAATTTCCTCGGTCAGCCCCTGTAAGGTTTTGAGGTGGGCACAGGTGTCAAACAACGGTGAGCTTATCCTTCTAGAACGTCGTCGCTGGTTGCAACATTGGCTGACCGCATGTGGAGCCGGGCTGTTTTTTGGCCCGGGCCGTTATTCGCTTTGGGCGCAACGGCCGCCATACCACGAAGCGGATACTCTGCGCCTGACCACAGAGCTCGTTCTCGTCAACGTCACCGTTGTAGATGAACAAGGAAAGTACGTGCGAGGGTTGCGCCTGGAAGACTTTAGCCTCTTCCAAGACGGTGTTCCGCAGCGCATTGAGCATTTTAGCGCCGAACAGGCCCCCTTCTGTGCCGCCGTGATGATTGACGCCAGCGACAGCATGCGCATGAAGCTGCGGGGGGCCTGCGCGGCAGCCGCGCACTTCCAGTCCCTAGTTCGTACTCATGATGCCGTAGCCATCTATGCCTTTGGCAGCGACATTGAACAGCTCCAGGAGTTTTCTTCGTCACCAACCATTACACCCCGGGTGTGGCGCTTGCGCGCGCGGGGGAAAACCCGCCTTTACGACGGGCTACGTGTCGTCATTGCGGCACTCGATGCCCGCCCCGAACGGCGGCGGGCCATTCTGCTGATTTCTGACGGAGCTGATACGGCCAGCGAAACCCACGCACCGGTCGTTGTGCGCCTCGCAGCCCAAGCCGACATTCTGGTGTATGCCGTTGACCTCCAGCACGCCAACTTTCCAGGATGGCACCCCGAACAGGCGCGGCATGCAGAATGGCTGGCAGCGCTGGCGACTACTACTGGAGGGCGCTACATCAAGTCTCCCGGCGGCGCCCACCTAGAAAGCTGCTTTCATGAAGTTGTCGAGGAACTCCGCGCCCAGTATACGCTGGGCTTTTATCCACCCCATGGCTACGACAGACAACTGCATAGGATTCGCGTCATCGTGCACCGCCCGCGCGTCACATGGCGCGCACGGACAAGCTACACCTAACCGCTGTTCCCTGTGATTACCCCTTATGCAGCACCTTCTTTTTACCCACACCGGCACGAATGTTGAATTTATGCTGGTGCTACCGGCGATGCAGGCCGTCCGGCAGCATTTTGACGGCGCGCAGATTTGGCTAGCAGCACCAGACCGGGCATGTGAAGTCGCACACCTGGCGAATTGTGCCGATATAACCCTGCCGTTGGGGCCGGCCTTTTCGGCGGTTACCCACCCGTCAGTCTTCAAGAGCCTGCGCGCATTCACCGTTCTCCGCAAGCAGACCTTTGATGCCGTCGTAAGCCTCACCGGCGCTTTTCTAGAACATGCTGGTGCCATGCTTTTGCGCGCCCGGCGGCGGCTCGTGCTTCAAACCAGCAGCGCGCGCCATCGACACCACCTTACTGATGCAGCCACGACGCTTGTCGCTCAGCTTGGTGTTCTCAAAACGGCAGCGGCTCCACATTTGCGGCTTCCACCGGCTGTACGCACTGCCGAACAGCAAAAACTTGCCAAGATTGGTTGGCGCGACAACCGGCTCACCATTGCCCTGCACCCGACCATCGGCTTTGCTTCCCAGGTTTGGCTTAGCGAGCAGTTCATTCCTCTGGCGGCCCGCCTAGCCACCGAATATGATGCGCAACTCCTTGTTATCGAGACCGAAGAGGAAGCTGGACTAACCGAGCGGCAGCGCGCCGCCTGGAAACAGCACCGGCTCAAGCCGCTGTTTCTACGCCGTCCCAGTGTGGCGCTACTGGCCGTTGCCCTAGCCCAAGCTTCTGTTGTTGTGGGAGGCAATCGCTTGCCGGTTCACCTAGCAGCCGCTGTTCAAACGCCCAGTGTGGTCCTTATGGATAGCACATCAGATGCGGGCTGGCTGGCACCTCGCCATCCGCACAGCCGGTTGCTCTACGCCCAACCGTCACATCCGACCACAGTAGACGACGTGTTTGGGCTCGTGTGCCAGGTAATGGCGGCCAGCCGTACAGAGGCTTTGTTTGCCACCGATGGCTGACCGCCCTAGTCAGCACTGACTGACTGCTTCTTCGCTAGCCATCTTATTTGAGTAAGTTGACAAGTTCCTGAACAGCCGCAGCCGACTTTTTGAGTGCTGCAGCTTCTTCTTCTGTCAACTTGATTTCGATGATCTGCTCAACGCCACCCCGGCCGAGCTTGACCGGAACGCCGATAAACAGGCCCTCAATCCCGTACTCGCCCTGCAAAAGGGCAGCACAAGGCAGAATTTTTTTCTTGTCCTTGATAATGGCTTCCACCATTTCAACTGTTGCCGCAGCCGGTGCGTACCACGCTGAAGTTCCCAATAACTTGACGATTTCGGCTCCACCATGGCGGGTTCGCTCGACAATCGCCGCAATGGTTTCTGCTGGCAGTAACTCAGTGACGGGAATCCCGGCGCATGTGGAATACCGTGGCAACGGGACCATAGTATCGCCGTGTCCACCCAGTACAAAGGCTGTGATGTTTTCGACGGAAACTTGAAGCGCCTCGGCAAGAAAGTAGCGCATCCGGGCCGAATCCAGTACGCCGGCCATACCAACAACGCGCTCGCGGGGGAATCCCGATACCCGGTGCGCCACCGTACACATTGCATCCAATGGATTGGCAACGACAATCAAAATGGCATTCGGCGAACGAGGTGCCACCTGTTCGGTTACGCTCGCTACGATCTTTTGGTTGACTTCCACCAGATCATCGCGGCTCATGCCGGGTTTGCGCGGCGCACCAGATGTGATAACAACCACATCAGAATCCTTTGTTTCCTCGTAGCCGTTGGTGCCGGTTACAAGTGCGTCGTAGCCCTCAATCGGCGCCATTTCATTCAAATCCAGCCCCTTCCCCTGGGGCAGCCCCTCTACAATATCCACTAAGACAACATCTCCTAACTCCTTGAGCACGAGCAGCTCGGCAACTGTGGCACCAACGTTACCGGCCCCGACAACGGTAATCTTGTTACGTTTCATGATGAAGTTCCCTCTAAGCACGAATGTGGTGAGACGAGCTCGCCGCTTACCGAGCCTAGCGTAACTCTTGGAAGTTTTTCACGCGCTTTGTTTGTAGGCATACACTTACGTCCCGAAAACGGCAAGGCAGGGAAGCCCAAGGCTGGACGAAGCCTATGCTTGTCCGCCATGCTTTGCTGGGGTCTGGTTTCTCCTGGCCTGCCAGGCCCGGAGATGCCAAGGGCATCAACCAAAATAGTGCATCTTTCTCCGGACTCTGATGCTTGCTGAAGCAACCGTACAACTTGAAAAGCATGACGGGCTGGCTGTTGTGACGCTCAATCGGCCACAGGTCATCAACGTCCTGACAACGGATATGCTGCGGCAGCTTGACCGGTACCTTGATGAGGTTGTTGCCGATGAGCGCCTCCAAACCTTGGTGCTCCGTGGAGCTGGAATGCGCGGTTTGTGCGCCGGTGCCGATGTGAAATGGCTGCGTCAGTGCGTTTTGGAAGGCCAGCCGGAACGCGGAGACGAATTCTTTGCCATTGAGTATGCCCTTGACCTTCGACTACATCGGTTTCCAAAGCCCGTCGTGGCGATAATGGAAGGCGTCACTATGGGCGGGGGGCTGGGCTTGGCTATCGGTGCGCGCTACCGGATCGCTACGCCGACCACCCGCCTCGCCATGCCGGAAGTTCACATCGGCTTTTTCCCGGATGTCGGAGCAAGCTGGTTTCTCAACCAGCTTCCCGGTGCGTGGGGGCGGTATCTTGCCCTGACCGGCGAGAGTATTGATGGCGCAACGGCACAGGCGCTTGGTCTAGCAACCCACTACCTGGACGGCCTGTCAACAACCGAACTGGTGGAGCGCTTGCATGCTAGTCCCGATCCATCCTGGCTGGATACGCTCGACCAGCCAGACCGGACGACGATTGTTCACGATGACTGGATAGCCACCCACTTTGGTCAACCTTCGCTCGATGCCATCCGGGCGTCGCTCGAAGCCGCCTCCGACAAACGTTCACAGAAAGCAGCTCACGCACTGCGGGCAGCTTCGCCCTACAGCCTTGCGCTCACTTGGCATCTGATCTGCACGGCACCACCAAACTCCCTTGAGGAAGCCTTTGCCCGGGAAGCCGAAGTAGCCCGGCAGGCCATCCGGCACCCAGATTACGCCGAAGGCGTTCGAGCGCGGCTTGTGGACAAAGACTTCCGCCCCCGATGGCAAGCCTGGAGCGCATGAACGCGCAGCAGACAAAGCCTAAAGGCAAGAGACAGCCGTAGTGCCGCAAAAGGCAGACCAGGCGAAACGGGACAGGGCCGCCGGGGGTCGGCCCTGTTCCCGTCCACACCAGCCGGCGCCGTCAGACGACGCTCAGCAAGTGTCCCATTTTTTCTTTCTTCGTGCGGAGGTAGTTGACCGAAGGTCCCCGTGGGGCCAACTCAATCGGGACGCGCTCGATAACTTCCAAGCCCGCCTTCTGAAGCGCTGCCAGCTTGAGTGGATTGTTAGACATCAGGCGGACTTTCTTCAACCCAAGTTCCTGCAAAATCTCAACACATTGGGTATAGTCGCGCGCATCCACATCGAAGCCAAGGCGAAGGTTGGCCTCAATCGTGTCCGCACCCTGATCCTGAAGCGCATAAGCTCGAATCTTATTCAAAATCCCAATCCCACGGCCTTCCTGCTGCTGATAGACAATGACGCCAAGCCCGGCAGCGGCGATCTTTTCCATCGCACGCTGCAACTGTGGGCCACAATCACACTTGATAGAATGGAAAACATCTCCTGTCAGGCACTGGGAGTGGATGCGAACCAGGGTTGGAATGTGGGGAGAGGGTGTCCCCTTGAGCAACACTACAAACTCTTCTTCACTTGTCAGGCTGCGATACCCAATAATGCGAAATAGACCGAACTCCGTGGGAAGATTCGCTTCAGCAACCCGCTCAATTGTCCAAGCGGGCTTGCTCTCGGTCGTTCTTTCCCCAGATATGGCTTCCATGTAGCGTCTCCACTTTCTATTTGTTGTCCCACTTTGGCAAAGCCTCAGTGGGCTGGCTCCGGCTTCGTGGGGCAAAAAGCCGGATGCATTTTGGTTTTCATCGTAGAAAGAGTACCTAGCAACGGCAAGCGGGCCTTCCGCAATCAGGGTACTTTATACAGGCACTGCCTGCCCTTTCCAGTTGCTTTGACATTCCAAAGCCGGCTGGCCTTTGTTCTCGGCTCATCCGCGCCTTATGGGCGGCGGTCGAACGCTTCACGGGTCAGCGGTTCGATAATAGCCAGATTTCGCGCCTTCAGCGCGGCATTAACCGTGGACAGATCATCGGTCATGAGCTTCTTGAGCTGCGCTTCGGCCTGCTCGACGGCCTGCCGGTAAGGCGCGACAAGCGCCAACTGCGAGGCCGAGGGTCGCCCACCGTAGTAGCTAATCTTGCCATAGAGATCGGCCAGTTTCTCACGCAACTGTTCTTCGCCGGTAATACCACCTTCACGGGTCGCTACAAGGGTTGCTTGCAGCGCCTGGCAACGGTCAGCAAAATCCGTGAGCTGCTTGCCCAGCGCATCCTCATTTGTCAGGCCCTTGGCGCGCGTTCGTGCTGTATCACGTGCCTCCACCAATGCCGCATCAATGTAGGCAAGACGCTCCAGCAGGGCATAGAGTTCGAGTTGGGTTCGTTGCTTCAGCTCACGGTCGGCCGGGCGATGTGGTGAATTTGGGTCGGCGACTAACGTTACCGTACCGGTATACACCTGCTTATCTTTGATGATCTTGACCGTATAGGTTCCTTCCAGCACGCTTGGGCCAGGAAGCAGAAACGGTGCGACTTCCGAGCGCGGCACCCGTGGCGGTTTGAGCCGGGTTGGCCATTCCACCCGGTTGATGCCTTTCCGTTTACTACCGGGCAGCGTCGCAACTAATTCCCCGGCCGAGGTGTAGATTTCCACGCGGAAATCACCAACCACGTGCCGTTCCTTCAGATAGTAGGTGATAATGGCAGCGTCCGGGAGCGGTGTGCCGCGAAACTCATCGTCGCCAGGGAAACTCTGGGCAATGACCGGTGTCCGCAATAAAGATGGGCGCGTTTCCAAAAAAGCCACCTCGCGCCCAAGCACTTCCGGCGTCAACTGCCGCAGAGGCGAAATGTCGTCCACGATGTAAATGCCTCGCCCGTGGGTTGCCAGAATCACATCGCCCTCGCGCGGGTGGACGAACAGATCATAGATCGGCAACCCGTTTGGCAGCCCGCCGGTAAACTTCACCCACCGTTCACCCCGGTCAATGGAGATGAAAAAGCCCATTTCCGTACCGAGAAACAGCAGGTTACGGGCAATGGTGTCCTCCCGAATGACATGGGCATAGCCGGTCGCATCCCCTTGGGCGAGACGCTGCCAGGTCTGGCCGAAGTCATCTGTCCGATACACGTAGGTCGCCATGTCCCCCGTGCGATGGCCATCAAACGTGGCGTAGGCTGTCCCCACTGCAAACCGGGATGCCTCGACACAACTGCACCAGGTGTTGGGGGGCAGCCCCGGAATGTTGCGTACAACGTTGGTCCACGTCCGGCCGCCATCACGGGTCACCTGCAAGTTGCCGTCGTCAGTTCCAACCCAGATGACCTTTTCATCCAGCGGCGACTCACTGATGGTGAAAATCGTGCAGTGATTTTCCGCCGTGGTGTTATCTACGGTCAGCCCCCCGGATTCTTCCTGTTTCTGTTTGTTGGGATCGTTGGTGGTGAGGTCAGGGGAAATCCGCGTCCAAGACTCACCCTTGTCACGTGACAGAAACAGGTACTGTGCGCCGAAATAGAGGTTGGACGGATTTTTGCGCCCAACCGCAATGGGACTGTTCCAGTTGAAACGGAGTTTTTCGCCGGGCGGCGCTGACGGCGCAATGAACTTCGTCTCGTTGGTGCGCCGGTCCCACCGCGCCAGGTTCCCACCCTGCGATTCGAGATAGACAAAGTTGGCATCGGTTGGGTCAGGCACTGCCCAGAAGCCATCCCCGAACCCGATGTTGCGCCAGTCGGCATTCGTGATGCCGCCCGGCTTGTGCGATGGCCCCATCCAAGTGCCATTGTCCTGCAAGCCGCCATAGACGTTGTATGGCCGCGCATTGTCGGCCGTCACGTGGTAAAACTGCGCCACCGGCAGCGCACGCAGCAGGCGGAACGTCCGGCCCCCGTTGAGCGATTCGTACACGCCGCCGTCTGTGCCGAGCAGCAGGTGGTCGGTATTGGCCGGATTGATCCAGAGCGCATGGTGGTCGCTATGCGTGCTGCTGGCAATGGTTTCAAATGTCTTGCCGCCATCCTGACTGCGGGCCAGCGTAGTGGCCGGCTTGTACACCCGCCGGTAATCCTTCGGGTCAACCACGAGCAGGCTGAAATAAAACGGACGCGACTTGACGCTGGCATTGGCATCGTTGACCTTCGTCCAGCTTTCACCCAAATCCTGCGACACATAAAGCGCCGTCTTGCGGCTTTCGACGTTGGCATAGACGACATTCGGACGTGACGGCGCAACAGCGATGGCAATACGTCCCAATTCGCCTTCGGGCAGTCCCACGGTCAGCTTTTTCCAGGTTTTACCGCCGTCAGTGGATTTGTGCAGACCGCTTCCCGGACCGCCAGAAGTGAATGTCCAGGGTTGCCGGCGAAACTGCCACATGGCGGCATAGACGATGTCCGGTTCCTGCGGATCGAGAGCAACGTCGGAGCAGCCGGTATCGGCATTGATGTAGAGAATTTTCGTCCATGTCTTGCCGCCGTCAGTGGTTTTGTACAGTCCACGTTCTTCACCAGATGACCACAACGGCCCTAGCGCCGCCACATAAACCGTGTCGGGACGGCGCGGATCAATGACAATGCGGGCAATCCGTTCGGTTTTTTCTAACCCCATGCACGTCCATGTCTCACCGCCGTCAGTTGTCTTATAGACACCGTTGCCGACCGAGACCGAGTTGCGCGTCCAGCCTTCCCCGGTGCCCACCCAGACGGTTTCCGGGCGGCTCTGGTCAATGGTCAGTGCGCCGATGGACTGGATGTGTTTGTCAAAGACAGGACGGAAAGTTAGACCACCATCAGCCGACTTCCACACACCGCCGCTGGCTGCGCCGACATAGATGATTTTTGGGTTGGTATTGACAACATCAAGGGCTGCAATCCGGCCGCTCATTGTTGCCGGGCCGATCGCCCGTGCGGTGAAAGCGCCCAGCATTGAGGCATCCAGCGCCACCGTGGCCGGGGCGGTGACGGCTGGCGTCGGGTTGGAAGATTGCTGGGCCAGACTACCAGGCGAAAACAGGCAGCACAGGGCGAGCGCCGCCCTGAACAGTGGCTTGAGGGTGTACATAGGCTTTGGAAAAAACAGCGTGCTGGAGTTGAACTGAAGGTGAAAGCTGCCCAGAAGAACGCCAGTCAGCAGAGTGCGTCGGCGTAACGACCGGGCCGGCCGGATGACCGGCCCGGTCAACCGGTCAGGTTATTCTTCGGGCATCTTGAACAGACTGTCCTCAACCTCGACGTTGTGTTCCACCCGATCCAACACAATCTGGATGAATGGTCGCCCGCCAATGAGCCGGTCAATGGCATGGGCGGTCATGATCCCATTGACTTCCTTGTAGTTGGAAAGCAGTGTCTCCATTTCAATCTCATTGCCCTGGATTTTTTCCTTGCCTCGGACCTTGAGAATGAGTCCACTTTTGGCATCTGCATAGTAGGTTTGCACCTTACCACGCTTGTTGGTTACTTTGACGACGTGAACCGGCGTGCCATCGAGTTCCTCATCTGCCGCCAGCTCCAGCTTGTAGCCCTTCTTGGCTGAATCCACAAAGGGACCATCCATATCGGCCAAATCCATCAAGTCGCTGGCTTCATCTTCGGTCATTTTTTCGGGCTTGGAAGAACCGGCAAAGGGATTGATTTGCCAAGCCATTGTGCCATCGCAGGCCTGCACAAGCTTAGCCCCGCCTAGGTTGATTTCTTGGCGTATTCTGCCGGGACGCACCATGAAACCGACCAGCGTCCCTTCGGCTTGCCCGCCGCCGAAGACCAGCTTGCCGGTTGTCTTGATGGATTTGATGGTTTTCATTTTCTCTCCGCCCTGCGCCTTGACAATCTGGGCAACGACGGATTCAAGGGTCGGTTCATCAACGGCCCGGGCGCTGCCAAAAGCCAGTACCAGAACACATACCAAAAGCCCACAGGACAACGGTGAGATGCGACGCAGCATGCGAAAGCTCCTTTGTGAAGAAAGTTTGTTCGACCAAGTGGAAGGTGTGTGCGATTGCTGCACGGTACGCCCACACCCGCCGAAAGCTCTCGAGAATTCTTCCCGGACAACGCACGGACGGTTCATCGGATGGTTTCGCCCCCGGTGCGCTGCTCCTTGTCAGCCCCCTGGTGTGCAAACAGTTCGGCAGCATGACGGAAGGCTTTGAATTCCAGATGGTTGCCCGACGGATCACAGAAGAACATCGTTGCTTGTTCGCCGACCTGGCCGGCAAAGCGGATGTATGGTGGGACAACGAACGTCACGCCCGCCCGGGTGAGTCGTTCTGCCAGCGCGTGAAACGTCTCCCAGTCAAGCACTACCCCAAAGTGCGGTACCGGGATGGATTTACCATCCACCGGATTGTGACCTGCCACCGGTGCGCTGTCGGCGATGCGGTGCGCCGTGATCTGGTGTCCCCAGAAGTCAAAGTCAATCCAGTCGTCGCTTTCACGTCCCACCCGACAGCCGAGCAGCTCGACATAAAAGCGCCGGGTAGCCGCTAGGTCTGTGACCGGAAAAGCCAGATGAAAGGGATACAACGCCGTTTGCATGGTGTGCTTTTCGCCGGGAGCACGGGCTTCCAGCTCGCTATTGCATAACCATCTGTGGGCGGGACGCCTGCGCTCCCAGGGTAGCCGGTGTCACCGTCTCAGCATCCTGACCAAGTGCCGCAGCGGCCAACAGCACCAACGCTACCCACAGGGCATCGGCAAAAAACAGGTGGACGAGCTGCATCCAGATAGGCGCCAACAACCAGACATTGATGATTCCCAGTATGAATTGCGCGCCCACGATGGCCATGACGACTGCGGACATCCGCGCCGTTGCTGGACCCGCGCGCAGCCTGGCGGCCGTCATGACGATGACGGCACTTGCCAGCACGGCCGCCACCGGATGCAGCCACCGGAGTTTGACCGTAAAGTGCGCCAGGCTTGAAAACTCCTCGGCAATGCCTTGCGCCAGTGAAGTGGCCGGAAACAGCGTGTCGCCCAGTGCGGCAATCGCGCCTGTGACGCCGACTACAAGCGCCGCCACAAAGGCTCCCAACAGATAACGCACGGTCCTTTCGTGGCCGGACAACCGAACCGGCGGAAAGCCGCTTATCCAGTAGGCCGTCAGGGTCAGCGCGCCAAGCAGCAGAAACGTGTTCACCAGATGAACCGACATGTAGACCGCTCGCGCCGCCGAGCGGTTATCGGCCACAAGCTCCAGTTTGACAAGCAGTGCGCCAATGAGTGCTTCGATGAGAATGAATGCCAGTGACCAGCCGGCCGCCCGGCGGACGTGATGCCCACGCGCAAAGCGCCGGAACGACCAGATCACCAGCGCCACAACGCCCAGCAGGGCAATGCCGCTGGTCGCCCGGTGCATAAACTCCACAAAGGTGGCAAACTGTCCCGCCGGCGGCACGACCTCGCCGTTGCAGAGCGGCCAGTGGCTTCCGCAGCCGTCACCGGACTTTGACGCCCGGACGTAAGCTCCCCAGACAATGACCAGCACATTCCACCCGACCACGCCCCAGGCAAAACGGCGCAGCCGAGCTTCTGCTGGGGCTTCAATCATCAATCCTTTATGTCCATCCGTCATACGCTTGTTACTGAACCTTCTTCTGGCGCTTTGGCGCGTGCAGCCCGGCGCACCATCTGGGGGTTGAGTGTAGGGCAGGCAAGCAGTTCACCGTATCGCCGTACGAGCTTGAAGATGAAACGTGGCGTCAGGGGACGCCCCCCGACAGGACGGTTGGCCGCCGTGCCCTGGATCAGGGCCGCCTCCGGCCCAAACCCTTTGGCTAACCGGCGCAACGGTAGGTCACGCCGCAGATAGGCATCCAGCGCCGCCTTGACCGCCGGCGACAGCCCCACTATACGCGCCCAGCGGGTGCCCTGCCCCACGTGAAGCCCTAACCCGGTTTCTACATCCGGACAGCGCACTACATCCTGCTGCCGGAGCAGGCAGATTTCGGACACGCGCAAGCCCAGCTCCCCAAGCAACCGCAACACACATGCATCGCGCAGACCAACCAGCGTACGGGTGTCCGGCAGCGCCAGAAGCGCCGCCAGCAACGATGCGTCGCAAACTGTTGCCTCCCGGCGACCACGTGTTGACGGTCCCACAATCCGGGCCGGGTTGTGACTCACCAGACAGTGCGCCACCAATTCCGCATAGAAATTCCGCAGCGCCGTCAGCCGGACGCCAACCGTCGGCGGAGACACCCGCGTCAGCAGAAACCGACAGAAGGCGCGGACATCTTCCGGTGTGGCATCCAGCCAGCCCTTGCCCTGCTCCTGCAGCCAGGCATCGAACTGCGCCAGCGCCGCCCCGTACACCCGCCGGGTCGTTTCTGACCCCAGACGGGCAAGAAATGCCCACCGGTAGGTATCCAGCTCACCGGCTGCCAGTCCGGGGCTGGTCATCCGGCGGCTTCCTGCGCACGCTGCCGCCGTGCCTGCACGAATGAGTTGATGCACAGGGCAAGCATCTCGCCGCAGATCAGCAGCATGCCGATTTGCAGCGCCAGTGCTAGCGGCCGCGCGCCAATCGTGCCGTTTATCAGCCCCATAACGATGGGGACAAGGGCGCCAATCGTACCGAGCAAGGCCACAGCCGAAGCTGCATGCATGGCGTGTTTGCGGAGCGATTCACGCTGCGCTAGCACGCCACACAGCACAAGCAGTATGCCAAACGCGCCCGGTATCAGCGCCGTCTTGCCGCTGTTGGCCGGGTCCTTGAGCACGTAACCAATCACACTCAACACCATCAGGGCAGCGCCGTTGGCAATCGAAATCAATGGCATCGGTAGGGACTTCATCTTTCTCCCCCTTCACAAGCCCTGCATCTAAGGCGCGAAAATCGACGCCGTTCAAAAAGCTGAGCGCCGCACGCATCGTACGGCGCTCAGCCGTGGCAATCAAGCGGCAGAAGCCACACCTACCGCTGGGGTATCTCCCGTACGCGCAGCGTCGGGTCGCCCAACAACGTCCACGACCGCCGGACTTCCAGGCTGTTCGTCCCCAGCTTCGCACGCCGGATGGCATCGCCCAGACGCGCGGCCGGCTCCAGCCCGTACAGGGCATCGAGCAGCGCCACATTCGCCCCGTGCTGGTCAGGGCTGACCGTCAGCGACGACGACGTCCACGTCGCCACCGCCCCGCCCGGCGCCAGCACCAGCGCCTTGCCCAGACTGGTCGTGTACAGATCGTGATGAAAACCATTCAGGCAGGTCATCCCGACGACAATCGCCGGCTGCCCCGTGTTCGTCAGCGCCGCCGCATCCGCACTGGTCAACACGTGCTCCGCCGCCCAGTTCTGGGTTGAACCGTGCCCAACGTAGTTGACCAGCCCGGCTCCGCTGTTGAAGCCCGCCAGCACCGCCGCCCGCGTCCCAGCCGCGCCCAGCACGCTCAACCGGATCAGCGTCGCCTGCGCCGGGTCAGGCGCCAAATCAATCAGCTCCGCCGCCGCCTGGTCAAAATCACCTCCAGCATCGGGATTGTCCGCCACAACTACCACCCGCTGCTTCCACTCCGCCGCGCCAGCCTGTTCATAGGCGAGTATCTTGCCGATGACCATTTCCGCTTCGGCTGGCATCCTGACCGGCAGCCGCCCAATCGCCAACTGCGCCAACCCCGTCCCACCAAAGTCGCCAAACCAGTCGTCCACCGCTGTCTCCAGTGGCCCAACCGCCAACAGCTTCGTCGGAACGAAGTTCCCGCCAAAGCCCAGATAGTCGCGCGGGTCAAAAGTGGCATTCCCCACCAGCAGCGCATACCGCGCCGGCCGCACCCACCGCGTAGCCGCCGTCTCCAGAAAAGCCCGCACGGCAGCCGTCGAAGGCGCGCCATAGCCCCACTCGTCATAGACATCCGTGATGTCCACCACAACCGTCCGCAGCCCTTCTGCCTGCCGCGTCCGCGCCAGCCGTTCGGCAGCCGGGCGGAAAGCGCCGTGGGTGAGAATGACAAAATCCGCCGCCACGTCCGTGCGATGCCAGGCTGAAGGTGTGTTGGCTTCCACCTGCGGCGACCACATCGCCCCCGTTGTCGTCAGCAGGATGTCCCGCCCTGCCGCGGCCCCCAGCATCGCCGTCTGCCCCATCATCCGCACCGGAAGCTGCACCGGCGCCTCCGGCTGCGTGATGTCAAAGGCAACAGCCGGAGCCGTAAAGCCTGTCACCTGCAGCGTGTGCCGCCCGCCCGTGCGTGGTACGTGAACCAGCAGCCGGTCATCCGCCGCCTGAAGCTGCCGGGCATACTCGACCGTCAGCGTCTTGACCAGGTTGACATCCCCGGCTTCCGTCGCCTGAAGCGTCACCGTGTTGACCCCGTTCAGCACCTGCTCACCCGGCACGGTCCACGTCGCCTGCCCCACACTCCGCCCGGTGTACGTCACCGCGCCAAGCGGCTGCCCATTCCACCAGACATTTACCGTATGCGCCCCAAGCGACACCCCCTGCAGCTCGACGCTCACCTGCGCCGGCTCACCGCTCGCCACCGCCGGGTCGCGCACCACAATGTCCTGCGCCACCGGACTGTTGGTGACAACACTGCCAAAGAAGTTGTCCTCGTCGCCGTTGAGCAGCGCCGCAAAGTAGATGGTCTTGTCCGCCCGCGTCACCCGTGAGCGGAAGTGCTGCACCGTCGGGCGCAACGTCGGCGCACTAACACCCAGACTCACCCGATCACCCGGTGTCCGCCCCTCAATCAGCCAATACACCCGCTCGCCGCTGTCCGGCGTGTCGTCGGCCACGCCGTAAAACTCGATGCCCTCAGCCGTCACCCGCAGCGGCACCTGCCGCCCGTGGGCATACAGTTGCAGCCGCGCCCGGTCTGCCGTCGGCGACAACCCCGCCGCCACCAGCGCCCCAAACGTCACCCGCTGCCACCCCGTCCGCCTCACCCGCAGCTTGACCGCTGGCTGCGCCGCCAGCCACTGCTGTACCTCCAGGTCATCCCCGCTCTTCTCCTCCACGCCAGCCTTCCGAGAAACAACCTCCCGGCCGGCGCGTTCCGCCCCAACCGGCACGGCATCATCCTCTATCTGCCGCCCCAACCGAGACGTGCTGTGCCCCAGCAACGGCGAGTTCTTCAGCAACGCCAGCGGCACCGCTTCCCGCGTCTGCCGCAACACCACCGGCCCGTACCACTGCCGCGAACCGTCCAAATCGTAAGCCTCCAGCCAGTACCTCACCTCGCCCCGTAGCCACCGCGCCGCCTCGTCGCGCCACGTGTACCGCTGCCCGGCCGTCAGGGCATCACTGGTCAGCAGCGCACTGCCGGCAATCAGTTCCGGCGTCAGGCGCTCGCGCCGCCCGTCGCGTTCGCGCCAGAGGTGAAAGCCCAAATGCGCGCTTTCGTAACCGGTCGCCCACTGCACCAGCACATCACCCGTTGCGTAGCGTGTTGCCTCAAAGTCGGTCAGGTCAACCTTTGTGGGCACCGGCTGGGAATCGCCTTCGCAGTTAGCGCAGCCAGCCCGGTTTACAGCCAACTGGCAGAGCGGGCCGAAGGTGTAGGTCGCCCGCTCCTGGGTCGGGTTGCCGGTCTCATCCAGCCAGACGGCGGTCGTGCCTTCCGGCGTCCCGCCCGGCGTCCCCGTGACATTTATCACACAGGGTGAGCCTCCGGTTGGCGAAACCCGGATGACGTAGTACAGCGAAGCGGCGCTGTTGGCGGCTATCGTGCCAGGCCTCCAGATGACGCTCCCCGAAGTGGCGTTGTTGGCCGGCTGGCTAATCACTGTCCCCTGGGTCACCTGCGCCCCACCGTAGGTGGAGTCGTTGACATAGGCAACTTCCGGCACACCAGGAAGGTTTGCCACCACCTGCCGCGTCCGTGTGCCGAAAACCGGACCGGTGATGGTCGTGCCGTCCAGCACAATCGGATGGTCAGTCGGGTTGACAATATCCACCCGCACCCGGTAGAAGGTCGTCTGACCGGCACACGGCGGGTTCGGCCCATTCCCTGGATTGCCGATGTAAAACAGGCGCTGCGTCATGTAGGGCTTGAGCGGCGCAGTCGTCGCCCCCGCATCCCCCGGAAAGTAAACCCGGAACTTGTCCCCCTGCCGCCAGTTGTCAAGAGTGATGTTGGTGCCGGAAGTGTCTGGCTCAGCGGCAGCGTGGTTGCCGATGTAGTAGGTGATGTGGTTGTCGCGGAAGGCGCTGATGGTGATTTCATTGCTCCAGATGCCGTAGTCCACGGCGCTGACGCTGGTCGTCCACGGACCAACCACAAAGCTCCTCCACTGCCCATTTGGAGACAATGTTTCAGTACCAGTAGGAATGTTGCGGGTGTAGCTCCCGGTCCGGCTCGTGAAGGCAATCGTGCCGTCACCGCCGATGTTGGCATCCCAGTCAAACTCGTTGGCGCGGCACGTACAACCGCTGGTGATGTAGGGATAGTAGTTCCACGTAATGGGAACATTCCGCCCGGGAGGCTGTGGCCCAATGTGGATGCCCGGATCAAAGTACATGTTCAGCCCGCGACCGGTCGTGGGGCCACCCAGGTTCTGATCCCGTTCTGGTCCGGGATCGAGCGTGTGCGCCGCCACCCCGAAGGGATTGACGCCGCTACTACCTCCACCAGGCTGAATGATGCGCAGCTCCCAGTGACCGGCCGCCGGATTTTCCCTCGTGAAGAAGTTCTTCCACTGGCCGTTGGCGGCTCTGCTGTCCTCTCCGTTCGTGCCCTCGGCCGAGTTGTTACCCCGGGTGAAGTTCAGCCCGTCACCGTCCAGGGAAGTATTGAGAGAGATGGGTGTACCGTCGGGATCAAACAGGGAGTATTGTGTTTCTATGTTCCCCACCCGGTTGTCAAAAAGGTTCGGCATCGAACCATAGTCAGCGTCGTAAATGTCAATCGTCAGCCGCGGGGTGCCGCTCGGCACCTCGATGAAAACCGAGTAGTACGTGTTGAGACCGGGCGAAGTCGAACAGCCCACAAAATCACCATTTCCCAGGGGTGCGCCGCTGTTGCGGACGGTGATCATCTGCGCGTTGAGCGGGGTTCTGGCCGCCCGCACTTCCGGCCGCCTGACCACCGGCGGCACCACCCCTGCCAGTAACCCAACCAGCACCAGCACGTAAAGCGGCCTGACCACACTCCAAAAATGCATTGTCTTCATCATCTGCGGTTTCATAGCGTCTTCTCCAAAACAGGCTTCAAAAAGAACTTCCACCGCGCACAATGCTGCCCAAACCGCCGGACGGCCCCGGCAAGCCGCGCACGGCACGAACGCGGCGGCAACACCACGCGCCCCAGAATGGCCCGGCGCGGCACAACATCGGTTGCCTGTCCCTGGGCGTCGCCGCGCAGCACAAACCACGTGTCATTGGCAGTGGAACGAATTTCAATGATGCGGTGCGCAATCAGCCGGCCGGCCACCTGCGCCAGGACGATTTCGCCACGCCCTGGCTGGTCGTCGGCGGCCAGCGGCCAGACGGTGATGGCTTCGCCGTCAGCAATGGTTGGCGCCATGCTACGCCCCGGCGCGGTGAACCGTACCGGCACGCCCTGCGCCAGAAGACTTCGAACCAGTGTTGTCCAGCAGGCGTTGGTCACGGCTGCATCCTCCGTACGTAGTCCACAACGGCCGGCGTCGGACGAAAAACGAGTTCGTAACAGGGAACGGCCATCACCAGCCGTTCCAGAAAACCAACCGTGAAATCGAGCGTCGCAGCGTCATAAAAAGGTGGGAAGGCGCGGGCAAACAGCAGGGCCACCGCCTGGCCAGGCGTCAGCGGCCGGGCAGTGTCTTCCGCACCCTTGCGCAAAATGAACAAGGCGCTGAGTGGTGCGGCAGCCGGTAGGGCAAACTCGCCTTCCCCGTGCCACGGCGTTCCAAACATTCTCCATTGCCCATTGCACTCCCGGACGATGACCCGGTCGTCACTGAGTACCGTTGCCCCGGCCGGGGTCCAGAGCCGGGCGGTCGTGGTCTTGCCGTCACCCGACTGCCCGACAAAGAGAAACCCGCGCCCGTCCGTATCCACCACGGCGCAGGCGTGGAGTTCGACGCCTCGCCCACGCGCCAGCAGGTTCGTCACCAGCAGCTCATCCACGGGATATTCCAGCGGCGACTGCACGGCGGCGATGACAGCCGGCAGGCGGCGATACCAGACTTGGCCGGTTTGGTAGGTCGGGTCAAACCACGCGATGCGGTAGGGTTCAGGGCCGAAAACCGGCGTGGCAATGTCATAGCGATAACCACCGGCGGCCCGGTACAGCGTCCATATCCCGCCGGAGGCAAAGAGCAACTCCGTTGGCTCCGGCGGCGGTGCAGCCTCGTCCAGCCAGCCAATGCGGATCACGGCATCTGCTGGCGCATCATCCCGCTGCGCAACGAAGCGCGCGGCCGGGCCGCTAATGTGGATGGGCAAGCCGAGGCCTGTGGCGTCAACGGCCAGCCGCAGCCCGCCAATTGTGAACCGGGTTTGCCGGGAACAGAGACGTTCAGGAAGCAATAGAAGTACACGCTATGGGAGATGAACACAGACCCTGAGCTGGCCCGTTGCTGCTGGCGGTCTTGCAGGCCCCCAGTACGGCTTCTTCAGCGCGCAACTCGACCCGGACGATGGATGGTTTGGTGTAGGGACGCCGCGCCAGCTTTTCCTGCGGCTCCGGCGCCGATGCGGATGATGAATACGGTTCGGTCATGGCTTCTCCAAAAGTGTGATTCAGAAGGCTAAATGTTGCGGGGTCTGGATAGAGCGGGGACTGGACACATACACGTGAACGCGGTGAACAACAGAAGGCTGAACGTTACAGTGTCTGGGATGCCGCCGTCGGGTGTCCCTGAAGCACTGGCAAGGTCCGGCGGGGCTTGAACGACAGGTCAACACCGAGTTCCCGCGCCCGGGCGCGCAAGGCCGCTACAGAAGCCTGGATGTCCTCGTAACGCTCGCTTCCCGGACGGTACTCGCACAGCGGGTTGGGCTTCAGATCAAGCCCAAGCAGATAGGCACGCAGATGATTTGTCCGGCAGAAGAAATCCACGGCGGCTTCCTTGTCGCCGTTTTCCAGTTCGTTGACAGCGGCGCAGCTCGTGCACATGAGGCGGATTTCGCAGCTCGTACACTTGGCCGGACGGGTTCGGGGCTGCATGCGCACCCGCCGCAGAAACTGCTCCCAGCCCTCGCGGAAACTGCCATGGCGCAGGTCGTAGGTGTCCACCTGCGACAGCACGCAGATGGACATTTCGCCGTACGGATTCACGGCAAAGGAACCGACACCGCCGCCGCAGTCATAGACGGTGTTGGAAACGTATGGGGCCACGGCAGCCGTCCGGTAGCGGTCGTTGAGCGCGCGCCACTCGGCCATGCGGCGCGGATCGCGCAGGTCCAGCTCGACGACTTCTTCGGGCGTCAGGCGTACTTCCAGCGGTGACTGCGAACAGTCAACCCGTGGGTTGATCATGCTGTCGAACTTGAACGGCACGCCCAGACTTTCGGCAAAATCGCGCATGGCGAAGATTTCATCTCTGGTGATGGTTGTGCCGACGGTCTTGAGCTTGAGTGGCAGCCGGCGTTCGAGCAGCAGGCGGATGCCCTGGTGACACCGGTCGTAGGAGCCGGGCACACGGGTCAGCCGCTCATAGGTTTCGCGGGTGTAGCCGTAAAGCGTGATCTCGATGGCAAAGGGACGCCACTCGGCCAGATAGTCGGCAATGCGCGGCGTCAGCAGCGTGCCGTTGGTAAACAGCGTGATGAGAAAACCACGGCGCTTGGCTTCGGTGTAGATGTCCAGAAAGTCCCGGCGCGCAAAAATTTCCCCGCCGGTAAACAGCACCCACAGGGTTCCGGCCTCGGCAATTTCGTCGAAAATCCGCCGGTATTCATCCAGCGAAAGCTCGCGCCGCCGGGCCGCATGGTCGTTCATCGGCAGGTTGTTGTAGCAGTGCCGGCAAGCCAGCGGACAGCGGCGGCTCACCTCAAAGGTGGCTTCCAGCGGGATACGCTGGGCCAGCAGCCGCTCGTGCAACCGGCGACTGAGTTCTGCATACGAGACGCTTTCCATGGCTTCCCTCTCAGGCGGCAGAGCTGGCAGCATGGCGAAACTCGACAATGCCGCCTTTCTCAAGCGCTGTCAGAAAGTCGGTGACATCCTGCGCTGCCTGCGCCGGTGAAACCTCGAAAGCTTCACAGAGTAGGGCGCTAAGCGTTGCCACATCTCCGGTGTTATCAAGCTGTGACCAGAGAAAGGCGGCCGTGTCATTCAGGACGTAAATGGCATCCAGATCGGCCGCCTGCCCGCGAATCGGTATCAGTAGGGTTTCATCGGCGATGCGGCGCATAACACAGGGAAGTTTTTTGACGGTGTTCATTGGATTTTCCTGATAAATGAAGTGTTTTTATGGTCTTGGTATCATCTATAGCTATAAAGCATTGCAAAATGATTGCGAACCCGTGGTAGCACTGCAATGCCTTCCGAATTTCTTGCCCTCGCCTTACCTAACTCTAGCAGCAGGGTGTTTTAACCGACCACGGAAGACACAAGTCGGACTTCAACTTGGCTTCCCGGCAATGCTTGGTAAAAATGTAAAAATGGCCGCTTGGTTTTCAGGCGCTGCCGTGCCAAAGCCAAAGAAAGCCAAAGGCTGCTGCCTCCAATACGTTGGACGACACCTTGAGGATGACCTTGTTGATGTCTTCACGTCTGTTGACCCGTCTGAGTCTGGTCCTGATCATATGCTTTCATCCGTTGCTACTGCCTCTTCCGCATACCCTGGCATCCACTAGAACATCGCCGCTGTCGCACTCCGATCAACTGCCAGCACGCCCCAAAATGCCCCTGACAGTCGTCGCTCTTCGTGGAGCAGCGCAGTGGCGTGTACTTACGCTCGACGAGCGGGTGCGCTACCGCCGGGCCATCGAACACGTCTACTGGAAACGACGGCGCTGGGAAGCCACAACGCCCAAGCCAGATTTTGACCGTCTCTTTCCCTGGCAACAGCTCCGTGCACTTGTCGAAGATGAACTACGTCAACAGCACGCCCTTGACCTGCTCTGGCATCACGCACCGACGCCCGCCGAGCTTCACGCCGAAGTTAGCCGGATGATTCACCAGTCCAAGCAACCGGAAGTGCTGCAGGAGCTTTTCGCGGCGCTGGACAACGACCCTATTGCCATTGCCGAATGCTTGGCGCGACCCACGCTGGTCAAACAGCGCTTGCGGGCCAACTATGTCCGTGATCGGCGGTTTCACGACCAGACCAAGGCCAAGGCGCAGCAGGCACTAGAATGTGCACCCAGCTTTGAAAGCCTGTCCCGGCTGGGTGCGGTCTACACCGAACTCGAATTCATCCGTAGCGACAGACCTAAAGCCATTGGGGTTGCCCACCCTCACTGCCTGCCGGTGCCTGACGCTGAATGGGAGACCGAAATCGCCCAGCTTGCAGAACGCTTTGGAAGCTGCCCGGACACGCTGACGCCCGGGATGGTGACGCCGTTGTGTGAAGACGACGAACGGTTTTTCGTCCAGCGGCTTCAGGCTATCGAAAGCAACCGGGTACGCCTCGCTACGGCCGAGTGGCGCAAGGTGGACTTCGACACCTGGTGGTCGCAGGTTAGGACGAGTTACAGCCCGCTCATCCCAACGGCTTCCGGGTCATTTCCAGAACTCCGTGTGCCGGTTGCAGCAGAAGGTAACTTCCCTAAAGCCATTGCCGGTAATGACAACCGCTGGGCACAGGACCTTGGTGACAGTGTTCCGGCTGCACGTTTCCTGCATACGGCAGTCTGGACGGGTGTCGAAATGATCGTGTGGGGCGGATTTCGAGGGACATTCAGCGGGGGTAATCCGCTCAACACTGGTGGGCGCTACAACCCGATTACCGACACATGGACGCCAACGCGCGTCGCCCCCAGCGCCATCGGCGCTACCGATGCCGCACCGGCGCCACGGGCGAACCACACCGCCGTGTGGACCGGCACACGGATGATTGTCTGGGGCGGCGTCAGCGGCGCACCGGTCAACTCCGGCGCACTCTACGATCCGGTCGAAGACAAGTGGACCCCAACCCGCACTGACCCCAGTTCATCCACGGCTAACGATGGTGCACCGGCCGCCCGTTCCGGTCATGTTGCCGTCTGGCTGGCGCAGGCCAGGCGGATGGTTGTCTGGGGCGGTAACCTCAACTCTGCCGGCAGCATTCCCATTCTGACCAATACCGGCGGTGTCTATAACCCGGACACCAACACATGGAGTCCTACGGCTACAACCGGTGCTCCGCTGGCGCGGACCGATCACGTGGCGGTTTCAACCGGAACGGCAATGATCGTCTTCGGTGGCGTCAATGTCGACGGCGGCCGCCTCAACAGCGGTGGCATTTACACACCCAGCAACAACACCTGGACGGCGATGAGCACAACCAACGCCCCCGGACTGTTCACGCCCAGCGCCGTGTGGACGGGAACGGAACTTCTCGTCTGGGGCAGCGTAGCTGGCGCGCCAACACCAACTGCCGCCGGCGCCCGCTATAACCCGAGCAACAACACATGGACGGCCATTGCCACAGCCGGCGCACCGACGCCACGTGTCAACCAAAGCACCGTCTGGACCGGCACGGAAATGATTGTCTGGGGCGGCGCTGCACTCGGGGTACGGTTCAACGACGGCGGGCGCTACAACCCAACCACGAACACTTGGACGCCAGTCACCACCGTCGGCGCTCCGGCGGGACGTGAAAACCACACGGCCGTCTGGACCGATGCCTACGCCGAACCCAACCAGAACGCCACGAAGTACATGATTGTCTGGGGTGGACAAGGCGGCGATGCCACCGGCGGACGCTATGACCCCCTCACAAACACATGGCTGCCTATGACCACAACCCGTGTGCCAGTCGCCCGCGAAGGCCATACAGCCATCAATACCGGCGTGGAAATGATCGTCTGGGGCGGTACAACGGCCGGTGTGCGGACGCTAACTGGCGGGCGCTACAACTTGGCCACAGCTCAGTGGCTACCAACCTCGACTCAAGGTGCACCTGGTGCAGATGCTAACCTGCCGCCAGTAGGACATACGGCTATCTGGACGGGCAGCGAAATGATCATCTGGGGCGGACAGACCAACGCCGGCGGGCGCTATAACCCTGTTACCAACATGTGGACTGCCACTTCGCTGACCAACGCACCTTCTGCGCGGGAAGAACACACGGCTATCTGGACGGGCAGCGAAATGATTGTCTGGGGCGGACGCTTCATTAATCCTGCCAACAACCAGACCACTTACTTTGATGACGGTGGACGCTACAATCCGGCAACCAACACCTGGGCTCCCATAGCCGCCGAGGGCCGTCCCGGTCGGCGCTCCCGGCATACGGCCGTGTGGACGGGTAGCGAAATGATTATCTGGGGCGGCGTCACCTTTGCCGACAACCGCCTTTCCGAACTGCGTACCGGCGGACGCTACAACCCGACGACGAACGCCTGGACGCCCACACGCACCGATCCAACCACCTCCGGCGGGGCGGATGGCGCGCCGGAGGCCCGTTTTGACCACACGGCGATTTGGACGGGCGACCGGATGATTGTCTGGGGCGGGGCAACCACGGCCGCCCGGGTCTTCAACTCCGGGGCGCTGTACAACCCGGCCACCGACACATGGGCAGCAACCTCCGCTAATGGTGTCCCTTCGGCGCGTTCCGGGCACACCGCCGTCTGGACTGGCCGCGAAATGATCGTCTGGGGGGATGCCGGCGCCACCGGCGGACGCTACAACCCGACGTTTGACTTCTGGCGTCCGGTTGAAACGGAGGGCGCACCGGATTTGACGGCCAACCACACGGCCATCTGGGATGCCACCCGCCGACAGATGGTCGTTTGGGGCGGACGCGGTAGCGGGGGCGTATCCAACGCGCTGGGGGCTTACGGAGCCCGGGGTGAACAGGGCGATACCGTGGGCGTCTTCCGCCGGGGACAGTTTTTCCTGCGCAACTCGAACACCTCAGGTGATGCCGACCTGTCCTTTGCATTTGGCGCAGAAGGTGATCTTCCTCTTGCCGGCGACTGGAACGGCGACGGCATCACCACCGTCGGGGTCTTCCGCAACGGTACGTTCTTCCTGCGCAACAGCAATACCAGCGGCGTGGCCGATATTGCCTTTGCCTATGGCGGCGCGGAGGACATCCCGCTGGCCGGCGACTGGGACGGCAACGGCACGACGACCATTGGCGTCTATCGCCCGGCCGAACGGACGTTCTTTCTGCGCAACAGCAACACAGCCGGCAACCCGGACATCGTTGTGGTCTATGGCGAGGAAGGCGACCGCCCGATTGTCGGCGACTGGGACGGCAACGGCACGACGACAGTCGGCGTGGTGCGCGGCAACACCTTCCTGCTGCGCAATGCCAACACCGGCGGCGATGCCGATCTGGCGTTCAACTTTGGCAACCCCGATGACAAGGTTGTGGTCGGGGACTTCGACGGCGATGGTGTGGACACTATCGGCGTCTACCGCTTCCTGACGTTCTTTCTGCGCAACACCAACCTACCCGGCACAGCCGATTTCTTGCTGGTTTACGGCGCAGAAGGCGACACGCCGCTCGTCGGCAACTGGGACGGGCAGTTGTAGCGCGGGCACCGCCCAACGCACGGGGACTGTCAACCGGGACGGGCCCGCCCTTCAGCTTTCGATGACGGCTGCAATCGGTACGCGCCGGCCACGACCAAACGCCTTGGGGGTCACCTTGATGCCGGGTGCGGCCTGCTGCCGCTTGTATTCGTTGCGGTTGATCAGCTTGGCAACGTATTCGACCGTGGCCCGGTCAAATCCTTCGGCTACGATTTCATCCAAGCTCTGATACCGCTCGATGTAACGCTCCAAAATGGCGTCAAGGATGTCGTAAGGCGGAAGGGTATCTTGGTCTGTCTGGCCGGGGCGCAGTTCGGCCGAAGGCGGTTTTGTGATGGTACGGGTGGGGATGATCACCCGATGCCGGTTGATATAGGCCGCAAGGCGATAGACATCGGTTTTAGGCACGTCGGAAATCGCCGCCAGACCGCCACACATGTCGCCGTAGAGTGTGCAGTAACCCACTGCCAGCTCCGACTTGTTGCCGGTTGTTAGCACCAACGCGCCCAACTGGTTTGAAAAGGCCATCAGGGTCACACCGCGTAGCCGGGCCTGGAGATTTTCTTCCGTCACGCCATGTGGGGGAAAGCCAAAGGCTGGCGTCAGCATCTGCATCATGGCGCTGACGGCTGGCTCGATGGGTACGACGTGGAAGCCGATTCCAAGGTTGCGGGCCAGTTCGGCAGCATCTTCAAGGCTATGGTCTGAAGAATACTTCGAGGGCATCGCCACTCCGGTGACGTTCTCCGGCCCAAGTGCCTGCACGGCGAGCGCAGCTGTTACGGCTGAGTCAACGCCACCGCTAAGGCCCACCACCGCTTGCCGGAAACCGCACTTCCCCATGTAATCCCGGATGCCCAGCACAAGAGCATCGTGGATGTCGGCAATCTCGTCTGGGACGGTTGGCGTTATAGGCGCCGGCAGGTTTGCCAGGTCAACGATGCGAAGGTCTTCCTGAAAAGCATGGGCTTCTAGCACCAGCTCGCCTTGTGCATTGAGCACCAGGCTGCGCCCATCAAACACGAGGCTGTCATTGCCCCCAACTTGGTTGACCAATACCACCGGCAGCTTTAGGGTTTTGGCATGATGGGCAAGCATAGCCTGCCGAAGGGCCGCCTTACCACGGTGGAACGGCGAAGCCGAAACATTGATGATGACCTGCGCTCCCTGCTCGGCCAGTTCGCGGACGGGATCGACCTCGTACAGATGGGTGTCCCAGAACTCACGGCTGTTCCAGGCATCTTCACAGACGCAAACGCCCAGCCGATAGCCGTTCCAGCGGATGATTTCCCGCCGCTCGGCGGGTTCAAAGTGCCGTGCTTCATCAAAGACATCGTAGGTGGGCAGCAGTGTTTTGTAGCGGATGGCGCGCAGTTCGCCGCCTTCAAGCAAAGCAACCGCGTTGTAAAGCGGCTTGCCGAAATCATCGGGATTTTCCGCCACAAACCCCACCAACAGGGCCGCATCCACTGTAGCTGAAAAGCGTACCAGGTCGTCTAAAGCCGCCAGGTTTCGTGCAATAAAGGCTGGACGGTCAAGCAGGTCAAGCGGCGGGTACCCCGGAATTGTCAGTTCGGGAAAGACGACCAACCGGGCGCCCTGCAGGGCAGCCCGCATAGCATATTGCCGAACCTTGGCCGCGTTGGCGACGAAGGCCCCGACCGTGGTGTTGATTTGGGCAAGCGCGATCTTCATGGTCATCCTCCGGCTCGAGCGGCGTACATGGGAAAAGCCCGAATTGTACACGCCTAGATGCCGTTGTCACGGGGCTGATGTTGTGGTGTCTCGGCAATCTGCCACAAGGGAGCGGATACTACTTATGGCGGGTAGGCTTCTACCAAGCACTATCGGTCGTGAGTCCACTAAAAATTACTTGATTTCATGCGGATGGCCGGTTAGCCTCGTGTGAAAACCTGCTTCACAACAAGGGATACTTCAAACCGATCAGCAAGGTCAAAGAAATAACCCTGTGGTGAAGTGGCGAAAACCTGCTTCACAACAAGGGATACTTCACACACTTACGCTTCAGGAGGAACTACGTTATGGCAGCTAAGGCCCCAAAGTCCAAAGCGACCAAAACCACGGCTAAGGCTACAGCGACCAGCAAGACAACAAGCAAGAAAGAAATGCCGGCGCAAAAGACGACGGCGAAGAAGGCTGCGGCAAAACCAATGACTAAAACCGAGCTTATCAATCACTTTGCCGAAAAGTTCAGCCTTCCGAAACAGAAGGTCCGCGATTTTTTTGACGAACAGGCACGACTTGCCGTCGCTCAAGCCAGAGTCGGCTTTACAATTCCAGGGCTGGGGAAACTGGTTATCCGGCAATACAAGGCTCGTGAAGGACGCAATCCACGGACGGGCGAAAAGATCGAGATCAAAGCCCGGGAACGGCTCAAGTTCGTTGTTTCCGCCGCAGCTATGAAGGCTGCCGGCCTGGAATAACACGGCTGTTTTTGTCGTGCGAACCCGGATTCTGCCGACTTGAGACTATGGCGCCAAAAGCGTGGGCAAGCGTGTGCTTAGCCCACGCTGCCTTAGTCTAAAACAGCAGGCGCAACGAAAACTGGACCGAGCGCGGACTGCCAAACTGAAAAAGCTGGTTGAGACCGTTGGAGGGGCTTGTCTGCCGCGTGGCTGTGCCACTCACACCGGCTAAAGCCCGCCCTAGCATACTTGACGCTTCTCCATTACCGACAAGGGTACCGTTGGGCAGCCGGGTCGGGCTAGGCGGTGTGAAGTTTGCCTGGTTGAAGGCATTGAAGAAATCCGTCGCAAACTGCAACCGCAGGCGCTCGCCGAGGTTGAATGTGCGACGCACGGACAAATCCCACTGGCTTGCAGCCAACCAGCGCAGGCGGTTGCGGCCCAGCGTCCCCTGTCGATTGCGAGCCGGTTCGGCAAAGGCTGCCGGATTGAGCCGCCGGCCACCCGGCGCATTCCGGTCGCGGATAAACACTGGCTGCCCCGGCACAAGATCAACGCGGCGCGTCGTCCCAATGTTGAAGACATCGAAGGACTGGGAAATGACGTTGAGCGGCGCCCCGGAACGCACCCGGAAAATGCCGTTGATGGACCATCCCCCAACAAGTGCCTTCACAAAGGGCTGCTGCGAGAAGGTCGGCAGGTCATAGGTTGCAGCCGCCGTCAAGGTGTGCCGGATGTCAAAACTCGACGGGCCGCGTTCTAAGCGCTGGTTGTAGCCTTCTAGTGGAATGCCCTGAAAGACTTCGTCCGACACATCGTCAATGGACTTAGCCCAGGTGTACGAAGCCAGCGCCTGAAGGCCCCGTGACAATCGTCGCCGGTACTGCATCTGCAAGGCATTGTAGTCTGACTTCGTTGCATTACGGGTGACACTGACCGGCGAGCCGGCGGCCGGCGAAGCTGAAGGCGCCGGACCGAACACAGCCGGGTTGATGACAATTACCGGACGATCAAGACCGAAGTTCTGCCGGGCAAAGGCTTCGTTGTAGTTCCGCAGTTGCTCGGCGCGCAGCAGCCGCCGCCCGGCTGCGCCAACATACGAGACGGTGATGGCATTGTGGCGCCCAATGGCGCGTTCGAGCGTCACGTTCCAGTGGTGCGTGTAGGGCAGGCGCAGGTTTCTGTCAAAGACGAAAAAGCTGGCGTTGATAGGCAGGTTGTTGGGATCGAGAAACGGTGGCGGCTGCAGGTCGGCTTCGTTAGCCGGAAAGCGGAGTTGAGCCGGGTTTGTAATCGTTCGGAGCGTGTTGTAGGGAAAACTGTTGAACCCACGCAGCGCCGTGCCGGTTCCGAGATCGTAAAATATCCCGTACCCGCCGCGCAGAATCCAGCCGCCGAAGACCTGCTCCAGCGCCGAACCGGAACGTTCGGCAAACTGGTAGGCCACGCCCAGCCGGGGCGCAAAGTCAATGTAGCGCGTCCGCCACTGGCGCGTGCCGGCCGGGGCCAGCCGGGCCGTGAGCGGGTTTTCTAGGCCGTCAATGGAGAAGGGCAAACGCTCGCCGGACAGCGGCGGATTGAGGTCATGACGCAACCCGAAAGTGAGCGTCAGACGCGGCCGGACGCGCCACGTATCCTGCACGAATGACGAAAAGTTGTGGACACGGAAACCAGTAACCGGCGCAAAAGCTTGAATGGAAATCGAGGTCGGAATGCCATTGGCCCGGCTCGCCACAGTACCAAAGACATAGCTGATGGACAGTGACCGCGTATCCTGAATGGGACGCAGCAGACGATAGTCCGCACCGACCTTGACTTCGTGGTTGCCCACAACGTAGGTCACGCTGCTGACCAGGTTGAACTGGCGCTGAAGTTGCCCTAGGGTGCGCCCTTGCGTAAGGTTAGCTGCCGAAACGCCCGACACGCCGGGAATCGTCTGAAGGCTCACAGACGTTGTGGCGCGGGGCGCAAAAGACGGAAAAATGAGCGAATCCGGCGGCAGCACCGCACCGTCGCGCTCGACACCCCGAAAATCGAAGTTCCCACGTGAACGCCCGAAGTTAAGGCGCGTATCCAGCACCAGATTGGGACGAATAGCCCACGTCAGGCCGCCGGTTATACTCCGGTTGTTGCGCTCGAAGACGTTTTCCTGGCTCGGAAATGACCGGAAGCGGCTCCCGGAAGGCGAGTTCAGAAAGGTGAAAAACAGGTTGGTTGACTGCCCGAACTTCTGGTCGAAGCGCAGGTTGAACGTGTCAATTTCCGAAGGGTCGGAAATTCCAACCACGTAGCGTGCGGCATCGGCCGGGTCGCCAGGTTCTGCCGGCGCATTCGGACGCGGAAAAGCGTTGAGCACGGCCCGGAACGGCTCCGGCGCGGACTGGCGCGCTGCCAGCGACGGCACACGGGCCACAAACACCGTTCCCGGCACAAGCAGCCGCAGCCCTTCGTAGGTGGCAAAGAAAAACGACCGGTTGCGTCCATCATACAGCCCCGGAATCCGAATGGGGCCGCCAAACGTCCCGCCAAACTGATTCAACCGCAGCGGCAAGCGCGGGCGTCCGTCGCGGTTGTTGAACCAGTCGTTGGCATCGAGTTTTTCATTGCGGAAGTAATGAAACAGCGAGCCGGTGAAATCATTGCTGCCGCTACGGGTTGAGATGGAAATTTGTCCGCCCGGCGTCCGGCCGTACTCAGCAGCAAAGCTGGAGGTCTGGACGCGGAATTCCTGCATGGCGTCGGCCGGGACGAGGCTGCTGGTGCTTCCCAGAATTGTCAGCGCCGGCTGCGTCCCGGCCGCCTGCTGGAAGGACTGCGCGGTGACGGCAGCTCCGAAATTGGCGCTGACGCCGTCTACCATGAAGTAGTTGGCGTTGGTACGCTGTCCATTGATGCTGAACTGCCCGGTCGAAAAGATGCTTGGCGTCGCCAGTACGACCCCTGGCGTCAGCTCGATGAGCGCCTGAAAACTGCGTCCGTTGAGCGGTAGGTTTTCGACGAACTTGCGTTCAATCACCGTACCGACGGTGCCTGATTCGCGGTTGACCAGATCGCTGCCACTTTCGACCGTGATGGTTTCACTGATCGCCCCGGCAACGAGCGTGAAATCCTTGGCGACGATGGCTTCGACGTTGACAACTACCCGTGTTTCCACGACCGTCTGAAAACCGTCGCGTTTGACTTCCAGCCGGTAGTCACCGGGTAGCAATTCGGCAATGACGTAGCGCCCGGAGGCGTTGGTCGTAGCCGTACGGGTGAAGTTGGTTGCTAGGTTTGTGGCGGAGACTTCTGCGCCACTGATGAACGCGCCGCTGCTGTCCCGCACAATGCCAGTGATGGTGCCCGTCGGCCCGGCCAGTACGGGCAAGCTCCACATGCACAGCCAGATCACGCCGGCCACGACCCAGAGGCGCGGCCGAAACCCGGCACGTACGTTTTCACACATAGGTAAAACCCTCGGAGATGACAAACGTATTTTCAAGACAATTCCTGTTTACTTGAATCAGCGTCTCGTTGTCTACCTAACACTGCGCCCTGTTTTTAGCCAAAGGCACTTGATTACTTCGAATTTGCAGACTTAATCTACTTGGTGCAAATCGTATTTTTACGAATTAGGTTACCTTCAAAGCAGGTTGGACAGAAGCCATGCTGGATTGGTTGGTCATAGGTGGGGGAATTCACGGCACCCATGCTGCACTGGTTCTAACGGCTCGGGCCGGAGTGGCCCCGGACCGGTTGCGCATTCTCGATCCGCAGCCCACGCTGCTGGCGCGCTGGAATCAGTGTACGGGCAACGTTCAGATGCCTTTCCTGCGCTCTCCGCTGGTACACCACCTTGGGCTGTATGCGTTTGACCTCCTTGAGTTCTCACGCACCCCCGCAGGGAAGCCGTTTGCGGCTTTTGCGCCACCCTACGACCGCCCCGGCTATGCCCTTTTCCAGGCGCACTGCCGACACTTGCTGGCGCAGCACCACCTTGCAGCGCTGCACCTTCAAGGCGAGGCCTTAGGCCTACGTCGCCTAGGTGAGCGTGGCTGGCAGGTTGAGACACCGGCCGGTAGCCTTGAAGCGCGCCGCATCATTCTGGCGCTCGGTTTGAGTGATCGGCCGGCATACCCTGACTGGGCGCGTCTCTGCCGGGCAGCCGGCGCACCGGTACGCCATGTCTTTGACCGCGACGTTCACACAGCGCATCTACCCCCGTGGCGTCACGCCGTGGTGTTTGGCGGTGGGATTTCGGCGGCCCAGTTGGCATTGGCGCTGGCAGCCCGGCAGCCGGGCACGGTGACGCTGCTGATGCCGCATCCGGTGCGCATTCACCAGTTTGACAGTGATCCGGGTTGGCTGGGGCCCAAGTACATGCGCGCCTTCGAGGCTGAAACCTCACTGGAACGGCGGCGACAGATGATCCGTGAAGCGCGCCACCGGGGTTCCATGCCTAAGGATGTCTACCAAGACCTACGGCGCGCAGTACGGCATGGTGAACTTTATCTTCAGGAAGCCAACGTCAAGGGTGCAATGCCCCAAGCCGACGGAAGGTTGCTTTTGTCCCTGACAAGTGGCGACACCTTGGAAACTGACAACCTGCTGCTGGCAACGGGATTTGAGCAGCAGCGCCCTGGCGGACGGTGGCTTGACGACGTAATTGCTACTTACGAACTTCCAGTCGCTCCATGTGGTTATCCTGTAGTTTCCAAAGCTCTGCGGTGGGCGCGTGGACTGTATGTCATGGGGCCGCTAGCCGAACTCGAACTTGGGCCGACGGCGCGTAACATTGCCGGCGCACGCAAGGCGGCGGACCGTCTGGCGCATGTTGTTGAGCGGCGGCAAACCAACCGGCCGGTTGTGGCAGGTTGCCGCCAGTAGGGGCGGTTGGCTAACCGCCCTTGGTAGCCAACCGCCCCTGCTGGTGGACGTACCGGTTTCACTCACGCTGTGGCGTCGGTATAGACTTCGAAACCATAGGCCTGAAGGTTGTAGGCAAGCGCGCCTGCGTCGAAAATACAAACATGACCTAACCCGTGCTTTCGCCTGATATTGTGCGGCTGTGTTTTGCAGCGCGGGTGAAAAGAAGGCCGCCGGGTAGTTAGCCTCCGAGCTAGAAATTGCCGAAGGATGAATCTACTTTGACCTCTGTGCCATTCAAAGGCCACTGGATACACCGGATCAGGTTCGGATAAGTCTCGAAGCAGAAGCCGTTTTGGGTCTGATCACTTACTGCGAAAAAGGGTTAGGGGAAATTCTTTCATCAGAAGCCCTGCTTTATGAATGAACAAAGTAGTCTGGCCGTACGCAAAGAGCACACATTGGCAGTTTTGGCAAAGGCCATTCGTTTTGTCGAAGTAACTGAAAAAGAGAAAGAGCGGGCAGCACAGCTTTCGAAATACGGCGTCAAGCCACTTGATGCACTTCACCTGGCATTGGCTGAAGCAGGGAGAGCAGATTACTACGTGTGATGATTGTCTCTTACGAAATGCCGGGAAGATAAGTGACCTATCGGTCAGAGTTCTCAACCCTTTGGATTTGATTTTGGAGATTGAGAGATGATTACAGCAGCAAGACCTTGGTAGAAATCAATCAGCAAGCACTTCGCTTACTCTACAGAGAGTTGGGCATAGTGGATACAGTGCGCTTTTTGAAGCAATTTACGCCTGGCTATGGCAACTACACCCAAGAGCGGGATGTTGTGTTTGCCCATAAATCTTTGGATGACATTGTGGGCGAAATTGAGAAACAGAGAAAAACGCCGTAGGAACGGGTTGCCAACGGTAGGGGTGGTTGGCCAACCGCCCCTACTTGGTAGACGCCTTGGCGGCGGTGTAGACTCCGTAGCCGCTGCCCCAAACCCTTTTGGAGACCCGTCCCGATGACAGACCTCCGTATTGTTTCCCTGCTGCCAAGTGCCACGGAAATCATCTGTGCGCTTGGACTCGAAGCACAGCTCGTCGGTGTGACACACGAGTGCGACTACCCGCCTTCCGTCCGCGCCTTGCCCAAAGTCACCCACACGCTCATCCCGAGCGATGCCACCAGCCAAGAAATAGATCACCTTGTGCGTGAGCGGCTCCAGTCGGTGCAGGCGCTCTACACCCTCAATCTGCCCGTCCTCGAAGCCTTGCAGCCGGACGTGATCGTGACGCAGGCGCTGTGTGATGTCTGCGCCGTCGCCGAAGAAGAAGTCAAAGCTGCCGCCTGCCACTTGCCCGGTAACCCACACATCATCAATCTCGAACCCCAAACCCTGGCGGAAGTCTTCGCCAGCCTGCATCAGGTGGCTGCTGCTACCGGGCGGCAGTCCGTAGCCGAAGAAGTCGTCGCCAGGTTGCAGGCGCGTGTGGAAGCCGTTGCGCGCCGCAGCGCCACGGTTGACCGGCGTCCACGGGTAGCTCTGCTGGAATGGCTTCATCCGCCGTTTTCCTGCGGGCACTGGAGTCCAGAACTGGTGCATCTGGCTGGTGGTGAAGAAGTACTGGGACGGGCCGGCGTCCCTTCCCGGACGCTCACCTGGGAAGAAGTTGCTGATGCACGTCCCGAAGTCGTGTTTGTGGCCTGCTGCGGTTTTTCGGTTGAGCGTACCCTGGAAGACCTTGACCTGCTGGCAGCGCATCCTGTCTGGTCCTCCCTGCCAGCCGTCCGGCAGGGGCGGGTCTATGTCACCGACGGCTCGCATTACTTCAGCCGTCCGGGGCCGCGCCTGGTCGAAAGTCTAGAGATTCTGGCGCACGCGCTGCACCCGGCGCTGCACCCTCGTCCTACAGTGGCTCCGGCCATTGTTTATCACCCAAAGTACGAACGCGCGGCTATCGGTGCGTAACAGCATTGTTGACCCAGAATCCACCAAGCTGATTCAACCCAGCTTTTACAGGGAGCAACTACCTGAGCTGCGTGATGGTGTCCCTTACTCTGGCGCGCCAGCTGGGTTCCCCATAACCTCTTGGGTTTCGGTAGAAAACTTCCGGTAGTCGCTGTAGCGGTTCTCGACGCTGATGTTGAGGCCGGCTAGCAGCAGTACCTTGATGCCGGCGTTGAAGTCCTCGCGCAGTGGCAACCAGACACCTTCAGCATTGCGGGTTTGTTCAAAGACAAATGCCGCGCCTCGCTTGAGCGACGCCAGTAACCCGCCGGCCACTTTGAAGTCGCTTGCAAAGCGCCCCTCAACTCGTGCGACTTCTTCATCTTCAGCATCCAGCCAGATTGTACCAACGAGCTTCTGGATGACTTTCTCGGTCTCGTTGGTCGGCTTGTAGTTAGGGCGCGGACGAAAATCAAAAACGATAACCGGCCGCCCCCGGAGACTTTCCCGGCGTGGATTGTAGAACTCACATGCGCGCAGAAGTTGCGAAATGGAAAGGCGTCGCCGCTGGGCTTCATCGTTGTCATCAACTTTGCCGGTCTGGCGTTTCCGCTGCCGTTCTTCATTTTCCTCAATGAACTTCGCCACTCGGCGTTGTTCCTTTTCAGCTTCTACAGGTGAAAGCGGTCTTCCATTGACAGCAATGAGCTTCCGGACGCGCGTGCCGCCGGTCAGGGGATAGACTTCATACACCTTGACTTCGGTTTCCTTGACCCGTCCATCGCCGTCCAGCCGCCGGATGGTCTCCGTCAGCGTGTAGGTGTACTGTGTTACGCGCTCATCCAACGCCTTTTGGTTCTGCGTGATGCGCGCCAGCAGCGCTGGGACATCTAGCGTCGGGTCACTTGTGGGAATGTCGAAATGATTTGCCGCAAATTTGCTGCCCGGTATCACTTCCTGTACTGTCAGGGTCAAAGATGGTGCGCCGGGCGCTTCAAGGGTAATGGTGTAAGGCTCACGCTTGCCATTGGTGAGGCGATAATCGGCAAACTGAAAGACCTGGCGTGCCACCCCCTCCCCGCTCTCCAGACGGACAAGCAGACCGGAATCGGCGGCAAAGTAGCCGGTTGCCACAGCCCGTTCGCGCGACGTAAAGACAACCCGGTAGCAGGACTGCCCGGCAATTTCCACAACTGGCAGCGAACGCAGGGCAATTCCCTGCTGTTTGGCATCGAGCATGTAACCGGCCAGTATCCAGCCTTCGAGCAGACGCTGCCGGGCAATATCATCCACAAGCGTTGAAGCTCCGTCGCGGGTTGTTTGTACCCAAGCTGAAGCACCAGTGATGCCTAGGCAGCGGCGGTCATCCTCAAACACAAGCTCCAGACGCAACTGGTTGGGTGCACAGCGGTCGAGCGTAAAGCTGCCAGTTTGATTTGCCGCCGTCTGCACGGTTCCGCGCAGCGTAGTCGCACCGGCTGCCCGCAGGAATTTTTCGCCGCCGAGAGCCGTCCAGTAACGCGCCACGACTTTTGGCGCCGGCAATGATTTGACCGAACGCAGAGCCGGGGCTGAATTTTGTGCCGTTGTTTGTGCCAGCGACAGAGCAGGAGCTATAGCTACAACGACCAAACCCAACAGAAAGCTCCTAACCGTTTGCAGCGACCACGGATGGCTAGAATAGAAGCAGCGCAACGACATGAATGGCAGCATAGGTTTTCTTTGCAGCAGAGTGCGTCCAAAGGGAATTCAAGCGATATACCCTTGGGGGGCTGGTCACGCTGTCAGAAGCCATTTGTCAAGAACGCGGATTGTGCCTTAGCCGAGTGCTCCCATACGTTGGAAATCATGCCATCGAAGCGTTGAGAAACCGTCCGAGCCATAACGGTTACGGCTTTGTACTGTTTTGCTTTACCGGTTGTTGCGTAAATCCAGTTCCGGAAGCGCATCCGTCGGGCGGTTACGGCTTACCGGACGGCTTTAGGGTTGTTGCCCTGACGGACTTCTGGATGTGTTCCCAGCGCGTGGGTCGGCTTGTCGCTGGGGTATGGAGAGCAGCCAAGGCGTTCAGTGTCTCCCTCCCCCCATCTGGCTGTCATGCCATGGTCAAGAGCGGGGTCTTCGAGAAAGGCCTCAACATTCGGTATATCCACAGGCGTGGCACTTGCGACACCCTTCCTCATTGAACAGTGCCGCATTCTGACATTCGGGACAAATTTCGGCTGCCTCCAAAGCCCCTGGCCCGGCGTCCATGTGCAGCAGAGAGGCCGGTACGGATGGAGCCGCCGCATCGCCCGTGTAGACCATATCGCTATAGCCAGCTTCACGGTGGCTGTCACCCTGCTCGTTCCCACCTACACTGCCGTTCTTTACATAGTAATCGAGCAACACCTTGCCAATGGCATCGGGGACGGAAAGGACGCGCGCCGGGCCGAAGCCGGACGAACGTGACCCTCCAATGCCGCGCAGTTGCTCGGCAATGAGTTTCACCGGCACGCCACAGCGCAGAGCCAGTGAAATCAGTCGCCCGATGGCTTCGATAAAGGCCGTCACATCGCTTCCGGCCCGCCCGATGATGGCAAAGACTTCAAACGGTTTCCCATCCAACTCGGTGACAAACAGCCGCAGTTTGCCAAGGGGTGTCATCACCGGGAAGGAGCGGCTGGGCAAGCCTTCAGCCGGGACTGGTCGTGGTTTCAGCTCAGTCGGTGCAGGTTCTGCTGCCGGTGTGGAACTGACACCCTTGCTGGTCGAACCGGTTGATAGCACTTGGTTAGCCCGTGAACCGTCGCGGTACACGGTGATGCCTTTGCACCCAAGGCGGAACGCCAGTTCATAGGCTTCGCGAACCTGATCGGGGGTTGCATCGTGAGGGAAGTTGATCGTTTTTGAAATCGCACTGTCGGTGTATTCCTGGAAGGCAGCCTGCATGCGCACATGCCACTCCGGTGTGATGTCGTGGGCCGTGACCCACACCCGCTGTACCTCGGGCGGAACTTCAGGATGGTGGATGTGACCGGTATCGGCAATCCGCTCCATGAGTTCAGGGGTGTACCAGCCCTCTCGTTTGGCTTGGGCAACGAAATCCTCATTGATGTCGAGCATCCGGCTATCGGCCTGATATCGCCAGAAGGCAATGGCAAAGAGTGGCTCAATGCCCGACGAACAGCCGGCAATCATGCTGATAGTGCCGGTAGGGGCCACGGTGGTGACATTACAGTTGCGCAGTAGGCGCTGCGGACGAATCCGCGCCCCGTCTGGGCGGCGGGCGCACGTCGCATCCGGTCCCCAGATGCTGTACTCCCATTCAGGGAATGCACCACGCTCGTGGGCTAACTGCTCAGAAGCGACTTTACTTTCCTCGTCAATGAAGCGCATGACCTTTCGCGCCAGATCGATAGCTTCCCACGAGCTGTATGGAATGCCCAACCGCACCAACATATCAGCCCACCCCATCACCCCAAGCCCGATCCGCCGAATACGCTGGCTTAGGCGCGTAATCTGTTCCAACGGGTAGTGATTGGCGTCAATCACGTTATCGAGAAAGCGTGTGCTGGCGTGGACCACCTCGCGCAGGTGATTCCAGTCAACGTTTCGCTCAGGCGTAACAAACTTCCCTAGGTTGATTGAGCCAAGATTGCAAACATCGTAGGGCAGCAACGGTTGCTCCCCGCAGTTGTGAACATAAAGTCCATTGGCGTCGAAGGCGTTGACGCCCGGGATGGAACAATCGAAGACCTCAGCCTCACCCACGAACGTCAGCGACTCAACCTTGGCCACAAAGCGCTCACGGTAAGAGCCGCGGGCAGAGCGGGCGGCAAGGGCAGAGCTGAGCGCCTGTGCCTTGGCCGGATTGGTAAAACCTACCAGGGAAGCGAAGATCAGCAGGTTGTCCTTCGAGATGCAAAGTTCGTGCTGAGCCTCCGTGGCATAGAGCTTCCCGCCGCCGCGGCCATCGGGCAGGACATGCTCGCCGGCCGGCCGGCGGTTGCGGTAGAGGGTGCTGGCAATGCCAAGGCGCAGCAGCATGCGCTGGACGCGCTCCAGAAGGGCGAGGTTCGACTGGGCAAGGCGAACCGACATGCCCTTCCCGCCACCGTCCAGTACAGTGCCATCGGCGTCGAACAGGCCACGGAGCAGACCGCGGTAGAACAGGCTGGAGGCGCGCTCGGTGCTGTCTGTGAGGCTCTTGTTCTCAGGCGTGATGCCGAAAGCAGCAGCAAGGGCGGCCAGCGCACTGGAGCGCACGCGGAATTCGTTGCGCTCCTCGATCGGCTGGATGCCAAGGTCGGCGCGCGTTTTCAGGTTGGCTTTGATGGCACCCAATGCCTGCTGGGCCATATACTCAGCGTCCTGCCCCCAGAAGGAGAGGACGGCCCGGTCCTCACTGAACGTTCCATCACCGACGAGGAGACCCAGAAGCCAGCCCTGCTCCAGCGTGCCGGCACCCTCCCACTGGGTGAACTCACGATGATTGTGAAGCTTCACCAAGTCGCCCGGCTGAAGGCGCTGAACCTCGACCCACTCGGTCTGCTCACCGTTGCGCTCCACGGCGTTCACGCGCATCACACGGTGATTACCAGTCAGCCGGAGCGAGTAACCGCTGGAAGTCTTCAGTTCATAGATTGGCTTGAGTCCGTTGGACCAGAAGCCACGGGCATCGCTGCCATACGCCATTCCGTCAACAATGGCCGTAAACGGCCTGCCGACCAGTTCGGCGACCTGACGGGGGCCGTCAGTCGTCTGCACCCAGGCATCACGGGTGATGCACGGATTTGTGGCTTCGTACTCGCCCAGGGCCGGCACCGGGTTGTACTCGTTGGCCCGGTCAATGAAGAACAGACCCGGCTCGCCGGTGGCATGGGCACACTGTACGATCAGGTCGAAAACCATTCGGGCGCGCAGGCGCATGGGTTGGCCGGGCAGAACCAACATCTCACCGGTTAGTGGGTGTTTCAGACCATCGCGTGAAGCAATCTGCACAGTACCAGTGCGGGGATTAATCAAATCGTACTGTTCGTCGCGCTCAACAGCGCGCATGAAAGCATCGGTGATGGCGACTGAGATGTTGAAGTTCGTGATCTTCGTCGTATCGAGTTTGCACGTAATAAACTCAAGGATGTCGGGATGATCACAGCGCAGAATGCCCATATTCGCGCCGCGGCGCGTCCCGCCCTGCTTAATTGCTTCGGTCGAGTGGTTGTAAACGTCCATAAAGCTGACCGGACCGCTTGCTACGCCCATGGTACTGCGCACCACATCATTGCGTGGACGCAGCCGTGAAAAACTAAAGCCAGTACCGCCGCCGCTTTGGTGGATAAGAGCCTGATACTTGAGCGTTTCGTAAATGCTGGGCAGGTTGTCATCTATTGGCAAGACAAAACACGCGCTGAGCTGACCCAACGGCCGTCCGGCATTCATCAGGGTTGGGCTGTTGGGTTCAAAGTAGCCTTGGGCCATCAGGTGGTAAAACTGCTCGGCGCGTTCCTCAACCTGCTTTGGCGATGCGCCATAGCGGGCATCAACTGCAGCAATGGTTTTGGCCACCCGCCAGAACATGGCTTCAGGGGTTTCAATCACCTCGCCCTGCTCATTCTTGAGCAGATAACGCTTTTCAAGAATTGTGCGGGCAATGTTGGTGAGATGGGCAGGAGCAAGTTCCTGTTTCATCATTGCGAAGCTCCTCGGCATAAACAGACGACTCGTGAGTGCCAGAAGGCACGGTTGAAAGCAAAAATCAAACAGAACCACTATTAGTAGTAACGATGGTTGGTAGGGTACATATTTTGATTCTTTGCGCGCTGCCGGCGTAGCACAGCGATGAACCTCACCCGTTGTCAGGGCTTTTCGCTGAGAAAAGCATTCACGCGGTGTCTATGACCACATGGTGGGCTTTCTCAAGCAGGCAGCCTACCGTGCCGCATCGGCGTGCGGGCAGGTCCGGAGCCGACAAAATCCAGTGTCACCAGCAGATACGAGTACACGCCCACTGCATGCGCTGATCACGAGGGAAGCTTCCGAGCCGATGGGTTGATTCGACAATAATCCGGGGCAACAGTCCCAGAAGCCACATGCCCGGGTGAGCCAGCACTTGGTTCGATCATGCGCTAGCCGGAAGGAGCAGGGTCAAGCGGCTAGACCCAATAGGCCTTGCGACCTTCCGGCACGAGATGGCGCTGATGCCTGAGCCGTTAGTTCATGGATGGGCCTGGTATGTCTTGTTAGGGGAACATGTGGGCCATTATGCCCCCCAGACCCAGATGGGGGTATCGAGAAATGGCTTGGTTTCCCGGTCGGACTCCGCAAGGGGTCTGCTGGGTCAAGCTGGGCGATGGGATGCCACGCAAGGGATAGCCGTCAGTGATTGCCCGCAACAGCAAGCGGTCAGAATGGTCATTTCCACGGCGTTGCTGGCTTGCAGCGGCAGACGGTGGACAACCGGTGAACTATCCGCTGCACTGTGGCTTCGACGCGATAAGCCTGCACCGTTTACATTCTGCGGCTTGTTTACCGAGATAAGACAAGCAGGCTGGGGTAGCTAGGGATGGGCGCTTCAGCCGCACGTAAAGCGCGCCGCTCTGTTGGACAGACAGCATGACACCTGCCCGCCGGTTGAACCCTCAACTCGCCGAAGTTGACTTATCCATACTATGCCTGACAAGGTCTCTCTGCGCCGAGTACATTTGGGGGCTAAGGCAACATCACGAAGCGCCGGGGGCCGGACAAGCTTGCTGGGACATTATTCACCGAGAAAATGGATTTTGCATCTGTTAGGTGATTCCATAAGTTGGAAAATAGGGCTATCGAGGGTCTAAGGGAGCGTCCGGCCGTGAAAGAAGGGCTCGCATCATCTCCGCTTCCGCTGTCACAAGCGACACCTCGCACCGCCAGTCCGGCGCGCCATAAGGTCTCGGCGTGGATTGAGCTGCTCAAGCCTGTCACGTGGATTCCCGTCATGTGCGCCTACGTCGCTGGCGCCCTGTGCAGCGCCGCGTTCACTGTGGCGAGCCTTGCCGATTGGCGGCTGTGGCTGGGACTGCTCATGAGCGGGCCGCTCATCTCCGGCACCTGCCAGGCGATGAACGACTACTTCGACCGCGACGTAGATGCCATCAATGAACCCTACCGGCCTATCCCTTCGGGCCGGATTGGGCTGCGCGAAGCCACGCTGGGCATCAGCCTGCTGTGTGCCCTTACCCTTCTGTCAGCCTACCTCATCCACCCGTGGATTGTGGTGCTGGCGCTTATCGGTATTGTCAACGCTCACCTCTACAGCGCCAAACCTATCAAGCTGAAGCGCATCGTGTGGGTAGGCAACGCCACGGTCGCAGCTTCGTACATCCTGCTACCTTGGATGGCAGGTGAGTTAGCCTTCAAAGGCCACATCAGTTGGATGGCTACAGCCGTAGCCGTTTGCTATGTCATTGCCAGCATTGGCAGCATGACGACCAATGATTTCAAGTCGCTCGAAGGTGACGCGCGGATGGGGATTCATACCTTGCCGCAGGTCTTCGGGGTAGCACGTGGGGCTTGGTTAGGTATCTTTGTCTTGGACGCCGGACAGATAGCCGCTGCTGGTTTGCTGGCCTTATTAGGGGAATGGCTTTGGGCAGTGCTCGTGGTGGCTACCGTGCTTCCACAAATGTGGTTCCAGCGCACGTTTCTAGCCGATCCCATCCACAAGGCCGTCTGGTACAACGCCCATGCCCAAGGCTTTCTCGTGCTAGGGATGTTCCTTGCCGCCTGGGCCGTCCGCGCCTGACGGCTATGAGCTTTCTGGGAACCCTGCCGTTGGAAGGGAAGGTTTGCTCTTCTTCCAGTAAGGTGGGAGGTCTTGGAACTCGTGCCAGAGTTGCTCCAGCTTAGCCAGACGGTAGGCTTGCTCACATGCCAGGAAGCCCGTGACCAGGCCTACGGCTTCACTACTGGCGGCATCACCGGCCGGCACCAGGCTGGACAACAAGCGTGCCGTCACTGCGGCATCATTGAGCGCACCAAGCACATCCTGCAAATCGGACAGATGCCGAATAAAGCGCCGGGCCGCTTTAGGATGCCAAACAGCAAAGAATTCCGCGCCGTAGCGGAGCTTTTTGGCTGCAATCCGCATAGCATGGCGTCCGGCAGCATCGAGTTCGTGCAGCCGTTCGCCCAAGCGTACCAACTGGCGACGGCGGCGACGCAGGGCAGCCTGTGACCAAGCGGCCGTTGTATCGGCCGAAACCGGTAGTAGTGCCAGGTCACGCTCTACCCTAAGCCACAACTGCACCAGACGTGGCGACATCAGTGCCGCGCGCGCTCGGTCATGGGCCAGTCGGCGTTGCACTTCGGCAGCTTCAAGCAGGCCAGCAAGTCGTTCCGGCTGCGGAAGATGCGCCTGAATACGGGGTAGTGTTTCCGTTACTAGGACATCCCAGTCGCGAGCCACTGCCAGCTCGCCCATCAGCCACTTGAGTTCACCCAGCCAGGCCGGCTTGGTGTAGCCCATAAAGCGCAGGAGTCCGATGGCTGCTCGCATGCGACGTAAGGCAACGCGCATCTGGTGGACAAATTCGGGATCGGGGTCGGTTGTGCCCAGTAGCCCGGGCAGGTTAGCCTCAAACTGGCGCATACAGCTTCGTACAATTTGCTGAAACGACACGCTGGCCGGAGCATCGAGCAAAAGCTGTGGGGGAGTCGCTTTGACCGGCGTGCATGGCAGGGCACCTACAAGCTGGTAGCCACGCTGCGCCTTGCTGCGGGGTTCAAGCTGGAAGGGCAGGTCAGCAGCCAGACGTTCAGCAACATCAAACAACGGCAGCAGATGGCCGGACTTGAGTTCTAATTCAACTTCGGTAATCGGGCAGATGCGGGCGCCAGCACGCACGACACCATGGTCGAGGGCAACCTCAATGCATGCGCCGTCGTAGTTGAGTTGCCAGGTATCGCGCCAGACTTCCGTCTCAAAGCAAGGTGCCAGCCTAGGCACAATATCCGATGGGATCAGGAACCGAGCTTCAGGAGGCAACAAATCCAACTTCAAGCGTTTGCTGGAAATGGGCGTTTCCCACTCTGGGCGTTCGGCAAGCAGTCCCCCACTGTTTGGCCACACCTTCAAAGTTTGTCGCCAGCGACGCCCACTGCGGCGCAAGCGCAGGACGAGACCTCGTTCAAGCAAGGCAGCATCCGGAGTATCAACGTACAGGGTGTACAGCCTAGCACGTGACCGTGCAGCTTGACGCACAAGAGGATGCCGCCTAAAGCGGGGCATCAGTTTGGGTGACAGCGCCAGTTTGATCTCGATTTCAACCGGTGCGGCTACAGCAGCTTCTGGCAAAATTGCCGACCTCCCCATACACTTGCTCGAACAAGGGCCGTCGCTCCGGGCGGCAAAGTGTGTTCTCCCGAAGACACGCTGCGCTCAAAAACCCGAAAGACCGAGCCCAGTTCTGCACGCAGCAGAAGTATCTTTGCCCTTTACCCCAGTATCTTTGCCCTTTACCCCGGCATCAATCAACCCTGCAAACCCTATGTGTACACAAAGGGCCCCGGTACGCGGGTAGCCGGCAGCATATCTCTCACGCGGCTTCCATACTCCGCTTGACTACCTGCCACTAGATAAAGCCAAGTGCAAGGCATACAATCCTGCGTGGCTGACCGGTCTTGTCACTGGCTTATCGCGCAGCAGAGTGGCCTATCTACCCGGTCAGACCTTGGTTCTGAAAAGAACGCTTTCCCCGCCGGGCAAATGTAAAGCCGTGGAAGCGCACAAATACGTTGGTAGGCCAACTCTTGCGCGCTCTAAAAAGGCGTTCTGTCTCAAAGCACCCTGCTGCATTCTGTAGCCGGTCATCATGGCACTACATGATGGGGCTTTAGACGAGAAGACTTGTTTGCACATAGCGCATGGCGACAACTTTGGGGCCAATTCAAATGCCTTTGCGTAGAACGCATACATGTTCAGGGCACGTCGCCTCCCGGGTAGTCAGGGCTCCAGTCGTGAAGGATGCCAGAAGGACCTTCCCAATAGAGATTCCCTGCATCATCTTGGTGTGTGGGTTCAGGGGGGTTGTCCCCCAGTGCGCGGCTCCATTCCTCTGCTGACCAGGAGTTGAAATCGTCATGGGAGGTATCGTAGCCTGCGGATGTGTCAGGCAGGCTCCAGCTACCCCCCTGCCAACTATCCCCATGAGGGAAAGACCACCCACCTTCTGAAGAAGACGAAGGTCCCTGGGGGCCTTGGGGGAAGGTATCGGGAGAAGCCATGCCGCTTTGGGGCACCTGGGTCGCAGCCACATAAGTCACCCCCAGCGGCGCCAGAGCCTCTTGGAAGAAAGCTTGGTATTGACCTAGCTTTCCGGGGCTGCCAGTCAAGGTAATCTGGTATCCTTCCTGACCGATCACGAAGGCTAGAACCACAAACTCCAGCGGGTTTTGCCGGTGCACTCCACGCGCAAAGAACTCTACGCCCCTACCGCCCATCACTTGGATAGGCCGAATCCCGCCTAGTTGGAAGTTCTGAAGCGCTTGGAAATTCCGCTGAAGCACAACTCGGGCGTACTGATGGAAGAGAAGCGGCTGGGGCAAGGATTCCACCAGAAGGGTAAGATTTTCACGGAAGGCATCTTGTGGACCTTCTTGAGGTGCTAAGAGAGCCTTGCCTCCCTGAACTGCTTTGACCTCGAACCCCTGGGGCACTTTGAGCCGCACTTGCCCTACCTGAATCTCTTGGGGCCTCTTAGACAGAAAACCTCCTCTCACGCCAAAAAGCACGAGTGCAACAATAATTCCACCCACCACTATGCCTAGGATGATAAAGGCTACGAGTGCTAGAACAAGCCATCCCTGCCCTGTACTAAACCAACTCTTTGAAGCTCCGTAACCCTGTGTCTCGTTGTTCATCAAGTGCACCTCATTGTTCCCTTTGGAAATCTTTTTTCAGGAGCTACTGTGGGGAACACCTGTTTTCGGTTGCAGCCTTTCAGATAAGTCCGGCTCGGCTAGATAATAACTCTGGTACAGGGTTACGCCAAAAAGCTGCTTGTTTTTTTCAGCTATGCTGGCACATCTTAGAGACACACAAGCTGCCCGGCGAAGTCATTGACAGGAAGTATCGGAAAGCAGGCAAAAAAGCAAAGGTGTAACTTGCCCCTGCATGCATTAGCAAGCCGTCACAGAAACTGGCACGGTTGCTTCTTTAGGCGTTGTGAAAACAGCACCGGCGTGACCTGTATCCTACAAGCTGTGGCTTTAGGAGACGTTCCCACCTGCTGCCCCTATGCTGCATCGTCAAGCCTTAGGCTAGTGGGAGATCACCAGAGATGCAAGCCACAGCCTTGAATTCAGGCCTGGAGTTGCTTGCGCTCACCTCCTTCGGTTACAGAGGGCGCTTCAGTCGCAGTTGGCGTTGCCTGACGTCGTTTGACATAGAAGAGCAAGCCACCCAGGCCCAAAGCAATCAACGCGACGGAAATACTGACGAACGTAATGATTTTGTTGACCTTAGCGCGTCGCTCAATCTCGGCCAGTTGTGTCTGAAGCTGGCGCGGCGGCTCGTGAAAAATGGTGACGACAACATTATTGGCCTCTAGGTTAGGAACGCCGCCTGTCACCAAGCGCCGGACATCATCTTCCTTGAAACGGGTTTCGGCCGCCGTTGTTACCAATAAGACAGAAGCTTTAGCCGGAGTTGGCTGCAAGCTGGTAATGTCTTTTTCCGGCAATACGATATTGACGCTCACCCGTGACACATCAGGCAACTGGCGTAACTGGCGCTCGATTTCCGTCTTGATCTGTTTGATTTTCTTGGCTTCCTCAGCTGTTGGCGACAGTCCGCCAAACGTGCCGCCGCCGGTATCTTCGCCAAGGCCCGTCCCAGTCGGGCGCGGCAGGCCCAGTTCCTGCAGGATGCGAATGGCCAGCACCGCCTTGCCGGAAGCAAAGGCATCCTCAACAACCAGGATGCGCCAGCCCTTCTGGTCTTCGCCGCCGGCCTCTTCCTTTTTAGCCTCGATGCCCCGGTCCTGGAGTACGGCAATGATTTCGTTGGCTTCCGTCTCCGTCGGCACAGTGACAATCGCTTCCTGCTTCTGACAGGCCGTTGTCAGCAGCAGGATACACCACAAACCGATGAGCGCCGGCCAGCGCCGGCAGGTCCGACAACAGCCGTGACACCACACCGGCATTAGCGGACGAAGGAAACCGAAAGACATATGAACTCCCAACTGGTCGCACGAATGGAGTCTGGGTGTTGCCGGTCAATGCTGCTGCTAAGCTTGGCGACGCCGAACAGAAAGTCAACCCGGCCGATAGCTCATGGATCGTCCCAGGGTTTTGACAGCCATAGCGCCTCGATGTCGTCGTTGCTCAACGTTAGGGCAGCCTGCGTCCGGCGCTGCCCGTCTTGCCCGCCGTGAGTGCCGACTTCCCTACCCAGTGGCGTGTTCCACAGCAGACGCACCCGCTACCTTTGCACTTGCTGAACAGCGCAGCACCGGCAACAGGCCATGCTGTAGCCCTGTTTTCCTCATTCTGATAGCTCAATCCCAGAAATAGATGAGTCAGCTGCGATCATTGCGTGTGCAGCAGTAGAACGTACTAACCGGTGCTTGATGGCCGCGTTTGTGGATTTTGTCCGGCTTTGGTTCTGCAAGCAACAGTGTAGGTCTCAGCACATGTCTGGCCAGACCATACGCCGCAGTGATTTATACACCTACAGAGAGACCACCTAGAAAAAGACAAACCAGGTTGTGCAGCAAGTGGCCCGCAGCCGTTTGCCCCGCCTGTGGTGAAGGTATGTAAAAGCAGCGCTATCTATGTTGCCAGCAGAGAAGACAACAGCACGGGCAACCGGCATGTCGTGGCAAACAACCTATCATTTACAATCAGTACTTCTCACCTCGCATTTGACATTTTTACTGAATACCCTTTTTGGAAACCACAATGACCATTCGCGTTTTGTTTGTTTGCACTGCTAACATCTGTCGGTCGCCAATGGCCGAAGGCATTTTTCGTCACCTCGTGGCCGAGGCCAAACTCACCGATCAGATTGAAACGGACTCCGCCGCCATTTCACCGATGCGCGTTGGTGAGCCGCCCGACCCACGCGCTCAGCGGACGGTACTCAAACACGGCATTGACATTAGCGATCTGCGATCACGAGAAGTCTGGCGGGAGGACTTTCACCAGTTTGACTACCTGGTGGCCATGGATCGCACCAACCATACCTACCTACGCTCGCTATGCCCGCGCGGCTTTGAACACAAAATCTTCATGATGATGGAGTTTGCCCCCACCATTGGGATTGCCGAAGTGCCCGATCCCTACGCTGGCGGTGAAGAAGGGTTTGAGCTGGTGTACCGCGCGCTGGAAATAGCGGCGCGCAACCTGCTTGCCTACATTCAGCAACAGCACCAACTCACCCCAGCCAAGTAGATGTCTGCCTAACATGCCAGGACATGACCACGATGTTGCACCAACTAGCCACCGACCTTTACAAAACGGCAAATGCCAACTTTTCTGAAACCTAGCTCAGCACCTTCCTTTCTGTTCTTTCTCTTGACCGGAAGGCAACCTTTCAGGGTGTTTGCGTCTGGCACAGGCTTTCGAGCAATAGACGACATGCTCCCAGACGTTGCGCCATTTCCTGCGCCAGCGAAAAGGACGACCACACACAGGGCATATCTTTTCCGGCAGGAAGGGCTTTCTGTGGGTCACGGCTGGCTTTCTTCAGCCTCATCTGGGGAAATCGGTGACACAACGGCTGTTGCCGCCACATAGGGCTTTTTCAGGTGCGCCTGTGCGCGTGCGTGAACATCAAACACATTCGGCCGCTTGAGAACGGCGCGATACGCCTGCATAGCCTCGGCTCGTTGCCCCAGCACGTCATACGCCTCACCCAACCGCAACTGTGCTAACGTCACCAACTCCGCATTGGCATTGGGAAGCGCCAGCACAGCACGGAAGTGTGGTATAGCTTCAGCAACGCGCCCAACCGAGAACAGCACATCTGCAAGCTGATAGTGAATCGCATCGCGATAGGTTCTGGCCGCGGACTCCCTAAGCAACTGCTCAAAGGACGCAACCCCTTCCTCTAAGCGTCCCAAGCGCACCAACGTATCGGCCAGTTCTGCACGGGCAATGTAGTTGGCTGGATACTGGCGAGTGAAGGCCTCAAGATACGGCAGCGCTTCTGCGTATCGCTTCTCGCGCTTGTAGAGCGCAATCAGTAGCAGTCGCGCTGCGTCTTGGGCCGTTCGGCCTTCCTCAGCGACCTTGGTTATCAAGGCCAATCCACGCTTTTTAGAACCGCGCACACCGCCTAATGCCGCAATGACCTTGACCGGCAGCGGCAGAGACCCAACAGCGTAGTTGTACGCCCCAATGGACAGGTTGGCATCGGTGTAGTCGGGGTCAATCTTGAGAACCTCACGGTGCAAAGCAACAGCCTTGTTGCTGTGGCTCAAGGCAGCCAGAAAAGCGCGTGTGATAGTAGCCTCGTAAGCTGCTAGCAGCCCGTGCGTCAAGCCTTTGTAGTAGAGGGCGACTGCATCACGCGGATTGTCCCTGAGACGGGCATCTGCCACCTGAAAGGTCCGATCGACAGCTTCACGGAAGCGGCGGTCAAATTCCCTGTCGAAAGCCTCTTTGGTGTCAGCAAAAAAGGATTCGCCAGCATAGGTCGTTGCTTGCAAGCGGCGCAGGCGGTAGAGCTTTTCGGCCCACAAACAGTTGGCCAGGTAGAGGTAACCGGCTGGATGGGTTGGCTCAATCCTGGTGAGTTGCTCAAATGCCGCCCATGCGCCACGGTAGTCAAGGTTGAAGAGCGCATCGAACCCCTTTGTGCGTACTTGCTCAAAGGTTTCTGCGGCAGTAGAGGTGTCCTCCACTGAGTAGGACGCAGCCTCGTCCGTCAAGGCCGCCAGGGTGTGACAACCGCCCAAACAAACCAACCAACTCGCCAGTACAGCCGACCACCAGCTCAGACGCCAGAACATAACGCACGCCTCCGCACCAAAATGCCAACCCAGAAGTGAAAAACTAGCCTACACTAGGAATGCTACAATCCCCGGCCGAAATTTTCTGTCCGACCTGCCCTTCGATTCACCGATGAGAGTTCTGATCGTTGAGGACGACGCCGTGCAGCAGCAGTTGCTCCGGTTTTTTCTGGAGCAGCAGGGCTACCAGGTCACCTGTGCATCCAATGTTAGTGAGGCACTGACACGCACACAGCACGGGTTGCCGGATGCCCTGCTGCTCGATGCCATGCTGCCCGATGGCTCCGGCTTGGACGTGTGTCGGCAGATTCGCCAACGCCCGGAGGGACAAATCCTACCTATTCTGTTGTTGACGGCTTACGACACCGAGCCGGTCGTGGTTGAGGCGTTTGAAGCCGGGATCACGGACTTCATCTCCAAGCCGTTCAATCTCAAGCTGCTCGAACGCCGGTTGTACTACCTGCTGCGCGCCGCGCGTCATGAAGCCGAACTTTGTGAACGCGAACAGCAGTACCGCACCCTTGTCAACACCCTGCCTGATATTGTCATTCGTGGCCGGCGCAATGGAACAGTCACGTATTTCAAGCCCAGCGAAACCTGCCCGGCGGAAATGTTCAACCTTGAAATCACACCCGATACCCGTTTGACGGAGGTTCTCCCGGCGGAAGGGGCGACCAAGATTGCACAGGCGCTGAACAGCTTGACCGCCGAAACCCAACTTACGGTGGAATACCGGGCCCAGTACCAAAGTACCTGGCGCGAGTTCGAGGCGCGGATCATTGCCGATGAACCAGATACGTTTGTGGCCATCATCCGGGATGTCACAGACCGCAAAACAACCGAGCGCCTGCGCGAAGACTTCACCGCCATGGTGGCCCACGACATCCGTTCGCCCCTGACGGCGATGTAGATGGCGCTGGAACTGCTCGAAGCCCGGGATGCCTGTGCAAACCAGAACCTGCAGGAAATCGTCTCCGTAGCCCGCCAGGGACTGAACAAGGTTCTGCAGCTTGCCAGCGACCTGCTGGAACTGTTCCGCGCCAATCAGACCGGCATGACCCTGCTCAAAGGCGTCGTCTTCCCCACCGTCCTGCTGAAACGCTGTGTGGGTGAAATCAGCTTGCAGGCGCAGGGCAAAAACATCGAACTGACACTGGACGCCCCGGAAGACCTGCCGCCCTTCGTCGGGGATGGCCCCAAGCTGGAGCGGGTCGTCTCCAACCTGCTCTCCAATGCCCTGAAGTTCACGCCGGAAGGCGGACGCATCACGGTCAGCGGCGCAACAGACGGTGAATGGGTGGTCATCAGCGTGCCGATACCGGCCCCGGTATTGCGCCGGAGTTACGGGCAACGATGTTTGAGCCTTACCGCCAAGGCGGGAAACACCACAGCCTGGGCGTGGGTCTCGGTCTGGCCATCGTCAAGCGCATCGTCACCGCCCACCGCGGACGCATTTCCGTTGAAAGTACCGAGGGGCAGGGTACGACATTCACCGTACGCCTGCCCCTTCATCCCAACCAGTCCACCAACTAGAACTGAAACCTCAGCGCAAACTGGAGCTGCCGGGGTGGTACCGATGTAGCCACAGCCCGCCCAAAGGCGGGCGCTTCCAGAATCCTGATGGGCGTCGCAAAGTGGGTACGGTTGAACAGGTTGAAGGCTTCAACCCGCAGCAGCAGGGCGTACCGTTCGGCGAAGGTAAACCGTTTGGTCAGGGCGGCATCCACCAGTGCCACACCAGGTGCACGGAAGGTGTTGCGCCCGACAACGCCCTCGCCCGGTGCGGTAAAGTTGAAGGCAGTCAAAGTCAATGGATTGACACCTGGTGCCAGCGCAATCTGCTGTGCGCCCTGGCGCCGGAGCACCAGCCCCTGCGTCGTCGCCAGACGGTCGGTGCGGTTGCCGTCGCGGTTGGTATCCAGTCCCGTGATCACCGTAAAGGGCTGTCCGGTTTGCAGGGTCACGATACCTGATACCTGAAATCCCCCTAGCCAGGGATTGGCTGCCAGCCACGGTAGGTCATACTGCACTCCCGTCGTAAACCGATGCCGGATGTCAAACGAGGCACTGCCCCGTTCTAGCCGTGTGATGTTGGGAAGGTCGAGCTCACTTTGAGACCGATTGGCATTGCCAGCGGTATCAAACAGTTCCGAAGTGCTGTCAATAGCATGCGACCAGGTGTAGGCAGATTGGAACGTCAGCCCCCGTGTAAACCGCTGCCGGACGCTGACTTGGAGAGCATGGTAGGTGGCGTCGGCATCGGTCGAAAACCCCGAAATGGCTCCGGCCGCCGTATCATTCCGCCGCTGCAAGACCTGCACCTGGTCAAAGGGACTGGTCGGTGTGGCTTGGAAGTAGTACAGCGGCGTCAGTGCTCCTCCGTTAGGCGTGCCAGGGCGAATGATGTTGCGGCCAAAGGTGCCAACGTACGCCACCGATGCTGTCAGCCGGTCGGCCAGCACCTGCTCTACCGACAGCGATACCTGATGCACCCGTGCGACGCGCATGTTCCGCCGTGGCAATGTATAGGCAAGACTGAAGTTCTGGCGGTCAAACAAATCCCCTAGAAACAACGCTGGCGACCCAACGATAATCGGCGCCGCACTTGGACCTCCAATGCCAGGCGTGCTCTCGGGAAGCGGAGGAACCCGTGCTCCACACCGGCCGCTTCCCGGAGGACACAGGAAAATCGCCGGATTGGAACGCAGGATATCTGGAAACACAATGCCTGACCGGAAGTTTGTTTGTGTGCTACTGGGGAACAGGTTGCGGGATTGTCCGGTGATGGTCAGCGGGATGATGTCGTAGAACATCCCGTAGCCAGCCCGCACAGCCGTTCGCCCGTTTCCTAGTACATCCCAGGCTAGGCTAGCCCGGCCGGCGAAGTTTCGGGGTGAGGAGTCGTAAATGCCATCCCGCTCGTTGACAAATGCCCGGTAGTTGTTGAATGCGGCAAAGAAGGCTGCGGCGCGCGGCCGGTCAGGCGGGGCGACAGGAAAATCCTCTGGCCGCACAGCCAGGGCGCGGCGCAGCCGCCCATCGCCGGTGTCAGGAACGGTGTTGAGTTCATAGCGTACCCCACCCCGGACGATGACTTGTGAGCCGAGACGAACCATTTTGTTGACAAAGAAGTTGTATTCGGTTGTCCGCAGCCCCAGGGTCGAGTTGGGATCGGTCACAAAGGTCTGCCCAATATCGGAAGGCAGCCCTAATCCCACGAAGTCCACCCCGCTGGCGTAGCGGAAGTTTCCGCCCGGCGGAATGACAATCCCCGGCGCGAAGCTGAGGTTCAGCCGGTAGTTGATGTCGGCAAAACTGTTGGAGCGAATGAAGCGGATGTCGGCACCGGCCTTGAGCGTTCCGCGTCCGTGATTCCAGATGAAGGTATCGGCGAGCTGAATCGTGTTCGTCACCCGCCCTTGTGGAAAGATGCTTGGGTCCACGCCGATGCTGCTGTAGGGCAGCACATTCACCCGACCCAGCGGGCCGCTGCGCCCATCAGGACGCCCATCGCCGGTCAAATCCACCCCAATCGAGCGGGTCTGGAAGATGAACGGACTGCCGGGGATTTCATCGAATCCAAGCCGCTGCCGGCCGTATGACAACCGCATCTGGTTTGAAAACCGGTCGGAGATGCGGGTCGTGAAATCAAAGGCGACATTGTGGGTGCGCGTCCGGGAATCCACCCCGGAGTTGATGGCGTCCCCGACGTTCGGCAGCCGCCCCCGATCATCACTGAGGTTGTAGCGAGCCGTAAAGAGCGTTGGCCAGTTGAATGGAGCGAACTGATAGTCGCTCCGAAATGAAAACAGCGTTGCTGCGCCGTTGCCGGCCAGAAACTGCGTCAATGTGTTGTTGCCGTGCGGGCCGCCCGGATTGTTAGGCAGCGGGTACAAATCAAGCAGGTCGCGCCCCAGGAGGCTGGGCGTGCGGCCGATGGCCAGCGCTGCTGCCCGCTCGGCAGCCGTTGGAACGGCAAAGTGTGTTGCTTGGGTGCGATTGACGCCAATTCGCTCAAATGCTGTGAAAAAGTGCCAGCGGTTTTGCCGGAAGGGGCCGCCCAGCGTGGCCCCTGACTGGTGACGGGTAAAGGCCGGTTTGCCAATCCTTACCGAGCCGGCACGAAAATCAAAGGCGTCGCGGGCATTGAGCCGGGCGTCGTTGAAGAAAGAGTACAGGTTGCCGTGAAACTCGTTCTCGCCGGTGCGCGAGACGACGTTGATCTGCCCACCGCCGTTGCGTCCACTTTCAGCATCGGCCAGCAGGGTCGTGATTTGAAATTCGCGGAGGCTCTCGATGGGCTGGGGCGCTGTGGCAACGTAACCGCGCCGCCGTCCGCCCACGTCCTGGTCATTATTGTCGGCACCGTCAATGGTGAAGTTGTTGCCGCGCGCCCGAACACCGTTGACCACAAAATCACCCGCGCCCACATTCGGCCCGATGCCTGGTCCACTGACGCCAAAGAAGGAAGGTGGCGGCGCTACCCCCGGTGCAAGTAGCGCGAAGGTGTCGAAGTTACGGACGCCACGCAGCGGTAGTGCCAGGATGAACTCGGCCGTGGCGCTGCCGCGCAGGGCTGCGTCGGCAATGTTAGCCTGGGTTGTCCCAGGGGTTGGTGCCGGTGGCTGTCCGGGCGTTGTCGGCGCCGGCGGTGGCGTTGGTGCTGGAGCCGTTGGCGGTTCAAGAATGATCGGGGGGGGTTGGATGATTTTCTCCCGGTTGACCTCGACGATGAAGTTCTCGATAGCGTTTTCTCGAAAGCCCTCGGCCTGGGCGCGAATGTCATATAGCCCTGGCAAAATCAGGTCGAAACGATAGACACCACGGGCATCTGTCCGCGCCGTACGGGTCAGGCCATTGACTTTGTTGAAAATACGAACAATGGCCCCCGCAATAGGAGTCGTATCTTGCCGAATGACTGTTCCAAGAATGGTACCGGTCGTCGTCTGGGCATAGGACTGCCACCCGCTCCATGGTACCAGCGCGTGAAGAACAAGCCATATCCCAATAAGCAGCCAAACAACTCGCTGCCGTTTTAAACACGTGATAGTACAGTTCATGGCAATCGCCCTAGTCTAAGGATCAGTTTGTTTTCAAAAGAGGGCCTGGACGTTGTTCAAGGTTGCTTGAATGGCGCCAGAAAAGCGGACTAAGCACGTCAATGGTTTACCGTTTATAGCAAATGGATTGTTTAGGTTTTGTCAACAATTTTCCTGGGTTTGGTCAACGATTGGCCATCAAACATAACCATCGCCGGCATTGCGGTGTACATAGCTCCTGATGTAGCTTGGCTATTTAGTTTCACCACACCGCGTTTTCGCCATCTTCGACCACATCTGAATATGTACCAGCAGAAGGAACCTATGAATCGCCTGTCTTGTTGGTGGCTGGTTCTCTGCCTTGCCGTTTTCTTGGGCCTGTTTGGGTTGCCGGTAGATGCCAGGGGTACAACTACTGTGCCGGCACCTGCCCAGGTTTCTACGTCAGGCATTACGCCTCATTTCCGCAACTGGCTCGTCGCCAACGGTTACGGAAGCTTTGATTTTGCCCGGACAGACCTTACCGGGGGCAGTTATGGTGGACGGCAAAATGACGCCGATACGGTCGTCAACCAGCCGGTCATCTTCATTCACGGCAACTCCGACAAAGCCGTGGGTACGGGCGTTCCGGGTCAAACCGGCTGGAATGCTTCGATTCAGTACTTTCTCTCGCAGGGTTACAAGACCAGTGAGCTATACGCCACCACCTGGGGTCCGGCCAATCCCCTGCTTGCGTCACAACAGTACCATTCGCGCGAATACCTTACCCGGTTACGTGCTTTTATCCTGGCCGTCAAGCAGTACACGGGAGCAGCTAAGGTGGACATCATTGCGCATTCGATGGGGGTGACCTTAGCCCGCAAGGCCATCAAAGGCGGGCCGGCTTTTGATGCGCTGGCCGGCGGCAGCTACGATCTCGGCCCAAGCCTGACTTCCATTGTGGATACCTTCGTTGGGATTGCCGGTGGGAACCAGGGCTTGGCAAGCTGCTATCTTTCCGGCCCGACCACGCCGACATGCAGCAACACGAACGGGTTTTATCCGGGCTACCTGCTGGGTGGTTTTGGGCCCTATGGTGTGTCAGCTTTCCTGACCGAACTCAACTCCAGCACGGGCTACGAGGGTGCCTACCGCTACTCGATCTGGTCAAGTGTGGATGAGGTCATCGGCTATGGCTGTCTGGTGTATGGCCGCAACACCTGCCGCATTCCAGGCCAAACCGGTGAACGCAGCTTCTCGTCGGCTCCGTACGGCCATTTCGGTTGTAAAGACCTGACCCCCTACTGGCAACTGCGCATGGTCAAGTTTCACACAACAAGTTGAAGCTACACCTACGACACTGGACAACTGGCAAGCCGGCTCACCGTCGGCTTGCCTTTTGTTTTTGTCTTCGGCCACATTGGCACTTCTCATCTCAACGTGTTTCAAGGAATGTAGTCTGGTCATGGCAGCACGCAAGCTTGAAGGTACGGCACAGGCCCTACAAATCTTCATTGGCAATGACGACATGTGGGAAACCGAACCGCTCTACCGGGTGCTCGTTCACCGTCTGCGCCTGGCCGGCGTAGCTGGAGTGACGGTAACGCGCGGCATTGCCGGTTTCGGTTTGAGCGGGCAAGTTCGGACGGCTGACCGGCTCGGTGGCGCAACAGACCTTCCGTTGGTCGTAACAGTGATTGATATGCCGGAGCGGATTGCCAGCCTGCTTCCCATCGTAGATGAACTGGTGCAGGATGGTTTGGTCATTCGGTTTGACGTTGAAATCCTTCGCCACCAAGACACCAACTGACCCGGCGCGCTCCTTGGGGAAGGCGTCTTGCCTGCCTGCTTTGTGTCCCTTGAGCGCTCGCCTACATGATGCCTTGTCTGATTCATGCGTTACGTGCTGCCATCGCCATTGGGAGAGGACGCCGGAAGCGCTAGCGTGACCTGGAAGCCGTCGGCAAGATTTTCGGCCCAGATTTGCCCGCCATGCAGCGCTGCTGCGCGCGCTGCAATCGCCAAGCCTAGACCGACACCTCCGCTGGCCCGGTCACGGGCAGTTTCGACTCGATAAAAGGGCTTGAAAATGTCCTCCAATGCCTCCGGGGGGACGCCTTTGCCGTAATCCCGAACCGTGATGTGAAGCCGGTCGGGAACGGCTTTTACCTCGACTTCGACACGGGATGACGGTGGCGTGTGGCGTACGGCGTTGCGCATGATGTTTTCCAGAGCGCGGCGCAGCAGTTCGGCATCGCCGAGAATAGGCCGGTGGGCATCCTCGGTTAGGATGCAGCACTGGACGGTTCGGTCAGCAGCCTGGGCTTCAAAATCCACGTCCGTTGCCACCTGCTGGGTCAGGGCGGCTACATCCAGCCACTGGGTCGCTCCTAAGGACGCCGTGCTTTCCAGTCGCGACAGCGCCAGCAGTTGCCCGACAAGTTCATCCAGCCGCTCGGACTCTCGCTCAATGCGCGCCAAGTGTAACTGGGCTTCGGGGCCGGCCTTGCGTTGGGCGAGTTCAAGCGCCACTCGCAGGCGTGCCAGCGGTGAGCGGAGTTCATGGGAAATGTCGCCGAAAAGCCGGCGTTGGGATGTTACCAGGGCTTCGATACGTTCGGCCATTGCATCGAAGTCGCGCGCCAGACTACCAATCTCATCGGTTAGGCGTCCTAGCCGCGCACCGGTACGTGCCTTTAGGTCGCCGGCTGCCAACCGTTGGGCCGCCTGGCGCAGGCGACCGATGGGACGGGTCAGATACCAGGCCAGCCCGTAGCAAACGATGCCACTTCCCAGCACAAAGACGGACAGGCGGATGATACGCGCCCGTGTCCAGAAAGGCGGAATCGGCAGCAGATTCCGGTCAAACACCGTCGCCAGCAGGTAGCGCCGACCACCGGCGCTTTCCACCGTCCGCAGCAGAAAGGTTTTGCTTTCCACGGTGGCGAATTCCTCAAGATGCTTGCCATCAGGACTCCTTGGCCAGGCAGGCGGCAGGACGCCTACAAGCGGTTGTTCATGTTCATCCAGCAGGGCGGCTTGCAGCTTAGCTGTCTCCATTACCCGCCGGAAGTAATCAGCAACGGCCTCCGGCCCCTGTTGTTCGTAGAGCAGCACGGCCGTTTCGGCGTAAAGGGTTGTCGCAGCGGTCAGGGTTCGGCGGCCGGGCCAAACAACGTCGGAAGCCGTTAGCGAACTAACGGCAGTGACTAAGATGGTCAACCCGGCCATCGCCAGCCAGAACCATAGGAAAATCTTGATAAACAAGGTGCGCATGGCAGAGCGCTAAGCAGAGGGCGCAGATGCTTCTACCGGTGAACACAACGTGTAAAGATAACCAACACTGCGCACCGACTTGATACGCTCGCTGCCATCTATGTGGGGGCCGAGTTTTTTGCGCAGATTGCTGACGTGCATATCTACGCTGCGGTCGAGGGGGTGAAAGGACCTTCCCAGGGCTCGCAGCGAGAGATCATCCCGTGAGACAATCTGGCCGGCGTGTTGCAGCAAAACGGCCAGCAGGTCGAACTCAACGGATGTCACGGCCACGGTCTGCCCCTGCTTTCGGAGGCTGCGCGAACCGAAGTCCAGCTCGACATCCCCGACAACCAGTTTTTCAGCCAGCAACTCCGGTTTGGTCCGCCGCAGAATGGCCCGGATGCGCGCCAGCAGTTCACGGGGATTGAAAGGTTTGGAGAGATAATCGTCGGCGCCGATTTCGAGGCCCACGATGCGGTCTACATCGTCGCCGCGCGCCGTCAGCATCAGGGTTGGCACGTGCGACACAGCCCGAATTCGCTTGAGCGTCTCAAACCCATCGAGCCGAGGGAGCATCACGTCGAGAATGACAAGCGCAAACGGTTCACTTGTTGCCCGTTTGACCCCTGACTCGCCATCGTGAACGACTTCGACGGCAAAGCCTTCGGCTGACAGGTATTCCACGACGAGTTCACATAGTTCGGTGTCATCGTCAATGAGGAGAAGGCGTTCCATAGCAATTACCGCCTTTGGGTTATCCCCTGGCAGCCTGCTCTGCCGCTTGAAGCTGATAACGGGCTGCTAGGCGCGCGCGCACCAACTCAGCCAGACCACGGATGAAAGCGCGGTGGCAGTTGAGCGCCGGCACTCGGCGAAAATGGGGAATGCCGACCTCCCGGGCCAGCGCTTGGTATTGGATGTCGAGCTCGTACAGCGTCTCAATGTGCTCGGAAACAAAGCTGATGGGAACAGTCAACACCTGTTCGTGGCCTTCGCCGGCCAGCCGCCGCAGGGTGTCTTCCGTGGAGGGTTCCAGCCAACGTACCGGGCCGACCTTGCTCTGAAAGGAGAGCCGATGTGGCGGCCGCGTCCCAAGGCGACGCTCAAGCGCCGTCATGACGGCGGCAATGGTTCGCTCGTGGTGGCGCAAGTAAGGGTCGCCCTGCTCAACATACTTGGTCGGAATGCTGTGCGCGCTGAACAACAACTGAATCGCTTCCGGGCGCGGGTCGGGAAACCGGCGCATTTCTTCCGCGATGAGATCGGTCAGCGCCGCAATGTAGCCCGGCTCGGTCTCATAATGTGTCACGTAGCTGCGCCGCATCTCCCGGACGCCACCGTGCTGGTCAAAGCAGCGAATGAGCTTTTTGGCAGCCGCTCCCGTGGTGGTCACGGAAAAATGGGGAAACAGGGGCAGCACAACAAGGTGCGTAATGCGGTCCTGCAGAATCTGCTGAAACGTGCTTTCAATCAGCGGATGCCAGCACACCATGCCGACGTACACCCGTGCTAAAACCCCCTGGCGTGCCAGCTCATCATGCAACGCCGCTGCCTGCTCGGTAGTAATGCGCCGCTGCGGCGAGCCACCACCGATGCTCTCGTACAGCCGCTTGGATTTGCTTCGTCGCAGTCGGGCCATCAACCAGCCAAATGGACGCTGAAGCGCAGGGATGGGCAGACGGATGATGGAAGGATCGGAAAAGAGGTTGCGCAAAAACGGCTCAACATCAGCCAGTTTTTCCGGTCCGCCTAGGTTAAGCAGCAAAACGCCTAGGCGTATCGGTTGGGGACGCTTAAAAGTCCGAAGGTTCATCAGCGATGGTGGGCTCTCAAGGAAATCGGCAAAGGTAACCGCGGGGGCACGGCCTAGAGACTATACGCGACCGATCGGGACGCGCCAAGTCGCTTATGCGTGAGAAAGCTTACATAAGTTAGGCCTATTTTGACACGGCAGATCGCTGCCTTCACAGCTTCCCCAGTGACGGCAGCATTACAATCGTGAGATAGCATAGGTCATCACTAAGTAAGCCAAGGTTTCTTCTTGGCCTGGATTGGCATAGACGTGGGGTACGTCAGCCCGGAAATACACTGCATCACCTGGAGAAAGATGAACGGTTTCGCGGTCACCGATGGTCAGCGCCAGTTGGCCTTGCTGAACGACTAGGTTCTCATACGTGCCTTCGGGATGCGGTTCGGCAACTTCAACACACCCAACGCGCAACCGCAGTTCGTAAAACTCTGCCCGCCGCTCGCGATCAAAGGGAAAGAGGGCGCGGCTTTCAAAGCGTCCATCTTGGGAGCGCAGCACTTTCGCCGAGGAGCGTGGCAGCACCACCACTGCCTGTTCCGGCTCATCGCCCAGCAAATCGGCGAAGCGCACGCCTAACCCCCGCGCAATCTTCCACAAAACGGCGATTGTTGGCGCACTTTCGCCGGCTTCAATCTGCCCCAGCATGGCTCGGCTCACGCCAGACTGCGCCGCGAGGCGCTCTAGGCTTAGCCCACGTTGTCGGCGCAGCAGCTCAAGGTTGCTGCCAACGCGCCGTTTGAGCTCCGTAGCTTCATCTTCGGAACGAGTTGCTTTTGACTTCGGTTTCACGGCCAGCACCTACTCTCACCCCGTAGGTCTCCCGCCCTCGGTCAGCGCCAGGCAGATATTCTTGACGAAAAAGTAAAGTATTCAGTAAGGTGGAAAGCACTGAAATCCGATAGGGCAAGACCCTAGATAACGAGTAGAGTTTCACACTGATGCGAATCACAGCTCAAGAAGAATACGGCCTTCGATGCCTTATCCAGCTTGCCCGCCAACCTGAGGGACAGGGGCTGACCCTCAAGCAAATTGGCGAGCGGGAAGGTATTTCCACGGCCAATGCCGGGAAAATTCTCTGGTTGTTGAGCAACGCCGGCATTGTCAAGTCGGCGCGCGGTATCAAGGGCGGCTACATGCTGGCCCGTCCAGCCGACCAAATCAATGTCAGCGAGATCATCAGCGTTTTTGAGCATGCCGACCTCAGGGAACATTGCAAAAGTTTCTCGGGCATCCAGGAAGTCTGTGTCCACAACACTGACTGCGGCATCCGCCCTGTGCTTCAGATACTCAACGAAACCGTCAAACAAGTGCTGAGCCAGATTACCCTTGCCCAGCTTGTCCACCACGAGTGCGAAGTCAGCGAGCGGTTGTTTCAACTTCAGCGTCCGACACGCTCTACGGCTGCAATGTCGGTGTGACAGCAGTTTTCAGCTACTAATGGCTACTGAGGCTGTCCCCTAACGCACAGGCTTAGTCACCAATGAGAAAGGAACGTTGTTATGAGTGCGATTGCTGCTACCCTTGCCACGCAGGAATACAAATATGGTTTTACGACCAACATCGAATCTGATGTTGTCCCACGTGGCCTCAACGAAGACATCATCCGCTTGATTTCTGCAAAGAAAGAAGAGCCAGCTTTTATGCTGGAGTTTCGGCTCAAGGCCTACCGCCAATGGCTGAAGATGAAAGAGCCGACATGGCAAAACGTGAAGTATCCACCTATTGATTACCAGGACATCATCTACTACTCAGCTCCAAAGCCAAAGAAAAAGCTCAACAGCCTTGATGAAGTTGATCCAGAACTGCTCGCAACTTTTGAGAAGCTTGGCATTCCACTCCACGAGCAAAAACTGTTAGCCAATGTGGCTGTGGATGCCATTTTCGACAGTGTCTCGGTTGCCACAACCTACAAGGAAAAACTTCGCGAGCATGGCGTCATCTTCTGTTCCTTTTCAGAAGCTGTAAGAGAGTACCCAGAGCTTGTTCAGCAGTATCTTGGTACAGTTGTTCCTATCGCCGATAACTACTTTGCAGCGCTCAACTCAGCAGTGTTTAGTGACGGCTCGTTTGTCTTTGTTCCCAAAGGCGTCAAATGCCCGATGGAGCTGTCAAGTTACTTCCGCATCAACAACTCGGAATCAGGACAATTCGAGCGAACGCTGATTATTTGTGAAGAAGGAGCATCGGTTTCCTATCTTGAAGGCTGTACGGCTCCTAAGTACGACAAAAACCAGTTGCATGCCGCAGTTGTTGAGCTAATTGCACTTGATGATGCCGAGATTAAGTACTCCACTGTTCAGAACTGGTATGCCGGAGACGAAGAGGGACGCGGTGGTATTTACAACTTCGTCACCAAGCGTGGCAAGTGCCTAGGTCGCAACTCGAAAATTTCTTGGACACAGGTCGAAACTGGATCGGCCATTACGTGGAAGTATCCGAGCTGTGTTCTCATTGGTGACAATTCAGTAGGTGAGTTTTATTCCGTCGCCCTGACCAACCACCGGCAGCAGGCCGATACCGGGACGAAAATGATCCATATCGGCAAAAACACACGGTCGCGGATCGTGTCAAAGGGTATTTCTGCCGGACGGTCAAACAACAGCTACCGCGGACTAGTCAAAATTTTGCCCAGCGCCGAGAACGCGCGTAACTATACTCAGTGTGATTCCATGCTCATTGGTCACGACTGCGGAGCCAATACGTTTCCCTACATCGAAGTACAGAACAACACCGCTAAGGTCGAGCACGAAGCCACAACCTCCAAGATCAGCGAAGAGCAAATCTTTTACTTCATGCAGCGTGGCATCCCACAGGAAGATGCCATTTCTATGATCATTAGTGGCTTTTGCAAGGAAGTGATCCGAGAGCTACCTATGGAGTTTGCCGTTGAAGCTCAGCGTCTTCTCGGTCTGAAACTTGAAAACTCAGTTGGCTAGTTCAACTACAAAGACAGAAAATCTGTCTTCTGATGGTCTAAAAACCATATCTAAAGGGTACAAACCAGTGAAAGAACCCGAAATCATGCTCGAAATCAAAAACCTCCACGTGGTCATTGGGGACCGCCCGGTCTTGCGTGGAGTTAATCTTACGGTCCGGGCCGGTGAAATTCATGCCATCATGGGCCCTAATGGCTCTGGTAAGAGCACACTATCCAAGGTGCTGGCCGGACATCCTGATTACACAGTTACGGCTGGCGAGGTCTTGTATTTTGGAAAAAACCTTCTCGAACTCGAACCTGATGAACGCGCACGCGAAGGGATTTTCTTGGCCTTTCAGTACCCGATGGAAATCCCCGGTGTTAGCAATGCGACCTTTCTGCGTGCGGCCTACAACCAGCTTCGCAAGCACCGCGGTGAAGAGGAGCTTGATCCCCTAGAGTTTGATGATCTGCTTCAGGAAAAGATCAAGATTGTCGAAATGGACCGGAGCTTTATTGAACGCTCTGTCAATGAAGGCTTCTCAGGCGGTGAGAAAAAGCGCAATGAAATCCTGCAAATGGCCATTCTGGAGCCAAAGCTGGCCGTGCTTGATGAAACAGATTCCGGGTTGGATATTGACGCACTGCGTATCGTAGCAAATGGTGTCAATCAGCTTCATACCAACGACAATGCCATCATCCTCGTGACGCACTACCAGCGGTTGCTCAACTACATCCAGCCCGATTTTGTCCACATTCTGCTGGATGGGCGTATCGTCAAGTCCGGCAGCAAGGAACTGGCGTTAGAGCTGGAGCAGCGTGGCTATGACTGGGTTCGGGAAGAGGTCGAAGCCAAAGTTGCTGAAGCCAGGGCAGGAGGATGACCATGAAAGCCGAAACGGCCACATTGCCCAACCCGTTTGCTGAAGCCTTTGCCGCACTGGCGTCAGGACGCGCTGCATCACGCTATGGACATGTGCAAGAAGCAGCCTTTGCCGCTTTCACACGGCTTGGCTTGCCGACCGTCAAGGAAGAAGCCTGGCGCTACACAAACTTGGCTCCGCTGACGAAACGATCCTTCCAACTTGCTACGGCAGACGGTCTGGTCACAGCCAGCCTGCAGTCGGCCATTCCCTTTTTCGACGAGTCGGCAACAACCCGGATGGTGTTCGTCAATGGCTTCTTCCAAAGGGAGCTCTCTGACCTTCGTGGACTGCCAGCCGGGATTGAAGTCAGTTGCCTTGAGGGCCCTGCTTCTTGGTCGGAAACCGAGCAGTCTCCCTTCCGGGTGCTGAACACGGCATTTCTGCGGGACAGGGTTACCATTCGAGTGGTACGCAACAAGGTTCTGGAAATGCCGATCGGCCTGTTTTTCGTCACTGCCCCAAAGAGTGACGACATAATGACACATCCACGCGTCACGATTGAACTTGACGAAGCCGCAATAGCCACGGTCGTTGAGATTCACACAGTGCTGTGTGATGAAGAAGGCCGGTTTGGCACCCATCCTTACCTGACCAATGCCATAACGGATGTCCGTCTTGGCCAAGGGGCAAATCTAACCCACATCAAGGTACAGACTGAAGGAATAGCAGCCTACCACATTGCCGATCTTCGGGTGGACATTGGCCGGGGTGCGGCTTTCACAGGGCATGCCCACGCTTTAGGAGGACAGCTCTCCCGGCAGGACATCCACGCCCGGTTTTTGGATGAAGGGGGTGAATGCCGGCTCTATGGTCTTCAGGTCATCCGTGGACAACAGCTTGCAGATACTCACATCACGGTCGATCACGCCGTTCCCAACAGCACCAGTGAAGTGCTTTACAAGGGCATCTTTGATGAGCAGGCGCATGGAGTTTTCGACGGACGGGTGCTTGTCCGCCACGGCGCCCAGCACACCAACGCCACGACCACGAACAAAAACCTTCTGCTGTCTGAAAAGGCGCGGGTGGACACCAAACCCCAGCTTGAAATCTTTGCCGATGATGTCAAGTGTGGCCATGGCGCAACGGTTGGACAGCTTGACGAAGACGAAATCTTTTACCTCCGCAGTCGGGGTCTGCCCCTTGCCGACGCGCGTCGCCTGCTGACGTTCGGGTTTGCCCGCGAAGTCAGCGAAAGACTTCCTATCCCCTCGCTCAAGGTTCGGCTGGACGGCGCGCTGGCGCGGCACCTTGAGCCATCCCATTCAGCCCCTGGAGATTGTCTGCTATGACGGCCCACGCAGTTTTGGCAACACCTTCCACATTTGATGCTGCCGCTTTACGGGCAGACTTTCCAACACTCCAGCGGACGATCAATGGCCATCCCCTTGTGTACCTTGACAATGCTGCCACTAGCCAGAAGCCGCGGGTCGTCATTGATCGCATGAACCGGTTCTATACGGAAGAATACTCAACCGTGCGGCGTAGTATTCACCTTCTGTCAGCCAAAGCAACGCAGGCCTATGAGCAAACCCGCCATCTAGTAGCACAACTTATCAATGCTCCTGAAGCCCGCCAGATCATCTTCACAAAAGGCACGACGGAAGGTATCAACCTCGTAGCCCACGGCTACGGACGGAAGTTTGTCGGCAAAGGGGACGAAATCATCATTTCAGCCACCGAGCACCATGCCAACATCGTCCCATGGCAAATGCTGTGCGAAGAAAAAGGCGCGCACCTGCGGGTCATCCCCGTAGATGACCGGGGTGAACTCATTCTGGAGGCCTATGAAAAGCTGCTTACCGACCGCACCAAGCTCGTAGCCGTCGGCCACATCTCTAACGCGCTGGGTACGATTCATCCCGTAGAAGAGATCATTCGCCTGGCTCACGCCCAGGGTGTCCCCGTCCTTGTGGATGGTGCGCAGGCAGCCCCGCACATGCCAGTGGATGTTCAAGCGCTTGATTGCGATTTCTACGTGTTTTCCGGCCACAAAACCTACGGACCGACCGGCGTTGGCATTCTGTATGGCAAGACGGCGTGGCTTGAACAGATGAATCCGTTTCTTGGCGGCGGCGACATGATTGAAACCGTCACTTTTGAAAAGACAACCTATGCGCCGATTCCCCACAAGTTTGAGGCCGGCACGCCGGCCATTGCCGAAGTCATCGGGCTGGGCACGGCCATTGAGTACTTGCGCCAGGTCGGGCTAGAGGCCATCGCGGCTTACGAACACCAACTGCTCGAACAAGCTACAGAGCGCCTGTTGGCCATTCCTGGCGTCCGCATCATTGGGACGGCATCCCGCAAGGCGGCCATTATTTCCTTTGTCGTTGACGGGATTCACCCCCATGACATCGGTACTCTGCTTGATCAGGAAGGGATTGCCATTCGCGCTGGACATCACTGTGCCCAGCCGGTTATGGCGCGTTACGGCGTTCCGGCAACAGCACGGGTTTCCTTTGCATTTTACAACTTGCCCTCTGAGATTGAAGCGCTCGGTGCAGCGATTGAGAAGGCTATCGCTGTTTTTGCACTCTAGTAGACTTATGAGCAACAAAAGTCTCTACGGTGAGCAAATCATCTACTTGAGCAAGCACCCAAAAAACTTTCGGGTCATTGAGAACGCACAGTACATATGCGAAGGCGCTAACCCACTGTGTGGCGACCGGGTGACGGTCTATGTCAATGTCAGCGACGATGACACTCTAGAAGACGTGGCTTTCCAGGGAACCGGTTGCGCCATCTGCATGGCCTCTGCTTCGATGATGACAACCAGCGTCAAGGGAAAGAAGCGCGCAGAAGCCGAGCAGCTTTTCGAGGAGTTCCATCGCCTTGTCAAAGGCGAGCTTGACCCGGCGCGCGAACCCCATCATCTTGGCAAACTCACCATGTTTGAAAACGTCAGCCACTATCCCGTGCGTGTCAAGTGCGCAAGCCTCCCCTGGCATGCCTTGCGCAACGCCCTTGAAAACAAACACTCTGCATCAACCGAATAAGCGGCACATGGCACGCAGGGAACCGAATGGGTATAGGCCGATAACACCACCATCGCTGCCGGTTATGACGGCCAGTGTCGAAGGTCGCTCACGCAATGGTACGGCTACGGCAAGATGCTTGCCGTCAGCCTGCACTAGTGGAAATCGCCGCCCTGCACGCTCAAGGTAGAGTTCCTCGCCTTGACTAACAATGCGCAAGCGCCGCGGCCCATTTACATACTCACCAACGTATTGTGCGTGAGCCTTGGGAGGCAGCCGCTGTAGTGTCGTTTCAGCCGTCGGACAGGAACCAAACCAGGCGGCTTCAAGCCGATTACGTATCCGAGCTAAGCGGACCGGCCAGTGTTTTGTCAACAAGACATATCCCCAGCCGGCTTCCGGAGCAAGGCACACTACGCACGAGGCATCACCAGTAAATCCCTCGTGCTCAATCAGCCATGTCCCGCCACAAAAGCGCTGAAAACAACCTAGCCCAGCCGACATACCAGGACGGCTAGGGACTTTGACCTGTCTTGTCACCAGTGATCTGATCCGCGATGGTGCGCGGAGCAAACCGATTAGCAACTGACTGACATCCTTGCCAGTCGCTACCAGGCCACCGGCAGCCCCCAGTAAATCGTCACGTAAGGTAGCCTGGGTCATGGCGTAAGGCGCAAAGACGTGTTGTGCAGCAAGCACCGAAAGTGGGCACCCCGTCTGCAATGCCAACCAAGCGCCGGCGACAATGAAACCCAAGTTGCTGTAGGAAAAGGCCGTCCCTGGCGGCAGCAAGGACCACGACCTGACCTGTGCCAGGTCAAACGAGACCGATGGCAGCACATCTGGCAAACCGGCCGTGTGGCACAACAAATGCCTCAGCGTGATCGGGAGGCCCGACATAAGTGGATGGTCGAGCGCAATCTGCCCTTGCTGCTCTAGCGCCTGTACAACCAGCGCCACGACCAACTTGGTCACCGAGCCAAGAGGAAAAGGCTCATGCCAACCCTTTGCAGATCCAAATGACCACTGCCGCACGGTCCCTTCCACATCCACGACACCCAACCAGGCACACGCCTGTGGCGGCAGCAGTTCTGGGAACACAGAGGAAGGCAGCTCCGTCGGGCCTGGCATATTTTGCTTGGGCTACGGACGTTTCCGGCGCGCCAAGCGCGTCCGAATGGCTGGAACTTGAGGTGTTGCCTGAAGTGCTACAAGCGCCGCCTGTACCCCTGATCGCATACCCAACGGCACTCGCAGGCGATAGTTGGGTGGCACCGTGTAAGTCAGCAGCTCTGGATTGTAGCTGCGGAGAACTTCTGGCGAGACACCGGACTGAGCAGCGACAGCCCGCAGGTCTACGGTTGAGGTGACAGGCAAAACCTCGTAGCGAAGTGGGGCTTCACGTGGAATGTTGTGAAAGCCGTAAAGCTCGGGATGCTTGGCGATGAGAATCATCGCAAGAATGATAGGCACATAGTTTTGCGTCTCACGCGGGAGCAATCCCTGCCGCTGCAACGACCAAAAATCCTGGTAGCGGCTGCGTGCTAAAGCGCGCTCAACATTGCCTTCCCCGCAGTTGTAAGCCGCCATAGCCAGCAACCAGTCTCCGTTGAAGCGCTGATGAAGCCACTTCAGGTAGCGTGCTGCGGCGCGAGTGGGCTGCTCAATCCCACCGCGCTCGTCAACCCAGGCATTCTGAATCAAACCAAAACGCGCCCCGGTGGAAGGAATAAACTGCCAGATGCCGTAAGCGGCAGCCGGTGAAAGGGCGTGTGGACTCCATCCAGACTCGGCCTGGGCCAGCCATACCAAATCCTGCGGTACGCCCTCTTCGGCAAAGATGCGGCGGGCAAGGTCAAGATAGCGTCCGCTTCGCCGCAAGCCGTTGATAATCGTTGCCCGGCCTGCACCCCGGGTGAAGTAAGCCAGAAACCGCCGCACTTCAGGCGTCGCCGCCACGGCCGTGAAATCCAGTTCGCCACGCACTTCAACGTCGGCCAGATCGGCATCCGAAACCACGACATCTCGCAACAGGTCAAGTGGTGACGGCGTAAAGCGTTGCTCGCCCCAACCCACCTCAGTCTGCTGCATCTGGAGGTCGTAGTAGCGGATGCGCTCAATCAACTGGCGATAGTAGGCGTTGAGCGCCGGATGCGCCCGCGCGCCGGTCGGAGACTCAAGCAACACGTCCAGCGCGAGATTGAAATACTCACGCGCTGCTTCCGAACGGTTGGCGTCAAAGGCTCGCGCCCCCAGCACAAAGTAGTTTTCTGCCCGCTCAATCAGCGCTCGTACCCACTCTGGCGGCGGCTCATCACCGGGAAGAGCCATCCTAGGGAAGACAAGGTCATGCGGCGGTGCAGCGGGCAGGACAGACTGCTGTGCCAGTGCTGACCCCGTCCACAGCGCTACTCCTGCCAACCACGCAATGCCCCACTGCCTGACTTTCATCGGTGACCTACCCAGTAGGCTGTCTTCCGCGGCCACAATGGATACTGCTCCGCGTTTGATATAGCCAGCAGGCTATACGTTCGGCGGGGATTTTCGCAAGTATGAGATTTACTCTAGGCCGGGTTTGATCACTTCAAGTGTGGCGCGAATGTCCCGCGCGCGAATCACAAAGCTTAGGTATTCCTCCCAAGTTTTGCGAAAAATTCGCCAGCGGGGATGCCGGTTGACGGCATTGACCAACCAGGCTATCCCCAACCAGTGCCACAGGCGCAGGAAAGTCACCTCCAGGCGGAGAAGCCGGAAGCCACCGCCCATGTAGTGGGCGGCCGGATGGCCGCTGGCAAAGTACTCAAAGCTGTAGGTACTCAGATGCCAGCGATGCGTTGGATCGTTCCACGAACCAAGCGATGAGTAGTGCGGCGTCTCAATGTAGAGCCGTGCGCCAGGGGCTGCAATACGATGCAGTTCCGCAAGGAAGGCCGGCACCGATTCCACATGCTCAATGACGTGCCGGGCGTAGATTTCGTTGAATTCATTGTCTGGAAATGGGTAGGGAAGGACGTTCAAATCGTGGACGACATCCACACCAGGCAAGGCGACGCGATCCAGTCCGATTGCACCTGGTAGCTTTCGCTGCCCGCAACCAACGTCCAACCGTTTTTCCTGCCCACCGGCCATAGTTAGTCTTCAACCGGCGGACGGCGGATGGCATAAATAGCTGCCTGCGCCTGCTCGGCCAATTTGGGATGGGAAGCTGAAAGGCCGGCTAACTGCCCTAGCAAATCTGCCGTACGGAGCAACAGCCGTGCAACATCTCCTTCGACGGCTTCGGTCATTTCCAGCAGGTTCTCCCATTTGCACTGTCCATCCGCCCAGGCCCACAGCAACTGTCCCGCATCGTAGTCAATGGTCATCGCACAATAGTTGTCATAACGCGCCTGCACGTCGGCAATGGCGTAGGCAATACTGCGCACTTGACGGAGCGGACGCAGGTAGTCGGCGCGCGTTTGTTCGTAGAGCGCAAATTCGCGGTCTTCGGCTGCAATGGCACCGCACAGCGCGGCTAGATGGCGGGGACTTTCGACATCGAAGATACCGGCTCGAATCAGCTCACCAACAAAAACCGCATTGTCCACCCGCAACTTTGCCGCCCACCGTCCATCCGGTGTCGGCTGCCAGTCGCGGTCAAGGTAGCCATAGTGCTGGAGTACAGCAACGCATTTTTTGAAGCGTTCCCACAAACCGTTCTCGATTTCAGCGCAGCGGGCAAGGAGGTGTTCATAGCGTCGCCGCGCTTCAAGCATTTCTGCCGCCCGAGGCCCGCAGTTGCTGGCATGGGGACAGGTAAAGCAAGGAAACTCTGCGGCTTTTGCTTCAAGCCGTCTCACGGTAGCCACAGCGGCTTCATAGTCCCTGCGCACGTTCGGGTCGTCCAAGTCGAGTTGTCGTTTGGCCTGTTGCCAGCGGCGCAGTTGCTTGCGCGCCGCAGCCAGTTCGCGCGCTATGGGGCGGTAATCAGCAAAGGTCTGCGCACGGTCACCAGCCGGACATAGCTCGGCGTCGGCATCGAGGATCGCCTTGACTTCCTGAAGCCGGGGGCGCAGGCGGTCGGCGAGTTTCCGGTTTTGAAAGTGCCGGAAACTACGCTCGATGAGACTGCGGGCAGCCTGGGGCGACATCTTCTGAAGCAAGTTGAGCACCATGGTGTAGTTGGCATCAAAGGCGCTCTCAACCGGTTCTGGGGGACTGAGCAGCTTTTCGGCAATGACGTGCATATCCTGGAAGGGGCCAGGCACAAAGATGGCAAAGCCCACCCGATCACGTCCCCGGCGACCGGCGCGCCCGGTCATCTGAGCGAGTTCAAAGGCTTTGATGTCGCGGTGCCCATCATCGGCGCGCAAACTCGAAGCCGTAATCACCACCGACCGCGCCGGCATGTCAATCCCGGCAGCTAGGGTCGAAGTCGCAAAAACGGCGCGAAGTGCACCGGCAGCCATTGCCCGCTCGACAACGTGCTTCCAGGCCGGCAACTGACCGGCATGGTGGGCAGCAATACCTTTTCGCAACAGCAAGGAAAACTGCCGATGCCGCTCAACGTAGATAGCTTCGTCAGGATATTCCGCAACAATGCTGGCAATCCGCCGTTGCTGCTCACCGGGTAAGTCTGGCAAGCGCGTCCGGCGGAAGCTATCTACAGCTTCGTCGCATCCACGGCGGCTTGGCAGAAAGATAATCGCCGGTGTCAGGTCGTACTGAAGCAGGGTATCCAAAACATCCGGGAAGGAAGCGGGTTCAAACGGAAGGCGCACGTCACAACTCCCCCACGCAGGATGCTCAGCGAGTCTTACTTGCCATGACAGGCTTGGCGTACAATTTGCACACAGTGTAGGATTTCCGCTTTGAAAAAAGCGGCTCCATTGAAGGAAGCGGGAGAGACGGGTAATGGAAATCCTAACCTTGCAAAACCCTGATATTCAACACAACTGCACGGTCAAAAAGGTAGACGACAAAGGGAAGGAAAGCGTCTGCAACGGTCACTTGCGGGAATGGTTGACCGTCCCTGACGATCTGCGCAAGCAGTTGAAGCCCGGTGAAACGTACTACCGTTGTCGCCGCTGTGGGGCGGTGTATCGCGGCCCCCTTCGCCGTCACCTGCGGGGCGTCCAAGCAACCACCGGGGCGCTTATTCCGCAACCGGTTTTGCCGCCGCAGTCCCCTGTCATACCGGTGTAAGACGAACGCCCGTCAACCGGCTCCGGAACTATCAGTCTTCTTAGGACGCAAAGCTTCAACGAGCGTCTGGAACTGGTCGCGCGGCAGCATCGTCAGGGTATTGAACGATTGCCCCATGAGCCATTCACCGCCGTCTATTGTGACACATTCCCCGTTGATATAGCTGGCGGCGTCGCTGACCAGATAGGCTGCTAGGTTGGCCAGTTCATGTGGCTCGCCAAAGCGACCCGTTGGGTTACGGCGTTTTCCTTCCTCTTCCATTCCCGGAAGCATCAAACGTGACCAGGCTCCTTCGGTCGGAAAGGGGCCTGGCGCAATAGCATTGACGCGAATCCGATAGCGTCCCCATTCCACGGCCAGTGATCGTGTCATCGCCAGCACACCGGCTTTAGCGCACACCGAGGGCACAACGTAGGCTGCGCCAGTCCAAGCGTAAGTAGCCACAATGTTGAGAATGCACCCCCCCTTCCCGCTGGCAATCATGTGCTTGCCTACGGCTGACGTGCAGTGGAAGGTGCCGTTGAGAACAATCCCCACTACGGCATTGAAAGCATTGGGCGACAGGGTTTCAGTCAGCGCCAGAAAGTTTCCGGCGGCGTTGTTGACCAACACATCAAGCCCGCCAAAGCGTGTGATGACTTCATCTACAGCAGTATTGACGCGCACAGCATCCCGAACATCGGCACAAACTGCCATGGCTTCCCTGCCCTGTGCTTCGATCTGTTGGACGACTTCAGCCAATGGCTCAGGCCGTCTGCCGAGGACGGCAATTCGCGCGCCGAGTTCGGCAAAGCGCAGTGCCATGGCGCGCCCCAGGCCCGTGCCGCCACCAGTAATCAGAATGTTTTTCCCAGCAAGTAATGTCGTCTCAAACATATCCGTCCACCTTGCCCCTAAAACCAATACGGCTTCTGAAAATTGCGGGGCAGGCGGTTTGTTCCTGCCCCGCAAGAGCATGTGCCCAAGTCAGGCAAACAGTTTAGAGCTTAATGCAGACTGACTTGGTTTCGGTGTAGGCATCCAGTACCGCATGCCCCATTTCGCGCCCCCAACCAGACTGTTTGTAACCGCCAAAGGGCAGCGCAGCATCAAAAACGTTGTAGCAGTTGATCCACACCGTGCCGGCCTTGATTTCGGCTGCCAGGGCATGGGCTTTGCTGATGTCACGTGTCCAGATACCAGCCCCTAGCCCGTAGATGGTGTTGTTGGCGCGGGCAGCCACTTCCCGAATATCTGAAAACTTCATGGCCGCCACGACGGGACCGAAGATCTCCTCCTGTGCGACCTTCATATCGTCCCGCACATCGGTAAGCACCGTCGGCGCGACGAAGTACCCTTTGTCGCCGATGCGATGTCCACCAACAATGGCTTTGGCGCCGTCCTTTTCGCCAGATTCAATATAGCCTGTCACCCGCCGGAGCTGGGTTTCTGAAACCAGCGGCCCCATCTGAGTCGCCGGGTCGAAGCCTTCCCCAACGCGAATCCGTTTGGCAATTTCGCTGACGCCAGCCACAACCTCGTCATAGATGTCATCCTCAACAAAGAGCCGTGAACCGGCAACGCAGCACTGGCCATGGTTGAAGAAGATGGCGTTGGCTGCGCCTTCAATCGCCACCGATAGATCGGCGTCCTTGAAGACGATGTTGGGCGACTTGCCGCCGAGTTCGAGGGTGACTTTCTTGAGGTTGCCGGCTGCTGCCTGGACAATAAGCTTGCCGACTTCTGTTGAGCCCGTGAAAGCTACTTTGTCTACATCGGGGTGAGCAGCCAGAGCTGCTCCGGCTGTTTCGCCATAGCCCGGCACGATGTTGACCACACCTGGTGGGAACCCGGCTTCCAAGATGAGCTCACCTAACCGCAGCGCCGAAAGCGGTGTTTCTTCGGCCGGTTTGAGAACCACTGTACAGCCTGCAGCCAGCGCCGGACCAAGTTTCCAGGCTGCCATCAGCAGTGGGAAGTTCCACGGAATGATCTGCCCGACAACACCTACTGGCTCACGCAATGTGTAGGCCAGATAGTTACCTCCCGGCACAGAGAGTGGAATCGTTTCGCCTTCGATCTTGGTGGCCCAACCGGCCATGTAGCGGAACAAATCCACAGCCAGTGGCACATCTGCTGCGCGTGACACCGTCAGGGGTTTTCCATTATCGAGCGTTTCAAGCTGAGCAAACTCTTCCAGATGCTGCTCGACCAAGTCTGCCAGTTTCCAGATGAGCCGCCCTCGTTCGGAAGGTGTCATCTTGCGCCACGGGCCTTCTTCAAAAGCGCGCCGCGCTGCCTTGACAGCCAGATCAATGTCCTCGGCATTCCCTTCTGCAACGTGGGCGATCACTTCTCCGTTTGCCGGGTTATATACTTTGAACACCTGGCCTCGTTTGGCTTCAACCCACTGACCGTCAATCAGCAGGCGATGCGTTTTTTCGACAAAGCTTTTGACTTCGGGCGCAACTTCATACACTGCAGTAGTCGTTGCACTCATACGTGAAACTCCTTGATTTCGGGGGCTGGGGGGTGTGAAGGCCGGAGCCGGGAAGAGTACGTAAACTTACACTTTTTCCGGGGAAAAGTGCAAAGCTTTTTTGGCCTTCCGCTAACGCGACATGACGCGCTGCGTTTTCCCTGACACAGTGCGTCATTCAGGTTGTTCGAGTCAGCCGCCGGAAACCGTGCTCAAATAACGGTTGTGATAATCTCCCGAATGCTACGTTGAAGGTCACGATCGTCGGTAATGGGATTGACGATAGCGACGGTACAGGCGCTGACTGGTGGGATACCACCCCGGATAAGCTGCGCAGCATAGACGAGCAGGCGCGTTGACACACCTTCTTCAAGGCCGTGCCCGCGCAGATTGCGTACCTTTTGTCCAATGGTCACCAAATCGCGTGCTGTGGATTCATCCACCTGTCCTTCATGCGCCACAATGGCGACTTCGATGTCGAAAGGTGGGTAGTCGAACTCGATGGCGACGAAACGCTGCCGGGTGGATTGTTTGAGGTCCTTGAGCACGCTCTGATAGCCCGGATTGTAGGAAATAACAAACTGAAATTCGTCCGGTGCTTCGAGAATGATGCGGCGCTTTTCGACCGGAAGGATACGCCGATCATCGGTGAGTGGGTGAATAAGCACCAGCGTGTCCTTGCGGGCTTCGACGACTTCATCCAGGTAGCACATGGCACCGTGCTTGACGGCTAAAGTCAGAGGGCCATCGTGCCAGACCGTCTCTTCGCCTTCCAGCAGATAGCGGCCGACCAAGTCGGTGGCCGACAGGTCTTCGTGACATGCAACTGTCACAAGCGGACGTTTGAGCCGCCAGGCCATGTGCTCGACAAACCTAGTTTTACCGCACCCGGTTGGGCCCTTCAGCATAACGGGTAGCTTGGCTTGATAGGCGGCCGTAAAGAGCTCGATTTCATTTCCAACCGGTAGATAGTAGGGTTCCTTTTCAAGGATGTATTTTTCAATGGCGCGTTCGGTCAGCATGCGTCCCTCGAAGCAATCTCCTGCAGCGTGTTTTAGCAACCCCGGTTGGGGCTAGGAAAAAAAGAGTTTTTCACAGTCGCCCAGGTAACGTCCACTGATGACCAGAGGTAGTTGGCGACTTGACAATCCCGCATGCATCAGGCATCCGTCGCGCCGGTCAATCTCTAACCAGTTTTGTCTCCACTTATGGTGTTCCCTGTCGGTTTTCGTTCTGGTTTTCTTTGGGGTTGGCGCTTGAGGGCACGGCTTGTCTTGTTGGCGCTGTTGATTGGCTGGATGCCGCCAGTGGCCATAGCGCAGCCGACGGTGGCATACCGCATCACCGTTAGCACGCCCGGTGACGATGAAGCGCGCGTTGAAATGACAATTCGCAACCTTGACGGATGTGAAACCCTAGATGTCGCCCTTCCGGCCTGGACGCCAGGTTCCTACGAAATTCTCAACCACGCCAAACATCTCTTTGAGTTGACGGCCCAAAGCCCCGACGGGCAACTACTTCCGCTGCGGCGACGGGACAAACAAACTTGGCGCATCCAATGTGCCGGACAGTCCACGGTCATCCTGCAGTACAGTCTACTGTGTGATCGCCAGAGCGTAGATTCCAACTGGCTTGGCCCGGATTACGGGCAGTTTGTTGGGGCAGCAACGTTCCTCTATGTCCCAAATGGACGACGCTGGCCGGCAACAATTACCTTCAACCTTCCTCAAGGCTGGCAGGCTGCCCTGCCGCTGCCTCACGACGCCAATCGGAGTTACAAGGCTGAAAGTTACGATGCGCTTATTGATGCCCCGATTGCCGTCGGCAAGTTGACGCGCTTTGATTTTTCCGTACGTGGCAAACCTATTGCTATTGTCACGACGCGCCGGCCCAAGAATCCGGCCGGGTTGCAGAAGGCCGTGACGGCTATCATTGAGACTTACGCCGACATGATGGGCGGATTGCCCTTCGAGCAGTACATGTTCCAGTACCTGCCCTTCGCAGACGAAGATGACGAGCGGCTAGAAGGACTCGAGCACGCCAACGGGACACTCATCAACTACGCGCCGGAAGACCTGCTCGACCGACCCCAGGCGAAGAACTGGCTGGTGGTCACCGCCCATGAGTTTTTCCATGCGTGGAATGTCAAGCGTCTCAAACCACGCGAGTTTGCCGAGTATACGCTTGACCGCGAGCTCTATACGCCGCAGTTGTGGTTTGCCGAGGGCGTTACGGAGTATTACGCTTGGCGCGGGCTGCGGCGGGCCGGACTGATTTCCGCGGCCGATTTCGATGAAGCCATCCGCAGCGCGCTAACCTATCTGGCCAACAACCCGGCCGCCCGGCAGGTCAGCCTGGCCGACGCTTCCATCGGCACGTGGTTGACCGGCACGAGCAGTTTCGAGGACATCCCGCTGGATTACTACCGCAAGGGGTTTATCGTCGGGCTGCTGCTCGACATTGAACTCCGTACCCGTACGTCGAACACACGCGGTCTCGACGACCTCATGCGGCAGCTTATGCATGACTTTCCGCCCGATAGCCAAGGCTACCGGCACGAGGACATCGTGGCCACGGCCGGCAAGCTGGCCGGGACAGACATGGAAGGCTGGTTTCAGCGCTACGTAGAAGGAACAGACGAGTTACCGCTGGAGACAGCCCTAAATCACATGGGCATGACCATGCTAGCCGAACCTATGATAGAACTCGATTTTGGCTTCGAGCTGGAAGCCACACCGGCCGGGCTGGAAATCGTTGAGATTGATCCCGACTCACCTGCTGGAGAATCCGACCTTGAAGAAGGCGATCTGCTGCGCAGCGTAGAAGGTAAGCCCGTCCGCAGTGAAGCTGATTTTGCGGCAGTACTGTCTACCCTTCAGCCACAGAAAGCGGTCAAGCTGACGGTTCTCCGGGAAAAGCGCCCCCTGACTGTCACCCTGACGCCGGAGGTCATCACCACGCTCGATGTGGCCGTCGGCCCTTTGCCCAACCCGACTCCGACCCAGAAGGCACTGCGGGTGGCGTTGCGTGGCGAGTGAAAAGTTCCGCGTCAGGGCTCGAAGGTCTCCTCACAGCGCCGGATATCGTCGGCGGTGAGCGGAATGTCCCGTGGGAGAATGGTGACGTGACCGTTCCGAATGGCCACATTCGGACGGAAGCACTCTAGGTAGCCGGGTGGCGGGCTGCGGAGATGCGCCATAAGGTTCCCGGACGCCCGCCGGTTACGAGCAATGACGTAATCGTTCAGACCGTGCTCGTCTATGACGTTGACGTAGGGCAACACCCATCCTAGAACACCGACCGAAGTCTGCGTGACCACTGGATAAGCATCATCCCGCACCTTTTCTCCAACCTCGCGTGGCGGCAGCACCTGCATCAAAAACAGGTGAAAGACTTTGTGCTCCTGGTGGCGCATACATGCGGCATGGTCAATGAGCCAGAACTGTAAGCGGTCATACAGACGGACATAAGCGAGGACAACGTTGGGCAGGGCTGGAAAACGCTGCGACAGGGCATCGGCGACAGAAACCTTCATATAACTGGTGGCTTCGCGTGTCAGACGGTCCTTTGTTGCCAGCCAGTGTGTCCACGGGATGACGAGGGAAGCAGCCAGAAAGAGCACTAGAAAGATAATGGCAGCGCCAAACCGAAACTGCAGGGCATTCAGCATCCAGAGGGTGCTCAAAAAGATGAGCGGTAGCAGGTGGCTATACACGCGAAACTCGAAGTGGTCACCGCCGATGACCAGCGTGTAGTAAGCCACCTGCGCCCCAATGCTGAGTCCGATGATGCTCCAGCCCAGGGCGCTTTCCAGATGCACCGGATGCTCCTGCAGCCAGCCCATGATGCACCGGCGACGGCGTATCCCCACCCAGACTGTTGCCAGCGCTAGTGCGATCCAGAACCAGAGGGCGTACTCGATGATGAAGGAAAGCGCATACCGCAGACCGCTCATTGCCCAGAGCCAGCGCGGGTCTGATTTGGCGTAGTGGGTATTTGGCAGCCACTCACCGTAAAAGGACTTCCGCCAGAGCAGATGCGCCGGAACCAGCAGCAGGGGCGTGATGGCGAGCCAGTCCGCAGTGCCCCACCGGTCTTCCCGACACCGGGCATCGGCGGCAAACAGCGCTACTGAAGCCAAGGCAAAGAGCAGCCCATCAGGGCGGGTCAGATAGACCAAAGACGCCAAGGTAGCCACCACGGCTAGACGCACAGGCGTTCCACGCGGCAACCACCACCAACTGAGTATCCAGGAAAGCAAAAGCGCGTTGAACAGAGCCGTTTCGAGACCCGAACTTGTCCAGGCAAGGAACGTCCGATTGCTCAGCAGGCCGATGAACACTGCCGCCAGCAGGGCGTGGCGTCCAGCAGCCAGGGAAGGTCTCAGTGGAAGCCGCAGCACAGCCATGCCGGTCAGTACCAGCGTTAGCGCCCCACAGACCAGCGCAAGGTAGTTGGCAGCCGTTGGTGGATCAAAGCCCGTGACCCTCCAAACCCAAGCAAGTAACATCACCCATAGAAAGCTTGTGTAGCCTTCGACCGGGCGAAAAGGCGGCGGATTCCACACCAGCCCGTAACCGAGCCGGTAGTTGTTGACATAGCGAAAGGCAATGTAGGCATCGTCTGTTAGAAACCAAAAGGTTTTCCAACCAATGACTAAGCCCACTACTGCCGCCGAAAAGATCAAAAGCGTTGGCAACGCGGCGATAAACCGGTGGGGCCTGGGTAACAGAAGGCGACTGGTGGCCGGCGTCATGTGGGCTAGGCCATAGTCAGAGGAATGCAGCTTGTCAAGCAGTTGCCAAAAAAAGACCCCGTGCAGCATGTTAGGCTGCACGGGGGCGTCCTCACCAACCAAAGGACGACTCAGAAGGAATAGCGCAGGGCAAACACGATGCGCCGGTTGCCACCATCGGTGCCCCACTGGTTGAGGAAGGCTGCCGACGTGCGGATGGCGTTCGGAATCCCAAAGTTGCGCGTGTTCGTCATGTTGAAGAAGTCCACCCGCAACTGGATGTTATGCCCTTCCACGATGCGCGTATTCTTGGCAATGCTCAGGTCAACGTTGCCAATCCCGTCGGCGCGCAGAATGTTGCGCCCGGCGTCACCAACGCGCTGCCCCGGACGCAGGGGTGCAAACAGGCTCGCGCCCCCGGCCCGCAGGATTTCAGCCACCGTCATGCGGCTGAGATTGCGGGTTGTGTTGAGGTTCGGACGGATCGGATCGCCTACCAGCGCATTGATGCCAGCCAGCGACTGAAGTGGGTCTGAACCGTTGAGCACCGTAAACGGCGCGCCGCTTTGGAAGGTAACGAAGCCAGAAGTCTGCCACCCACCTAGCAAACGCCCAACAACCCCTTGCTGAGTTTTAAAGAAAGGAAACTCGTAAACAAAGTTACCCGTTAGGCGGTGCGTCCGGTCGTAGCTTGACACGGCACGGTCAGCCCGGCGGTTGAACGAATCCTGTGGGAGCGCAATTTCACCTGTCGAGGGGTTGAAGATTTCCGAAGCCTCGTCAATGAACTTGCTCCAGGTGTAGTGCACACCGGCGCTGAAGTCGCGACTCAGTCGCTTGTCCACACTAATCTGGAGCGAATGGTAAATCGAAGACGCCGCATTTGCCCGCAAGCGCACCGGACCACGGGTCGGGTCGAGGCGAACATTCGGGTCGGTTGGTGTTGGTGGCGTCGTCCGGGGACGGTTTGGGTTCCCGTCAATTGTCTGGAACAGCGCCGTGCCTTTCGTCCCGACATAGCCAACACGCATCACGACATCACGGGTCAACTCACGCTGCACTTCAAGGCTGAACTGCTCAGAGAAAGGCGAGCGAAAATCCGGCGCAACAATCGTCGCCGCCAGCAGGCGGGGATTGCCGCTAAAAGGCTGTACGGCGCGCAGCGCGGCAAAAGCACCGCTGGAAGGCAGGTTTACCGTTGCGGCAAACGGCGAGGCCGTGCCAACGTTGAGCGCAATGTTGAGGAAGGAAGCATCAAAGGTCCGGGCGTAGCCGCCCCGTACCACCAGTTTGTCGCCCCCGGTGATTGCGCCCCAGATGCCATCAGCTTGTGTGCGTGGATTCCAGTTGAAGCCAAAACGCGGCTGGAAGTTGTTGGTGTCGCGTCCGGGACGCTCCTGGAGACGGAAGTTCGGATCGTTGCCGTTGGCCGCCACAATGCGATCATTGAGGCGGTAGAGGTTTTCCATAGGATTGCCCGGCGTCTCGTAGCGCAACCCGTAAGTGATGGTGAAGTTGGGCCGGATGCGCCACTCATCCTGCCAGAAGGCGAAAACATCCGTGAAGTCATAGTACTGAATGGCCTGCCCACCACGCAGCGGCAGATTGATCTGGGCAATCTGGGCAACATCATTGACGAAGTTCTGGAGGGTGGTGTAGGCGAGCCGCCCGCGAATCGTCGGGAAGAAGAAGCTCCGTATGTCCCGGTTGGTCACTTCCACACCGAACTTCATGGTGTGATTGCCCGCCGTGTAGGTCATCACATCCAAAAACTGATAGGTGTTGTTGGTGCGCGCCTGCGGCAGGTTGACCGCTAGACCGATGGCCGTCCGGCTGGGCGCCGCATTGAAGCCCTGCATCCCCAGCGAGAAGATTTCGATAGAGGGAATTTCTTGGGAAGACGGGTCGCTGGCATTGGTGACAGAGTTGAAGCGGTTGTAGGCAGCGCGGAACTCATTGACCCAGCGTGGCGAAAAAATGTGCGTCCAAGTGAGATTGAGCGCTTGCTGGCGCTGCTTGACGCGGGTGGTCAAACCCGGCGGTGTCACCTGTCCAAAACCTGATGAAAGCTGGTCATTGAACAGAAAACTGCCGGAAATCCGGTTGCGCTCATCAAACTGATGATCAATCCGGCTGGACCACTGCCAGTTATCAAACTTCTGCGACGCCGAACCGGTCAGCGAGCCAAGCGGCACAGTAAAGGTCTGGTTACCAATGGTAAAACTCTCGCTGCGGCCAATCGGCGCCTGAGCTGGTGGGAGGAAGCGTAGTAGGGCAGCGACCTGCGGCCGGTCTCCGGCTGCTGCCCGCAACACCTGCCGCCCTTCTTCTGTCGGGGCCCCGTTCAGCGTGAAGCCCGAACCCAGTGCCCGGTCGGTCCACCGTTGAAGTGTCCCGAAGAAGAAAGTTTTGTTGCGCCAGATAGGGCCGCCCAAGGAGCCACCGATGCGATTTTCAATGCGGAAGGGGGCTTCCCGTCGTCCGGCCCGCTTGTCGAGGTTGCTCCGCGCATTGAGCGCATTGTTGTTGTTGAACCAGAACAGCGAACCGTGAAACTCGTTTGAGCCGCTCTTGGTGATCATGTTGACCACCGAACCGCTGTTGCGTCCGAATTCCGGCGCAAACTGGCTGGTGATGATACGTACTTCCTGAATGAGATCAGGGTTGTTGAGCGGCTGTTGCACGCCGGCCACGCTGGGGTCGTTGAGGTCCTGCCCATCCACCATGAAGTTGTTTGAGCGGACGCGCCCGCCGTTGACCGAAAAGCTGATGCCGTTGGCAAACCCGGTCTGCCCCGAAGCAAGCTGGCTGACACCCGGAACGGACAGCAGGATGTTGTACACGTTGCCATTCGTCGCAAACGGCAGGTTCATCAGCCGCTTGGAGTCAAAACGGGTGCTGACCTCAGCGTTCGTGGTGTTCAGAATCGAGGCATCGCCCGTGACGGTGACCACTTCTTGAGTGGCGGCGACTTTCAACCCGATCTCCAACACCGCCACTTGGTTGACCAACAGTTCAATACCCTGTTGGACATACTTAGCCTGTCCGGTGGCTTCCACCGTCAGTTCATAGCTCCCAATGGGCAGGCTGCTGAAACGAAAGCGACCTTCGCTATCCGTCTGGGTCGTGCGAGTCAGCCCTGTACGGACATTGCGCACGGTGACCGTTGCGTTGCCAACCACGGCTTTAGATTCATCGGATACCGTCCCGGTGATGGTCCCGGTGTCGAGCTGGGCATAACCTGCCGTCGCTAACCCGAACATCAGGACAAGGCCGCACACCAGACGACTCATCCAGTTCGTCATACAGCTTCCTCCTCAAATCTGCTCTGCTTTGGTTTGCTTTGCGGAAAACGTCCAGCTTACTGCTGCCGGACTTGTCATACTCTTGCCATACTCGGGGTAAGCAACTTTAATGCCATACTGCTGTTACATCTGGCTCTGCAAACCAACCGAAAGGTGCCTACTCATTTTTGTGGGTAGCACTCCAGAGAGCCCTTGCATATATTGCCGGCTTTGTCACAGCGCCAATGGTCACACACCCGTCGGGAGGCATTCCCCACGGCACTTGCCAGATGCAAAAATTCCCAGGGGGCGTCCAAAAACTTGGTTTTCTTACGAAAATTTCATCAGGGTGAAATTTTTACTCAACCCAAACACAGAGACTCCCTGCGGGAAAGGGTTTGCCTTTTGCACCACGTTGAACGAAGATGAGGGTTGTATAGACCCCCGGCTCGCGTTTCGGAAAATACAACTCAAATGCAAAGTGTCCACTAGGGCCGATCTCGATTTCGCCAGTGGTGCCGTCGGTGTATAGCGAACCGTCCGTAAGGCGGGGCTTGAGCATGTGAGAGGTTTCCGGCAGGGAGTAGGAGCGCGGCTGGCGGAGGCATTCAAGCGTCAAAGGTTGAGGTAGCGGCTCGTGATACACTGCGGCAGCATAGAAGGCGTACTTGTCCGGGTTGAGGATATGTCCGGTGACCTCCAAACGATCGCCCGGCCGTGCCCTGGTTGGCAGCGGTTCAAACCGGATGTAGCGGCTGAGAAACTCCTGGGCTAGGCGCAACTCTTTGCCGGCAACAGCAATGCCAAGACCAACGTGGGTATGCTCCGGGTTGAGGATGGTGCGGCGATGACCGTCGTTGGGTGGGATTTCATCGTGCATAGCCTGCTGGAGCTGAAGCACAGCCGCAGTGATCTCATCTGTACCGGCGTTTGGCGACAGCCCCGAAAGCATAGAGACATTTTCAGCCGTATAGTCTGTCCCGCCACGTAACCCGTAGCGCATGTAGGGGAGGAAGCCATCGCGATTCCAGTGGCTCAGGTAGTTGTACCGCGCCATCTCCTGCGCATGGGCTTCAGCGACTTGGTTGGCAAGCTCATCAAGGGCTACAGGTGGTGCTCCGACCCGTGCGCGTTGGGCGTTGATGACAGCCAACAGCTTTTGCCGAATGTGGTCGAAATCTACTTTTGTCGCCGTCTGGGCTTCAGTCCCGTTGGCAGTCTGCTCTTGGTGCGCCCCCAGTGGCACGACAGCCAACAAGAGTAGAAGCAACCACCCGGTCAACTTCCCCCACATTTTTCCCACCTCTCTGATGGCAAGGTGTCAAAGCCGGTGCAGCTAGCCCTTCTGCAAAAGATGATTTCCAACCGCAGCCAGCAGGATTACCATTGAGCTATTTCTCATGATTTTTTGAAAGGCTATCCAAAAGCAAACCTTTGCAATGCCATGCCTGATGATGCTACTTCTTCATCTACTTCCTTGCGTGCGTTTAACTCAACCAAGCAGCGAGACCGGTACATTGCTGACCTAGTGGCCCACCTTGAGCCCCGGATCATTGCCATCCGGCGCGAACTACACCAGCACCCGGAACTTTCCAACCGCGAAGTTCGCACCTCACGTTTTCTGATCCACCGACTGCGCGAGATAGGCGGCTTTGAACTACGCACCAATGTTGCCCACCACGGCATTGTGGCCACTCTCCATGGCCGGCAGCCCGGCAAGGTCGTCGGTATTCGAGCCGATATGGATGCCCTGCCGATTGACGAACCACCGGGACTGCCCTTCGCCTCAACCGTACCCGGCGTCATGCATGCGTGCGGCCACGACGTTCACATGGCCGTGGCGTTGGGTACTGCAGAAGTGCTGTCTCGGCTGCGCCAGCACTTTTGTGGAACCGTTCGTTTCTTCTTCCAGCCGGCCGAGGAAGGGCCGCCGCCGGGTGAAACCGGTGGGGCCAAACTCATGATTGAAGAAGGCGCGTTGGAACCTCAGCGCCCGGATGCCATGTTTGCCCTGCACTGCTACCCGCCGCTGGTTGCCGGACAGCTTGGGTACAACGAAGGTGTCATGATGTCGAGTTGCGATCGGTTTGTCATCACCATCCGGGGGCGGATGGCTCACGGAGCGTATCCTCATCGGGGTGTAGACGCTATTGTCGTTGCCTCAACTATTGTCATGATGCTTCAAACTATCCGCAGCCGGATGATTGATGCCCAGCAGCCTATGGTGCTTACGGTGGGGCGCATGCAGGGCGGACGGCGCTATAACATCGTCGCGGATGAAGTGGTTCTGGAAGGCACAGTGCGTGCCTTTGACGAAACCGTACGCGCTGAGACCGAGCGTCTCATCCACCAAATTGTCTCAAGCGCTGTTGCCGGTAGCGGTGCTAGCTGTGACATCCAGTACGAACGGCTTGTCCCGCCGCTGGTCAATGATCAGGCACTGGTCGAGCAGATGCTTCCGACACTTCGGCGCGTAGTCGGAGAGGAATGCGTACTTCGGCATGCACCGCGAATGGGGGCTGAAGACTTTGCCTATTTCGCCCGCGAAGTGCCGGCGATGTTTTATTCCCTTGGCACGTCAGACCCCGCAGCCGGCGTCGAAGGGGACATCCACACGCCTAGGTTTGCGGTAAATGAAGCTTGCCTTGCTGTCGGTGTCCGGGCAATGTCAGCGCTGGCGCTGGATTTCCTATCCAGTTAGTTGTTGGCGGAGGTTTTCTCGGCAGACCATTCATCAAAACGGGGAGAGCAATGCAAAGTAGAGCACAACTTGCCTATTGAGGTGCTGCCACCGGAGGTGGTCGCAACGAGGTGTGGCTATGAACATGGAATTCTGGAAAGTGACCTTTCCCAAGGCAGAAGCCCTTGCCGTAGCCGGACTCGAAGCCTACGCCTTTGCCTTACTGTCACGTTGGCGGCAGGCCGTGCAAGACGGATATATCTTACCCTTTTGTGAGAAAAAATCCCGATCGGCACGGGAGGCACTCGAAGAGCAAGGTTTTTTGATTCTGGGTGCGGCCGGCCCATTGGTCGTTGGCATGAACCACCTGGTCATTTTGGCCGTTGGAGAGGTGGAACGCTCGGATAGTTACTGGAGCCTCAACGTCACTCCACTTTTCCCAGTGGAGTTTCATCCCCCGGCCTATCCGTGCTAAACCTGTGCGTCCCTTCTGGCTGGGCAGGGCTTGCATGACACGCCCTGATTTTACCAACACAGTAATATTGCACGCTGTCTTAGGAGCGCCAGCCTCGTGACTCTCGCTTGAGCGGCAGAGACGGCGTCTGTTTGTGGCACCGAGATTTATGCCGATCTCTATGGCACGCCCCTATGTCAGCACGGTCAAGTAAAACTGAGCCCAAAGCCGCAGAAGAGCCCCTCGTTCTCCCCCACGACCTCGACGCAGAGCGGAGCGTTTTAGCCTCAATCCTGCTCGACAATGAGGTCTGCTACGAAGCTTTTGAAATTCTCCAACCAGAGGATTTCTTCCGACCGAGCCACCAGCACATTTTCGCGGCGATGCGCGAGCTGGCAGAAACAGGGCAGCCGATTGACCCCACAACGCTCGTGACCGTTCTGCGCCAACGCAACCAGCTCGATAAGGTTGGCGGCATTACAGCGCTTTCGGCACTGCTCGATGCATACGCCATCCCAGCTAACCTTGAAGCCTATGCCAAGACCGTCAAGGATAAGGCCTTGCTCCGCCGAGCACTTAAGGTTTGCCAGGAAGGCATGGCTGCCTGTCAGCGCGGAGATCGCGACGCTCACACAGTCATTGACGAACTCGAGCGCAACATCTTTGAGATAGGAGAAGCGCGCCTCCGCAGCGGCTTTGTGCCAGTGGCCGAAGTTGCCCGAAAGCAGCTCCAGCAGATCGAACATGCTCAGAGCACCAGCGGCCGCCTGACAGGACTGGCTACCGGCTTTACGGACTTTGACCGCCTGACCAACGGCCTGCAACCTTCCGACCTCATCGTTATTGCCGCCCGACCATCAGCAGGTAAAACAGCCTTTTGCCTAAACATTGCCCAGAATGTCGCCGTAGGTGAGGGTAAGCGAGTGGGCATTTTCTCCCTGGAGATGTCGCGGGAATCCCTGGTGATGCGCCTGTTGTGCGCCCAAAGCCGCGTGGACTCACAGCGTCTGCGGAGCGGCTACCTTAGCCGCGAAGAGTGGCGAAAACTTGCCGAAGCTCTCCAAGACCTCACTACAGCACCTATCTTCATTGACGACACACCGGGTATCTCAGTTGCTGAAATGCGCGCCAAAGCCCGGCGGCTCAAGGTGCAGCATGGCCTTGATTTGCTTATTGTGGATTACCTGCAACTTGTACGGGGCCGCGGACGCCCCGAAAACCGCCAGACAGAGGTTTCCCAGATTTCCCGCGATCTGAAAAACTTGGCCAAGGAGCTTGATGTCCCGCTGATTGCCCTGTCACAGCTTAGCCGTGCGTCAGAAAATCGTGCCGACCACCGTCCAATTCTGTCAGACTTACGCGAAAGTGGTAGCATCGAGCAAGATGCCGATGTTGTGGCGTTTATTTTCCGGGAAGAGATGTATAATCCGACGGAAGACAATGCCGGGCGTGCGGAACTAATTGTAGCCAAACAGCGCAACGGCCCAACAGGCACGGTGGGCCTGGCTTTTATCAAAGCCTGCACTCGCTTTGACAACCTCTGGGAATAGATTCCCTGAAAGTGCATGTCATCGGCCCCTGTCGGGCAGCCTTCCAAACATCCTTACGGAGAGGAGCGTTCTGGCCCTGCTTTCCGAGCTTGATCCATCCTCAGATATGCATCAAGTTTCCCGCGCCTTCTTGAACGGTACTGGAAGGATCATCTCTCTACATGGAGTCTGCCCGATGAAATCACTCCCCATCTGCTGTCGTCCCATTACGGCCGAGGAGCGGGCCGCCCAGCTTTCCACCATTCGCCACTGGAAAGTGCAGGGTAGTCTGATCAAGTCGCGTCTGCTTTATTTGCAAATGCGCCATGGGATTGCAACGCTCAAGCGCATCTTGCAAAACCTCGACGAGGCTGACCGGGCAGTGCTCACGAAGACTGTCCTTCTGGGTGAGTGGTACGATCTGGGTGTGCTTGTCCGGCTTGATGCCGCGATTGTTGAGGCGCTAGGCGCAACAACCCCTGACTTACCAGAAGCGCTAGGGGCATTCTCTGCCGAACTCAACATCGGCGGGACGTATGACAGTCTGGTTCATCGAGATGTGGATGGCTTTCTCCAACTCTCGGCCGTTGTCTCCCCAACCTTTCAGACCTTTGGCAGTGCGCGCTACGAACCGGAAAACCAAACGGGGCCAGTTCGTTCCGGGACGGTTTGCCTTGCGTATGACCTCCCACCACCATCACAGTACTGCCAATCAGGGATCGGGTATTTTCGACGCGCTGTCGAACTGTGCGGCGGCATCAACCCTGAGGTTACGGTGACAGGCTGTCGGCGCGAAGGGTCGCCAGAGTGTCGGTTTCGGATTTGCTGGCAACCGGCCGGCGCGTCCACGGTCCCTATGAGTTGACTTTCCCCGCGGTCACGAAAAGCAGTGTCATGTTTTCCCTCGTCCGTGCTTGAGAAGCTATGCAACGTCACCACCTTTGTGAGCTTCGGCGGTCACCTATCCATGGCTGGGGCGTTTTCGCTACGACCTTCATCAAAGCCGGGACCCGCATTATCGAATATCGTGGCGAGCGAATCAGCCGCGAAGAAGCCAACCGGCGCTATGCCCGCAAGCTAACCCAGACAACGCATACGTTTCTTTTCATTCTCGATGAGCACACCGTCCTCGATGGCGGCCGCTTTGGTAACCTGGCTCGCTACATCAACCACTCTTGCGAACCAAACTGTGAAAGTCTCCAGGACTCTCGTGGGCGTGTCTTTATTGAAGCCATTGCAGACATCCCACCTGGTGTCGAGCTGACTATGGACTACCACCTACAAGTTGCCGATGGGAATCCCGACACCTGGCGGCGCGACTATCCCTGCTACTGTGGTACGCCGAGTTGTCGCGGAACGCTTGTAAGCCGCCTCCTACTCCAACGTCGAACCTAAGCCACACGTGGTGTTGATGCCTGCTTGCGGACGAGTCCATGAACCATATCGTGTTTGAACGAGCACGCCAGGTGCGCCTGCTGTTGATGGACTGTGATGGCGTACTCACTGAAGGGTTCATTTATCTTCTCCCAGACGGAAGAGAGCTCAAGGTCTTTAACTCGCAAGATGGCCATGGCCTGAAGCTGGCCAAGCGCGCCGGTATCCGGACAGGCGTGATCACGGGTCGCTCCTCGCCGGCTCTTGAGCAGCGGGCACGTGAGACCGGTATCGAATTCCTTTGTCAGGCAATGAGTAACAAGGCCGAGGCCCTTGCCGAACTGCTGGCAAAGCAAGCGTTATCCCCCCAAGAAGCGGCTTTTATTGGGGATGATCTGCCGGATATTCCCGTCATGCGGCAGGTTGGGTTAGCCATTGCAGTTGCCAATGCCGCCCCGGAAGTCAAACGGGTTGCCCACTACATCACTGCTCGCAGAGGCGGACAAGGTGCCGTGCGGGAAGTCATTGAGCTCATTCTCAAAGCACAAGGCCGGTGGACTAACGAGTTTCTCTTCCTTGCCTGAGCCCAACTTGTCTCTAGTGGGACTAAACTAAAAAGCCCGCCTGTACCTTGGGTGCAGACGGGCTGAAACACTGGGGGGATATCTTGCAAGAAATGTGTCAAGCGTAGGCCAGACGTGCCTGACGTACACTGCGCAGAAAATCCGACGGGAGCGGTTCCGGAAAACGGTGCTTGATAATCTTACGGAAACGAAGGTTGGAAATGGTTGCCAAGAGCTTGCGCTGCGCGTGGGAGCGTGGCGAAAGAACCCGTTTGTAAATCGAGGACACAGAGTAAAACTGCTCGAAGGCAAGCTGTAGCAGCCACCGTGTGTATTCGGCATCGCCACCCTCACGCACCCAGACGACTTCTTCGCCGGTGTAACGATCCCAGTCCGTATGCAGCAGTTTGTCTTTTGTCCGCTGATAGAGCGCCGTTCCCGGAAAAGGTGTCATCACAGAAAAGATGGCTGTTTCGACATTACACCGCTTCAGCTCCTCAATGGTTTCTAGAGTGCTCTCGATGGTTTCGTCCTCAAAACCAAAGAGAATGCCGACATCTACTGCAATGCCGTTTCGATGGAAAAGCCGAATGAGCTCTTCATATTTTTCCGGTCGATTGAATTTTTTGTTCACACTTGCCAGCTCATTTGGATGGATGCTTTCAATGCCTATGAAAGCACGCCGGCAACCGGACTTTGCTGCCAACTCAACCAGCTCCGGTCGTTTGACAGTTTGGGTATCAAAAAAGCCAAACCAGCTCAGCTTGCGCTTGGCTAAGGTTTTGAACAGCTCTGCAGCTGCGTCGGGATTGACGATGAGATTATCATCGGCAATCGAAAAAAACTCAGCTCCGTAGGCGTCAATCTCACGCAGTAGATGCGCCGGATCGCGGTACCGCATCTTACCACCAGCAAAAAACGGTACGGTACAAAAGTCACATTTGTGGGGACACCCACGTGACGTTTGGATGCTCATAATCGGCATCTTCAGCGTGGGAATCGGCTTAAAATACCGGTCAAGCTTGAGCAAGTCCCAGCGCGGTACAGGCAGTTTATTTAGGTCCTGAGAGTGACCGCCTTGGTACACTGGCTTGAGATCATCATTCTGTACATCTTCAAGGATTTGGAGCCAGACTGGCTCTCCTTCGCCGGTCACGACCGCATCACAGTGCTGAAGTGCTTCTTCGACCATGAAGCTGACGTGAATTCCTCCCATAACGACCGGAATCCCACGCATGCGGCAGTCATCCGCAATCTTGTAGCCACGCTGGACATTTCGAGTGTAGGTTGTGATGGCAACCAGATCGGTATCGTCAGGAATGTGCAACTCTTCGACATTCTCATCTACGATTGTTACCTTGTGTGGGGGAGGCGTAATTGCCGCTAATGTTGGGAGGACAATATTCGGAAAAATCATGAAAGGTTTGTGCTGCTGTCCCTTTTCCGGGTTGTAATACCGAGGCAAAACCAGCCGGATATTCAGTGGGCGGTGCCGACCAAGTTTCTTACGACGCTTGATTTGAACGACGACAGACATGGCGAAGGGAGTCTCCTTGGAGGGATGCAAAAGTTAGTTCAACAGGCCCTTTGGCCTAGCAGGCTGCTTGTTTCACTACCGGCGTAGGGACTTTCCCAAAAAACAGGCGTGGAAGATTTTCCAGAATGTATTTCGGACGGCTATAGTACATAGCCGTCATGATCTTGCGGGTGACTTCAATTTCCCATGCCTCCAAATAATCCAACTTGAAGGTGACATGCGAAATGTCATAGTCCTCCCAGGAAAGATTGGGTAGCAACCTTCCTGACTGGATAAACTCGCGCCGTAAGTTTGTACCGACATAAGGTGTCAGAATATTAATCCAGAGCATCTCTGGGTTGAGATCGCACATATATTTCATTGTTGCCTGCAATGACTCCCGGGTCTCTTTTGGATGTCCAATAATGATGGAAGCCATTGAGGCGATGCCATGCTTTTTCAGCAGGCGAATACATTCAGCATTGTCATCAACAGTTGCTGCCTTGTTGTAGTCCTTAAGTGTTTCAGGGTCCATAGATTCAATTCCCATGATGACACCTATGCAACCGGCAGCAGCCATGATTTCGACAACTTCTGGAAACTTTACGAAGACGTTTGTGACACACTGTGCTGTCCACTTGATTTTGTCTGCCAATCCGGCGTCAATAATGGCCTGCGAAATGGCCATGGCCCGCTTTGGATTGGCATTGAAAATATCGTCTGTGAAGAAGAACGTACGGTACTTGTATTTGTAAAATCCCTCCTCGATTTCCTGCATAATAGAGTCAACAGAACGATACCGCCACTTGGCGCCATAGTTGGCCGTCACAATGCAAAACGAGCAGTCATACGGACAGCCGCGTGAACCTGAAATGTTGTAAACTGGATCGGCAAATCTTCCTAGCCACGAGCGTGTTTGCTTCCAGTAGCGGGAAATATCAAGCAATTCCCGGTTAGGAATGGGTAGACTGTCCAAGTCCTTGATAAATGGCATCGGTGGATTGCGCACAAATTGGTCGCCGTCAAGCCATGAAACCCCCTTGATGGTTGACGGATCAACTTTGCCATTCGCTTCAAATTGCTGGACAATCTCCAGCATTTGGTATTCGCCTTCGCTTCGCACCACGACATCCACATAGCCAGAACGCAAGGTGGCTTCATCGTCAAAGGTAGGATGAGTCCCGCCCATGACAACATACTTCCCGGCAGCCTTAGCAGCCTTGGCAATTCGCATCCCAACAGTGTACTTCACTGTGTCACAAGAGATGCCCACAATATCAATGTCGTCGCTAAAGACGGGCTCTTGGCCGGCATTCATGTCGCAAAGCTCGACTTCGTAGCCGTGCGACTGGATAAATGTACCGATATACAAAATGGCTAGCGGCATACTAATGAAGTTGAAGCGCTCGGCCACTCTCTCAATAACCGGGGGATTGATAAACAGGCACTTGGGCTTTCTCCTCATGGCAGCCTTCTCTCCGTAGTGATACTAGAGGAATCCTTTGCTAGCTCGTCCGGCGAAAAATCATGATCAACAACGACATTGGCATTGATTAGGCCGTTGTTACCGTTCTGAAGTTGAAGCGGAAAATCCGGGGACGTACTCTCAACATAAGGACTGTGTCCACAATGGCATGAAAGAATACAACGCTCCAGAAGTCTTCAAAGACGTAGAACGTCAAACACCAAGAGAGCGACAGAATACTTTCCGACCAGAGGCGGAATTTTCGGATTTTTCTTGCCCATTCGTCTTCGCGAAAGTGAGGGGGGAAAATACGCATCCAGAAAAGGCCGTGAATGGCACCTCCATAGACAAGAAAAGTAATGAACCCACTGCTAAAAACTACCAGATGGAAGAAAAAACCAGCGAGGCCTATGATATGAGCTAACCAGGCTCCTACTGCTGCTCCCAGCTTGAAAACTAGTAGAAAGGCTAGTGTTTCGCCGAGGCTGTTCCCGATGATGAAAATAGGCGTGCCGATAAGATTGAAAGGCCGCTCTTCATGGATCGCAACCTGCGCGTAGAGCCACTGGGAGAAGCTGAGTGTTGCAATCAACAGAAGAATCCCCCAAACTGAGGCAATGGTTTGGGAGACATTGAAGACAAATGGCTCTGGTAGACGAAATAACCAGGCTAGTGTAAAGGCGCCGAGCCAATAAAGCACAATGGCACCTTCACGACGCCAGCTCGGTACATCCGTGTCAACGCCACCCGGCGCGTAGCGCTCGAGTTTTTCGACTATCTGCAGTACTGGCATACCTAACTATTCCCCTGCCAATCGTTTACGAACGAGAGAGCCAAGGCAAATCTCCGGCAATTGTGTAGCCGTGACTCTTCAGTTTCTTCCGGTTGATGGCATACTTACGCACAAACTGGTAGGCATTGATGCAGTAGGTTAGATATGCTACGAGGGCGACATAAACAAGAGTCATTTCTTCCCACCTGAGGAAAAAGCCGACGACGTAGAGCGTGTGCGAGATTAGAACAAAGATTGAGAAGAAATCTTCCCACCAGAACTCTTCGGCAAAGACATAGCGTCCAAAAACATCTTTTTCCCAAAAGGCCCCCGTAATGGCCATGACCCACAAGACGATGACTTTGATCATGACACTCAGGTTAGCAAGCCAGAATCCTTGACCGGTAAGAATAAAGCGAAGAATAAGTGCTAAACTGATGAAGAAAATAACAAACTGCACTGGAGCCAAAAAGGCTTGCACTGGCATCCATTTGCTCTTTTGACGGCGGAGCATTTGCTCTGGAGTATAAGTTGACACGATGTAACCTCCCAAAATGAACTCTTGTGAGGCTGTGATGATCACTTACCTATTAGGTGACACCAACTGGGTTTACTGTTTTCAAATTCTTGCCTGACACCGGCAACCGACGCAGGCGCTTCACGCTGACAGGCGGTGTTGGCGGCTGGGTCTCCCCCGGTAGGACGTACTTGGCAAGCGGTACATAAGCGTACCGTGGCACAAGCAATGCTTCCCGGTGCGCAGCTTTGCGGCGTACTGTATAGAGCCCTTCGGCTAACTTCATTTCGACGCGAGTCCGGGCAAATTCCAGCCCCCGTGGCCCTAACCGACGCTGAAGAAAAGCAATAAGTTTTTTGACCGGCCGAGGTGCCCCTTTGGTGTAGGGCTTGCCAAGCTGTGCCAGAAAGCCCTTCATAGCAAGGGCGCGACTGCCACCTTCGGTCGGCTCAGAGAGCTCCACTTCATCCCGAATCAGGTCAAGCAACCGCCACCCCTTGTCATTCCGCACGAGGAGCCACTGGACATCTGGCATACCGCCGCCCATGTACCCGACAGACAGATCAGCCAGTGAGTTTGTGTAGTTGAAACACACCCGGCAGGAGGGCGCGATCAGATCAGGGCCGATCTCGTGCATGGGGATTTCGACAAAGTTCAGCTTTTCAATCTCCCCGTTGGTATGCCGCATCCACAGGCGGAAATCCGGCATAAACTCCATGTGCACGACCGTCTCTGGCGACCGACTCACTGACTTCAAAAATGTCATGTAGTTTTCGTGCGTCGTATTGTCGCTGCACAGAATGCCCAGACACCACAACTCGTCAAAGGGTAGGGTTGGCTCAATGACGCGCAGGGCATGAAATTGACACGGCGTGCCAACAACCATAACGCGCTTCATGCCGGCAGCAACGGCGTCATCGATCTTTTCCAGGGTTGGCGAGAGACCAAACTTGTTGCCTCGACAGGCAAGCACTTCCTCTGGGGTGCGCGCCAAAACAGGCAGGGGCTTGTTAAGAGTGCCCGGCGCTGTACCGGTCAGGATAACGCCTTCGACAAGTCCCTGCTCTAGTGCCCGGATAGCAACCGTTGTCACCACCCCGGTCCACTGCGCTCCAGCAATCGGTCGGTGCCGGCGCACGCGAAAGATTTTCTGGTACGGACCAAAGTATACTTCGTCCGTTCCAGGTCGCCGGGCGTGCCCTTGAACGGTGATTTCCAACTCATCGTACTTTTGCACCAGAAAGGCACAGGCATCCTTGACGTGCGGGCGCAGACTGGAGGTGCAGATACCGCAGTCGCTGCAGATACGCGAAAATCGCCCGGAATTCATCACCGGCAGTGGGGTTGCCATACGTTTTTCTCCCTGACCCTATCCAAAACACACCTGCTTGCGCTGCTTGCCTTTCTTCCTTGCCCACGCTTGGCAGGCAAGGAAGGCTGCCCCGCCGCGCTCCCACTCAGTTCACCGCCAGACATGAGGGATCTTCGAGCAGCTCCAAATCTTCAGCATTGAAACGCTGGATGTTGATGTTGATGTACTCGCTGCGCAAATGCTCAAACACTTCCCGGTCAGTCAGCGGCTTGACCTTGAGCGGCTCTGGTTCAGACAGCAGGTAGTCGGCAATTTCAAGGTACCGATCCTGAGCCAGGGCAATCCCGCCAATGCGCTTCATCTCAAAGATTGACACGCCAGCCAACCGCGAGCGGCGGATTTCATCAATCTGCGGAACGTGACCAATGATGCGTGCGCCAGTTCGCTCACAGAACCGTTCTACATGGTCGGTGTCAGGGCAACGGTTGACGATCAGGCCGGCAATGTAGATGGGATAGTTTTTAGTTTTGGCCACAACAGCTGCACAGATGCGGTTTGCAGCAAAGAGCGAGTCAAAATCATTGGCCGTGATGACGCAGGCAAAGTCAGAGTGGTTTAGGGGCGTGGCAAAACCACCACAGACGACATCCCCGAGGACATCAAAGATAACCACGTCGTACTTATCTAGCAGGTTGTGGTCGCGCAAAAACTTTACCGCTTCGCCAGTGACGTAGCCGCCACAACCGGCGCCTGCAGCCGGGCCGCCAGACTCCATAGCATCTACCCCCATCTTCCCCTTGAAAATCACTTCCGAAGGCTCGATTTCTTCGTGGTGGTAGTCATGCTCTTCAAGGATTTCGACAAGGGTTGGGATCATTCGTTTGGTAATCGTAAAGGTCGAATCGTGCTTGGGATCACAACCCACCTGGAGGACGCGCGCGCCGCGCTTCGCCATGGCAATAGCGATGTTGGAAGAAGTTGTGGACTTGCCGATACCACCTTTGCCGTAGATTGAAACGATCATAATGAGTACCTCGCCAAGGATGAAATCTGAAGGAACTGGTCAAGTGATGAAGGGCGACTTCTGCCCCTCTAACAGAGACGCACCTTTAGGCCGAACGTGCCAAACGCATCGGCTGTTGGGCGTCAATCCGTGCTTCAAGTCCAAAGGCTTCACATAAACGGCTCTGCTCGCCCTGTGCGGCTGCGTCGCGAATGCTCTCGATGAGAGGATGGGCGAATTTCCGCAGGATGGACGTAATGATGACCTCACGGACATATCGCTCGACCTCTGGAGGCATGCCACCTAGACGTTCAATGCGCTTGCGATGGCGTTCGTACTCGGTCCGAGCCATCTCCATCAAATGAGCATTGAGCGCAGCGATGAGAGGGGCAGCAGCTAGGGTGCGCCATTCCGCAACAAAGGCTCTTACTTCTTCTTCAATGATGCGGTTGGCGCGCTCAGCTTCATGTCGCCGCTCACGCATGTTGCTTTCAACCACAGCCTGCAGATCGTCTATGTCGTAGACAAAGACCTGCTCTAGTTCATTGATGGAGGGGTCAACGTTGCGTGGTACGGAGATGTCTATGATGAACATCGGACGGTGTTGCCGTCGTTCCATCGCCGCTGCAACGTCGGCAACCCGAACCACAAAGTGTGGGGCTGCCGTGGCAAAGATGAGAATGTCGGCTTCCGGCAACCGCTCCCGGAAGCGGTCGAAAGCCAGGGCAGACCCGTTGAACTTGGCAGCCAACTGAACGGCTTTGTCAAATGACCGACTAGCTACCACAATGTGACTTGCTCCGGCACTCATCAGGTGGGTGGCCGCAAGTTCTGCCATCTCTCCGGCACCAACCAGCATGACAGTCCGCCCTTCGAGGCTCGTGAAGATGCGGCGCGCCAGCTCAACAGCGGCATAACTGACCGAGATGGCATTGGCTCCGATTTTTGTCTCTGTACGAACCCGCTTGGCCACATTAAAGGCCTTGTGCATCAGCTTGTTGAGCAAGGTTCCGGTCTTATTTAGCGATTGTGCTGTGGCGTAGGCTTCTTTGACCTGCCCAAGAATTTGCGGCTCTCCGATAATCATGGAGTCCAGGCTTGACGCAACCCGGAAAACATGCCGCACAACTTCCTCGTCGGTGTATTGGTACAGGTACTCGTCGTAGTGGTCACATTTCTGGTGGATGGCCCTAAGAAAGTTTTTGACGCAGGCGATGCCTTGAGCCGCTTCGTGTGGGGTTACACCTAGAAGCTCAACCCGGTTACATGTGGAAAGAATCATCCCTTCGCAGATGTTTTGTCCGTCCACAAACAGGTTGAGGGCTTCTGGCAGGTAGTGCTTGCTGAAGGCGAAGCGCTCACGTATTGCAACAGGCGCCGTGTGGTGGTTGAGACCAACAAGTACAAACTTCATAGCAGTTCACTTGGGGGGTTACTTCTTAGGTAAGGACTTGGGGATTACAAAGTCACATTTTCAAGGGCGTCTTCCATCTGGGCGTAGGCTTCACGCAACTGTTCCAAGGTTGCCTCGTCCGTTTTCCATAGCCCCCGCCCGTTGGCTTCCAACAGGCGGCGGGTCAGTTTCGACAAGCTACTGGGGTTGAGACGCTGCAACCGTGTACGCATTTTTTCGTCAAGCACGTAGGTCTGCGCCACGCCGTCATATACCCAGTCATCCACGGCCTGGCAGGTCGCGCTCCAGCCAAACGTGTTGGAGACCTGCCGTTCGATCTGGCTTACGCCAGCGTAGCCACTTTCCAGCATAGCTTCGTACCACTTGGGATTGAGCAGCTTGGTGCGGGATTCAAGCCGTACTGCCTCTTCTAGGCTACGCACCTTGGCGTCAGCGCCGGTTGCATCGGCCAGCAGCACGGCTGGAGCTACGCCATCACCCCGCAGGTGCTTGACAGCACTGGCCACACCGCCCAAGTACTCGTAGTAGTGGTCAATATCGGTAATGTTCATCTCGGTAGAGTCCACATTCTGGAAGGCTAGCGTTACACTGCCCAGCACTCGTTCGTAGTCATCCTGCGCTTCAACAAACTGCCCACTTGGGTCGTAGGCAAAACCCTTGCGCGAGAGGAAGGTCTGAGCAATTTCGCTGTCGTCTTCCCAGGTGGACGAATCCACCAGATGGTTAACATTGGCTCCGTAGCTACCGGCGGCGTTGGAGAAAATCCGCCGGACGGCATCTTCAAAAGCGATGCCCTGGCGCTGCATCTCCTGTACATGCGCGCGGACAAAGTTTTGTTCTGGCGGTTCGTCAGCCTGGGCAGCCAGCCGCACGGCGCGGTCAAGCAAACGGATTTGCTGCGGCAAAACATCCCGGAAAATCCCGGACAGTGTCAGCACCACATCAATTCGAGGACGCCCTAGCTCGGCCACAGGTATGAGCTCAACGCTTGCAATGCGTCCCATCTCGTCGGTTATGGCCCGCGCTCCCAGCAGCCAGAGGGCTTGAGCGATGCCTACGCCGCCGCTTTTCAGGTTGTCGGTTCCCCACAGCACGAGCGCCACGCTGCGCGGCAATGCCCCACCATGCTCGCGAGCATATCGGTCGAGCAGAAGCGCGACGGTTTTTTGCGCCTCGCGTACGGCGGCATAAGTCGGCATACGATAGGGATCAATGGCGTGCAGGTTACGTCCCGTCGGGAGAATACTCGGGTCGCGAATCACATCGCCGCCGGCAACGGGGGCAATGTAGCGTCCGTCCAGGGCCCGCAGGAGGGCATCAAGCTCGGCGTTGGTGCGGAGCTTCTCGTGCAAGTCAAATAGGAAGGTAAAGTGCTCTTCAAAGAGGCTTGGCTTGGCCTGACAAACTTTAGCCAAGTAACGAGCGCCGGCGCTGGCCGAACGTTTTTGGTGCATTTCCACAATGGCTTCGCCAATGAAATGCCGTGCCTGACGCTCCAAATCGACCTTTTGGGAAAAGGCTGCCAAGCTTTTGTCACCATTACTCCCTGTCCCAGCGTCAGCCTCTGTTCCGGCCCAGTGGGCAAGAACCGTTTTGGTCAAACTTGGCAGGCGGCGCTCGGCTATGGGGAAATCCGCTACCACGCGGAGCATCCCGACCAGCTCTTGCTCGTCAAGTCCGTCGCCCATCGTATGTAGCCCCGTCGGAATCAGGCTGTATTCCAGCTCCAGCAGGTCGGCGTAGAGCTTCTGAAACCGCTCGGTTGTTAGTTCGTCAGGCCTAAAGTCATGGTCAAGCAGGTGCAGTTCCTTGGCCTTTTCGACAATAGCCGGAACATAAGCCTCGCGCCGAGTCGGTTCGTTGCGGAAGCCATCCATGGTCTCCTTGAGCGTGACGAACTCCTTGTACAGACCAGCCGCTTCAATTGGCGGACTCAAGTAACTGACCAGCGTTGCGTAACCCCGGCGCTTGGCAATCAGCCCTTCGGAGGGATTGTTGGCGCAGTAGGCATAGATGTTGGGCAAGTCACCAATGAGCCGGTCGCTCCAGCATGACTGGCTCAGCCCAACTTGCTTACCGGGCATAAACTCTGCTGCGCCGTGCGTCCCAAAGTGCAGCAGCACGTCGGCGCCCCAGACCTGGCTAAGGTAGGCATAAAAGGCAGCAAAGCCATGGTTGGGCGTGGCATCTTCCGAAAACAGCAGGCGCATCGGGTCATCCTCAAAGCCAAAACTCGGCTGGATAAACACCCCGACATTGCCAAACACCCGTCCCATGATGGCGAAGTCTCCGCCATAGACGTTTTTCTCACCCGGCGAGGGACCCCACGACTGCTCAATCTCACGGTAGGCCGGCACAAGTCGTTCATACTCCAGCCGCGAGAACACATCACAGACGTTAGCCGGCTGGCCATATTCAACCGCGTTGCCGTGGACGATGCTGTCGCGCAACTCATCCACGGTGGCGGGTACGTCTGTGAGGCAGTAACCGGCCTGCTGCATCTTGCCCAGCAGGTGGTGCAGGCTTGCCCACACATCAAGATAAGCTGCCGTGCCGACATTGCCCTGGCTTGGCGGAAAGTTAAACAGCACGATGGCCACCCGTCGCTTGCCGGGTGGTAAGCGGCGCAGACGAACACGCGCCAGAACCCGGCCTACCAAACGCTCCACCCGATCGGGAATCGGTTCTAGCAGGCGCGAGTTGCCTGACTTGCCGGCAAAGACAATCTGGTCGGTTGCCCCATCCAGTTCGGGAATGGAAATCATCAGCGTTGCTTGCAGGCGATTTAGCCCCTGCCGGTCGGAGAGCCACTCCTCAATGGTTTGGAACTCTAGCGAGGGCGCGCAGATATACGGCACATCCAGTTGCTTCAACAACCGCTCAGCAGCCAGGGCGTCGTTGTAGGCTGGGCCCCCCACAAGTGAAAACCCAGTCAGCGAAAGCACAGCATCCACAACTGGACGGCCGCGTTCAAGGAAGTATTTTTCCACGGCCGGCCGGCCATCCAACCCAAAGGCATAGGCTGGTATGACGTTTGCACCTCGTTCTTCAAGGGCTTCAATGACGGCGGCATAGTGCGCCCGGTTACCTGACAGCAGATATGACCGCAACATTAGCACGCCAATGGTGGGCGCATTAGGCTGCGCCGGGACATACGTGCGTAGTTCTTTGAGGGATTCAACGATGCGCCCTTCACGCGGGTGAAACAAGCCTACATCCGGGTACTCAACCGGCGGCTTCGGGTTGAAGCGCCCACGGTAAGCTTCCGTGTAGCGCGTCAGCAAAAACAGCAGAAACTGCTCCAGATTGTCGGCCGAGGCATTGAGCCAATACTGGATGCTCATCATGTAGGCGTGAATGTCCTGCGCCGTGCCGGGGATGTACTTCATAATCTTCCCGGCATTCTTGAGCACGGTGAGCATGGTGCGCCCCGGCGGCTGTGCGGCTTTGGGTTCTTCTGTTGGGCCGTCAGTTTTCCGGAAGGAATCCCTCACAGCCCGGATCATGCGCAACGGCGAGTACCAGGGCGTCTCGCCTTCGTCTTTTTTGGACAGTACGAAGCGGCCCAAGCGCGTCTCCCGAATCAGTGACGGAGCGCACATTACACAGATGACGGCCTGGTAGCGGGCAGCATGACGGTGGAGCAACTCGCGAATAAGGGCAATTTTTTCGTCGTCAAACTGGTGGACAACAAACACCAAGTCGGCTTCCGCTGCATCAGCGCGAAGCTTCTCCACGGCCTCTGGACGGTCAAGTTCGGCTGCAATGTGAAAAGCTACTTGGAGATTGACCCCATGCTGTTCACGCACCCGCGCTGCAGCGACAGCAAGCGCTAGATCGGCTTGCCCATCAAGTGCAATGAAAAGAAACTTCATACTCGAAAAAACGCTTTTATGAATCCAAGATGCGGGCGGCGCCAGTTTTCTCACCCAGACACACTTTGAATAGGACTCACGCAATTTGGGGACGCATACCTTCCACCAGGTAAGTGATCACAGGAAGGCTGTGAGGGAAGTGAGTCTGAAACCAAGCTACAGAACGATTTGTAGCGCTGCAAAGGAATTCTTTGAAGTTTTTCCGTATTTGCTAGGAATAAGGGAAGGCTCTAGCAACCCATGCCCCCTTTCCAAGCAATTTTCAACCGCCTTGGGCAGAGCCTCCCAAGGTAAGAAAACTCACCGTTTAGAGGACATCCATTTCCGGTAGGAACAGGTATGGCAAGGCGAGCTATACACAGCTTCCGTCCCCACACCGGGCAAGTTACCCAGTCAACAGGCAGTAAGGATGTTTTCCGAGACTCTTCTGACAACGGCAACCGGGCTTTGGACTCAACAGACCACTGCCAACTTGCGGAACACAGGCCCGTTGTGGTCACAAAGCGGCCGGCTTGGGATGCAACACCCTGCCAGGCACAACGTCGCCATTGTGGCCTTCAAGATGCGGCTTTCAAGATTCGGTGTTGAAGCCATCCTGCCGGGCTTCTTCTGAGTAGCCCCCATTCGATACCGGCTCGGCTTGACGCCGATGCACTGACTGAATGACTGTGCAGCAATCTGCTATCAAGAATGTGCGCAAAAGTGCGCACAGTTCTCTTCCTGCCCCGACGTGTCTTGTTGACCATCGTCGTATCTGACAGGCGTGACTTCCCCGA